>Ga0302227_10003341_pt1 | contig 10603 bp, 9 predicted proteins | sample II_Palsa_N1_1_FD_193525 | JGI IMG/M metagenome (GOLD analysis project Ga0302227, IMG submission 193525) | Peat permafrost microbial communities from Stordalen Mire near Abisko, Sweden - II_Palsa_N1_1 | ecosystem: Environmental > Terrestrial > Soil > Palsa > Peat permafrost | place: Sweden...
CCTCGAAGTCGCGCTTCAGGACCTGCAGCAACGCCTCGACGCTGAGCGGGCAGTTGACCAGCGCCATGAACACAGACTTGGCGTGGAGGTCGCCGTGGTCCCTGACCAGGCAGAAGCCCTCAACAGCGGCAGCGTCGGGGTCGGCCATATTGGGGGAGCAATTTGGTTGGTACCAAGCTTGGCCTTTGGTCAAAACCACGGCGTAATTATTTTGAAATAAGCACGTTTGGTGCGCAATCCCCAGTAGTTACGCCCTTCAGGTGCGCAACCCTCAACAATTAAGCTCTTCAGGTGCGCAACTCCAAAGAATTAAGCCGTTCAGGTGCTCAATTTCCAGGAGTCTGGATATCTCTCATAGGGAGCGAAGACGGCACACGGACGGCTAATAGAGCACGGCCGCGCAATAAGGCGCCTGCAAAGGCCCCTTGGAGGTCCTGTGCGCATTTCTTAGGAGATGCGGAGGAAACGTGCGTATCTCTCAAGAGTCATGGAGAGCCAGTCCTTTCTCAAAAAAAAAATTGACTCGGAACGCATAGCGATCTCGGTTTCAACATTCAATGTTGTCTTTCGAATTCATTAGTCCCAGTACATGTTTATTCCAATATAACAAAAGAGAGCAAAAAAAAAAAAAGAAGGAACTCAGTAGACAGCAAGGAATTTTGCCTCACCTTGGTTATAGAGAACGTAAAGAGCGCTGTTGGGACCAAAGGCAAGTGCTACAATTTCAATTTTAGACCGATTGATAAAGTTATCCTTGACTCTTGCGAGCGCCGGCACTTCAAGGTTGCTTGCACTGTCTTCTTCATCCGAGGAGGAGAACTCGGAAGTGTGCTGATTGCCAGTCTTGGAAGCAAATCGTCGCCGAAATTCGTCGCTGGTGGCTCGCAAGTAGGCGTTGTCGCTCTTCGTGGGGAGACCACAAAAGCTAGCCAACAAGGAGTTTCTTTCCTCATGCGGCGATGCGGTGCGAATGACAATATCATTGAATTTCACACGATGATCATCGGTTTCGACAGAGCGGTTGTAAGCGAACACACCAGTGATTGGGTCATACGCAACACGCTTAATCCCAAAAGCTTAGGAAGTCGCCGTATGAGTACGAAGCGTTTCCGTGACAGAGAAGAGAACCATCAGAAGAAGAAAACGAGTCAAAACCACTTTGGTATCGGTCGATGACGCACAAATGAGTCCGTGTCTCAATGAATGCTCCGAGTGAAAATTCCCCTTCGAAATTAGTGCAATCGCCAGAGGCCCCAAAGTATTGCACAAAGTTACCAAGGCAATCGAGCCAAAGGAAGTAGCCAAACTGTGTCAATAGAACAATTGAAGAGCCGTCATTGGAAACGGCGATCCCAACAACCCGGTCATCGTCGTCCAATTCTATGTCTATTTCCCTCTCAAGGGTTATTTTACCACTTGTTAGATCGATAGAAGACAAATACTGCCTTTCTTCTGGGCGACCACGTCCCACCGTCGACCAATAAACGAAGACAATATCTCCTTTTGAATTGTCGTCAAACAAAATTCCATCTGCTGAAGTAAATGTGACTTCGTGTTTGACCCGACCATCCGAGTTGAGAACTAAAAGAGCATTGTCCTTCAATCTATTTCTTACAACGACGAGACCACTCTCGGACACAACCATACTTGTGGCATGGTAAGCCTCCGCATCAGTTTGAGAAATGTCGACAACCTTTCGTGGTTCGCGAACTTTAGAAAAGTCGCGACCAATTGAATAAGATGGCGTAATCAATTCGGACGGCTTCATATAGGGCTCGTAGATGTGCTGATGAGTTAGCTGACCAAGAGTTACGAGATTGTCGGCACTGAAAGTAGCAGGCAGGTCCATAATGAGTTGGACGGTCGTCCGGAGGCTTATTCCAAACCCATTTCTGACTATCCGTGTGTTCGCAGGAAATATGAGTGCTGCTGCTCGCAGACGGATTGCGAGGGGGAACGATTCGTTTGTTGCAATGGCATCGGCCCGGCTTAGATGATCTCTTTCAATGAGAACACGAGCATGCTCTTCTTCCAATTCTTTGACGTTCGCGTCGATCAATCGCATAATTTCACCAAGTAAATGGTCGCAGCGGCAGGCCAGTACAGCGTGCAACTCATGGTCACTTGTGGACGAATTTGCAAGGTCTTTCAGTATCTTTGTGTACTCGGCTCGGCGAAGCAGCAAAACAGTAATGAGTTCCATAATCGCATTGGGTTTGGTGTTCAATATGGCCGTAGCCTCGTCGCTCAGCCTCGCAAAAGGAAGCGAGTCTTCAATTGGTAAGTGCTTGTGGTATGAGTGCTTACATACCACGCAAACAAATTCTTTGTCTTGAGTGCAGTAACCGTTGGACGGTCGGTCAGGATGCGTACTGCAAGCGACATTGAGGTCTGATTTGGAAATTTCCTTGCCGTGCTCAAAATAAACCAGGGCGCCTGGCTCGAAGGGCTGACTGCAGATCACGCTTTCGTCAATCTTGAAAGGACATACAGACCCTGCTTGCTCGGCTTTCGCACAAGCTTGACAAAGAACGTGAAAGCAAGGAAGGAGCACCGGAGCCACAGTCCTGTCCGTGCACGGCACAAGAGTCCCAATGGTGACGGTTTTCGTAGCTGCCCGGGGACAGTGAGTAGGGCTCAGCGCAGCTTTCACCCGACAGCGTAAAAACACTGACAGAAAGCGACCTGTGACGTCATTGTGACGTAATTTCACCCGGGTAACAGTCATGTGCTACCCTCGTGCTCTCAGAGCGACCTTGCTAGGGCTTTGCCTGTTGCTCATGCTCGTCGCCTGCGGGGACGGTAAACCTCCAAACGGCAGAAAAAGTTCACCGTCACCTGCAGGGAAGAAAGCCGCAAAAAAAGTGTAAGGTACACAAAGGTAGTCGACGGAAGGCTGACTTTTCCAATAGTGCCTCTGGTCCTAAAGACGTTCCGATCGCAACGTTCGGTGGGCCTACACAGTTCATCTATCTCGGCATTCTCACGGATAACAACAAGAAAATGAGTAAGGCAGGAGAGTGCACGGCACGTGGTTTATTTATATTCTTCTTCTGTGCAGTAAAGTGCGAAGGTCTGCCCAACAAGGCTTTTTTGGATTTCGTAAGCTTGTATGGTATTCTGACTGGTTTCTAACTTGTTACTGCAAGACAATGTACGACTCCAATGGAGGTGACTTATTCACCTACGCAGTCACAATGGATTCATCGACGTCGACTCCGCTATCGCTTATATTGATCGATACTTCAGACTCTGGATCTTTTAACAGCATGATCTGGCCAAAGATCAAACCGTCTTTGGTGAACAACGTCAATGGTTACGTGTCAATATCTCATTTTGATGACGACCACATTAAAAATGCAGTCGCAAGTCTTGCAAAAATTTCGCAAAAAGCCCCAGATGGCGCCGATCCTAAGGACCCACGTACCTTGAGAGAGGCTCTTGATCTACAGGATGATGACAAGAATCATATCTTGAATGTCGGTTATAATTCGGTTTCTCGAATAATGCTTGATCTCGGCTACACGTATAATGACGTCAAGAGCACATTTAAGCCAACACGCGATGGCGACTACATGGATGACTATAAAGCAAACCTGAAAGCTAATGATCATTGGAAATGCGATTGTGACGATGCGGATGGATGCCTAAATGTAGTGACTCAAATTCAAAGCGTCGTCACGAACTCGAACTCGAACGGCTCCATTGCAAAACGAGATTTGGCAGAGGATTACGATCTCACGATGATGCGCAAAACGGATGGTTTTTTTACCCAATTTCCTGCGGACAAATGCTTGGTCAACAAAATACAATTGGAATGTGACTTCAAGACAGGTCAAGGAAGTAATCTATTTTTGCCATTATCTAACCCACTAGCTGTTGCAACAACAATCTGGCCGTCAAAAAAGTATTTTCTCTGCGAAGCTGCACCAGTTCTTGGAGGCTTAACAGGTACCGTTCGCGATGGCTCTGTATTGACAAACGCAGCGTCTACAAGCATGATATTGAGACCGCGTTGCAACGATATGAACCTCCCAAGTCTTTGGGGCGTTACCACGGGTGACATTTACACTACAGACGAACTGCCCAAGCTGCAAGAGGCGCTCAAACCTTACGTAGGGACGTCAGCAAAGTTTCTTTTTTTGAAGGTCCGTTCTTGGTTTAATAGACTTGCTAACCATTACTGTATCGTTAAGGTGCCACATCACGGATCCGATAGAACGAACGATGAGGATTTTTTCAAAAATTTCCAAGCTACCGTTTATTTAATTGGCGGAGGAGATAGAGGTGACGGAAACCCGGATGTGAATGTCTTTAAGTGGATATTGCGCAATCGCAGACCAGACGTCAATGTCAAATGGGATGCAACATCTAAAAAATGTTATTACGACATTACCCCCAATGGCGGCGACCCCATATATATTGCTCTGAGTAAAGGCCAGCTGTTTGATGGCAAAGGTTCAGAAAATTTTCTCCCAAGCTATTTCGGGGACACTATCGAAACGTCGGAAAAGAATTGCAAAGAAAAATGCTGGACGCCCAGCTGCCGGCAATATTCGCTGCTTTTCATTGATGAGAAAGAAATGGGTGGTTTCATAAGCCTTCAAACAGAGATAGGAACCACCGGTGAAGCGCGTGCCTACATTCGTGGACGAGGCATAATTGGAATAAATTGCAATGTCATTGCTCACGGTGCTTGCCAGTCAATAGGCGATTTGCCAGGGTTTTTAAATGAAATTGAACATTACGATAAGGAATTTGAAAAGATATTGAATGCAAAACGCCAGACAATGTCCAAAGGCCAAAAGGGGAACTCCAGATTTAATTACTATCGTGCTCAAAAGAGCAAAGATTACGGGCCTGTAATCGTTCACTGGTACTTTCTTTCTTTCTCTTTTTCTCTTTTTTTGTTTATTGGAACTAAGATATATTTATAGGGAACGTGCAATTAAGGGGGACACTCTTCCTCTAAGTGAAAAACAAAAGTACGTCGAAGCTTTTGGTGAGTTGTCCATCATAACAGCCTTTTTTTTTCTTTTTTTTTTGCAGACAAGTACTACACGATAGGGGCCTCCGGACAGGCAATCGAAAATACTTACACGGATTCACGAAAGAAAGAAAAATTGGACCAGCTGCATTGGATGATTCGGATGAGATGGAAGACTAAGTCGTCTTTCAATGTCTTCCTCAATTATCGTGTTCAAGGTGCAACTCCTTGCGAAAGACAGATGAAAGAGAACTGTCGGCACAAAAAAATTGTTTTGTTTTGTTTTGTTTCTTATCTTTTCCATTACCCATCAGTACTTCTTGTAGTCGTTTTATATCAGCATTTTATATGTATCCTAGGACAAGAGGCCAAACTTGGCACGCTCAGGGAAAAGATCGGCCTTAGGAACTATGCGAATTATAAAGGGGAAGTCTTGGAGATAAAAGGCCGTCTGGTCTTGAAGTGGCGAGACCCCTGTAGACGAGTCGATGCTTCCAGGGCATGGAAGAGTCGTCTTGTTCGATGAGGGACGTGAGCATGTCATCGTTGCCGTTTTGATGCCAAGCAATCAAAGATGTTACACCTGCGTAAGATTGACCTCCTTATCGATGATTGCTGCGTCATTTACAACCGAGAAGAGTAACCTCATTGACGACCATGAACGGTCTGCCTGATAGACTGTTTCTGCAAGAGTTTTCTTGGAGGGCGTTGAAAGTAACAATCTGTAAAGATATTTACGTGGCGCAAGTGAACAGATCGGGTCGACTTGCCAATGTCAAAATGAGTATACTTGCCAAGTAAATGTCGTGATGACAAGGGATGGAGCATTGTTGAGGGTCTAACAATTCCTAAAAGATTCACTCCAAGCGAAAACCTTTCGTAAGTCGTGAAGAACAGCCAAAACGATTACGTACCCGTGAACATCTGAAATTGAAGAAGATTTTCAAACCTATTGCGCATCTACATGTTACGGAGGCTTGGTGTACGACTATTTGGAGTTACGGAGTCCAAGTGCAACTTCTTGGAATTACGGAGTCTGCGTGCGTAATATTTTATTAATACAGAGTCCAAGTGTATCCTTTTGTAGATGCGGACTCCAGAGCATGCACGTGCAGTACAATCTGCCTTGGAAAAGGTGTTCAAGGAAACGCAATAGTACTATACGACGCTGTATCGACTTGCGCCATCGGATGACGGCTGCGACTCTAGAGAACTGCTCATCAGGAGGAACGGCACTGAGGGAATACTGATCGTTCGTACAGACGTCCGCAGTAAGCTGGGATAGTTAATAGAGACCGATCTTCCAATGGGCCAAGGACGTCATCCGTGAACCTCAGCGCTTGGGTTTTGGCGACAGATGCGTAACTATCTTATCTATTTGCAGTTACGGAGGGCGAGTGTTTAATTATTTGTAATTAAGGAGGCAAAGTGCGTATCCTAAAATAATTACGGAGGTCAAGTGCGTATTTACCAAGAGTTACGGAGGTCTGCGGCGATTAATGAATTTTCCTTGGAAGGGCGGTCGTCGGATTCGTCCGCGGGTTAAGCAGAAGATGTACCACTACTGAAGACGTAGACACTGCACAGGCGCATCATGTCGCAGTAGACTTGGCTCGCAAACACAGTAGTCAAGAGTTCCAAATCGGTTGGTATTAAGGGCGTCTGCCAACTGGACCACCTGCAGGGAGCACGTCCGGCCTCGTCGTAAGAGTTGCCAGAAGCTATAACAGGACCTGTATGAGGTCGTGAAGACCATTCAGCACAAGCCGGACATGTTTGGCGGCGTAAACGGGCATCGCTCTTCAAAAGGCCAAGGATGACAGTGTTGATCACGTTTAATGTAGTGGCTTACACACTTCGTTGAAGATAAATTCAGAGTTGCGATGGTAAGTACGTAATTTAAAAAATTAATAAAGTTACGAAGGCCTAGTGCGTATCTCTCAGTAATTACGGAGGTCAAGTGCGTATCTTGAAATACTTACGGAGGCCAAGTGCGTATCTCTTTATAATTACGGAGGTAGTGCGTAGCTACCAAAAACTACGGTATTTGGTACTATCTCCAGCAGCCATGTACGATGGCCCAGCCAGACCACGGGTAAATAATACATGGGTGTGAAGCTTGTTCTATTTTTTCGTCCCATCCGTCTACGCTTTCTGCGCGGGGACAAAGTTTGTCACCAAAAGTGCTCGAAAAAAATCCCAGAAAGCTCGAACGTTTAGTCATGCCATTTCCCTGCAGAATGAACTATCGTTTGTGCGAATTGACCAAGTATTTTTGTTCGTCGACAATGCACCTCCGTTGACTACCCTGAAAGTGCCCCTCAAGTGAAAGGCGCCACGTCATGAGTGTTCTACCCATTCCTGCCGTTTTGTTATGGCGCCGCAATGCTGAATTTCTTCTCTTGCACGATGGTTCTGCTCTCGCGAGCTAGCAGAGCGCATCCTAGTTGTGCTGGTGAGGCGGCCGGACTTCTGCAAGTGCAGGTGTGTGAAGCGGCAGATGGTAATGCGGCGAGTGGCACGAAATTGCACCAAGGTCGACGATGAGACACGCTCGTTGCGTCTTGTCGCTTCTCGTCAGCCAAGACCGTCACTGCCAGTTTTGGCATGATGGCGTCGACCTACTAGGGCAACTAGGCGACGAAGAACTCGACAGGGAAAAGATAGGAAACGTGCGACTGCGGCTGTGGTGGCTAGATGGCCGAGGACGTAATCGAGGTTTTTAGTATTGCGTGATTGGGCTGTCTGCAAGGGCGTCGGCGACGACCACGGGCGGTCCGATCTAATAAGCGCCCTGCCGCCAGGGGGGAATAGTCCCCTGATCTTTATGCATGGAGAAGAAAATCACGGCGATTCAGGTGCCATCTCGATCGCGGAGGTCTAGCGTAGAGAGGCCATCCAACTGCGTTTGAACGGCCGTCAGCCGCGACGACAACCCCTCCGCTGTTCCCTTGAAGATGTTCAAGATATTAAGGACTTGGGACTTGACGGACGGCTCGAGAGCCCGGTCGTTACCCTTCATAGCTTCAGATTCCACTGAGGACGAATCCATGGGAGCTCAAGTCCAGAAAAAAAAACTGGCTATGGGTTTCACATTAACTTCTTATATTTGCCGCAATTATTTTCTTTTCATTGTGGCTTTTATTTCTGGAGAATACTTGGTCCTCCTATGTACAGTGGCTACAGTGCGGATACCACAGGTGGAAAATAATGTAGAACCATGTCGGCAAAATCACTTGCCTCATGTCATGGGCGACGTTTTCGACCTGTCCTCGACGGAGGTACCTCCGTTTGCGGCTGACAGAATCAGAGAGGGGCTCAGACTCACCCTCGCCCAGCGACATCGACAGATCCAGCTGGATGGATGCGAGAGCATCGGAGGGCGTGCGCGCTTTTTTCGTTTTCGTCGTGGAACTCGCACTAGAAGGAGGCCGACCACGTCCTCTTCCTGTCGATATAGGCGTTGAGGGCGTTGGGGGGACGGCAGTTGCGGCCGTTGCTGTTATCGGCGTCGAAAACAACGGTGCGGGCCGAGTCGTCGCCGGAATGGTGGCTGGATGCGCAGGTGTCGCAAACGCAGATGGCATTGTAAACACAGGCAGTGGCAAGAGCGGCCGCGCTACTCGACGACTGACTTGGCGGCGTCACCAAGGACAGGGAAAGCGGCTGTGTATGGGCAGCAGGCGAACCAGCAAGGTGGCGTCTCGAGGACAAAGGCATTCAGTGACGCAGGGACAGTCCGGGACTGCCTCGAAGGACGCAATGACGTCCCCAACGATGAGTCCATATCTAAAGCCGAGCTAGTGGACAAGAAAACTGTAAAAACATAGTAATGTTCGGTGAGTGTACAACGAAACGAACGAAAGAGAAGGGGGCAAAGTAAACCAATCAGACATCACCCCCCTCCGTCACGAAAATACAACCGATTTGCGCCATTGTTTCACGCAGCTACGCGCTGGACACACGCCGTCACGGCACAACAGACCGCGTCGTTGTAGGACGCAAAACACGATGACAGGAATTTTGCGCACGAGCACATTCATCATTCTCAGAGGTGACCGTTTTTGAACGAACCGTTCTCCCTAACCACTTAGCCGATTTGAACGGGGCATGCGTAGACTTGCGTCCCCCTGGCTCGCCGTCACGTCAAAACAAACCGCGTATTTTTCAGTGCTCTATACCGCTAGCGCAAAATAAAATGCTGAAAACGTAGACGGATGGCGCCGTACATACTTAGGGAGCTTCACACCCATGTATCATTTACCCGTGGCCAGACGACAAGACGTATGCTTGCAACTGACACGCTCGTCGTGTAATTATCTTTTCAGAACTACGGAAGTCAAATGCGTGACTCCTTGGAGTTACGGAGGCCAAGTGCTTAATTATTTGTAATTACGAAGGCGGAGTGCGTAGCTATTTGTAACTAAGGAGGCCGAGTGCGTAATTCCTTCGAGTTATGGAGACCTAGTTTGTACATGATTTTTCACACACAGCACCATGCTGCGGTGCGCCGTGCCCGGAACGTTGCCACGTTTGGGAAGAACAAGGACAATATCTCGTGGAAGTCCTTGTACGACGACTGAAGGCCAAGCGACAGCACCTCAGCCACGCCGGCGAGATCAACTGCCCTAACCTGTACGAGGCTTTGCTTCGACAAAGCGGGCCTGTCCAGGAAGGGAACAGAACACGGGCGCAATCCTGGGCCTCTTCGTTGTGAGCAAAACTTCTGTTGCATCTTCCTCCAACGCGCAAAAATGCCCCTATCTCAGCAAAGAGTTCATTGGCTTCGACAACGGCGTCTGCCCGAGTCGGCGCGCACAGCGACAATTCAACAGCGCTTCCGACAACAGCAGCGTGCAATACTTTGATGGCGACCCCAACACAGTGCTTGCAGAGACGTCGCCAACCACGTCCGTCAACTGGACGTGCCAACACCTGGGCGGCCCGCTCTACTGCTCGGCAAGTTTGTTCAAGTGCCGGCGCTGCTACTGACTGACAACAACAAGGACGTGCTGACCCTGGGCGTTCTTGCTGATTTCCTAGGCGGCAACCGTGGTCGCAAGGACCCTACAGCGTGCGTGACCTCGCCAAAGTGGTCAGCCAGGCAAAGGATTTCCACCACGAGGCCCAGCGTCTTCATGATCGTGGTGGGTTCAGTAAGAAGAAACTGAAGAATCTCGGTGAATTTCTAAGGATGTAAACGGGCTCTTTTTTTAGTATAAAAAATAAAAAATAAATAATTTAAATAGTTGTTACTGGTACTCACCGCTGTTGCTTTCGAGACAAAGCGTCTATTGAGTTCCTATGGCAGGATATAAAAAGAATATTCCAAATAGAAAAGAACTTTCATTGATTCCTGCGAACGAAATCGTCCATATCTCTTTGGAACAATGGAGGAAAGTGCGCATCTCTAAATAGTTACGGAGGAAACGTGCGTATTTCTTCTGAACTACGGTGGAATCGTGCGTATCTCCAAATAATTATGGAGAAATCATGCGGATCTCTGAAGAGTTGGAGAGATCGTGGGAAAGTACGGCTGCAACTCAAGGGGGACAGCAATGTACACTGGTAGGACCTATTTTCATGTTCAATTGCTGATGTAATTTTTTTAACCAT
>Ga0302227_10003346_pt1 | contig 10597 bp, 14 predicted proteins | sample II_Palsa_N1_1_FD_193525 | JGI IMG/M metagenome (GOLD analysis project Ga0302227, IMG submission 193525) | Peat permafrost microbial communities from Stordalen Mire near Abisko, Sweden - II_Palsa_N1_1 | ecosystem: Environmental > Terrestrial > Soil > Palsa > Peat permafrost | place: Sweden...
GAAAGCAGAGATCGAGGCGCTCCGCAAGGACAAGTCACGGCTCGAGGGTGCTCTTAAGGCCGCAGCAACCACGGTCCCTCCATCACCGCTTTTAAGGTGCCCTCCACCAATTGGACCTTTTTTTTTTCTTTTTTGTTTTTCCTTTCTTTCTTACAGCAAGGCAAAATTTAGTGATGGAACAACCTCGTCCGACCGACGCGTGGCAGAGCTCGAGATCACCCAGACCAAACTGCAGAAGGATCTGGCCAATTTGCAGGCTTCCTTGGACGCCGAGCGCAGCAAGCGCACCCAGGCGACATCGCAGAATGAGAACCTCGAAGGCGAGCACATCCAAGTCAAGGCAGAGTTGGCCGAAGCCCTGAAGGCGGTGTCCGCGGTCGAACGACAGCTCAAGGTCAAGGAAGCCGAGGTCAGCACCCTCCAGACCAAGCTCGACATGGAATCTGACGAGCGCAACTTTGCTGTCAAGGTAGTCAGTCCATCATCTACCCGTTGCATTGAATTTTCTCAATGTTGCCGTTCATCTTCTTTCCAGAGCAAAAAGGAGGCCAACGCCAAATTGGATGCCATGCGCGCCGAGTTTGACGAGGCTGTCTTGGGCCGGCAAAAGGCCGAGAAGCGAGTCGCCGAGCTGCAACGCAGTTTGCTCGAAGTTGAGAAAAAGGTATTGCATGCCGTATTTTTTTTATTTTTTTTTTTTTTTTTTTTGGCTCACAGTTGCATAGACCCAATCTGAGTCGAAAGACTCTGCGCTCGCCGAGGAGATCAAGGCAAAGGAAAAGCTGATTGTGAGCCTCAAGCAACAGCTTGAGGACGAGCGCGACAACCACGACAGTGACAAGCTTGAGTTCAAGGAGAAGTTGGCCCAGTCGACCACGTCCTACCAAAATCAGATCAACAAACTTAACGTCGATATTGAACGCCTCACTGCGAACAAGATCAATCTCGAGCAGGCCCACAACGATGCTGCCGAAGAGCTCCAGGCACTGTCTGGTGAGCTGTCAAAGGCCGTCGACGACCTCTTCATGTCCCGCAAAGAAAAGGTTAGTTTCCTTATTCTGATTCATCTTGGTCTCATTTTGGGAGAGAAAAAAAATAGACACAATTCACCTCTGAAGTCCGTGCCCTGGAGGAAAAAGTCAAGGCTCTCAAGGCCCAGGTTGAAGATGAGCAAAAACTCGTCGGTCTCGCCAACAAGGTCTCCCGCGACGCCAAGGACCAGCTTGCGATGGCCCTGCAAAAGCTGCAGCACTCTGAGGCCGAGAAGGCGCGCATCCTCGCCGACAACGACCAAGTGCGCAAACAGCTGATCGAGGCCAACGACAAGCGCAAGGGCCAGGATGACCAGAGCGTAGAGCTGCAGGACGCCATCGCCAAGTACGAGGCAGAGGTCGAGATCCGCAAGATGCTGGAGGAGTCGCGAGACGAGATGGCGCAAGAGGTCAAGCGTCTGCAGGACCAGCTCGAAGCGGCCCAGACTCAGCGCCAAAAGCTGCAACAGGAGCGCAACGACCTCTCGGTCACGCTCGATCCCCTGCGTACCGAGCTGGCTCGCGAAAAGTCACGTGGAAAAGATATCTTCTCCAAGACGTCCACCCTGGAATCCGAAGTTGCCAACCTCAAGAAAAAACTCGACGAAGCCCAGCGGGTCTCTGAGCAGACAATCGAGTCTCTCAAGAAGCGGTATGCATCTGAAAAAGTGTCCTGAGAATGAATAAATATTTATATTTGTTGCTTGGGTAGACGGGACGCAGATGTTCAGGAGGCCGGTTTGCAGCTCGAGCAGGCCGAGAGCAGGTTCAAGGCCTCCGAAAAAGTCCTCTCTGAGGCGCAGCAAAAGTCGTTTGAGTTGGAAGGCATCCTGTCCGAGACCAAGCGCGATCTTCTCGCGTCCAACAAAAAGGTGGAGGAGCTCGCAGTCAAGCTTCACGCGGCCGAGTCTTCCTCCAAGGCGCCGTCGTCTTCGCAGCAGGAGCTGGCGAGCGATTTCGCTGAGGCACGCATCGCCCAGCTCGAGAGGGCTGTCAGGGACCTCGAGGCCGAGATTGAGCAAGCCGATGCGGCCACCGAACGATTCGAGCAGGAAGTGCTGAAGAAGAACGCACTCGTCGCCAAGTTGGAGTTGGAGCACGAGCAGCAAGTGCAGCAAACCATCATTGAGTCTCGTCGTGGACGCGTAAGACCAATTGACTACTATTTAATAAATAAGTAAATAAATAAATAAAAACATTTCGGTTTCACAGAAATTCAAGAGCGACATCGAGGTCCTCAAGGGCGATCTCGAGCGCGAGACCACCCGTCGCAAGGAAGTGGAGGCCGAAAAGGAAAAGTTGCTGCAATCCAAGGCTGCCCTGCAAAAGACCGTCGAAAAGGCCACTCTCGAGAGCGAGGACCTTGCCGACAAACTTCAGCGTGCTGTATGGTTTTTGGGATGAAAAATGCTTTTGCATCTGATCTTAGTCTACGAAAAGGAACAAAAACTTCGCGAGGCCCAAGAGTCGCTGGACATCTTGCGCGAAAGCTCTGCCCGAGAGCTGGCCGCGATGAAGCTGGAGCGCTCCAAATCGATCAAGGATATGTCGATCGAGGCCAAGGAGGCCAACTTTAACATGTCCAACGTTCGCCGTCGCCAGACCATGGTGGACGGGCGCACTCCAGGGGAAGAACGAAAGCGCCTCGTCGAGCTGGACACATCCAACCGCGAACTCAAGGCTCTTCTTGAGGAGGAGCAACTCAAGAGCGCAGGAAGCTCTTTCCGCGTGACCAAGCTGGAGCAGGACCTGGCACAAGCGTATGCGTTGATTCCCTTTCAGAAGAAAAACTAAAAAAAAAAAAAATTGATGTCCTATCCTGTCCTTTACAGAATCAAAGCAAAGGCACTTCTTGAGCAGGTAATCTCAGAGCTCAAAGCCAAGTCTGCACAGGATGCCAAGAAGATTGAACAGCTCACCATTGGTAATATGCTCGAGATCAAAAAAAAAGGTTTCCTTTCTAACCATTTTGGTTTCAGAGCTCGGGTCAACAAACGAGGAGCTCGAGCTGATCAGCGTGCGCTACGACGAGCAGCAGCTATCGCGTGTGGAAATTGAGTCGAAACTGCATCGCAAGGAGGCCGAGTCAAAGCAGATGGGCCTCGACTTGACTGACGCTCTGGCCGCTCGCAAGGAACTCACCAACCAGCTGACGCAGCTGCGCGACGAACTGTCAAAGCAAGAAAAGTTTGTATTCAAACTTGAAGTTGGCCGCAAACGCCTCGAGAGAGACCTGGATGATCTCAAGGGGCAGCTCGTTTCGACTGGTGTCGACGGCCAAGTTAAAAGTCTACTGGACCAGATCAAGCGGAAAGACGCACAGCTTGAAGAGGTGCCTAGTAGTTTATTATATCTCAAAAATAATTGTCCCTTTTTTTTCTTTCTTTCTGGTAGACAAACATCAAGCACAGCAAAGAGTTTGAGGCGCTCATGACTTCGCACAAAGAAGAGAAGAAAGCACTGCAGTCCGATCTCGAGCAGACACGTCAGCTCCTGGTGATGCACAAGGGCAACAGTGCCGAGATGAAGAACAAGCTGGATCAATTCAAGAGCTCGTCGATGAGCTTGTCGATGAAGCGCCGGAGCAGCGAGTATGGCGAGGAGGCCTTTGTCAGGCGCGAGAAGGCCGACCTGGAGGTCAAGCTACAAATGCTCAACGCGACCTACACAGACACGCTCAGCAAACTAGAGTCCGCCCAGCTCACCAACATGAAGCTGGAGAGTGAGATTTCTGAGCTGCGCCAAGCACAGCAAATCGGCACGCCCATCCGCTCCACAGTCTCAATTTCGGACCTGAGCGAGCTGCAACGCCTGCTTGACGTCGCCGAGGCCGAAAAGGAGCGTCTTCATAGGGTGCCGATATTTATTTTTTTCTTCTTGGGGTTTTTCCTCATATTATTGCCGCTTTGCAGATCATCAAGGAAGCAGACATCGGAAGTGCGGACGAGCTGGCTCGCCGCCGATCCCGCAAAGTGCGCGAAAACTGGAAGGCAAACCACGAGGAGAAGCTAACGAATCAGGAAGTTCGCACGCTGCGTCAGGTACAAGAAATGGAATTTAAAAAATGACAATAAATTCCAAAACAACAATCTTCTCTCTACCTCAGGACCTCGAGGTTACGATCCAGGCCAAACTGCAACTGGACAAGATGGTGCAAGACCTCAAGGTGGAAAAGGAGACGCTCCTGCAAAATCAGGAGAATCTTCATCAGAAAGTGACGGATCTTTCGAGCGAGCGCGATCGCGAAAAGGAACGTGCTCGCGTCCTCGAAGAACGACTAAACCACGCGAGCCTTTCCAAACTTGGTGCGGTCTCTCTCTCTCTCTCTCTTTGGCAAAACAAAGGAGAATATTTAATCAAGATGAAAATAGACGTTCCTGTCACGTCCCCGTCCAGTACACCGTTCACCGCTCGTTCTCATGGCCACAAGAGGACAGAGAGTTCCAAGGCCAAGTGGTCTCCTGTTCCTGAGCGAAAGCCTGGCCTGACAACGAGCACCAGCACTGAAGATCTGCACAGGCCAGACTCGCCCGTTAGCTTTGATGGACAGCACCACCGATTCAACGTCTCGAGCCTTGCAGGACCGACTCGGTGCGACTTTTGCTCGCAGATCGCCTTTGGTTTGGTCCGACAGGGCCTCGTCTGCGACCGTACGTTTTTTAAAAAAATTTTTTTTCTGAATGACCTTTTTTTTTTTTGCTCTCTCACTTTGCAGACTGCGGCTATGTCGTCCACAAGGACTGTCAGAACAAATGCGGGACCCACTGTGGCCAGGGCGCAGGCAAATCAGAGGACACCGTCGAGGGCTTTTTGAAGATGACCAAGCCCAAGGGTATCAAGGCGGGCTGGAAAAAGATCTTTGCAGCCGTCTCTGGCAACTCGTTGTACCTGTTCAATGCCGAGCCCGACAACTCGAGCCAGTCGGTGGAGTGCGTGGTCGATCTGAGCGCGAGCAGCTTCAAGGTCGCCGACGTTCATCCGAACGACGTCATCCACGCCAGCCGCAAGGATGCCAACAACATTTTCCGCATCCATTTTGGCGACTCACTCGAGCCCCCGCGCCTCCTGCTGGCGTCGTCTCTGGCTGAGAAGGCACAGTGGATCAAGGACTTGGACAAATTGCATCGCAAGTTTGAAGCGTCTGCTGCGGCCGACCCGTCGTCGTCCACCTCACTCAAGTTGTACGCCTCCTTGCCAAAGGAGGCTGACAAGAACCTGAGCAAGATCCCCGCCGGAATCACCGCGTTGCGCTTTGTCGAACCGAGCACGTTCCTCATCGGCACCGACTTGGGCGTGTTTGTCAACCAGCCTTCGGGCTTTGTGCGTGTGACTCCGCCCAAAAACATCCTGCAGCTCGAGGTGGTGCAAGAGTTCAAGCTGATCATCATCCTTGCCGGTAAGAGCCAGTCTATCCGCATCCTCCCGCTCGGCATCATTCGCAGCGATCCCAACTGGGGCATCGAACTCGAGATAACCAAAGGTATTGTTTTTTACATTGTTGTTAGTGTTGTTTACTGTTTATTTGATTAGGCTGCCAAAAGTTCTCGATCGGCTACGTCCGAGGCGAACTGATGCTCGTGGCCTTGGTCAAGAAGCGCTTGATTGTCTTTACCGTCGACTCTAAGAAGCTCTTCCCCAAGATCATGGCATGAATTTTTTATTTTTATTTTTTTATATCAAAAAAATGTGCTAAAATTTTATTTTTATGATACAGGACTTTACACTGCCCGACCAAGGCACGACGGTGCGCTTCCTTGGCTCGTATCTGATCGTTGGATTTGGCAACAAGTTCCGTCTTCACACGATCAACGAGGACAAGACGCTAGCCAAGGTCGTGACGGACCTTCCCAGCCGCGAGGAGAAGGGCCTCCAGTGGCTGCTGAGCCAGGCGCTCGTGCCCTTGACCGTGTTCAGGCTGAACGACAGTTTCCTCTTGTGCTACAACGTGATCGGTGTCTTTGTCAACGCATCCGGCATGCTCTCCAAGACGCTCGAGCTGCACTGGACAAGCACGCCGTTGGCCTTTTCGCTGCGCAACGGCTTCTTGTTTGTGTACACGGCCGAGTACATTGACGTGTGGTCACTGGATGACGGCCAGGTCAAGCAGGTGATCCCTCGCTCGTCCCTCGTCGCCGTGGACACGTCCAGTCGTGTCGTCGCCACCCAAGAGACTGTGTTTGCGCTCGAGTATGTGGGCAGCGGGATGGAAAAGCTCGACGTGGACCTGAACGATGTCTCGTTGCCCCTGCCCACGGCGTCGCTGGAGCAGCCCCCGACACCCTTGGCCTCTTTTTCGACGTCCTCCACTGCGGCGTCGGGACCTGCGTCCTCGACCCCTGCGCCAATGCTGTCCGCATTGCCCAAAAAAAACTCGTCGCAGAGCCTGCTCATGCCTGCGACCGGAGGCACGATTTCTGTGAAACCTGCCATGCAGGCCAAGGTCACCAAGCCCAACGAGCCCGTGCCCAAACCAGCGCTGGGCGAGCCCCAAGCCAAGTGGACCCGTGCCGATTCAGATATGCTCAAGAGGGCGATCCTGGCTGGCTCTGCCCTGGAGGACGAGGACGAGGATGAAGATGACGATGAGGACGAGGACGTGCCAACGCCGACAAACGCCTCCGTTTCCAAGGCCAGTCCAACCAAGCCAGCGTCTGCTTCATCGGCGTCAACGTCATCGAAACCCCCGATGACACCCACCACGGCCAAGTCACTGGCCCTCGCGGGCACGGATATCAATGTGGACATCACCAAGGACGATAGTTTTGCATTCCTCACGAACTGGTAGTCAGTCTTTTTTTTTCATTATTTTCGTTTTGTCATTTCATGATTGAGAAGGGAAACATATTGAAAATGTTCAGACAGCCAGAGAGAGTGGTGGCGCTGAGATTCTCCTGTTCTTGAGGAGGTCCTTGAACCTGCTGACCTGCTCCTCGCTGATGGGGTAGCAGTGGTCCTTGGTGGGGAACACGCCGCTCTTGACCTCGTTGTGGTACTGGGTCAGCCCCGCAAGCGACTCGTTCTGCAGGGTTGCAAACTGTTTGCAAAACCTAGTAACAATAAAAACAAATAAATAAATACGTAGAAAGGATAAAATGTATTCTTTCAGCGTACTTTGGCACAAAGCGGTCAAAGACGCCCAGGGCATCATTCTGGACGAGGACCTGTCCGTTGGTGTGTGGTCCTGCGCCGATGCCGATGGTGGGGACGCTGAGCAGCTTTGTGATTTCCAGGCTGATTTCGCTTGGGACCGCCTCGATGACGATGGCAAAGCAGCCGGCGTCCTGGAGGGCGAGGGCGTCCTCGACGAGGTTGATGGCCGAGTCTGCTGTCTTGCCCTGGACACGGAATCCGCCCAGGGACATGGTTGTTTGCGGCGTGAGGCCAATGTGTCCGACGACGGGCACACCGATCTTTGTGATGCGCTCAACGGTTGCGGCCATCTCGCGGCCGCCCTCGAGCTTGACGGCCTCGCGCGCCCCTCGGTAATGAAGCGGACGGCGTTGGTGAGGGCCTGCTCGGGAGAGACCTGGTAGCTGCCAAAGGGCATGTCGCACACCAGGAATGGGTTCTTGGATCCGCGAGCGACGGCACGGCAATGGTGCAGCATTTCCTTTTTTTTTTTTTTTTTTTTGGAGGTGTGGGTTAGTGCACAGTGGTGGGGTGGGGTGGATCAAGGACTACGCGTACGTCCATCGTGACCTGGTTGGTGCTCTCGTAGCCCAGGGCCACCATCGCCAGCGAGTCGCCCACGAGCACAACGTCCACACCGGCCCTGTCCGCCACGAGCCCGCTGGGATAGTCGTGTGCTGTGATCATCGAGATGGGCGTGCCACTCGAATACATGTTTTGGATGTCGAGGATCGTCACCTTGCGTCGCCCTAAACCAAAAATCAACGTAAAAAGCGATTAATCGCCGTGGCGTGGGGGGGGAAGGTTACCTTGTTGTGCCGCCGTTGTTACGGGGCGCGAGCTGTACGAGCGACGTGCGGTCGCAGCGGCGGAGGGGGCGGCACATGCTACGGCAGCACCCATCGTCCTGGTCCTCAGCAAACTTGTCATCATTCTCCCTTTTCCGCTCCCTGGTCGTCTGTCGTTCGTGTCGCAGCCGCAAAAAGAAAAATGAAAACTTGCCGTGGCCACGTGGGCTCTTAAAATATTTTGCGAATGTTCGCGAACCTTCGGCTGCAAAATAACTGCTTCGCTTTTTTTCGAGGTCAATAAAACACATGTTTCAATGCACTAGGGGCCCATCCGAAGGCTCAGGCGCTAAAGAAAATTCGTCTTGATTTCCATCGTCTTCTGCGGCAGTGTCGTCTTGGACTGCATCGACAACAGCCGCATCGGTGGATGAAGAGGATGATGCGGCCGCTGCAGGTGTCGACCACCGCACATTGGCAGTCAGTGGCAGATTCTGAGCTCTCTCCAGGTACACCCACGGGTTCTGCAGAAAGGTCTTCTTGAGATAGGGGTCCGAATCGAAATCATCCTGCTGCTCGTTGCCGCCTTGTTGTTGCTGTTGATGCCACTGCTGGTTGTTGTGGTGCTGGTAGCTGTCGTGTCTATGGCCTCCTCGACCTCCTCCTCGTCCTCCTCCTCCGCCGCCGCCGCCTCGATTGCCTCCACCATGCTGTTTGTATCCGCCACGGCCGGATCCTCCTCTTCGGTTATTGTAAAACTGTTGGGGTTGTTGCTGTTGTTCTTGCGGATAGCCTTGTTGCTGCCAGCCGCCGGCCCCGCTGCCATCGCCGCCGCCGCCGCCGCCGCCTTGCTGCGGCCGAGCATAGGGATGGAAGCCCGACATCCGAGTTCAAAAAATTAGTTGAACAAATGGACGAGGCGCGAGACGACGTCGCGCTGCAGGACAAGGCCAAGTTCCTGACGGCCAATGCACTGACGTTGCGCTCGGCTCCTGCGCTGCCGCGGCAATTCCCAAAGGAGGAGCTTGCCGGGATCGAATTTTGGTACGATTTGCGTCCCCTTTGGAGAAGGACTCACATTCCGTGTCAGTGGCAAGAAGATGCGGAGCTTGCTGCTGTGCCTGAGCAGGACCGACACCGAGGCGTTTTGTCAGACCGAGCTGTTTGTGTTTGCCAACTGCAAGTTTGAGCGGGTACGTCGATCGCCAACTCGCGCTCTGTTCCAATTGGTCAAACCAAAAAAAACAGGACCAGACGTTGAGGAGGAGCATCGCCAACTGGTGGAAGAAGGAGGCCCCCAACATGTCGTCTGCTGAAGCAGGAAGGCGGGTGGAACAGATCCGGGAGGACATGGACGAAATCAAGCACAGGTTGGCGTTTGTGCAGGCCGCCGACCCCCACGAGGCCAAAATGAAAGTTCGAACGCAACTGCAAGGAGAGATCGAGGATATGCAGTCCTGGCTATCCATCCTTAAAAAGTTTCATCCCTCCGTATGAAGTGGTATTGTAGAAACAGCCATGTTACATAGAAATAAAATAAAAAAAGCCTTCCGAAAAGAAAAGGAAGGAAACAGGAAAAAAAAAGCAGCACACAGAAGTAAGTAAGGGAGGGGTTCCTAGTTGCTCCCCTGCTTTGAGAGCACCGCGGCCACGACGATGATGACAATAATGATGATGCAAATGGCGGCAATCTACAAAGCGAAATTCACGAGCAGCGTCAATAAATATAAAAAAGTGACAACGGCCGTCTCGTCCTACCATCAGGTTGAGCTTCATGTTCTTCCACCACATCTGCTTCCGGAGCTTGGTCGAACCCTTCTTGAACTGGTTGGCCTGGCTTTGGAGTTCCTCTGCGAGCGCAAACGCCTTTTAGATAAAGCGGAAAGCACGTCAAACAAGCACGATACCAGTGCGGTCCTGCAGAGAGTCCAGACGGTCTCCTCGGTCCATGACCTTTTCAATGTTTTGGTGCATCTGATTTTTTTTTATTTTTTTTTTTGTGCAGCTCAGTCAAAAAACCTGTACAGGACGAGTTGTTCCAAACGGCCGTCTGCGGTCTTCCCTCCCCGTTCTCTTCGTCCTCGTCCACGTCCACGTCTTCGTCCTCCTCCTCGTCCTCCTCCTCCTCCTCCTCCTCCTCTTCAACCCATTGGGTCCACACGCCCGATTTCAGACACTACGTACGATGCCAACGACTTCGTCGACCTGCTGCTGGACGGCCGCCGTCTTGGGGTCCTTGTACGAGTTGTAGTTTGACGACCTGGGGCAATTTATTTTTTTTCCCAGGCGAGCATAGCGCGAGGTGGTGGTGGGGGAGGCGGGCGGGAGAGGCACGTTAGTTCTGCGTCCGTTCGTGTTCCTTACATTCTGCGTCACACAACGGGACAACCACTGTCAAAAATAATGCCGGCGAAACAGTTTTTTTGCCCCGTTTCTCACGCCGCCTCATGGCGATATCCCTCGTGGTTCCACCACGCCAAAAGGAGGACGGGCCGTGGTGGGTGGGCTCTCTCCTCCTTTTGAGCTGTGCTGCCGTATCGCTCCCTTTTTATCGCTCCCTTTTTTTCATTATTACCCGCTACTGCACTTGTTGTTCGCGAATGACGTCCTTTGCTGGCTTGCTTACCCCACCTCCCCCTCCCCTCCCCC
>Ga0302227_10003347_pt1 | contig 10596 bp, 12 predicted proteins | sample II_Palsa_N1_1_FD_193525 | JGI IMG/M metagenome (GOLD analysis project Ga0302227, IMG submission 193525) | Peat permafrost microbial communities from Stordalen Mire near Abisko, Sweden - II_Palsa_N1_1 | ecosystem: Environmental > Terrestrial > Soil > Palsa > Peat permafrost | place: Sweden...
CAGCAGTCACATTGGCAGGATTCAAACATTGCTGATGTGTAGGATCAATGCTACAATCTGGACGAATGACATCCGATCCCGTCCATGAAAGAGACTCAATCATGCACCAATCCGAGTTACTGCATTCAATCAGTGACAGCTTGCGAAGATATATAGGAAACGGGTTCTTGCCTGGATTGAAGGCAAGCAATGCCATAACCATCGACGTATCTTCCGGCCACGGAGAAAGCTGGCACCAGCGACCCGAAAACTACCAAATCATCGTCGGCACATGCCAACGCGGCATTTTGTTCCCATGCCTGGGCTGCAGCTGCACACTCCGAAGTGCACAGCTGTGTGACGTTTTCCTCACTCCAGAAGTAATCGTCTACATCAACTGTCCACCCGAACAAGTATTTGTCGCATGGAAGTGTTGTGTTGCTACTTCTATATCAGCCGTGCTCTATTTATGAGATCTCACAAGATCGATCACTTACAGCGTATCGAGACATTCGTAGCTAATGTTTAAACCCGCCGCAAGAGTATCTGGGTTAACAGTGGGGTAAAGACTGAAGCTTTGAGCTTGGGCCAGGAAAGTGAATGCCGTGAGAAGAATGATGGCTATGGCAGAATGATGGGCAACCATGGTGAGAATCGAAAAGAGGCAGTTACTTACACGAGTAGTGGTACAACGGCATCAAAGACACAAGGTGAAGCTGGGTCGCGGAATGGAGGTGTCTATGAAGCCAGGAGCCCACGACAGGTGTCTGTCTGCCTTCAAGGATGACTTCGACCCTGCATTTCGGGTCGGGTTCAAAGTGTAGATTGCCTGGTGATATGACGGAAAAAATCGAGACCGCATTTTCTCACGAGTCATGGTCCAAGAGGGCGCGAAGTGGAGTAGGGTAAGCTTAAATCCTACCTTATGGTCAGCAAGCTCGATGATCTATCGAATGCAAGTTCAAGGGTGCCTGAGTGCGTGAGAAATAAGCATTTCTGTCATGCATAATGCAGGTTTTCCAGTGGGCAGCTGTTGCAATGAAATTTGCAGATGAAATGAGAAGATAGGGGTCAAGCTTTCGCCAAGCCCGATTTGGACCTTCGGGCCGCGCGGGAGGGGCGGCGGGGTGGGGCGGCAGCGCGTGCATGGGCGGAGGAAGGAGTTCATCCAAATTTGCTGCCCAAGTGTTTGTTGGTTTCTTCCTCATATCATCAACACCTACAACACATCCATGCTGCACAGCCGGGCACAACCGGAGATTCCTTATTCTGTCGCAATATACAACGAGCATTGAGGGTTCAATCTCCCTATGCAGGCGGAGGAAAGCGCGTCTCGAGCGCGTTCCTGTCATTCAGACGCGGCAGGTCGAAGCAAAGCTCCTCTAAACACACTTCCGAGGGGGGGGGGGCTTTATCGGTTGCCTGGGTTGACACGGACATACCTCGTATTGAGGACTATGTACGAAGTGCTAGACCCCAGAACTACTCGATGCTACTCACGCGATCTCAAAATTTCGCCCCGCGAATATTTGGTCAAGACTCAAAAGGGTGCTTTCATCCTAGATGGATGCCAGTCATGCAGTCATGCAGCCATGATCAACAACGGAGATTGCTGCTATCTTAATGAGGCAAGGGTCTCAACTATTTTCTATCCTGCATCAGAAACAATATGTGACAAGCGTCTACCTGCTTAAAAATCTGATGCCAGCTGCCAGGGGTCGCAAGGGTACATGATCATAACATAACTGTATGATCATGGCTTCCTCAGTGTCCTCGATATCGTCTATCCGTTCTTTCTTCGTTGTCCAGCCAAGCCGGCGTTGAGAGGCAGTATTCGTAACTCTCATTATGCTTCTCGTCGTCATTACTACTCTGTTTTGGGGTTTGCTCTCCGTCACCAGAGCTCTCTCTCCTTTGTCCTCTAGAAATTTCACGCCCATCACTCATCTAGCTGCTCGCGATTTGCCCGTCGGAACTTGCGACGCTACCACACCTTGTGTAAACGGCGCTTGCTGCGGAACAGTACGTATTCTAAATGCCTCATTTCGTTGCTGATCATTGTAACCTCCAGAATGGATTATGTGGATATTCTCCTCTGGAATGTGGCTCCGGGAACTGCACCTCAAACTGCGATGCAAAGGCAGAATGTGGTGAATATGGTGTGGAAGGTTCTCAAAACTGTCCACTTGGGGTGTGTTGCTCGAAGTTTGGGTGAGTTGCCCAAACTGGCACTGGAAAAAGATTGCGCTGATGACGGCCTCAAGCTTTTGTGGAGAGACACCCGACTTTTGCGGTACTGGTTGTCAAGTGAGTTATTTTTGATTATTCGCCCTTCTATGTGTGGGACCGCCCGGGCTTCAGACAATGCTTGAGCTATGCATCTTCTCTTAGAGTTTATTGTTGACTTCATGGCTCAGGCTGGGTATGGAGGCTGTGGCGATGTGGATAGACCATCATGCACGGGTGGATCGACAATCAACAAAAGAACTATAGGATATTGTAAGTAAAAAATTTTTGCCTGTCTAAAATCCATTTTTGAGAATCAGCCTTGCACGCATGTCAACAGCTATCTTTCTACTGTGTATGAGCAGCTATACTGATGTGGACACAGATGAAAGCTGGTCAAGTACACGGACATGCCAGTCTGTTAGTCCTTCTGAGCTCAACTTGAATGGATTTACCCATATCAATTTTGCTTTCGCCTTTTTCGACCCATCCACCTTTCAGGTGACTCCTATGGTAAAGCGCTCTCATCATCTTCTACGTCTGTGATCCTGACGTCACAATCCAGGACTCGAATGCTGCCTCGCTATACAGCCAATTCACAGATCTTAAAGGGTCATACAATGGTCTTCAGACATGGATCTCAGTTGGCGGCTGGTCATTTACTGATCGTAAGCATGCTTTCTTGTCACAGAATTTTAAATGTTGAGGAGCGTGGGTGACTGACTTACATGTTCCAGCTGGCGCGACACGCAATGCCTTCAGTAATATGGCTGCTTCGGAAACGAACACGCAAACTTTTATCAATGGTCTAATCAAGTTTATGGACACTTATGGCTTTGATGGGATTGACCTAGACTGGGAATATCCAGCAGCAGATGATCGGGGCGGAATACCAGCTGACTTTACCAATTATGTCTCGTTGGTGAAAGCGATCAGACTTGCTTTCGGTACCAAATATGGCTTTTCGATCACACTTCCAACATCGTACTGGTATTTACAGCATTTTGACCTCGCCAACATACAGGACTCGGTCGACTGGTTCAACTTCATGGCCTATGATCTGCATGGTAAAAAAACCCCCAATCTGTTTGAACCTGTATCGAGCGAGGGGCATAAACTGACTTCTTCCAGGTACATGGGATGCACAGTCAATTTATGTTGGCCCATATATAGCTCCTCACACAAACATCACAGAGATTGATGCTGGGCTGGACCTTCTCTGGCGAGCCGGTGTTACCCCAGCCAAAGTGACCATGGGATTAGCATGTGAGTATCATCCATGTGCCCCATGCAAGCCCCTCAATTCGTCTGTCCGACAAGCGACGGAGTGAAAGGCTATACTGACAGCTAAACCAGGGTATGGACGATCATTCACCTTAGTAGATCCAACGTGTAATACACCTAATGGAGTCTGCAAGTTCTCGGGTGGTGCGAATGCTGGCCCGTGCTCAAATGCGCCCGGTATACTGGACTATCAAGAGATCCAGGACGTTATCTCGACCAATTCTCTAACTCCTGTTCATGATACAACAGCAGCTGTTAAATGTAAGATGATCATGCCTTAGACCTCGAAAACAGTTACTTAAAAGATTAGGGATCACATGGGACAGCAACCAATGGATATCCTACGACGACTCGGACACTTTCACTGAGAAGAGGGCATTTGCAAATTCCCGCTGCTTGGGCGGCACTATGGTATGGGCCATGGATCAGATGGATCAAACACAATCCAACGGGTTGGGTATAGCACCAGGGGTTACAGTCGCGCAACAATCTAGTGCTGATCAGGCCTCTGCGGACCAGCTTGCCCAGACCGTCTGCTATACTAGCGACTGTGGAGCAGGCTGTAAGTCGGGAACTACTGAAGTCTCACAGATGAATGGTCAGCCAGGCTCAGTATCCACTACCGAGAGATGCGATTCAGGCATCTACGAGAGCCTCTGCTGTGCAGATGGGGGAACGATGGGAAAATGTCTCTGGCGTGGTTACAGAGGGGCTGGACTCTCTTGTATCGGAGGTTGCGCTACCGGGGAGACTGAAATCGCGCGGAACACGAATTATCACGATAACAGCGGCGACTATACTTGCAACGGAGGACAATTGAGCTACTGTTGTTCTGGATTCAAGGCTGCCTCTGCAAAGTCTACACTTGCGTCCGATGCTGAGAATGCAGCCGAACAAGTGGCCGAGGCAGCAGCTGAACAAGCCGCTTTAGATCTCGCAGCGAAAGCCTTCTGCAGAGTCGCCGTTCCTGCCCTCTTAGCGCCCCTCGAGCTGCTCGAGGACCTTATACCGATAATTGGTAAGCTTCGTGGTTTTCATCTATTCATGTTGCGTCAGACTGACACTCTCAAGGTGAAATTGCCGATATCGCCGAGCTTGCTGCTACGCCAGCCCTGATTACTTTATGCACGGACGAGATCGAAAAGAGCGGCTCTGCTGAGTTCAAGGTCTTCGGAAAAGAGAAAAGCCTTACCTTTGACAAACCTACAGAGACCGCAGCGGATCGTCCTCCTTCGAGTACACACGAGTCTGCAACGACAAAAGAAAGCTCTTCGTGCTCGGTAGGAAAGGTTAAGCGGGCAGACTTGCGCGCATTGTCGCAAACGACGACACATACCTCATATACGACCTCGGAAGTCTTGAAGACTTGCAAATTTGGCTCCTATCCTCAGGCGTGTGGGCATTATAGTTCTGTCATCGACCGCAACCCTGAGTTCAGGACGATGTCATGCACGTGGAGAGAGATAACTGACATCCGACCTGCTCCGAACATTGTAAGATTGAATCTCTGCTCAAGCTTACTTAATCTTCACAGGCTGACTCTAATTTACTATAGTGGACTGGGCAGCATAACGAAGGTTGGTCATTGGGTTGGATGCAAGAATTTGATGCAAATTGTCAGGGGGATGAATTCCCTCCGGCTGTTGTAGTGAGTCAATGTTTTCATACTACGCAGCATCAAATCCGCGCGATCGCACCTGCAATCTGTCGCGTGCTTGACATGATGAGACCTAATATCTGGGTGATAATTTGGAAGCTAATGCCGAATTCCCAGTGGCAAGCCCGGGACAATAGACAATGGATCAGACAGCTTCCGCAGACGCAAAATGGGCCAGCTGGTGCGCTATTCGCAAATATCTGCCCAGAGACCCCGAGAAGCTCAACTATCGATTCCAGGTACCTGAGTTCGGTCGTTATTGGGTGTAGAACCACCAGTCATTATTCTCTCACCGAAGTTATCACCTGGCCAGCACTTGTTCTGAAGTTCAGTGGCGACGGGGGTTTCGACGTCGGTGATGAATATGGCCTCAGTGCAAACCCGTGCTGGCCTAGTTCCCTTATTGATGACCCGGGGTGGGCTCTTTTGACCAATGATGCCTGGTATGACGATCATCCTGCCTCAAAGGCCGTCATTGCAGGAGGGCTCTACGCCTTTTCGCCCCCAGCGTCATACACAAGCGGCAAGATAAACAGGCAACATTGGAACAAACGCGATGGCGGCCTTGACGACCTTGATCCCGAAGGCATCATCTTTGTGGATGCGAACTCGACCCGGAAGGCGACGGACGAGGAACTTAAGGAGCAGTTCGGGTTCCAGAGGTGTGCTGATGATGACTGTTCGATGGAGAAACATGCATTGGGAATTGAGTCAGCTGCAGTTTGGGGAATGGCCAGGACTATGCCAGCGACTATTACGGTAGATACGACGACGCATCTACCTACTCCTTCCTTGACATCGAATCCTGACAGCCGAGCTACTGGCCCTGCGCTTCCACTCATCACGAGTATGCCAAAAAAATTTCCCACGAAATCAAAAGATCAGATGCAGAAAGAACTTCGCGACTTGCTTGCTCGGGTTGCTAGTTGATTTAACGCATGATCTCGGATTTCATGCAATAGAGAGACTATTCTGCAACATTCTGAATTCCCCAGCCTGAGAACGGTATTATTTCTTCGTCCTTTGTTGATTCTTCCGTACTTTTCTGGCAACCTTGATTCCAGTGCCTTTCCTAAACCCTAACATAATTCCTGTTTTTCCCAATTGAGGCTCCAGACATCCTATCAATACACGCGTCGAAAAAGGCCTTAATCGGGACTGCAGGGTACAGCCGCCACCCCTCATCACCCGCCTCTTCCTCGCCCTCTGGTGTCGGAACACCAAGCACGGAGTAATTCGTAATAGTACCTGCCACCACCCCATTAACATCATTATCATCAACAATAATCACGTCGTGCTCTTCCGCGCGCAAAATTACTCACCAGCTTTCAAATCCACCAACAACCACCTCCCATAATTGTACCCCTCCGTCAAACTAAAAACGTCTTTCGGCAACTTAATAGACCACGGCTCAAAATGTGATCTCTTCTTCTCCCACCCAAACTCATTGAGTCGTAAAAGAGGAAGCTCTCCAATATAATTGATCGGTTTGGTATCGGGAAACCATTGCCAGTCCGGGGCGTCGATGTAAGGGAGGTGAGCGAGGAGGTCAAGCACTGCTTCTGATTTTCCCATTTTGCGCCATGCATCAACGATTGAGGAAGGCCAACCTGAGGCTGGTGGTGTCTTGATGTTTTCGGGTTGGAGGAAGGGGTAGGTGGTGAGGAAGGTGTAGAAGTTGGTTATGATGCTGATTATTTCATCGCGAGTTAAAAGCCCTGTGGTGGGAGGCGTGGTGGAATTTTCTGCCATCTTTCTTCTTTCAGTCGGTCAAAATAGAAAAGTGAGGGGAAGCAAGTGATGACTTTTGGCGAGGTCGAGGAAAATAAACAAGCCTCGCTTAGCTGGGCGCTAAGGTTAGCGTCCGTTGTCTGTTTGCACTACGGTCGACCGTATCGACCAAAACCTTCTATAAGGCACTAAGGATTTTCGCGATTTTCGCGAAATTACAAAAAACTGCTTTTACACTATAAAATCCCCTTTATTATTATCCCTATTACGTATTACACGTACTATAGTATATAAAGTATTTTTAAAGACTAATCTTAAATTTTATAAATACAAGACCCTTGCTAGACCCCTAAATAGCTTGTATTGTCTCTTGCCCTAGAGCGACCAAAACCTTCTATGGATTTTCAGCCTCGTGCTTAGTCCTCAGCCTTGTCTAGTCCACAGCGCACAGCACTCATAGCGTACAGCACTCACAGCACTCACTACCCGCAACGCTTACCCATAGCACTCACTATCCACAGCACTCACCACCTACAGCGCATACCCACAACACTCACTACCCACAGCACTCACCCACAGCACTTACCTACAGCACTCACCTACAGCATACACCCACAACACTCATCCACAGCACTCACTTATAGTACTTACCCACAGTACTTACCTATAGTACTTAACGTACTCTTAGTATACTCTCTTATAAACAGCGTCCTCTTAGTGTTTAAAGAATCTTATTATATTACTAATTTTTATATATTCTAGTTCCTTAAAAGTGAGGTGGTGTAGTTGTGGCCTGAAAACTAAGGGCTCAAATGCGAAAATCAGGCATAGAAGGTTTTGGTCGCTATGGTCGACCAGATTAGCCAGCTGCCTGCCGAGATGAGCCTATTGGTTTAAGGCCACGATACAAACTGCGGTTCTCTTCCTCACTCTACTTGTACACGTACCCTGGTTTGACCCCCTTCCCACTAAACCACACTAAGGACTCTTTAACCCACACCACTGCAGTGGGAGGTCGCCCTAAGCCTTACCCCATTTAAAATTGACTATTTCCACTCAGCATTTGAAATTCTTTCTCACCAAGAACCCGATACGCTGATCATTGTTTTTTGGTTTTGATCTTTAAGTTCAACTTCCCCTCAAGGTCCCCCTGAAATCCTGCTGAAGGTTTTTTCACAATGGGGCGCTGGAAGAGTTTGCCGGCTGAGATCCGCTCGATGATCCTCGAGATGGTAGCAGAGAATTATAGGTTCAAAACCGAACAGTACGCCCGAGCGGGCTATGCCAGTGTCTGCCGGGAGTGGCAACCGGTCTTCGAAGAGAGGAACTTTCAGCGGTTTGTTCTCGACCAAGAGCGCATATCTGACCTTGAACAAATTTTGGGTACCGGACAAAGACGAGATTATCTCAGGCGCCTGTTCCTTCGTGTCAGGCTTAACGATTACGACTGCACAGTCTGCAAATCAAATGAAGACCGTAGAACAATCAGGAAGTAAGCAAGACATTGTTTGGGCCTTGATTTGGTTTATTATTGCACTATTCATTTGCTAGCACAATCCTGCCATCGCTGACTTTAATAGTAATAACGATATCTTTAGCACAGCTATCTGGAATTTGTTAGTTATCCTATCGAAGTGGACCGGAGTCGCCGGAAGTCGTCGCCAACAAGGACTGACGTTAGAACTTGGCGCCTATTCCCCGAGTGACTCTAAGCACGCATTCAGAGACTTTCATCTCGAGCAGGACTATCCCTACCAAGAACGAAAGGACTTGGAGACAAATTTTGAAGCGTACAAGCTACGAGCCGATGAACTTGGACTTGACAGCTTGAATGACCCATATCATGGGTGGATTGACGGCCATCAGGACAATTTAAGCTTGGAAGCAAAACAGAGAATAATGGGAACATTGACTATTAAATCCAACCTTCCTGAGTTCTCCGCGTTCTCCCAAGCGTTCCCAAAGGTTGAGATTGTAACGGGCCTGCTTATCCGTCGACAGTTCTATCGGAAAATCGCGGCCAAATCCCTCGGCAAACTCCTCCGTGAGGCCTTGACATGCCTTCAGTGGTTCCGTCACGAAGCATGGCATGATGTTAATCCACAGCAGCAGTCACGCCTTGAGAAGGGTACGTCGAAGTGGCATTCGTTGCCTGTTGTTGTCATAAGAAGACAAATGCATGTCGGCAGTACTTTGGCTAACTTACCATTGCAGAATACAAGAGTTTAATTTTAAAGAACCTACCGAGTACCCTCCGGGATCTGTACATATTCGAGGACTTCAATAAACTTCTGCACCCGGAACGATCGACCAGGCGTGCAAATCGTTCTTTGGGTAGAGCCCTCTCAAAGTCTAGCCGTTTCCTCGAGAATTTGTCTGCGGCCTTCCTCGTGGATGCTGAAGATTTCTTCGCAAACCTCTGGCCGCCCAACGAAGACAATTTGAACGTAATTCCCTGGGAGAACCTTCGAAAGCTGGCTCTAACATCGCGTTTGCTGCGTCCAGTGACATCGCGCAGAAAGATCAACAATATGCTAGTGGCTGCAGGCCGGGCGGCTGTTTTAATGCCTAAACCTGAGGTTATGGAGATATGGAATGGTGGCGAAGGACATGTTTGTTTCTTCCGATACAGCAACGATACTGGAGGAACTAAGATTACTTGGGCAGGCAATTGGGGCCCTCACGTGCAGTTGGATCCTGACGTGGTCCTCTGTTGGGCAAATTTGCCCAGGCATAGGCAACATCCTCATGGAAATCTTACAACTGAGGTTATTTGGCTACGGAGGAGACGTAAGCAGGTGAAGACTTATGCCACTACAATTCGTTATCTAAAATTGCGTAGTAGCGTCTTGCATCTTGTTTCTGATTATCAGCTAGGCTGGGAGGATTATAATCACTCCAAAGGTTAGTATAAAGGTCCAGAGCCAAATATTTTCAGGAGAGCGAGAACGGATACCGTAACGAAATCTTGATAAGCTTAAAAAGGTGGCTGGATTACAGTCAATAGTTTCTGTAATTTTTTGTATATAAACAATATAGAAACTATGCTCGATTTACGAGGGGCTAAAAGAGGACCCCCCTAAGCATAGTTTAGCTGGCTCATTAGCGTGCTTAGGACTTAGGGCTCAGCTTAAGCTAGAGCAGCGACTGCTCGGGTCCAAAGATGGAATAGACTTTGGTGAGACCACTTGTCATTTAAATATATATCGAGAGTCTTAAACGACAATTTTTCTTTTTCGCTTTTAACGCGGTTAGTTAACAGCGCCGCTTTGCGGTTAATTGCGGTTAAGATTGATTAACGGAGTAGAAATAATTAGGAATGTCTTCAATTTAGACTCGGGGTACGTCGTGCACGTTAAAACAAGGATATATTTACGAGACAAAGAATAAGCAAAGGAACACGAAGACGAATAAAAGCGGACCTGACTTGCAAAGCGAAACCCTTTGGAAATTAGAAGTCCAAACTTCGAGTTCTTGTGGTATTTCCTTTGGTATCGATCCAACCGAGTTGGCTTATTAGGCTGCTCAAGACTCCCGTAAAGCTCAGCGCAAGTTAAAGCAGCGACTGTTCAAGTCCAAGGGCGAAAATAAAAAACGCTCATTTCCGATGTGGGACTACCTATATCGAAGGCTTGCAAAATAAACATCAATGCATAGGATCTTATTAAGATATTACACAGATTCTATCATAAATTAAACCACACAAGCGTAATCACAAT
>Ga0302227_10003348_pt1 | contig 10596 bp, 10 predicted proteins | sample II_Palsa_N1_1_FD_193525 | JGI IMG/M metagenome (GOLD analysis project Ga0302227, IMG submission 193525) | Peat permafrost microbial communities from Stordalen Mire near Abisko, Sweden - II_Palsa_N1_1 | ecosystem: Environmental > Terrestrial > Soil > Palsa > Peat permafrost | place: Sweden...
AACCTTCTCAAAATTGTCTACCCACTTAATCAACCAACCTTGACCAACCACTCATTCAATACCCCCCATCTACCACACAGTCAATCAACCATTCCCTTAATCAACCAATCATTTACTTAAACCTTCCCTTAATCCACCACTCATTTACCTAAACCTTCACAAAATTGCCTAACCACTTAATTACCCACCGTCACAAACCTCTAATTCAATAAACCGCCTCCATCTACCAACATTTGATCAACCATGCACACAACCATCTCCAATAAACCATCTCCATCAACCACTCACCTATTCACCTAATCAACTAATAAACTAATCATCATCTTTTCCCGCCAACTTTTGCGGGTAAAGTTTCGGGCCTTTGGCAGCGTACCATAGGATATGGTTCATCAGATCGTCGCGGCCACCGTCGACGTGGTCAAACTCCGGCAGGGAGGACGCTTTGGCGTAGTACAAGGCTTTGCCTTTCAACGCGGCAAGCTTTGGGTTGATCTGGTTGATCCTGATATGGTTTGGAACAACCTGGTAGGCGAGATCTGAGGGTTTGTTACTGAAACAATCAAACATCGGCAGGGCTGTAGCGTCGATAACATTCATCGGTGGGATACCCAGGATTTGCTCGATCGTACGCACAATACAGGTTTGATTGTAATTTGTCGACACGGTTTTTTGCAGCCTACTGTAAGGGCTGATCACAAAACCAGTGGTACGATAAGCCGAGATATGGTCCCAGCCTGATTGCGAGTCATCTTCGGTAACAAATACGACCGTGTTTTTCCAGAATCGGCTCTTGCCTAATGCCTCGATTATCCGGCCGAGGGCAAGGTCATTATCGGCGACCATGGCGTTAGGGGTAGGCATGCCAGGCCGGGTTCCTTCTGTATGATCGAGCGATAAAGCCATTACCATTAATTCCGGTAGTTGGTCGCCGGGCTTATCTTCATAGTCCTTTAATTCCTTAATGAAGGCATCGGCCCTTAGCTGATCGGGCACCTTAAACTCGTACGAGGCCGGGTAGGCCTGGGATAGCATGGGCCTCACCCTCGATATGGTGCTGGTGTTAAAAAACTTGAGCGGGATACCGGCTTTATAGTTATTATAAACATCGGTCCAGGTGAGTTTTTCGTCAAAATGAAGCGCCGCTGCCTCGCCATAGATCCTGACGCTTTTGCCATGGTCGGCGGCATTATTCCAGATAAATCCGTTGGCATCGTACACCAAAGCATCTTCCTGCACGTGCGGGTAGCTGCGGAACCAGGCACGAACGTTTTTCTCTACGTAATCCGTCACCATGGCAGCATCGGTCCATTGATGACCTTCGGCAGAACATTTGCCCGAGGCATAGTAGTTATCGAGCAGCAAAAAGTCTTTAGCCAACTGATGCTGGTTGGGTGTGATGCTATCCCCGTAAATACACAATTGCGGCGCGCCCCGGCCCTGCGGCATATCGCCCAATACCTGGTCGTAAGTGCGGTTTTCTTTAATGATATAAAGGACATGTTTAAATACCGAGGGCTCGCCGATCCGCTCGGGTACAGGTTTGGGTGCGATGTTTTTCCGCGGTACCAACCGGGCAATTTCTTCGCGGAAGGTAAGATTCAGCGCTTTTACTTTATCTGTATAAGTTTTTAACAATTGCTCATTGGGCACAGGTATTACCGAGACAGTGGCGGTTTCGTGATGGGAATTGTAAGCTGTGACGTCCTTCGAAACCTCGCTGGTTTTGAATTCCTTTGTACTAACTCTGGAGCCTTCCCCTTCCAGGTTGGTAACAAACAGGGTGTTATGATCAAGCAGTAATCCCCCGGGATAAGCCTCGGTAGGAATGAAGCCTATTACTGTAGTCTTTCCGGCGCCGCGGGTTGATGAAGCCGATCCCAACTTAACCACGCCAACGGCATTATCCATTCCATCGGCCACATATAGCCGTGTGCCCTCATCGTTAACGGCCAGTGCATTGGGCGAATCGCCGATGTAGCTTTTTTTGTTTTCCAATAACCGCACCGGGATGGTTTCAACTACTGCGCCCCCGGGGACACTGATCACCGAGACATTGTCACTGTTGGCGTTGGCCACATACAAAAACTTTTGGTCGGGACTGGGGACAATCACATTAGGATGTAGGCCGACAGGAATTTCATTCAAAACTGTGCCGGCGTTAGCATCAAACACCTGAACGGAACCTTCGGCTGTGGCCCCGGTTTTAGGATCGATATAGGTTTTTCCATAGGGAACGCCTGCGGTTTCGCGCGTTGACGTATCTGCCCCCGGCGCCGGGCCGCCCCAATTGGTTACAAATACTTTTTGGCCGATCAAAGCGATTCCATAAGGCGCTACACCCGTCGGAACGGTATAAATTGTTTTTTGTGATTCCAGGTCGATCTTAACCACCTGGTTATTGCCATTTAAAACCACATACAGGTACTCCTTGTTGTTTTCGGTATTGACCACGAGTTCGTTGGGCAGCGCTAACGGGGAGGGGTTAGCCGGCTTAAAGCTAAAGGCATTTTTGATGGTTATGTTCTTGCCGTCCCAGTCGGCTTCCATGACGAAGGACCGGTGGCCGCCGTCGGCCGCACTCCAAAAGATGGCGGTTTCGGTACCTATCGCGGCTATTTTTATACCGGAGTATGTACTCATCAGCCCGCTGTAACGCTGATCGCTGTTGTAGCCCCAATGGGTTAATACTTTGTTTCCGGTTGTATCAATCAGCGTGATCCCGTACCGATCTTCGACCACCAAAATTCCGCTTTGCGGTATCAGCTTTGCGTCGAGGCTATGGTTCTCCAGGCGCGGGTCGCCAAAACGGATCACTTTTCCCGCCGGGTCGATCAGGCGGTTATAGGGCATTATCACGGGAAGCTCTTTATTGGTGAGTGTGCTGTCGTCATAGGCGTTGTGCATGGTTACTGTAGCACTTTCATCTGTATTTTGAATCACAGGCCTGTGGCACGCATTTAATAGGATGGCCGAAGTTAAAATTATGCCTATTGCTTTATTCATTACTGTAGGTTGATGATACGAATATAGTAGATGTCGCCCACTCAGCGAGCGCTTTTTTCCATCGAAAGAGCTGGTAAAATTAAGTTTTCAGGCTCGCTTGATATAATATTTATCAATTCATCTCCGGCATTTTCGATGCTGCCGTTGTTTTGTATTTTGATGCAGTTACTAAGGTCGCAATTGAGTTGGCTGCTGCGCCTGATCCTTTTTTCTATTTCTTCAGCCGTTTCGCGGCCCCGGCCGGCCAGGCGGCTGCTAATAGTTTCAGGGGTGGCTTCTATTAGGATGACTGTCATTTCGGGATATCGTTGTTGCGCAACCGGCAGGTATTCCCGTGATCCATTCAAAACCACATTGCAGCCTTTTTCCAGCCAGGTGTTTATTTCTGCGCCGATACCGTAAAGGTTGCCGTGGCTTTCCCAATGCAGGGCGAAAAATCCCGCTCCAAGTCTTAGTTTAAATTCCGAAATTGTTAAATGCACGTGGTTTTCATTACTATTACCGGGAGGGCGGCTAATATAGCGATGCGCGAAAATGACCGGTTTTTCGCCGTTTATCTTCGTGCGGGCGTAATTCATCAGGGTATCTTTTCCCACCCCGGAGGCGCCGATTACGTAAAATAGTGTGCTCATATAGGTTGTTCAATTATTTCCAGCACCAGGTGGTCCGAGTGTTGTTTTATAGAGTTTTCGATGATGCGGTGAGTTTGATCGGCGGCAAGTTTTAAAGCTTCGTTAAAAGAATTCCCTCTGTAAAAATGATTTAAAATAAACAGGGCGACAAAGACGTCGCCCGAGCCGCCGAAGCTTTTGGGCAACAGTTCATGCCAGTACTCAAACGGGTCTTTATCGAAAGAAACGATACCGGTTTGTTCGTCTTTAACTGCGCTTGTAAGGACAAGCTTTGCCAAAGGGTATAGCTTTTGAAATTGCCCGGCGTAGATTGAGAAGGGCTGATCGTCAGTTAAATCAAACCCAGCCAGCAATTTAAGTTCGGTTAGGTTTGGAAATACAATGTCGGATCGTTGGATAATAGCCGGCCAGCCGTCGATTACTCCGGGTGAAACATAGATGCGCCCGTGGTCGCCGCAAACGGGATCGGTAATGATCGTCTTGATATTACCGCGGAAAGTATCGATTATTTCGAGGATGATTTCCGGCTGTGCGGCATTACCGAGGTACCCAATATATAAAATTAATTCCAGGTCGCGGTTAGCTGCCAGCTCAAAGCTGCTTAGTAACAAGTCCCTGAAAGGCGTTTCGAATTTTTTAACGAGCGACATATTAGTGAGGCCATTGAGCAGCAGACTTGGGACCGGCAATATCTTTTCGCCGAGAATAGTGATGAAGGTTTTTAAGCTTGCTGTCCCGTGAACGGCGAAACTGCCAATAGCTAAAACATGTGGTGGCTTTTCTTGCATTGTTCGTTTATATCACTTGAATTATTCTCTACCGAAACGTCAGTCGCAGCGTCTTCCGGTCCCGATAGCTATCGGGATTCGGACTTTCGGACTAATCTATAACCAGCATTGTGCCGATGCCAAAATGATCGCTGGGATAAATGCCGTTCTCGTCTTTTGAATTCAAAACGATTGCTGAATTTACAAATTTTGGGTATGAATCCGAGCTTGGAAAAGGCAACGCAAAAATGTGGTCGACACAAGCCATAATACTCCGATCATAAGCTTCGGCCAGGCTGTGGCGCGGCTCCGCTCCTTTGCCCGCTGCATAACAGTCGATAGCTGCAGCCTTTGACTTTATCATTTTGATTTCCCTTGAATCGGGTGTTGCATTCATGTCGCCGCAAATTACCCGGTAGTTGTAATCCGAAAATGATGACGTTAAATCCGCCACAAATGCTGCCTGCTGACACCGCATTTCAACATTGCGAAGGTGAGTAAGATGGGTATTTGCGATCAATAGATTGCGGCTGCCTGGCAGGGTAATTTCAGCAAGTTGCAGTTTGCGTTCATCGTCGCCGGTAACTTCGGGCAGCGTGTAGCTTTGCAGCGGTGTTAGAGGGCAACGTGATAATATTCCCAGGCCTGAAAAGCTATTTACCCAATTGCCCCTGAATATACGTTTACGGAACCTTGCAGGCAAAAAAAAGGCCTGCATGGCCAGCTCATTGGCCAGGAACTGCAGCGTATCGGAGCCAGCCTCTTCGCTCACAAAACATTCCTGGCAGGCAATTACATCAGCTTGCAGGGCCTTAAGCTGTGCCGAAAGCAATATTAACCGCCTATCATAATTGCCGTCGCATTTCCAGGTGTTGATGGTGATGATGCTGATAGTTTTCATTTGCTGAGGAGCCCCGAAGTTGCTTAAACATCATTCGGATTTCATTAGGAAGTAATTAATTGTTTGTTAGATATAGCGGAATGGGTTTACATAGTTTCCTATGCGGAATCGTTCGACCGGGGCCCTTACCGTGCTTTTTATGTTGGTTCCACTTGTCAAAATTAATCGTCCGCCGGGCGCAAGGTTGTCTTTATTAAGTTTATAAATACTAAACATCCCAATCGTTAACGACATATGTGTAATATCTTTTTTTGCCGGTTTATTAGCGAAGTGTTAGTGAGTCATTAGGGGCTCATGAATTTAACCGTGGGTTAACCTTAATTCGTTCGAAAATCATTAGCACTTAATATTACGCTAAAGTTCACTTTAAATGTGATTCGTAATCTCGTAAACAAATTTATCCGGTAGCATGAAGAAAAATCGGCTGGTTGTGATCGATGATCACTACGATGTGCTTGAGATGCTGAAGCACCATTTGATTAACGATGGTTACGAGGTCAAAATCTTTTTCAATGCGGTTGATGCGCTGAAGTATATCAATATGGACAACACCGACCTGGTAATAACCGACTGGATGCTGCCTGAAATGGACGGGCTTGAACTTTGCAGAAATTTAAAGATGAGCCAGTCGACCCAGGATATACCTCTGGTTATGCTGACGGGAAAAAATGAGGAGATCGACGCCGTGACCGCGCTTGAGGTGGGTGCGGAAGACTATTTACCGAAACCCATACGGATGCGGGAACTGCTTAGCCGGATTAAAAAGATATTGAAAAGGAGCTCACCGGAAGATATTAGCCGCAATAAAAAGGAAATGCGCGACATTATTGAATGCGGACCGCTAAAAATGAATCGCGTTAGCTATAAAGTATTTTTAGACAATGAGCAGCTTGAGCTGACCATCGGGGAGTTTAAGCTGCTGGAACTACTGGCAGGCAATCCCGGCAAGGTATTTTCGCGCAACCAACTAATTGAAAAAATCAACGGCGCCCAATATTTTGCTACCGAGCGTTCGATCGATGTGCAGGTTGCCGGATTGCGAAAAAAGCTCGGCCCATATAAAGAGGCGATTGAAACCGTGCGCTCGGTAGGATATAGGTTTAGCGAGGCGGAGATGCAAAGGGTTGTCTGAACACGATTGGCAGGATTTTATTGATTTCAGGACAAGACACATACAACTTTTTCCAGATTTGCCACAGTTGGTACTTAGTTCTCTTAAACCGCTAACTGCAAAATCGTAAATCGTATCCCGATAGCTATCGGGACGTAAATCGTAAACGGCGAAGCCCTCACCGCAGGTAATCAACAACAGCCTTATGATAATGCTTCCCCACGGCTAACCATACCCTAACATAAACATATTTTTTCACTAATTAATTCCAAATAATTGCCGCCTACTTTTGGACAAACCAAATGAATTAATGGAAAACAGGGATTATATATTATGCGAGTGTGAGTTGGAGCCGCTGGAGCGTTTTGTTGCCTCGCTGGAAGAAAAATTTGAAGCCAAAATAGCCAGGGCACCGTCTGTTTGTATGACGATGATACAGGCTGCGGATTCGGTTGAACACCAGGAATTTTATTTGGGTGAAGCCCTGACCACCGAATGCGAGGTGTTAATTCATGGCCAGCGCGGCTATGGAGTGTGCCTGGGCGACGAGCCGGTACGCAGTTATTGTATTGCCTTTATTGATGCGTTGGCCCAGTTGCCGGGCGCTGACCTTAGCAAGGTTGAATCTTTTTTAGCTGAACAGGAAAGTATTATAAATAAAGCAGCACAACTGGAGTATAACCAGATCATGCGGACCAAGGTCGACTTTAAACTAATGGAGGAGGAATAATATGCAAACCGAACTGAATTACGACCTAGTATTCGACGCCCAGGAGCATTTCCGCCTGCTGCTCGATAGCATGTCGAGGCCGGGTAAGATCAATACGTACCCCTTGGTGGACATACTTCCCCCTGAAGGCATTACCCAGGCGGCGGCGCTTACAGGCTTCGCCTTGCTTAATGCCGACGTGAGCTATTGCATTGCGGGCGAAAATGCCGGAGAGATTGCTGATTACCTGCTCGTTAATACTGCATCGCAAAAGGCGGAACTCAGCGTTGCCGATTACGTGTTTGTACCCGAAGATTACTTTGGTGAAGAGCTGTACGGAGCGCGTAACGGAACGGCCACTTACCCGGAAGACAGCACGACATTGATTCTATCATGCGAATTGATCAGCGACAAGCCGCATGGAAATTCACGGAAGTTTACCTTAAAAGGACCAGGTGTAAATGGTGAAGCCGAAGTATATATAAGCGGTATTAAGGCTGATCTGCTCCATTTTATTAAGGACAGCAATTCGGAATATCCGCTGGGTATCGATCTGGTGATCACCGACCGGGACAACAACATCCTGGGGATTCCGCGGAGTAACAATTTTAGTTTTTCGCATCCTGAGCATTTTAATCTTTAAAACATAAAAGTATGGGCTATGTAGCAGTAAAGGGCGGTACCGAAGCCATTCACAATGCCAGTGAGCTGGCTGAATTTTATCGCGTAAAAGGTAATACCGCGCCTATCGATGTTAAACAGATCAGGGCGCAAATGCGGCTTGCTATCGACAAGATCATGGGTGAAGGCGGTATTTATGCACCTGAATATGCGGCAATCGCCTTAAAACAGGCTGAGGGCGATGTTTACGAAGCGGCATTTATTCTTAGGGCCTTCCGCACTACGCTCCAACGCAATTACTATACCGAGGAAATTAATACGCGGGAGATGTTCGTGAGGCGGAAGATATCAGCATCTTTTCGCGAAATACCGGGCGGGCAGGTGCTTGGGCCAACGCGTGACTATACCCAACGGACGCTTGACACTGCAAAGGCAACAGAAACCACTGCCGATATTCATTCATTCCTTGAACAGGTTGAAGCAAAGATCGACCCGGAAAAATTACAGGAGATCAACTCTTTCGGCAAGGTGATCGACCTGTTGAAAAATGAAGGACTGTTGAAGCCGATAGATCCCTCTGAAGATCGTAAGCTTGTGGATATTACCCGCGAGGCGATCAAATTTCCCGCGCCCCGCTCCGCGAGGCTGCAAATGATGGCGCGTGCTGAAACCGGGGGCCTGATGGCTTTAGGTTATAGCAGCCAGCGCGGCTTCGGCGGCGTGCACCCGACGGTAGGTGAATTGCGCTATGGAACTATTCCTGTTCGGGTAAAAGATGCAGGCGGCAGGCTGCGCTACATCGGCAAAATTGAAGTGACCGAGTGCGAAATGGTAACCGGCAGCAAGCCCGGCAAGAAAAATACGCCGCCCTACTTTACCATTGGTTATGGCTTATGCTTTGGGCATAACGAAACCAAAGTGATCTGCATGAGCACGCTCGACAGCGCAATGCGCCGGCCCGAACTGGGCGCACCGGCCAACGACCAGGAATTTGTTTTATACCATACCGAAGGCGTGGAAGCGATGGGCTTTACCAATCACCTCAAGCTTCCGCATTATGTAACCTTCCAATCTATATTAAGCAATACCCGCGCTTCGGTTGAGCGGAGTAAAAAAGCAAATCTTGAAGCAGAAGCCTGGCGGCAGCTGGCATCGGTTTAAAACATCATATACTATGGTTGAGAATATCAAATTTTCCAATAAATACAATTTTGCCTTTATCGACGAATCGACCAAAAAGGAAATTCGCCGTAAGCTACTCAAGGCGGTAGCTATACCCGGGCACCAGGTGCCGTATTCGTCGCCCGAAATGCCGATCTCTCGCGGGTGGGGCACCGGTGGCCTTCATATTACGCTCGCGCTTATCGGCAGGAGCGATGTGTTCAAGATCATTGACCAGGGCAGCGACGCCAGCGTGAACGCTTGTAACCTGCGCGAATTTGTAAACGCGATGACGGGCTGCGAAACTACGTTCGACACCTCCAAAGCCACACTGGTGCAAACCCGCCACCGCATTACGGAGGAGGAACTGAACGAAAACCAGATCATTGTTTTCCAGGTGCCATTGCCCGAGCCTTTGCGGATGGTAGAGCGCTACGAGTATAAAACGCTGCAAATGCATGCCGAAGCTGATTATTCCAAAATGTGGGTTTCCCTCTACGAGGCGTATGTACGTTACGGCGCTATTATGCAGGGATCGGGTTACCCGGTGATGGTAAACGGCCGTTATATCATGTCGCCATCGCCAATCCCGAGATGGGACACACCGAACCTTCACCAGGCCAAAACGCTGTTTTTATTCGGCGCGGGACGGGAGAAACGCCTTTATGCGGTACCGCCTTATACAGATGTGGAACCGCTTGAATTTGAAGACGTAAACTTTGAGATAGAAGACTTCAGCAAAAGCGCCTGCTATAAAACCGGCTTTAAAAAGGCTTTCCTGGATGAACTGTACGCCGATGACGGCTCACAGAAATATGTGATCAGCGACAGCAATTTCCTCGACAAGATCGACAGCGAGGAAGAAACCCATCAATACACCAATAAATACATCGACCAACTGGAACCATATGACGTGGAAAGAGGATAACTGGCTGCTGCGCGTGCGCAACCTGACAAAAATATACGGCGATCCCAGTGCAAATACATTGGCGCTGACCGGCCCCGCTTTTAATACCAATCAATGCCCGGATACCGACAGCATAGTAGCCTGTGCCGATATCAGCTTTGACCTTTACCCCGGTGAAGTGCTGGGTATTGTTGGCGAAAGCGGCTCGGGCAAGAGCACGGTGGTAAAAATGCTCTACTTCGACCTTGAAAAAACAGGCGGTTCAGCCTGGCTTAAACCTTATCACGACGGCAGCATCAATATATTGGAGGAATCGAACCAGCGGAAGCGTTATATCCGCAATAACCTGATGGGAATGGTGTACCAAAACCCACGCGACGGCTTAAACTTTGGATTTTCATCCGGCGGAAATATCGCTGAGAAGCTGATCATGGCGGGAAATATGCATGTTGGCAATATCCGTGGCCGCGCTTACGACCTGCTGGAGAAAACCGAAGTACCCGTTCAGCGTATGGATGACCGGCCAGGTACCTTCAGCGGCGGGATGCAGCAGCGCGTGCAGATATCCAAAGCGATTGCAAATAACCCGCCTTTGCTCTTTTTGGATGAAGTGACTACCGGGCTAGATGTTTCGGTACAAGCCAGGGTGCTCGACCTCATCCGCGAATTGCAGAATATGCTGGGCATTGCCATGATCGTGGTGTCGCATGACCTTTCAGTCATACGGATGCTGACTGACCGCACCATTGTAATGAAAAATGGCCGGATAGTAGAAAGCGGGCTG
>Ga0302227_10003349_pt1 | contig 10595 bp, 8 predicted proteins | sample II_Palsa_N1_1_FD_193525 | JGI IMG/M metagenome (GOLD analysis project Ga0302227, IMG submission 193525) | Peat permafrost microbial communities from Stordalen Mire near Abisko, Sweden - II_Palsa_N1_1 | ecosystem: Environmental > Terrestrial > Soil > Palsa > Peat permafrost | place: Sweden...
CAGCATTGAGGTATTAGAAAATGCTGAATTTTTATTGATGGAAGTCCCGATGGTTTTTTAATTAAAAAAGGATGAAAAAAATTGAAATATTGGTTGTTGCCAAACACCCTGAAATTATGGCAACCATACTCCGGCTTATAAACAGTAAGCCGGAATGGAATGGTAATACTGCTTTTTCAGTTTCAGAAGCAATGGAAAAAAGTGTTAGTACAACATTTAATATTGTGCTTTTGGGTGCCGGATTAAGTGATAATGAAAAGGAGCAACTTAAATCGTCTTTCAACATCCCCGTTATTCAGCACTATGGCGGCGGTAGCGGTTTACTCTTTGCTGAAATATACCAGGTATTGGAAAATTAATTAGCCAACACCATCATAAAAAGCTTGTTATTTTATAACAGGCTTTTTTTATGAGCCTTAGTTATTAATATACCTATTATAATGAAATTTTTCATTTAAAAAAATGAATGAAATGAACAGTAATAATTTTCCTGGGCAAAAAACCAAAAATATGATAAGGTTTAGGTAGTTTAAATATTATTAGGGTTCATTAAATAAGGCTATTACCCTTTTATAATGCTAAATCTTACAATCAATATTCAATGTTATAAATGTAGGTATCTATAATTTTTTAATAAAAATAATTATACCAATTAAGTTTTTAGCTATATTAATTGCATTATTAGGCATAAAATACTTTAACACGTTTAAATTATCTTATTAATTAATAATCCTAAACCGTTTTCGCAATCATCTTTAAGCCATAGGGCTATTCAAAACGATTATAAGAATACTATTAATAAGATGGTACAGTATATATCACTATTAAATATGAATAATATAAAATTTAGTCCTTATCTATTTTTAAGAACCCCTGCAATTAGTCATGCTGATTATAATACTCTTGATGAAATTATTAAAACTAATTTCTTTCAATTGGCTATTCTATTTGCGAGTGAAAGTTTATATACAGAATTAAAAAAAAATGATTTTGACTACACCCGCTTAGATAAAAAAATAAAATTCACGCTGCAAAAATATTTTAACCGGATGTGTCACAGGCCAACACCATTTGGCGTATTTTCAGCATTCACATCATTAAACTGGGCATCACTGCCTAATAACGAGCCATGCGTTTTAGGTGATAGTGCTATTTATATTAATCCTGATTTTCAGTTATTAATAGATTTAGGTCGTAAAATAGAGGCATCCGGCAAATATCCGATTAAATATTACTCAAATAATTCAATTTATAAAATTAAGAATGAGAAGCGATATCTAACTGTTAGTTATGATAAACAAATTTCAAAAAGCACATTTTTAATTGCCTCTTTTAAACCGGATCGATTATTAAATAAAATAATCACCTTCTGTAAAAATGGAAAGACTAAGAACGAAATTACATTATGGCTAACCAACTTAATTGGCACCGATGAAGGTGTTTATGACTATCTGAGTGATTTAATTACTGAAGGCTTACTAGTTTCTGAGGTATGCCCTAATATAACAGGTAACAAGTATTTTGATAGATTAATTAACATTATCTGCAGTAATAATGTTGGGGAAGATAAACTTGTTAACTTAATATTTAGCTACAAAAATTTAGCCGATATAGCTAAACAACCAAGTAATATTAATGCAAAGGACCTAATAAATACTTTTCTTGGAAACAATGGGTTAAAAAATATAAAATCGGCGTTTTATGTTGGTTACGAAAAAAACAGCTCATCGCAATTAAGTTTAAAATATCAAAACGATATAAAAGACGCGTTGTTTTGTCTTGACAGATTAACCCCATCTTCACAATCTAAATCCCTCAACAATTTCAAAAATAAATTTAGAGCCAAATTTGAAGATCAGGAAATCCCGCTATTACAAGCACTTGATCGCGAAGCTGGAATTGGATATGAGGGCCTGGAAGCTAATTTGTTTAATAGTGAACTATTAGATGGTATACAACTGGACTTATACTCAAACAGTATAAATTTTAATTGGACACCTGTGCATGAATACTTTTTGACAAAGTTATCAGGTAAAAACGATGATTGTATAGTTATATCAAACCATGATATAGAAAAAATTCAACCACAATCTAATTTAAATATCCCTCCAAGCTTTTCGGTGATATTTAGAATTTATAATAATAAAATATGGATAGAGCAAGCCGGCGGTTGTACCGCTACATCCCTATTAGGCAGATTTACCCAATTTAATAACAAGATATTAGATGAAACTCTTTCAATAAATAATCAAGAAAGCGAGTTTAATAAAGATATTATTTTCGCGGAAGTATCCTGTTTTAATGATGAACATGCTGCTAACATAATTACCAACGCAGGTGTCCGAAATTATGAAATACCTATAGGTGTGCATTCTACTTTAAACAGGCGTAATATTATAAGCCTTTCAGATATTACAATTTCTTTAATTGGCGACGATATTATTCTTAAATCTAAAAAACTAAATAAGGTAATTATACCGAGGTTAAGTTCGGCCTATAATTATAGCAGAAGTGATCTTTCTATATACCGGTTTTTATGTGACCTTCAATATCAGGGGATAAAATACAATTACAATTTCGATTTAAAAACTTTACTACCCGGGTTAAACTTTTATCCCCGTATTGAATATAAAAATTGCATTCTTTTCCCAGCTACATGGATATTAACCAGTGAAGAGATAAATGAACTATGTGCTAAAGGCGATAGTTACAGTAATTTTAATAAACTAGCACAAAAGCTTAGCTTAAAACAGCAATTTGCACTTACCGAAGGTGATAATCAACTTGTTTTTGACCGAGATAACCCGTTAACTATAGCTATTTTTATTAATGCTATAAAGAACAAAAATTCGGCTGTATTACAAGAAGCCTTTATTGATGATAACGCAACTATTCACGATAGTGGAGGTAAACCATTTATCGGGCAGTTTATTGCTTCAGCAATCAGTAATTCTACAACATATCCCCCCCCTATCCTGACACCGGTAAATCGTAAGGTACAAACCACAAAGCGAATATACCTTCCAGGTGATGAATGGCTGTATTTTAAATTGTATTGTCATCCATCAATAGCTAACAATATTCTTGTGAAGCATATAAGGCCCATAATTAACAATCTTAAAAATAAATGTATTTTGAAAAGCTGGTATTTTATAAGATATAATGATATTGATAATCACTTAAGAGTGAGGGTTCAAATAAATAAGAATAATACCGCAGAAGTCATTCAATATTTTGAAAAGCGTTTTCGCAATCATGTGCAAAAAGGTAGTTTAAATAACTTATTGGTAGATACTTATAAAAGAGAAATAGAAAGATACGGCGCCTCAACAATAACTTATGTTGAAAAAATATTTGAGGCTAGCAGCGATGTAATAATTAATTATTTAAAAAACATTACAGCATCCATCGATAATTATGCAGAGTTACATTTAGCCCTTATATCCATAAACCTAATAATGGATATTTTTTTTAATAATAATGCCGATAAAATTATTTTACTAACGCTTATTCATGAAAACATGAAACATGAATTTGAAGATAGTAAACAGGTAAAGATCCAAATGGATAATAAATACAGGGAATACTCAGCATTTATTAATAATATGGAGATTTATGAGCCCCGTATTATTAAAATTATTGGCAAAAAAGAGTTTAATGGTTTTTCAACTTCAATAAACTGTTTACAACAAAACACATCACATCTATCAAAACAACAATTTAATAAGTTAATTGCGGATGTAATGCATATGCACTTAAACCGAATATTTAATGAAAAACAACGTAAGCAGGAGTTTATTATATACTATTTATTAAATAAATACTATTCATCACTAAAAGCAAGGCAATCAAAAATAGCATCAATGCTTACGCCCGCTCCTGATAGTTTTGGTGTCAATAATATCGAAAAAGGCATCCTTAAATGAAATACCAATCGGTAACTCGATATTTGGCACCATAATTACACTGTTACCATCAATTGATTTTATTTTATTTAAATTAATAATGTATGATTTGTGGGTACGTACAAATTGATCATCTGGAATAGCTTTCTCAACCTCTTTCATTGAAAGGTAAGTGATGTGTTTACCCTCAACTGTATAAATCACTATATAGTTTTTTAATCCCTCAATATATAAGATATCAGCATAGTTTAATTTTATCATTTTTCCTTTAACACCAGGATTTATAAAAAAATACCCGTTATTAACAGATACTTCAGATTGGTGTTTTGAGCGAATAAGATTTTGAACTTTTGTAACTGATTTAGTAAACCTGTCAAAAGATATAGGCTTTAATAAAAAATCTGAGCCATTTTTTTCAAATGCCTGCAAAGCATAATTAGGAAAAGCTGTGGTAAATATGATAGCTGTAAATGGCGAAATTATATCTGCAACATCCATTCCGGATAATTCGGGCATATCAACATCTAAAAATACAATATCAACGGGTTTTTCTCTGATCTCATTTATGGCAATCAATGGATTAATAGATGTACCTATCAATTCTAGCCCCGGGAATTTATTAATATATCCAACAATGGTATCTATCGCGTGCTCTTCATCATCAATTACATAACAGGTATTCATAGGTATGTTATAATTTCACTTTTAATGTTGATTTATATTCCGTTTCACTATCCTCAATTATCAATTCATATTGATAATACATCGCCAAACGACTTTTAACATTCTCAATACCTATGCCATGACTACCATATTGATGTACCTTTTTACGTTTTGCGTTTTGAGTAATAAATGTAAGCGTGCCGTTGTTAATATTTACACTAATTTTTACCGGGTAATTCCCGTTTAACAAATCGCCATATTTAAAAACGTTTTCGGTAAAGGTAATAAGTACCAGGGGGATGATTCTTAAACCCTCCGTACTCCCGGTAACTTCCATATTAATATTAAGCCTTTGATTAAAACGCGCCTGGTTTAGTTTTATAAAACTAATAATATTTTCTATCTCTAATTCTAACCAAACCTTTCCATCCTCATCAGCATTTGTTAATGCATATCGCATGATGTCTGATAAAAGCAGCACACTTTCTGCAATTTCGCCCGAAAGCTTTGAAACAGAATTATATAAAAAATTTAGCGTATTTAATAAAAAGTGTGGGTTGATTTGAGACTTTAAATAGGCATTTTCTGTACTAAGCAATGTTTTTTCGAGGATTTGCCTATCTAATTCATTCTTCAATTTCAAATTTTCCAGGTCCGATATCTTTTTACGATTACGAATTGTCGCTAATGCAAACCAATATCCAGTGCTTAAAAGAGTAAAGTATATGGCCCGCCATATAGCATGCGTGTAAAATATTTTAGGATCAGCTGAATCTGCCGGAATAATTAAAACGTTAAAAATATGGTATAGATAATAAAGCCCTCTTTTAAATAATAAATAAAGGGCTAATTCTCCTAAAATAAATATTACCAGTAAAAAATAATTCCTTCTCTTATCATTTATTGCAGATGAAAAAACTACATGAGCATTAAAATAAAATAATATTATATATAAAATGTAATGCCCGGTATAATCCCAAAAACTCGATAATCGACCTGCTAAATAATAACCTACAGTTAACTCATATAAAATGTATACTAACCAAAAATATATATGCGGTTTTAAATCTGATAATTTAATAGTCTTCATTCATTACCCTCACCTGTAAATATAATAGCACATAACAAACATAATTATTTAATTACTTACTACAGGTGTTTATTGTGTGTTTCGACGCCTATTGTTGTAATTAATATATGGCATACAGTAGTTGGTGTAATAACTTTTATAAACCATTAAAGCCTTCCTAACTTATGTGCTAATTAAACAAAACAGATATGAAAGCGAAATCTCAAAAATTAAAAAAACTGAAGACAAAACAAGTTTATGGCTTTAAAAAAGATAATTTTAGTAATGCTTTATCAAATTTTGAGACCACTACTTTAACAACCTCTGGTATTATAGCTAATATCTAGATTATATTTCATCTACCTATAAACACCTAAACCTTATGCCTTATTAAGCAGATACAAGCTGATATATCTGTTTAATAAGGCATTAAATTTCATACAAGCTCAGGCTGTTATATTATTAAAATAACAGGCAAAAATAACTGTATGTAATTCCTCCCTCGCTCGAGTTCATTTAATAACTCAAAAAAATAAAGACACGTTTTGTTTAACTGTATAAAATTCATTATTTAGCAGTAGTTAAATAATCAACCCTATTAATTGACCGATGACCAAACCGAATACTAATATTTTATATTTAGGTATCTTGTTATTTGCAGTATTAATAGCTGCTTACGCCAATCATTTTAATAACGGGTTTCATTTTGATGACTCACATGCCGTTGTTGACAACATTCATATCCGTGATCTAAAAAATATCCCCCAATTTTTTACTGACCCCAAAATGTTTAGCTCCGATCCGTTGCATTGGGGACTGCGGCCAATAGTAACAACAACACTTGCTATTGATTATTGGTTAGGTGGTGGTTTAACTCCTTTTTACTTTCAGCTGTCAACATTCATCTGGTTTGTGGTTTTAGGCGTTATGTTATACTTTATGTATAACAACTTGCTTACGCGCTCCATAAAGCATCCTTGGGTGGCTTATGCTGCTTTAGGGGCTACAGCATGGTATATATTAAATACAGCCAACGCCGAAACTGTAAACTATATTATTTCGCGTTCAGATGTTATATCAACAACCTGTATTGTGGCATCTTTTCTTATATATATCGTTTATCCTGCAAAGCGTAAATTTGGGTTATATATTCTCCCGGCTATCGTTGGTGTTTTTACAAAAGAAACCGTATTAGTACTGGTTATCCTATTATTCTTTTATGTGTTGATGTTTGAAAACGAGCTATCAGTTAGTGATATGTTTAAAGCCAAAAATTTTAAACGGTTAGTCTCAGCATTTTGGCTTATTTTACCAATATTAATTGTGGTAGTTATAGCGCAAATCTATACGCTGTCAAAAATTAAATCCATTTCAGGTATTACTAACCCATTCCTGTATTATGTATTAACACAAGCCTGGGTTTGGCTACACTACTTTATATCATTCTTCCTGCCATTAAACTTAAGCGCTGACACCGATTTGGGTGTAATCTCAAACATATTTGATGAACGGATAATTCTGGGTTTAGTGTTTGTAGTACTTTTAATTATAACCATATTTAAAACATCTTCTAAAAAAGAAACCAAGCCAATAGCTTTTGGATTGATCTGGTTTGCTGCATCACTATTGCCTACATCACTTGCTCCTTTTGCCGAGGTTACTAATGATCACAGGATGTTTTTTCCATTCATTGGCCTATCGTTAAGTGTAGTAACTTATATTGGTTTGTTTCTATTTAAATACGACAAGCAAATTATCGGTAACGAAAAATATAAAAGACTAATTGGCATCTGCATTTTTTTAGTTTTAGGATTGAATGCCTATGGCATTCATCAACGTGATAAAGTATGGAACAATGATGAAACTTTATGGCATGATGTAACCATTAAAAGCCCTTTAAACGGCCGTGGTTTAATGAATTATGGCTTAACCCAAATGGGTAAAGGGAATTATGCTGTTGCCGAGCAATATTTTGAAAGAGCAGAGCAATACCTTCCTTATTACAACACCCTATTTATTAATATGGGCATTTTAAAAGGCGCAACCAATCAGCCTGCGGATGCCGATGCTGACTTTAAAAAAGCAATCTCGCTTAGCCCAAACACTTATGATTCTTACGCCTTTTATTCTCGCTATCTAAAATCAGTTAACCGCGATGCTGAAGCTATCCCTATGGCACAAAAAGCCTTACAAATAAACCCTTATTCAGTTATTGCTTTACAAGTACTAATGGGAGCTTACAGTGATTTAGGCCAGTGGGATAATTTAAAAGAAGTAGCACAACAAACGCTGGCAATTTTACCTAATGATTTGGCCTCTGAAAATTATTTAAAAGCCGCCACACTGCGAAAACAGCTAACAACTGGTACGGTTATAGTAAAACCTTTAACAGCTGCTGATTATCTTAATATGAGCGTTGCTTATTACAATCAGCAAAATTATGAAAAGTGCATTGAAGCTTGTAAACTGGCAATATCTTTAAAACCTGATTATGCCGATGCTTACAGTAACATGGGTGCAGCTTATAACCAACTTAAACAATGGAAACAGGGTGTTGCCGCTTGTGAAATGGCATTAAAAATTAATCCTAATCATAAATTAGCTGCCGGGAATTTACAATGGGCTGAGAAACAATTGAATATTAAATAATCTCTGATCATGGCAACAAAGCACGTAGCTCCCGGCAAACCTACCGATCAAAAAAACTATACCGACGGTTTGTTGCATAGGCAGTCGGCATGGTGGAAACAGTTTTTTAATGTCCAATACCCTTACAAAAGAAACATACAAAGCCTAAAACCTGGTTTTGTACTGGATATTGGCTGTGGCATTGGCAGAAATTTATTGCACTTAAATGGTAATGGCATTGGAGTAGATCATAATCCAACTTCAATTGAGGTATCTAAAAGTCGTGGACTTGAAGCTTATACAGTTGATGATTTTTTAAAATCTCCATACAATACTCCCGAAACATTTGACTCAATTTTATTAGCACACGTCGCCGAGCATATGACCGGCGGCGATTTTGTTGCTGTATTAAAACAATATATTCCTTTATTGAAAAATGATGGGAAAATCATCGTAATAACTCCCCAGGAAAAGGGCTTTAAGTCGGATGATACGCATGTTCAGTTTATGGATTTTAAAACGATAAAAAGCCTTTTTGATACTGTTGGCTTTAAAACTATACGCCAATATTCTTTTCCATTTTTTAAGGCTGCAGGTCACTTTTTCAAATATAATGAATTTGTAACTGTTGCTGTAAAGCAATAGTCACTCAATATAAGTTTAAGCTAACAAGATTAAAACAATAAGCTAGATGAGTTTATCATTTAGCTTATTGTTTTGTCTTTAAATCGAGCAACTCGTTAAACTGCTCAATGCTTAAATGCTTGGCTATAATATGCTTTTGTGCATCAAGCAAATATATTGATGGCGTGTCGTAAACATCGTATAATTGAAAGTAATCCAGGCCGCCTTTTTGGGCTACCATCTTTGCATTTGCAGCAGTTTGATAAGTAAAAAGCCAATCTATACTAAGTTTTTTATCTTTAATAAACTGCGGTACATCTTTTTGCAAATCTGTATTAACATTTACCGCATAAATTTTCAGTCCTAAATTTTTCCACTTTGCTTTGTAAATGCTATCTATCCGCGGCAATTCTTTTTGGCAATGGCTGCATGATGGGTCCCAAAATATCACCATGGTATATGGTGAATTAATATTGTAAAGAGAGGATGCTTTACCATCGATATCGGTCAAATTTAAAGCAGGCGCCGCATCACCTATTTGGTTCGCCATTAATTGATATATTCTATCAAACAGGATTTTTTTTGACTGTGGATTGAGTAGCGTCGTATCCCCTTTCATGTAAAAATCATTAAATAAAAATAACAATACCTTGTTTTGCCCAACAAATCGCGGATTAAAATACTGGTTAGTAAACTTCATTAATAAAAAAGGATACATCTGTTTTCCGGTACGGGCATATAACAACATGTATTGTAATTCATGAATTACAGAATCTGCCGCAGGCGATACATACAAATTAAAGTAATTATCAATTTTAGTTTCAAAAAATGGGGTATATAGTAAGCGATCATCATTAAATGGCACATTTTCCCAATAATGTTTTCTGATATAAGCCAGTGCATTTAAGGTGTCTGCCTTATTTTTTAAAATTACATGTGGCGGCATTTCTGCAGGCTTACCGGCTATAAGAAAAAGTGATGTTAAAGATTGGGACGAAACACGGATAATGGAATCCTTTAATTTTTTTAGCTTAATATTTAATGAAACAAGTTTCTGCTGCACGCTTATGCTATCAGCATGGGTTTTAGCAATTTTATACTGATTGCTTAATAAATTATTTTGTGCTGCTATTACACTTGTTTTTCTGATGTAAGTTTGGAAAAGGTCATTATCTGGAGAACCAATAAATTTAATGCTATTAACATCAGCCATATTAGCATTTATACTAAAGTGCTGCCCATCACTCATCAAAAAATCAAATAATATTTTTTTTTCGGGTGATGTTATAAAATACAAACCATCTGTTAACTGATGGTTTCCATTAAAACGGCCTTCGCCATTAGCATCAAGTCTTGCACTATCGGCAAGGATTTGACTTTTACCATAGTACACGCCAAGATATAACGTGCAATTATGGTATGGCGAAATTTTTATAACAATATTATGGGTTGTATTAGTTTGAGAAAATACAGATACTGCATAAACAGAAAAAATAAAGATTAATATAAATCGCCTCATATTAACCTAATATAATAATTGTTAGATGAATAGTTTTTATTTTACTGACCCAAAACTATAGTTCAACGTAAACCGAACTACCCCAGCTAAAGGTGTAGATTGTTCACTTGCCGCAACGTATGAAAAGTCAACACCTAAATTATTAAACCGGTAACCAACGCCTAAAGTGGTATAATGCCTATCACCT
>Ga0302227_10003354_pt1 | contig 10572 bp, 15 predicted proteins | sample II_Palsa_N1_1_FD_193525 | JGI IMG/M metagenome (GOLD analysis project Ga0302227, IMG submission 193525) | Peat permafrost microbial communities from Stordalen Mire near Abisko, Sweden - II_Palsa_N1_1 | ecosystem: Environmental > Terrestrial > Soil > Palsa > Peat permafrost | place: Sweden...
AAATGGGAAAAGGTGTTCTTGTTGTGTTGCTGAGTTTACAAAATCGAAACGTCGTCAAGAATCGCGCACGTGACCCACACTGAGTTTTCCCACCGAAAAAAGATTACCGAGAACGTTGCGAATTTGATCAACTCAGGACCTCTCGACCACAACGCCCAACGACATCTTGATCGCACCACGACAAAATGGCGATCAAGCATAACCAGCAGATCCCCCATAACCGTCAGTCTCATTCTCTCTGGAACGGTGTGATCAATGCTCATGGTATTCAGATTTCCGAAAGGATTGGCAACGACGAGTCCGAGTTCACTTCGACCAGGTAAATCGCACAAGCGGACTATAATAAGAGTAGGAGGATCTGACATACAATCACTAGCCCGGCCGAAAGCTCAGACGCCGCAATGCTCGTCTCTCGAAGGCTGCAGCAGTCGCTCCTCGACCTGTTGACAAGCTGAGACCTATTGTCCGATGCCCAACCATCAAGTACAACCGCCGTGTACGAGCTGGACGTGGGTTCACCTTGACCGAGCTGAAGGTAGGGTTTCTGGGATATCAAAACTACATCGAGTAAGATTCTCACAAAACACAGGAAGCTGGTATCCCGCGCAAGCTTGCACCCACGATCGGTATCTCTGTCGACCCCCGCCGCCAAAACCTCTCCACCGAATCTCTCGCCGTCAACGTTGCACGCCTAAAGGAATACCACACTCGTTTGATCCTCTTTCCCCGCAAGTTGGGTCAACACAAGAAGGGCGATGCTTCCAAGGAGGATGTCAAGGCTGTCAAGAACGTCGTCTCGCGCGTCAAGCTTGGTCTGCCAATCATCAATGCTGAGGCTGGTATCTCGGAGATCAAGAAGAGTGATATGCCTGAGCCGATCGAGGGTGGTGCCTACCGAAAGTTGAGGGATGTCAGAAGTGAGGCCAGAAACCTTGGCAAGCGTGAGAAGCGGGCGAAGGAGAAGGCTGATGAGGCAGCTGCTGCTAAGAAATAAATTGCATGGTTTGCTCCGGGGTCTCTGTTTCTGGGTTGGTTGCGAAGGATGGCTGAAGGTCACAATGGCAACTTTCAAAGATTGCTTAGGTGTACTTTCATGAATGCAAAATGACTTGCAAATCAACTGGATGATCTTGTCTGTGATTGGTGTAATTTTGTTCTGAATGTGCTGGTGATGATGATGAGGATGTTCCTGGCGAGCCCAATCTGACCTCACAAAGGTCATTTGGAATTGTTGTTATTACCCAGAGTGAGTTTCATCCGATCTTCACATTCTTAGAACACCGTCATGCCAACTAGATTTGTTTCCTTTTGCTTCTGGAAATTTATTTCCATCACCTTATCCCGCGGGAGTATAAACTCTCGAGTTGTTTCTCGCAAGGCCTTCGTCCTCCTTTAACAACCAACCACAACCAAATCTACAAAGCACAAATAAAACATACAAAAAGTCCACAATATCCAACTAACGTCAACATGCATCAAGAAGCCACCGAAATACTTCCAAAGCCTCAAGACGTCGATAAGTGCCCAAGGTGCAATGCCGAAGGCTTCGTCGGCTCCTGTAGCTCTTGCGGCTACAACACTGGCATTGTAGGTACTAGGGGTAAATCCCTTTGATATTCCTAGCCGTCTCCTGTGTTCTGCCCAAACTAGCTAATTTTGAACATTTGCTGATTCCCTCCTCCCAGGGACTTTAGAGGAATCACAGTTATTCTCGGCTCCTGAATCATTGGACATGAAGCCATCAGACGGCTAGACAATCATACTCTACCTTTGGACTCAGAAAGCTTAGGTCAGACGCATCGTACTTCTATTTCCACTTGCGTCAAATGGTCCTAGTGTTCTTCTCGACATCCCAAAGCACAACATTCTTCAACTCAACCCAAGTCTAATTCGAGAATATTTCTCAACTACAAAACCAAAAGAAACCTCGAGAACACAATAGCCTTCCGTATCCCATAAGCCACCAAGCTATGGGCTGTCCTGTATGCGGCCAGCCAGGCTTCGGGGGAAGCTGCATCAGTTGCGGTTACGGTACTTTGCCCTCTCGGTGAGCATATCTCAAGCAGGCTACCTGTTGTCCACTGGAGGAGAACCTTTAAGTCAGGTAGATCAGACATTTCTACTCTAGAAATCCAATCTTCGTTGCTCTCCGTTCATTATTTCCCCAAATATCTCGTGTCTTATGCTGCCATCATGTGAATCAACAGATTCTCCTCGGTAAAGTCTATGAGCCATACGCCATGTTTGCCTATCTGCCATTGTTATAAATATTCCTTCGAGAAATCTTTCGTGGCGAATCAATCACATAAAGACCACATAAGATTTACTACGTCTGATTCAAATTTACACCCACTAAGTCTTGTTGCCTTTACCTAATCCAATCAAGAGAGCACATTCAGAAAAAGCACCGTCTAAACACAAACCGCCGGCTGTAGACATTTGATTCAAGTAAAGAGGCTCCTATTCTCACTTTTAAAGACTTCCAGAGAGCATTCTCTCGATCTACTACAAGAAGCCTCAAGTCCTGCCTGAGCCCTCGCAGAAGCCCTTGACACCGAACAGGATCCTCTACCAGTTGTTTAAGAAAGTACCGGGAACAAATAAGTCTTCTGACCCCACTTCAAGTTTTTAAAGAATCCTCAACCCACCAAACCATCCTCCGACCCACCATCCAAATCACCATCCAAACCATCAACTCAACCGCCAAAGCCGCCACCCGTTCCTACAGCCCTCAAACCATGTCCGTAAGTATTCGAGAAATTAACCTGCAACACCTTTATCGAGGATTAAAAATTGGCCTGTTTGATAGGATGTGCGGCATCGAAGGCTACAAAGGCTCTTGCAACTGCGTAAGGAACATATCCCTTTATACAATAGTCCGAGCTCCTATTTTCGCTAGGAAATAGGCTTGCTCTTGGCTCTCATCCGGCTCCCTTCCTTCAGAGATACATATTGCTAATTTGATAAACTGTGGCTGGGAAAGCTTTCCTGAACTGAAGGATGATGTGTTAATTCTCTTTGGTTTTGGATTTTAGCAGGAAAAGGTCATTTTCCTGAAGGTTTGCTTCTTGGGCGTTCGGGGAGAGGCTTGGAAGCATTTTCTCCAAGTGGAGGAGTAGGTGAGGGAATTTGTGATAGTCTCTCGATTTTGCGGGCTCAGAATTGATTTCTTGATGACCTCCCGCGCAGTACCTGCCAGACGTTGGCAATTCTTGGTGATGAGTAAACGTTGTGAACGCATCAACTTCGTAAAGGATTCACGGAAATGCACCCAATTTAATGACGGGTTCCGGAGCAGATTTGAAACATTCAATAGCACGAAAAGTAACTAGGGGAGGGGAAAGAGGCACCTAAGCCAACATGACTGCTCGAGAGGCTTTGGGTTGCATGACCACTTAGACCTTTGGAAAGTAGATACTAGTGCTAAGAGAAAACAACGTGACTTGTCCTGCAAGTACATAAAATTACCACCGCTGGGGTATATTTAAGGTGGACCGAGTGAGTTATTCAATATCGACTCGATCAGCCCTGAAAGTCAATAATCATATTCGTCATATGTACCCAGTTCATTCAAATTGCCCATCCAAATTGCCCATCCAATCTCCAAGTGTTTCTGCACATATAATCCAATCCAGGTTCTACCATAAACGCCCCGCTATCCATTTTACTCCGCCTTTTTCCTTTTCCGCATAACCAATTTCGCAAAATATAAAGGGATATTGTGCGCCCATACATCCAAAGTCTCCGTGATATACATCAATAACCTACTAAAGAAGAACAATGCCAAGAAAGATAGACTCAGTATAATGGCAAAAGAATGCCAATAATTCTTCGCTGTAAATGTGCTTTGAAGATCACTGATCTGAGTTGAGAAATAGCTGGTAAGGAAGCTGATGGGTAGGAACAAGACACTGAGCTTCGCTAGAAGCGTTGCAGCACGAGTCAGGCGAGCTGTGGCTTCGGAGTCCTTCTGAGCATTGATGTTGAAATACTGATACAAGATTAGTGGCTATGAGCATATATGGGTGGGGTTAAGTACGGTAGATATCAGGGACTCTTTCTCAGCGGTAAATTCCTCCATTTCACTCAGAATCAGGATCTCGATCCGATCACTGAGACGCTCAAATCGCTGACTCGCTGACTGGGAGAGGAAAACGAGGTTGCCACTTGTATTTTGGCTTCCCTGTATTGTTGTCGCCTTGGGGTCAACAACCCGATTGCAGAGGTTCTTGTACCCTTTGTAAACATGCTGCATTTGTCTGACTTGACGTCCGAGGACGTGAAGCCTCGGGATGATCTTTACGTTTGGAGTTTTGTGGGATTTTCGACGCTATTGGGTTTAGCATAAGTTCAGTTGAAGGAGACAACAAGCTCACCATATCATCAAAGATGGCATTTTGCTTACTCAGGTTAGCATATTTTGACAATCTGATGGAACATCCATACCAAAGTGTCCAGTCGATGGTGAAACCTCCCAACAGTAGAGTACACGGCACGCCAATCGTCAAACAAGTAGTAGAAAAGTAAACTCGAGCCCTCAATACCGTGTGCAGCTTGAGCGGCTTCAGTCTTTAATGTAGACCGAACTGTTTGTAAGGAGAGTGGATCCGTCTCGTCAAGACCAGAGGTCGAAAGTTGTTTTAAGACGCTCATGGTGTTGCTCCGCATTGCTTTGAGATCATCTGAGTCTCTGAACTGGCCAGGGTACTCATGGAAGGATATCACGGTATCTAACCACTAGTCAGAGAAGGGTGAGGCAATGAGTGAACGATATCTTACGGTCGTCGCAAAGGAACAGCCAGGAATACAACCGCTTTTGCTTCCCTTCTTCTACGATATCTACACTTTCGTCCATATTTGTGGGCAGCTCGTGCATCCAATTGGCACCTATACAAACATCTTCAGTAGAATCAGTATTCATCCTGTTGTGGCTTATAAGTTCTCTTACATTTCTGCCCAAGATCCAGCGAATGATAATTTTGCATCTGATCCACCAATGTATAATGATCCACATCAGTGTTAGCACTACGTGCGGTATTGCTCCGTGTAAGTGTAGGGGGAGGTGCAGATACAGGTGCTGTGGAGGAGCTGGCGGATGGATATTTGGGCATTTCCAAGTCGGAAGTAGCCAGGCCATTCTCGGGATCATTCTGCTGCGAAGACTTTGGCCTGCTGAAGTGACTAATGTGTTTGTCTGGAGCAGGGGTTTGGTTCTTTGTCGGGGGACGCGATCGAATTATAGCTTGCAGTCTTAGGGAAAACTTGTAGTGCTTTCCAAGCAGGTCTACGAGCTCAGGCTGTCGGTGCGGTCCCCAGATATTTCTGTAGCAAATGTAAAATTAGAACATTGTTCCTAGCCTCGAATGTAGAGGATCGGCTTACATCCATCTCACAGGCAGTTTCGGGGAGCGTTCAGTCTCTAGCAGACTCGACACGTCTTCAGTGGAAACATCGAAAGCGATTCGAGCCTCGTAAGCGCCAAACTCGACTACGAAGTTGCGAGTCGAGTCGCGTAGGTTGCGCTCTAGGCTCTGATTGCAGACGTCCGCGTTATCGAAGTCAGAGAATTTGTCAGTAGTGGTCTGGGCCATCGCGGGAAGTGTATCTGATCATTGATGAGCCAAAAGGGGGGCATAGTGGTCGTTTCATGGTTCCTCATGATGTTGGAAGCGCCGCCGAAAGCTGAAGCAAGGCTGCAGGAGTGAGACACAGAGGAAGTGGCTGAGGCGTGGGCGTGGGTGGGGCCCACCAGGCCGCTGTGAGTGTTTACGGTTAGGATGTTTATGGTTAGGAAGACAGCCGAGTCACCCGAGAGGACCGCGCACAGGGGGCCTGGTCGGCCGTTGCTGTTTCTCGCCTGCACCTCCCCGCGCGGCTGGCAACATCTCGGACACGTTCAGACTCACCATTTCATTTTTCACCAACCTCCGCCCTCAAGTGAGTCACGCGAACCCCATCAGATGCTACAAATACCTCGCATTTCGTGATCCACTCCCCTCGTTTGTATGTATGGTCTTGTGTACTCGGCGATTTCCTAGGACGTTGTGCGAGCGTAACATTGTGTTATTTCTATGTTGGTCTCCGAGTTCTTGTCTTACATCTAGTTCGCGATGCCGTTCCAGATCATTCAAATTCCGCGTGACGACACTAGTATTCGACTCTATGTGGAGCGATACAAGGCTTTCCGACTTCTCGCTTTGAAGACAGATCCAGACGCCTTTGGGTCGAACTATGCGAGCGAGGCAGCCTTTACCGACGATGTCTGGTACCAGCGTTTGGCAAATCCACAAGTGACGACTTTCCTCGCCCTTCAGTCCGATCAAGTCGTTTGTATGATCGGCATGTTCGGACCTCTTCCCTGTACTCCCGAGGAGTGAGTGTTTTCACCATATCTTCTTCTGACGTCAAATGTACAATGGATTGGAGATTCATGATTTCAATGTCCATGTCTCTCAGCACCGCACTCTTTCGCTTCACTGCTTTTGCCCTAGGATTTCTCTGACTGTCTATTGGTAGATCAATCCCCTCGAAAAATCCGTGGACGATACTGAGTGGTGATCCGAATTATGTATCTACGCAATCCCACTACCGCATGATTGGAATGTTTACCCTTCCTACAGCGCGCGGCCAAGGCATAGCCACAGCAATTATAGCAAAGGCCCTTCAATTCGGAGTTCACGAGGCAGCAAATTCCGGAAAGTCCTTTGTTGCCAGCATTGCGGTTGAGCACGATAATCCAGTAGCCATAGGCTTGTACGAGAAGTGTGGATTTAAGACCATCGTCAAGGAGCAATGGTTTCGTGACAGACCTCGCATCGCATTGCTTCTCAAGTACTCGCCCACATCTGAGGCGGGCGAGGTTCCAGTGGAGTAGACTTTCAGCCTTATTCTGGTTGTATCAGTGCGCTTAGATTTAAATGAGTATGGCTTTCTGGGATAGATACAACTTTCCTTTCATCGTCTTGATTGCGGTTTGAGTTGCAAAGATCGAGAAATTTAGATATAGAGCAGTCTCTAATCCAACATCATATCTTATCAATAGCCACCTTGAACGTCTTGTCTACATCAATCTCCCTCGCTTGAAGCATCTATCTCCAAACTTCCAAAGCGACATGGACCTCTGCTCTGCATGGGGTCTGGACTGTTCCACTGGTGATCAGTTTTTAGATTGTGGCGGTGCAACAAACCACAGCCACACGTTCTCGCTTTCCACGAATCAGGATTTAGGCGATCACCCCGCGCTACCAAAATTATGCAGGCAAAACAGGGAACCAAAGCTCCCTTGACGTGTCCAGCATGGCTGAAAGGCATTTCCTAATTCCCATAGCGGATTTGCCACAGCGGGGCCATTGAAGATATGTTATCACCCGAAACTGTCTCCCCATTCTCACCAGCCACAACATCTTTCGGTAGAGTACTTGGGGATAGTGATGGTCCTACTATAACCACTGTCCCTGAAGCTAAAAGAAACAGTTCGGAAGGTTCTTCTGGCTGGAGCTGGAGACAAGTTGCATTTGGTATTCTATCCGGGCGTTCTCAGCCTCGTCAACTGAGCGGCTTGGCCATCATATCAAAATGTTCTCGAATTCCAGCAAAGCCTTGCTGCTTCTTTTAGGACTCGCAATCACATTGGTACAGACTCAATTCGTCGACTCGCTTCCACAATGCGTTCAAAACTGCATATCTCAATCTCAAGACGACAACTGCTCCGTCGCAGACGTACCATGCCTCTGTCGAGCCTCGTCTGGCAACTTCCTCCCAGACCTTATCACATGCATGCACGGCAACTGCGACAATTCACTCGATAACAACCTCCTCTTGACGCCTCTTCAACTTATCTGCGACGTTGTCGGGGCGCCAATCCCCGAGTCAGCAATACGAAACGCGGAGAATCAGGCTAGCAGTCTTGCAGCTCAAGTTACGACGACTGTTACAGTAGGAGGAGCGTCTGCAACTGGCGGGGCTGAAACAACCACTACAGTCTCAATGCCAATGCCTTTCTCGGTCTCCACAAAGACTATCACCAAGACCGAGTCCGGCTCAACCATCTACGTCGTTTACCCTATCACAGTAGGAAGCACAACGACAGTTTCTGGACAGCCATCTACGGTGACTATAGCCTCCGTTAGCACATACACCACGATAGATTCTCAAGGAAGTACGGTCACCGAAACATCGACATATACGCAGACAACAGGCGCTCCTTCCGAGGCGGCGTCTTCTTCGTTTTCGAGTACGACGACGTTCACGACGAGTGTACAAGCTGAGGAAACTAGTTCTTCTGGATTGGCTAGCAGGACATCAAGTGGAAACGGAAAGCCTGAAGTCACGAATAGCTCGCCTTTTACGACGACTAATGGAAACGATGGGAGTATAGAACGTGTTAGCAGCCTCCTGGGATTTAGCGTCTTTTTGATGGCTTGCTGTTTGTGGTATTGATTGTATAGTGATGGAGGATGATTCATGATCTACGAGTTACGATAATGTAATGCTTGAGTTCAATTTCTTCTAATTCCATTTGCAGAATAAACATGAGGAGGCCCAACTACTTTTCCCGAGACAGAGGTGTATTGTTCCCTTGATACTTTCTGATTTCCCCTCGCCCTTGACGGCTCGAATTCGAAACCTGAGCAAGAAGTCGAGATCGGTAATGGCATATGCACGAATGGTTCATTGATAGCCATGAGGAGTTCCCAGCACAACAACTACTAGGATATGTTACAGGACTTTAAAGGATAATATCTCGTTAGAGCCATTATAGACCACGAAACCACGAACCTACAGATACGCTCAAAATTAGAATGTGGTTGTTATCAACTCATAAGAACGATCGTTTTCTGCTTTTTTGGTTAAATATTCAAGTTGGCAGCACCATGTACCACCTAGTCACGTGATGCGACGCGCTTCTAAAACCCTCCCAGCCTCGATTTCGCGATTTCTGTCCTTACCACAGCAACCAAAGCTCCCTGCGAACACACTCCTTATACTTGACACCAACGCAAAGCTCATAAATAGCCGAAAACTTGTTACCCAACCGTAAACATGACTCGGGCTCAGCAAACCATCTCAATTGGACTTTTGGTCACCTCTGTACGCAAATCTCTCCTTTCTTCCAAGCCACAAAGCTATTTCCAAGCCTGCATAGCGATACAAGCTAATATACATCACTAGCTCTATCTTGCCCTTTACCTCGAACTTATTCCACTTCCAAGTCTTATCTCAAATGAGATAATACCAATTGTATGTTATTTCTCTGACCACAGCCTTCATCCCCGAGAGGAAACGGCCCCCTTCCAGCAATTGCTACAACAGCTCCAGGGTCCCGCCACTCGTTCATTACACACCTTCCAATCTGTTGTTTTGCTCCATCAACCCATGCTGATCCCTTCTTAGCTGCCCTTCTGGGTTCTTGTATCCTTCGGCGCCTACCTTCTCTTCCAACTCGGATACGGCGTTTTGACATTCAACGATGTACCAGAGGCACATGCAGAACTCATGAAGGAGATTGACCTGGCGCGGGCTGATTTGAGGGCGAAGGGTGTGGATGTTGACTGAATGTCGGGACTGCTTGTCTAGTAAATCATGCATTGGCACTGGAGTTCAGAGGAGGGCCTATAATTTGTTGCTGCCACAGGAATCATATGTGACTTGGAATCTATCCGTGAACACATGTATATTCTCCATTCCCTGCTTTGTGTGTTGACCTCATCATGATCTCGTCTACCCTATCGTTGCTTCCCTGGCATGCTTCTCTTTCAGCCTCTTCTCCTGCTTCATAAACTCTCTAATTCCCACCGGAATACCCTTGTATAACTCCTCACTCGTGAAGTCCGTATCCAATGCCGTCCCCCAATTCGTCTCACTACCCCCTCCATCATCATCCATGCTAATCAAAGTATGACTCGCGCTCTTCTCTCCCTCCCCTAACATAAGCCCGGTTCCACTCAGGCCACCCTGCTGCTTCCTCCTCTTCTTGCCTTGCTCGTTTCCCTTCTCTTTTCTCAAAGCTCGATCAGCTTCCTGCCTAGCAGTTGCCCATTCTTCTAGCTCATCTCGATAGCGGTCCCAGACACAATTCACACAACCGCTCATGCAGCAATTGTCTGGTTCATCAGGTCGCGGAGGAACCCATACACCTGCTACTAACACCGATTTTTTCTGGATCTCGGATCGCCGTTCTAGAGGTGAGGAAAGGCGTGACGAGAAGAGGATCTTAGGTTCTTCGGGGGCGTTTGAAGGTGTGGTAGAAATTGCAGGCTTCGAGGGGGGAGTAGCTGGCGGGGGTTGTTTGCTAGTGATTACAGGAGTAGAATATTCGAGGATAGAGGCATAGTAGTCTCCTATAGGGTTTGCTTGTTGTGTGGACGGTTTGTTGTTGCTGGAGGCATATCGGCGGTGGCGCAGAAGCGGGCTTCTCAAGCGTTGTGATGTGCGGAGGAGAAATCTTGTCTCCATATTATCCTACTAAGGATATCCCTTAAGTGAGGTTCGAAAATGAATGCTATCGTGAAATCATTGAGCCTTCACTCGTTTAAAATGCGGTTTGTTTCGGAGCTTTGCAGATTGTTTTAG
>Ga0302227_10003355_pt1 | contig 10569 bp, 18 predicted proteins | sample II_Palsa_N1_1_FD_193525 | JGI IMG/M metagenome (GOLD analysis project Ga0302227, IMG submission 193525) | Peat permafrost microbial communities from Stordalen Mire near Abisko, Sweden - II_Palsa_N1_1 | ecosystem: Environmental > Terrestrial > Soil > Palsa > Peat permafrost | place: Sweden...
CCTTGCGATACGCCGCGTTGAGGTTGACACGCCTTCCGTATATATTTTTTTATCAGAAAAACGTTCAACAACAATTCAGTGAGCGTACTTTTCATAGTCCACGTATTTGACATAGACCGAGGCCAGGGCGTTGAAAAGCTCGTCCGAGAGGACGTCGTCTTGGTAGATGAGTCTCTCGCACTGGACGGGGCTGCGCAGTTGCGAGGTCGGATCGGCCAAGTTCTCCACGACGGACAACACCTGGAAGTGCGACACGTTTGACGGGTACCGCTGGTCGTACGGGCTCACGATAACGCCGATGAAAGGCTCGAGGCCACCCTCGGTCCGGAAGAGAAGCTGGTATGCCGTCTGGTTCTCAATGTCGCGAATAGATGGGTTTGGCGCAAACGTCGGGTGCGAGTGGTACCAACCGACAGGGATATATCCACTCCTGCCCCTTTGTCATTAGCCACATATTCAAAAAAAGAAGCACGTCGACATACTGACTAAAGGCATCGCGCGCGGCCGTCTCAGAGACTGGGTCCATCTCGCACTGGATGCCCGTGCTGAGGCTATTACAGGGGAAGACGGTTTCGACCCAGAGCTGACGAGCCTCGGGATCGTAGCGCCCGCCAAGAAGCCCGATCACCTCGGTGTGCACAAGGTGGGCATGGAAATCCATCATGAGGAGGCAGTTGGAGCGGATGATCACTTGGAAGGGCGCGGGGTTGATCGCGTTGAAACGCTGTGGCACAACCAGTCGGAAAGGGTCATAAGGCAGGCTGCCATCGTCCACCAGGTCATCGTCACCCGCCGTCCCGCCCCTGTGGTACCTCTGCTGATTTTTGATGTAGTAGGATGCCCTTTTCGTCCTGTTTGTTTTTTTATTTTTTCTTAAAGTTATCTACGTTGAAACAAATGCGTACGCTGGTACGTCGTGCGAGTCCACTATTTCGGATTGGTCAAAGTAGCGAGCGTTGAGCGCTTCCAACCTCTGTTGCTCCATGGCTTCGTCCATCTCTTCCTGCGTCATGTGCGCAATCGTCCGCGTACTCACTGCAACGGCACGCTTTGGCCGTTTGCGGAAACCATCGCTAAAGTCTGTCAAGCAAAAAAAAAAAAAAAAAAAAAAACTATTAAAATAGTTTTATTTCCGTGCGGAATACCGTATTCAAAGGCGGCAAATACAGGGTCTTCGGTATCGCTCGCAGGTTTTTCCACCTTTGGCAGCGATATCCTCCGCCGCCGTTTTTTCTGCACAGGAAAACGAGCGTTAATTAAAAAGAAGCCTTTTTTTTTTCCCCCCATTTATTTTGTTGCTTACAGAGTTCTCCGTGCCCGCGTTAATAAATCCAGACTGCTCCAAAAAGTCAAACACTTTGCCGATCACGTTGACGTCGCCACAATCCTTGATTCATTCAAACAGGCTGTTTAATTGAGCTCGGCAGCATCCGAGATTACCTTGAGGCCGACGCGTGACTTGGTCTTTGAAATGGGCTTTGGTTTGCTCGCCAACCAGATTTTGACGAGGTGGTTGCGGATCCTCATGTACCGGTCGGGCGTCTTGGACGATGAGCCCTGGAAAAAGTCGGGATTGCCCTGCTTTTCCTCGTCCGTGATGTCCTCCAGATCAATGTCCTTATTTTTCAGGTTAAGGCGTTAATGAATGAAAAAGAGCACTCGCTCCATACACGCTCGGGTATGTCTTCCATTTCGTCATCCTCGTCATTGTGAGGTGCCACTGGTGCTAGTGCTGCTGCTGAAGAAGATGATGAAGCTGTGGCGTCTTCTTTTGCTACTGCGACGACATGCTCGAGTGCAGGCCCGTGTGCCGGGATCGTCGTTGGCTCGAGCGTAAGCGCTGCTTCGGACACCGTTTGTTTTTCTTGCTCTGGCTCGGCAGCAGCAGAAGAACCATCCAAGGGATCCACCACGAGCTCCTCCTCCACTTTTTCGTCGACATCGCTGACCGCGTCCATGTCAGCCCCTTCGCGTTTCGTCGTCTCGCTGTCACTTAGTGACTCGGCGATGGTCAATGCCTAAACGATTTCGATTATTATTATTATTATTAACAATTTCTCTTCCTTTCCTGGCGCGATTACCTCACCCACGAAATCGTCGTGGTGGTCGTCCTTGTCGCTGCCGCCAATGTCAAGATCGCTGTCCTCGTCGCCCTCAAAGTCGTCCTGGCCATTCAGGTTACCGGTCAAAGGCGATGCGTCCTCGCTGTCTGAGGCATTATCGCCTCGTCGAGTGCCCGGAGAAGCGTTAACAGATGCCCGTTTCCTCCCCTTTCCAAGCTCGGAAGCGGTAACCGTCTGGATTCACCTGACGTTGAGCATCCAAAAAAAAAAAAGTATACCTGTAAACGTACAAGCTTCCTCGATTCCACCAGTTGGCGGGCGTGATTCTTGACTTGCAGCGGGTTGCGCGATCCGATGAGCTCAGAGATGGCTTTCCAGTTGCCGTGACCCTTTCGTTTCTACGCACATGTTTTCGTACACATCTGGGAGTACAACTTGACATACCAAGCCCGTCATAAACAGCGCCTCTTCCTCGTTCGTCCATCGCGTGTTGTGGGATGGTAGGCTCGCGCTGGACCGCTTGGATGGTGGCAAACCGGCTGTGTTTTGGTGAGTGCGGTCCGATGTAAGCCATTCTTCTTTTACCTCTGGCTATCCCCCGACCGCTCTTTGGCGACGATGCCGCTGACGCCACGACCACCGCAGTTGACACGGCCCCCATCGTCTGAACAGTGCTGTCCTTTGGCGTGCTCAATGGCGCATCGCCAGAGGCTGCTGTCGAGGTCGCCGGTGGCAAAGGCTTGCGCTGGTTGTAGTACACCTCTTCCTGCAGCATCTGCTCTATCAGGGCGCGGCTCTCTGGGTCCATATCACCGCCAGCCGTCCATTTCTAGCGAGTCAATCAGTCAGTCGTCACAACACACGCAGTCCTCGACAAACCGAGTCAATGATCCATGAGGACAGATCCACAGATGACGACGTGACGCTGCTGCCACTGCCGCACGTGTTCAATGAGGCAAAGCCCAGCACGCACGAAACAACGTACCCCAGCCGCCCCGGTGCTGCTGCTGCTGCTCCCCCGGCTCCTCCAGCAGACATGGTAGCTGCGGCCAGCATGGTGCCGCCACTGAAGGGATCGTCATACGGCGACGCAAGCAGCAGTCCGTGACTGCCTCTTGCACCGACGCCAATGTCCTCGCCGATGTCGTCGATGTCGAGTGCCTCCTCTGCGTGCGAGAAGAAGACGCGTAAGACAGCTAGCCCACCACACCGTTATAATACCGTCGTCGTCCATGTCCCCCCCGAAAAACCTGAGTGACGACCTCCGTCCAGTGGAGTTACAAAACTACTTTTTTTTTGCTTCTGCCGCTGCCACTGGGAATCTAGTCTGATCCAGGCTCGATGAGGAGAATGTACTCGCGCGTGCTGGAGCCAAACTTGATGGCGTCCTTCTCCTTGAGCTCGATGTAACGACGGGAATCGATTCGATCGCCGTTGATGAAGGTCCCGTTTGCACTCTCGAGGTCGATCAAGTATGGTCTAACGACATCAGTTAGAGAGGACCCGCCGCCGAAAAGGAGCGTACTTGACCGTCATCACGAGCTTGCCATCGGGCTTGGTCACCTCCACCTGACGGAACTGGATGGCGGCGTGTTGCTTGGAGCACGAAGGATGGTCAGTTGGGATATCAACCACCTGTTTCAATAGCATGTTTTGTAATTTTAATTCCGGCGTGCTTGCAAAAACAGCAGCATACGGAGCGCTCACGGCCCAGGAGGTAGGCACTCTGGCGATAAATACGCAAGGGCTCCAACTGTTCGGTGCCCTTGAAAACATGCAGACGCCACCGCTTCTTGGGCTTCATTGCGTCCTGGGGTTCCGAGTACTTGAGCTGGATGCCTAATTGCACGGGTCAACTCCTTGGTGTGTACTGTAGGAGTACCATTGATCGAGTTGGTCTCGGCGGCAAGCTTGCCGGAAAGGCCATAGTTGGGCTCGATTTTGGGCACCTGTGGAGCAGTGCTGGACTCACCACCTTCGCCACTGGCTTGTTCAGACGATCGCTGGCTACGGATCAAGAGTGTTCAACAAAGAGGACGGGTGCGTGCGATACCCAAATCGCTCAGACTCGGGGAGGTTTCGCAGCGCCTCGCTCAGTCCGGCCAGTTCGTCCGTGTTTTTCTTCTGTGGCAATCGCCCTCCTCGCTCACGCTCACGATGTTGCTGACGGAGATGAGCAGGTGGAGAATGTGGCGGTGTCGTCGTCCGCTCGGTTCGCCGTGGCGGCGATCGGCTTCGGCTTCGCTGGCGATCGCCGCGACGTCCCACGGGCGACCGAGAGCGCGATCTTGAGCGCGATCGTCCATGCCGTGACCTGTTTTGTTATTCAGTTGGACTCTTCACGCCTACTACGGTACCTCCGCTCCGACATCTTTTTCTCTGTGAGTGTGCTTACCAAAGTAGGGGTTACGTTTCAGTTACCCGGGTGACGAAAAAAAAAATCACAAAAGTTTCAGGCCTCTCTTTCTTCACCCCCCGACAACAAAGGGCCGAAATCCGCTCGTGTACGCTGCGCGCTTCACCGCGACCGCCAGTGAAATTATGGCTGTGGGTTGCGCGCCTTTTTATGCGTCTCTGTGATCAGTTCTGCTATGGTGGGGGGTGATTTTTGTTGTTTTTGAGGTAGGAAAAAAAAAAGAGATCTTTTTTGGGGGTCAGCAGTCCCAACTGTCTCTCGCGCTTTTCTCTCCGGCTAAAACCTCCCCTCCTGAGCGCGCTGTGTTTATGCTCGGGCGAGTTTCGACGGGGGGCCCGGTGTTTGTATAGTAGAAGCCTTTACCTTTGTCACTGAAAAGACAGCTTCTCTTATGACGGTGTGTTTTTTTTTGGGTTTTTCTTTTTTTCTTTTCTTCCTCAGCGTCGTGTGAAAAAAAAATGTGTGGTTGCTCCCAAACCCAGTCTTTTTATGTTTATTGGTGTTGGGCCCTCATGGCGCGCAGCCCTAATTGTTACGCAGTGAAGCGTTGAACTTTTTTTTTCCTTTGGGACAGAGGAAAAAAAACAACACCGGCACACAGAGGGGCATTTTTTTTCTCGTCCGTTTTTTTTTTCTTCGTCGTGTTTCTTCACCCCTCCCCACCCACCCCCTGCTGACAGGCACTGACTCTTATCTTCCCCTCAATTAAACAGCTTTCCAACCCAACTCCACAAAGCAAAATGTCGCTGTCGCGTGACGAGAGTGTCTACATGGCCAAGCTCGCCGAGCAGGCTGAGCGCTACGAAGGTACCGTATTAATTTTCTCTTGTTCCCTTAGCGGTGGACATTCTGTTTGTCATTGAGTAGTTTGTCTTTGAGCGGGCAGAGGGTTCTGTATGGTAAGAAAGTAGCAAGTCTGACCGTCTTTCTTTATCCGTAAACACAGATATGGTCAGCCACATGAAGAACGTGGCTGCTGGTGACTCGGAGCTGTCGCTCGACGAGCGCAACCTCCTCTCGGTTGCCTACAAGAACGTCATTGGTGCCCGCCGCGCGTCGTGGCGCATCGTCTCCTCCGTCAAGGACAAGGAGGTAGCAATGGCAACATGGCAGCATCGGCTTGAAAGTCTAAATATAAAAAAAATATTTTCCATAATCGATTGCAGGAGTCCAAGGGCAACGAGAAGCACGTCACCATGATCCAGACGTACCGCGAGAAGATTGAGAAGGAGCTCTCGGACATCTGCTCGGACGTCATTGCCATTCTGCAGACCAACCTCATCCCCAAGGCTGCCAGCCCCGAGAGCAAGGTCTTCTACTACAAGATGTATGCTCTCTTTTCAAATAATAAATTTTGGGGGCTCAACTGACTGTAATTTTCTTATTCTTTTTTTTTTTAAGGGTCGGTGATTACCACCGCTACCTTGCCGAGTTCTCGCAGGGTGACCACCGCAACAAGGCCTCGACTTCGTCGCTCGAGGGCTACAAGGCCGCCTCGGAGGTCGCTGACAAGGAGGTAATGGAAAAACCTTTACTTTTTTTTTAAAAAAAAAAAAAACTCCTATTTTGAATTCAGCTTGCTCCCACCAACCCTATCCGATTGGGTCTTGCCCTCAACTTCTCGGTCTTCTACTATGAGGTCATGAACTCGCCCGAGCGTGCCTGCAACCTCGCCAAGCAGGCCTTTGATGATGCCATTGGTAACTCCTCGTGTTTAGCCCTTCTCTGTAGTCCTAATTGAAATTTCAATTACAGCTGAGCTCGACACCCTCAGCGAAGACTCCTACAAGGACTCTACTCTCATCATGCAACTCCTCAGGGACAACCTTACCCTCTGGACTTCGGACATGGAGGACCAAGGCCGATAAATTATCGCATTTCTAGTTCCTTTATCGTCTTCTTTAACCTCGTTTGATTCTTTTTTCGTTTCGTCCTAGTCTCTCCTCGTATCCGTCCTCACCCTACCCTTAAAAAGCAACCCCCCTCTTTACCTCCATTCCTCCAATTATTCTCTTTTTTTTTCTTCTGATAATCACAGTTTATACGTGCAAAAAATCAAAAATTGACGAGGGGACTTCTTGATTTCCTTTTTTTTTTCTTCTTCTCTAACGTCTGCTTTGGAGCCCACTTTTTTTCTAATTAATTCTTTTTGTCTTTTTTTTTTTCTTTCAGTGTTTGTGCTTGTTGAAGAAAAGAAGAAAAAAAAAAACACAACCGACGAAAATAATCCCAACAGCTATGTGCATTTGTCGAGGATAGCCTGGATCAAGTCGTTCTTTTCAGCGAGGCCTACCAGGCTGACTTCGTGTTCTGTCAGGATTTCTACATCGGAACGAGGTTAAAAACTCGACCAGAGAAAAAAAAATTTTTTTTGCGCAAAGTACTCTTGAGGGCGCCGATGGAGAGGGCTTGAAGCTCCTCGCGAGAGAGCGTGATCTTTGCTGGCTTTGCTTGTGCAAGGTTCCCCGCTGCCTTCTCGAGCTCGCGCTCAAATTCTTGGTCCATCGGATGGCCGCTGAAGACGATTGTGTTTGTCTTATCGACGATGACGGCATGCGGGATGCCGCGAACCTGCAGACCGTTCTTGAGCGCGTTGGTCTCGCTGGTCTGGTCCAGAGCGACGACGTACTCCATCTTCTTGTCCATCTTGGTCACGAAGGGCCTGACGGTGGACTCGGCCTCGTTCGTGATGCCCACGATGACGACGTTCTTTTTCTGGCGTTGATACTGCGCCTGGACCTGCGTCAGGTGGGGAATCGAGTCGCGGCACGGGGGGCACCACGTAGCCCAAAACTCGAGCACGAGCACTCGCTCTGCGGGCTCACCGATCCCGCCCACTGCATCGCCCTTGATGACTTTGAGCCTGCATTGGCACCGACAGTTACAGTGAGAGAGGACAGGAGGCAGAAACAGAGCCTACTTTTGCAGCTTTGGCAGCTTTGAACCGACTTTGAGGGACATCTCCGAGTTCGCTCGAAAACAGTGACAAATTCGCTCTGGGTATCACATTTCGCGATTAGCCAAAGATGGTCGACGCCAATGTTGGGGAGACACTCGTCGGCGCGTTTCCTCCGCCGCCCGACATGTTCAACGAGCACCTGGTCTCGTACTTGCCACTGATTCTACTATGGGCGGCGGTGTTCACGTCCCTGCTGTTTCTGTCGGGTCCGCTGTCCTCCTTGGTATGTTCATGTTTTCTTCAGTATCTCTCAATTCATTCATATGGTTTTTTTTTTTTTCAACACACGTTTCTTTTTATTTAAAAAAAAATATCGCCTTCTCTTTATGCGATTGTTGATGGATCTCATGTGCACGCGCATCGCAGCTGGTCCCTGACATCTACGACCACTTCCCGAGGAAGGAGAAAATCAAATGGGACGTCCGTGTCGTCTCGACCGTGTTTTCGATCGCCGTGTCCATCTTGGCCCTGCCGAACCTGACTGACCCCGTGCTTCTTTCGAGCCCGCTGTGGGCGTACACAGAGTCGTCGTTGAGCCTCGTCTGCATCGCGTCCGGCTACTTTTTGTACGACACGGTCACCTGCATGGTTTGGCACGACATCTACAGCTTTGAATTCCTCGCCCACGGCGCGATCTCGTTCCAAATATTCTTCTGGGGCACCCGGCCGTTCCTCAACTATTACGCGTCCATCTTCCTCCTGTTTGAGGTCAGCACCATCTTCCTCAACCTGAACTGGTTCCTCGACAAGGCCAAGATGACCATGTCGCCCATCGGCATCGTCAACGGCCTCATCCTCCTCTTCACCTTTGGAGGCGTCCGCGTCGTCTTTGGCTTGTACCAGTCGTACCACTTTTGGGTGACCATGCTGTCAAACACGGACACGGTCCACGTCTACTTTATCATCTATTACCTTGTCTCCAACCTCATCCTCTGCAGCCTCAACATCTTTTGGTACAGCAAGATGATCCAGATGGTCATCGCCAAGGTCACCGAGCCCAAGAAGAACTCCGCATCGCCTTCTGTCGATGCCTCCTCGTCCCCGACGAGCAAAAAAGCTGCCAACGGTAAGAGCACGAACGGTGCCGTCCATCGTCATTAGGAGATGATCTTTTTTTTTCTTTTCTTCGTTCTGTTTCTTGTTAGCCCTAGTCTGTGTAAAGTCCCGATTCTCGAGCAATGAACATCCCAGAGCCAGGTGAAAGGCTGCGAATCAAGTGCAAAAACCAAGAACTGAAAAAAAAAAAATTTTTTTTTTTCTAATTTAATTTTCGGCTGTGTGAACATTCTGACAATGTCGCTCCCACCAGGCTTCTTCAAAGACAAGGACCAGGAAAAGGTACCGTGGCTTGCCAACTCACGACCGCACCACTGGCTGGCACTCAACTAACCCGCACACAACGACAACCAGGAGTTCTACACGTTGCAGGGCAAGCTGTACGACACGGCACGCCAAATCAACGTCGCCAAGCAGACGGTCGCACTCAAAGCACAGAACAAGAAGCGCAACGAGATGACCAAGATCGAGCTCGGCAAGGTGTCACCGTCGACGCCCGCCTTCAAGGCTGTTGGCAGAATGTACGGGCCCGTTGTGGTTCTCTCTTCTACTTTTTTTTTTTTCACCTCGTCATAACTCACCAGGTTCATCCAAACGTCCATCGTCAACGCCCAGAACGAGCTCGAGCAAAAGGCCAACACGTCTGCTCAAGTAATCGTCTGGTTTCAGGCCTCCTTTTAACGTGTGCTCCTCTCTAGGAAATCGTCACATTGCAAAAGAACATTGACGCCCTCGAGAAGCAGCGCGTGCAGGACGAGAACAGCATAAAAGACCTCATGGAGAAGAACCTCCCGGCGAAATAAAGGTCGCACTAGAGAATCGATGAAAACTGGGTCACTCTGTTTTTTTAAAAAAATAAATAAATAAATTTGTGAAGCAACAAGGATGTGTTCCATGTTCCAGACTATTTTAGAACGGATTATGCAATCATTGGCCAGTGGTTGCTTGATCATCTTCTGCGGCTGCGTCCTCTGCTGTGTCCCCTGCTCGGGCATCGGTCTTAACCATTTTTTTTTTTACCTCTGCCTCTATTAAAAAATCGACTGGTAACTGCGTCGTCGCAACAACTTTGGGGCATCGTCTGATAATCTTGAACGTTTCGACAATGATAGCATATTTTATACAGCTTAAATAATACAGCTATTTGGACAGAAGAACTGATAGTGTACAGCTGGTGAGAGAGGGAGAGAGAGATTGAGCGAGAGAAAGAATATCGATCTTGAAAGGAAAGAAAGAAAGAAAAAGAACTGCAGGAATAATATTGGATTTAGAAAATAGTGCCATCGACCGACTACAGGTCGCCAAAGGAGTTGGCTAAGGCCTCGGTGGAGGAGGACGGACTAACGAGCTCGGACAAGGAGCTATCTGATGTGCTGGAAAGGAGGTCCTGGTTAAGGGACTCGGTTGACGTCGACTCGATGCTAAAAAAAAAGAGGTTAGCATAACTCAAAGAAAGTATCTTATACCATTCCGAGGGAGGACGCGAACCCGGCCCCTTGCCTTCGCGTACTTGCATAAATTGTGGTTGTTGTTGGTGCTGACGGGGCGTGTTTTGTTGCGAAGGCGATTGTGACAAGGGCTGTGCCTGCGGCGACTGCTGTGATTGGCTCTGTTGTTGGTGCGACGTCTTGGTAACCTTCTGCTTTTTGGCCCACTTGATGCCGCATGCGTTGCAGAGACTAGAGCAAGTTTCATAAGAAAGGGAGAAATATAACAAGGACGCTTACGAGTTGGCTCCTGTGGGACCACGACGCCATTCGGGGGACTCGATGCGTCCGCAAAACTCACACACAAGATCGAGACGCTTTGAGGGGCGGTACACGCTACGTCTTCGCGAGGGTGCATCGCCTGCGTTGACGACAAAGACGACCTGGCCTGCGGGAGCCGCCGAAAGGTGTCCGTTCGAATCCACGACCATCTGAGCATCGATGAGCTCGCCAGTTGTAGCAGAGATGAGTTGAGCGGGCTGGGCAACCGCGACATTTGCCGCGTTTGCGGGCGTAAAAATAGAGTAGTAGCGATCTGTCGAAGAAGGAAAAAAAAATTTTTTTTTAAAAACCGTTTCTTCTTTTCTT
>Ga0302227_10003357_pt1 | contig 10568 bp, 13 predicted proteins | sample II_Palsa_N1_1_FD_193525 | JGI IMG/M metagenome (GOLD analysis project Ga0302227, IMG submission 193525) | Peat permafrost microbial communities from Stordalen Mire near Abisko, Sweden - II_Palsa_N1_1 | ecosystem: Environmental > Terrestrial > Soil > Palsa > Peat permafrost | place: Sweden...
GTGGTACTGACCTTGCTTCTTTCTGCAAAACAGTCAAACGGAAGCGCGTCCTCTTTGTCCTTTGCACCCGCGAGCAAAGACATAAGCAGCGTCAGGGATGACTGCTTGTCATTGTACAAAAGCATAAAAATGTCGTTTTATAATATTCGTTTTTGTACAATGTTGGAAAGAGGGAGGGCGCCAAAAGCGAAAGGGACGAGGAGGAGGAGGAGGAGGAGGAGGAGGAGGAGGAGGAAGAAGCAAAACAAAAGGAAACTGGCTACAGGATCACACTACGTATTCGAGGCTACAGATATGACAAGAAAAAAAAAACAAAAATTCGAACCACTCGATTTCACTTTGGTGGCAGCGGGGACGACGCCGACGTCAGCTGCATCACACGCGCCGCAGCTGAAACCAGTGATGGATCGGCCAGGTCGCCTTCGTAAGCAGAGTAGTCTTCCCCATAGTCCTGCCAAATGCAAGTCAAGTTAGTTTTTTTTTTTTCTTTATGTCTGATACATCTTCCTCCTCCTCCTCCGAGTCGCCTGTGCTCTGTTGATGCGAGAGTGAAGACCGCCGGCCTACCCCGAGCTGCTGAATCTTCATCCGAAGCTCGTCGTTTTCTTGCCGCAGCTGTTTTTTGTCGTTGTTACTTTGTGTCTCTGATGTCGGTCTACGACGTACCTGTTCCTTTTGCGCACTTCGAGGATCCACTGGCTCTGTGGTTGCTGCCGCCTAATGGTCAAATGCAGATTAGCAGACAAGCACACCGGGACGAAACGGTTACAATGTGCTTCTTGGCCTTGCCCCTTAGCGTGGCCAGTTGCGCCTCTTGCTCCTTTGCCTTGTTCTCGAGCATGCTGATATACTCGTGAGCTGGGTGCAGGTCGTCAGAACGCGTCGTGCTTCACGGGGGAGTTGTGCGTACCTTTGGTCAGCGTGAGCACTGTTGACGGTTTGTCCGACTGCAGGATTGGGATCGCGTCCCGCAAGTCCTGCATCACGTTCTTCTGCTGGTTGCGCCGCTTACGCTCCAGCTCGTTGTGGTTGGCACGCTTCTTTCTGCTCAGGAGGAAGGGGGAAGGAGGGAAAAAGAGAGACCGTTACATCCCAGTCCTTGATGCGGAAAAAAAAAAAACGACGACGTACATCTTGAACACGGGTGGCGACGAGATGCCGTGCACAAACTGCTGTGTTGACGGTGCCTTGATAGTCGTCACGGTGGGCCCAGCGCTGTTGCCCTGCGTAGCCACAGGGGATCCACTGGGGACGAGCCCGTGCCCTGTGCCGACGACCTTCTGGACGGTTGCAGCCATAGAGGCCGACGCGCCGGGAGGCGACGCCGACGTTGCCCCCGCTGTGTGCACCACTGTTGTTCCTCCGCTTATCCCTCCTGTTGTCCCAGCAGGTGAGCCAGGAGAGTGGGCGGTGACGGCTGGGCGATTAGCCGCACCCCGGGTGCTCATCTTTGCTGCGGACATGTAACCTCGAGTGAGAAACTTTTTCTTCTTGGTGTTTGCTCTTTGATGCGAAAAACAATCCGATCGCAGAAGACTGATGATAGGAACACTCGGGGCAGTATCAATAGCGGAAGCCCGTGTTGTACTGGAAATCGAGCACGAGGAGATACTTGACGTTGATCTGGGCAGTGTCGTAGACGATAAACTCGTTGTAGAGCAGGCTCGTCGTCTTGGAATCGGTCTGACCACTCGGGCCGTTGGGCACGATGATGTTGCCCTCGAGCAGCTCGTGCTATACAACACCAAAAAGAAGAGTTAAAATTTTATTATTATTATTAAAAAAAACGAACCGACAGCGGGGCCGTTTTGCCGCAGCCTTTCGTGCTGTGGAAGCCGTTGGGCGCCTTGTCCATGTACATGGACTGAGTAAGTTTGTACATGTCGCCGAGTGCGACGTCCGAGAGCATCATGATGCCCGTGGGCTTGGTCGAGTTGGTGAAGCAGTAGTTGGCCGACTTGCTGACCATGTCTGCAAAGTAAACACCCTTGCCAAACATGTAGCCCGTGACGGGCGCTTCGGGCGGCGCGATGCGCAGACCCTGCGACAGGATACCCACCCAGTTGGACAGACGCGAGCCGTGCCAGAGCAGCTGATGATTGTGGAGCCTTTAAGTTAAGCGAGAGAGAAATTTTAAATTAAAAATATTATTCAACCCAAAAAATAACTTTTACTTTTTGTAGGTCTCGAAGCGAGAGTCCTCTCCTTCGCGTGAAATCTTGAAGATTGTCCTGATCTTGAGCTTGTACTGGGAGTGGGTCGCAGCGTGTGTGTTCTTGATGTACTTGTCGATCATCTTGAACTCGCTCGAGTCCTCCTCCAGTGGGGTCATGCTCGTCTTGAGCTTCTTGTAGTGGACGTCCAGTGGGTCCTCCTCCATATCGTCCCCATCCGTCTCCATGAGCTTGGTGGCAATCTCAATGTCGAGAAGGGTCTGCACAAGCTCGATCTTTTTCTTGAGGATCTATAGGAAACAGCAACAAATGCATTAATATTTCAAACATGGATTGTTCCCACTCACGTCTTCATTGTCGATCAGCGGCGGCTTCTGCATGCCAAAGTTGTGGGGCACGATGGTGAAGAATTTGTTGGTCGACTGCATCAAACGGGCCTGCTTGGCCGTGCTCTCCGGCTGGACGATGATGTCCTGCAGCTCTGTGAGCATCTTGTACGCCTCGGTGAGCTGGCGTTTGGAGAGCTTGCCGAGGGGCATCTTGTCGAGGTCGATCTCCATCTCGAGCATGGTCTGAACATGACAAAAAACTGGTGGTAAGGGAAAAGTATTTGACGCATATGTGATCGTACGGCCTTGTAGTTGTCAATGTCAAAGATGAGGTTGAGAAGCTCTTGGGTTTGCTGCGGCAGCTTTGTCTTGGAGCCCGAGGAAACGAGCGACTGCTTCTGGAGTTCATCGCCACCATAGTCGATGTCCTGCATTTGCATCGAGCCGGGCATCTTGACAAAGGACTTGCGGTTGGCCCAGTGGTTTTTCGTTTTCTCAAGGAAGAGACGCTCGAATTCTGTTTTTTTTCGTATCAGGTCCAGGTTCTAACCGGCGATGTGCCTTGTTTTACCTCGAATGGCACCGTCCTTGCTCGTGCCAAAATCCTCCAGCTTGTTGCCACCCTTGTCGGTGCCAACGCGGCCCCACGAGCGGAACACCCAGACCTTGCTCTTGTCGTTGCTCTCGATGATCTGGAGCTTGTAGTACGAGTTGGTTCCCTTTTTGGTAGGACCAGAAGGAATTACACAACAATAAACTGCTGTAAAGACATGATTTTACCATGGAGATGTCGGACTGTGCAAGGACCGCGTTCCATACTGCACCAGCATGCTCGAGGACGTGAGCACGATTCTCCAGACCCGAATCGGGATCGACTGCGGCCTTCCCCTGCACTTGGATCTTGGCAATGTTGGGCGCCCTCTTCTCCTCCTTGAGGACTTTTGCGGCAGATGACGATGAGGACGACGACGACGACGACGACGACGACGACGACGAGGATGCGGCTCCACCACTGGAAGAGCTCGATCCTTCGTCGTCACCAGTCTCGGCGCCCTTGATGAGCAGGTAGTCGTTGAGTTTGCGATCGCGCTTGGCAACATCGGTGATGAACGCATAGTCGAGCACGCTCACGCCAGCCTTGACGGCATTCTTGATGCGGGTGTCCGCCTCGTCAAACTCATCCTTCTTGACCACGACAAAGTCAATCTTGTTGTTGATCGTCTTGAGCAATTGCGACTTGAACACGACGAGTTTTCTGTTGGACTTTGATGAGGAGCTGGCAGAGAAAAACAGCAGCTAAAAATTTATATATTTACTCTTGGAGCTCAGAGTACAGTGCTGCATCCGAGTGAAGGGAACCGGCCGCCGCCAGTCGCTTGCCAGTGATAAACGCCTCGGGGGCCTTGGTAGCGGCCGCGCCCGTGGCAGCCACCAGCTGGAACACGCGATTGGTGGGCTTCACGTACTTGTACGAGCCGATGAGCTCCTTGAGCGACTCGGGGAGCTTGGGCGCCGAAAACGTGGGCTTGTCGGTTGCAAACATGCAACGGCCCCATTCGGTCTTTGTCGCGCACTGGTACTGCGTCGAGTGGGCGATCAGGCGCGACTTGTTGCAGTCAGTGCACTGAAAATAATAATTTAATATTTAAATTATAAAAAAAAGGATTTCTACCATCTCTGTCACGCCAAATGTGAGGATGTCGGCAGCGACGTCCACCATGTACGACTCGGTGGAGCTTGTGAACGCGATCCTATTATTGCAAGAAATATTTCAGTAGGCACAAAAAGTTTTTTTTTCGAGTTCCATTTACTGGTTCAAATCAAAGAGCTCTTGCAGCACGCCCTTGCGTCGAGGACCCGTAAGTCCCGCAAGCGCGTTAGTGAGTTTGTCCTAGTAGTAGTCTTTGATTAGCCATAGGTTTCTGTGGACAGGACGTACCCTCTGCTGCCAGACCTTCTCGGATTGCGTCTTCAGGCTCTCGCGGTGTTGCACAATGAACTTTTGCTCTGCGGTGAGATTGCCAAACGCATCCGCTTGCGCCTCGGCAGCGCCCTTTCCCTTTGTCTTGCGCTTCTTGGACGCGGGCTCAGCAGCCACGGGAGCCGCAGCGGCGGCAGGTGCATCGTCTTGGTCACCAGCCTTGCGTTTCTTGCCCTTTGCCGCCGCTGGCGCGGTCGATGACGCCGATGAAGCAGCGGCGGGGATGGGGATCGGAATGGACAAGGCACCACCGAGCTTTCCGCGGATCTTCTCTTGGTCTTGCCATCTGTTGCAAGCACAACGACAGGGTAAGGAGTGGTCCTGTTTTTTTGTGTTGTTCATTACCGCAGCGACGAAAAGCCCTTGATGCTGCTCTCGGGCTCGGCGAGTCCCTTCCACTTCCTCTTGAAGAAACAGTCAAAGTGGTGCCACTGTTGCCCGTGTTCAGCTCTCAGAGACATTGTCAGCACAGCAGCAACGAACGCACCAGAGGCATTTTGCCGTCAAAGTGGGGCGAGTCCACCAGCTGCGCCACTCGCACCTCGTCCTTCTCGATGTTGTCCTTGCATGTCCGGCATCCGGCGCGCCCGGACTGGGAGACCCAGCGTCAAATTCACGGACGCTATTCACGATGTTACCTTGCTGTACTCGACTTGGTACCCGAAATCGGTGGTGCTCATCACTGCTGTTCGTTGGCAAAAATAATGTAAACGCTCCGTGCAAGAATTTCGCTGAGAACCTTTGCATTCATCGTTCACAATCGACATTAACTCGACGAAGAAAGGGAAAAGGAACCCTAGCACTGCGACGGCGGACACATCTCACAGACAACAACTCGAATTAGTATGCCTTGTCCGACAATATGAAAAGGAGAGAAGAAAACATGCGGTTGAATGTGCATGAATAGAGATGTAAATTCTCATCAATTGTGCACTCGGGTGTACTTTTCATGTTTTTTCCATTCTCCTCGCCCAACTACGGTAGGATCCTACAAGGAAACATCTACCACTTGACTTTATGCGATTTCACAAATGCGAGCTGGTCTTTTGAGGTTTGGATGGCCTAAGCAAAATTGTTATTATTATTTCACGGCTCCGTGCATACCTGCTGGAGTTGGATGTACTTGTCGATGCTCAGTCCGTGCCTTTTGTACTCGCGCTGCTGGCGGCGAGTGACGGTTACACCTCCGAGGTTTTCAAACGTATAGTCGCGGCGCGTGGCGACGTAAAACATATAGCCGAGGATGCCCGTGGCAAAGGAGAGAAAGTAGGCGATCGGCTCCATTACGTCCCACGAATACTCGTACCAGGTCAACCGCATCATCAGACCCCACTCTGCACACAGGCCGGCGAGGCCCGCCCACATCAAGCGATTTCCGTGTCTCTCGGCATTTGTGTCGCACAGGGTCTTGAGTTGATCGAGCCTGGTATACTCTGCTGTCAATTGGCTAAGATGCTCCTGGATGGGCCTTGTAAGCTCTGCGATCACGTTAGATGCACCGGAGATTGATGACAATCACCTTCCACCGTCGGCAGCTGCAAGGCGACCTTCTTGTCGTTGACGACGAGCGAGTGGTCCGGACGTAGTGCGTCAGCCAGCAGCGTGGTCCGTGCCAGACGGTAGCCGTCCTTGTCCAGAAAGGCTACCAATAATTTGTGGTAAGAAAACAGGGCCACATGTCATGGCACGGCAAAAAAAGTACCGACAGACTTTACGTCCTTGTCCTCGTCCTCGATCTGCAGCAGCAGAAAGTTCACGTCGCGCGACGGATTCACCGCAAACGAGCGCGCCCCTGTGCTTGGCAGCACGAGCTGCAGCTTGGGCCTTTCCGCGTTCTCCTCAAACGAGACCTTGGCTGTTTACGCGGTTACTTTTTTAAATAAATAAAAAAAAAAAAATAAAAAAAGACACGAACCAAGCGTGGCTGAGACGCCACCCGCCGAGGCCGCGGCAGCAGCGTTCTGCAAGCGCAGCGTGCTCGTGGAGAAGCAGGCGCGACGCGCAGCAGCAACACGCAGTCCAAGCAACATTGGCGAAATGCTATGGGACGCGCACACACTTTCGCATAAAGATGGCAGCGTTGATCGGCGTTTTTGGCGCGGACGGTTCCCTCGTGGCAGCTCTCAAGCAGTTTGTTGTCGAAGAGGCTGGTACGTATTGACTGCCGCAGGCGGTGGTGTTGAGTGGGGAGGGCGAGGTGGGGAGGGCGCGCGAGCGATAAGGACTATCTCTCAAAGCTGGAAGAGCCTGCACGCGCTTGCGCTGTTGTTTTTTCACGCGTATGTTTTTTTTTCTTTCTTGCAGGCTCCACTGCGTTCAAGAGCAAAGGGCTGACGGACGAGCTGAAGGGCAGGGTGATCCAGGCCATTGTCGATGAACTGGCCCTTGGCACCAGCCTGAGCGAGTCTGGTAGGACGTCCCGGAGATATATTGCACAGTGTTTAACAACTTACTTTTTTTTATGTGTGTGTGTTTTTGCAGAGACAGACGCAGCCCTAGTCACGCTGCGCATTCTGGCGCGTGAACGCACGGGCCTTGAAAACATGCAGACGCCCAAGGTAAACGTTCGCCTACCGGGCCCCGTTGTGGGGGTGTAGACCACCCGGACCTTATCGCGCTCTTTGGTGCTGACCCCTTTTGTTTGTGTGCAGGCTCTCGGAGTGTTCTGGTCGTATGCGGCGCCCATCCCAGGCGCAGAAGGCGCCCTCAAGCCACGCGAGGAGGCGATGCGCGTGATCATCAATGCCATCCACTCGACGACGGGTGCGCAGCAGGCCTTTGACGAGGCTGCTGGCATCACCGTGCTCTTCCGTCGGCTAATTAACGTGCGTCGGCACACGCCTTTTCGCTCCTGCGTAATTGTAATATACATTCACAAACACAGCGCAAGCTCGATGGCGAGGAAGGGTTCCTGCTCAGTCGCATCCTCTTCCTCCTCACCGTCACCAACAGCAAGCTTACAAACAAGCTCGTCAAGGAGTCCCAGGCACAAGAGTATTTGCCTCAGGTTTGAGTGGATCGCGTCAATCGGTCTTTGGCTGAGAATTTCTCTTTGGTAAAGTTTATCGAAAAGCTGCTCAAGCTGGACAGTAATGAGCCTATCGAGGCGATCGCAAAGACCTGGACAGCGCAGCAGACGCAGCCAGCTCTGGAGCTACAGCGCGTACTCTACGGCCTTTGGACGTATGCTATCCAGCTGTTTGTCGTTGCGGAGCAAAAGCAGGAGGACAACGCAGACGCGCTCAAGGCGAGCCTGGACGCTGCGTACGCCAAGGCGAGCAACTTTGCTGTCAAGTTGCTTGAGTCGACAAAGACATCAACCGGCACCCTGGCCGAGATCCAGGTCCTGGCTGCCAACTGGTTCATCCGTGCTCCCCACCACCTGCTCCAGCCCATCCTTGCAAAGGACAAGTACGTTGTGCAGCGTTGCAACCTGGAATCAATAATCTCTCTCTCTCTCTCTCTCTCTCTCTCTCTCTCGTGTACAGGGACATGGCCTTCAAGCTTTTGTGGATCCTGCATAATCAGTGGAAACATAGCTCGCCAGACACGTATGCCGGGATTGGCTTGGGGGCAAAACACTGATATACGTCTTTGGTTGCAGTTTGGAGGAGGACACTGCGCCCGTCTTGATGGCACTTCGCAACGTCGCAGCAGCAGACAACGCCTCCCGCAAAGTGCTTCGGCAAGAACTTCTCCCGTTCAAGAGCGAGCAGCGGAAGTTCCCCCAGGAGATGAAGTGGCTGAAGGATCAGCTGACAGACCACCTCACGTCGTCCAAGATCACACTGAAGAGTGCCATTGGTGAATTCTTCCTTCAGCTTTGCCGGCGGTCGGCACATCTCATGTTTAAGCACATTGGAGTCGGTGCCTCGGCGGGCATCCTTGCCGCAAACAGTCTCCTGGGTGGTCACGCCAATCCCATCGATCGCAGCGAGAACCCAGAATTTAGTGACGATGAACCGCTCGAGCCTCCGCCAGCGACCAACGGCACGTCGTCTGGTACGCACTCCCCCCTTCCTTTCCTGAAAGGGGTCACTAACCAGGATGCGTATCGTAGCCGAGATGACCGAAGAAGAAAAGGAACAAGAGACCGAGCGACTCCTTGTGCTCTTTGAGAAGCTCGAACGCACGGGCCTCGTCAAGTTTGAGCTCCAAGGGTCCGTGCCCCCACCAAACGGCTCCTCCTCCTCCTCCTCTAATTGAAATGACCATGGACTTTGCAAATAATCGATACAATCTGTGCTGTTGTTGTTGTCGGTGACCGTTCTGCACAGTTTGCTCATCGAAAAGTAGCCTCATTTTTATTTTTTGCGTGAATGGATAGACTGATGACTTTCGCATTGGTTGCGTACATTGGTATACGTTGCATGCCTTGTTTGTATGCCTTGTTTGTATGCCTACATTCAGTGAACGTGCACCATATCGATTATGTCGGTCCACATCTCGACCATGAGCCACCGCAAAAAGTCGAAGGCCGGTCGACGCAAGTTGAGGTGCTCGTTGAAATGGATACCCTCGTGAAAGTGTGCCCACGATTTAAACGATTCTGTTGGGCCGTTTGGTTTAGTACTTTGTAACTTGTTTGTTAATGCAATTTGATCGAATGTACCTCGGTTGTCGTCCGTCACCCACACAACACCATCCAGGACGAGTTTCTCGCCAAAGGTATCGCGATAGTCCACATACACTGTCGGACCACAAGCTTGACCGTGGAGGTACTGGACTGTGGCGATAAAGTTGTCGCGGCCCTCGCCTGATGCCCACGAGTAGCTGCTGTGCGGCCTCAGCCAGACTTCCTTGAGGGTGTCCATAGTGATGAGCTTGTCGGGATGGTCAAACTCGACGCCGTCGAGCATGAGGACCTCTAGTTGCGGGCACACTGCGACGTAGGGCCAGATCGGAGTCATCGGCAAAAAGTCCTCCAGCACGCAGTACAGGCGACGTCCCTGGCCAGCCGCGGGCGCCCACTTTTTCGCCTTCATCCGCCATGCCGGTTGTGTAGTTGCGGCCTCGGTTGTTGCTGCCGCTGAGTCAAGGCACTTTGTTTAGTAAACTGCAATCCAAACAAGGAGTACCATCGACTGGGGGCTGCGCGGCCGGGTTCAAGAGCATCTTGGCCTTGGAGATGATCCGCTGAAAGCCGCGCTGCAACGGGGTGGTCACGGTTTGGAGTTCGGTCTCGATCTTTTGAAACATTTCAACGAGGCTGTATTGAAAAAAAGCATTAAAGGAGCGATAACCTTTTTCCAACCACCATCGTACTTATCTTGCCCTTCATAGGGCAGCCAGTGGTCCTTGTACGCGCTGTCAAGCATCGTTGTGAGCTTTTTGATGCACGCAAGCAATGATCCGTGAACGACAGAATAGTCGCCCTTTTTTGGCTTGGCGGTGAGCAAAAAAAAAAAAAAAAAAAAAAACAGCATACCACGCAACGCTCGTATGTCGCTGTGTCAAATCGGACAAAGTATTCTGTCGAGTCCCAGTCCAGCGAACTCAGGCCGACGGTGTTCATGGCATTCTACGCATCAGTGTGAAAGTTCAATAAGATTGGAAAAAATCCAATGCAAGCGCACGTGAGAGATGTAGGCGCTGGAGAGCTTTTCACCAAACGGATGCTGCACAATGTCGACAGGGAACTCTTGTTGCGGCGAAGGATACAGTCGAATGTTTTTAAGCTGTTTCCCGGCAGTGATGCACAGAGGCGCTGCTGCTTCGTCGTCACTGCCAATGGTTACAGGGCTGAACGAAGTCTGCAGAGGCAGTATCAGTCAAACTTGTTGTGGGCGAGTTTTGCACAAACCTTGGTTTCGATAAATCCAAACTCGTGCAGGTTGGGCATAGTCCATGTGTGCGTGCTGTTGACAATCCGGCGCACGGTGCCCTGTTCAAACACGAGCGACTGAACATGATCCCATCGGATGCTCCGCTCCGCGAGGATAACAACACAGTCCATCAACTTGACGTGCATAATCGGTGCGGTCACATTGTCAAGGAGGAGTACGGTGCATTTTGTCTACAAAAAAAATTTTATTTATTTATTTATTTCGAGGTAAAGAACTGGAACAGATGCATACCAGAGTC
>Ga0302227_10003364_pt1 | contig 10557 bp, 20 predicted proteins | sample II_Palsa_N1_1_FD_193525 | JGI IMG/M metagenome (GOLD analysis project Ga0302227, IMG submission 193525) | Peat permafrost microbial communities from Stordalen Mire near Abisko, Sweden - II_Palsa_N1_1 | ecosystem: Environmental > Terrestrial > Soil > Palsa > Peat permafrost | place: Sweden...
CACCGATACATGACCCCCCCACCCCCCCACCCCTTTTCCACCCCACCCAGCCACTCCAGCCACCCACTCCCCCCACACCCCCACCCCCACCCCAACAAAACAGGAAGAAAAAATAGAGCCGTTTTGCACGAAAGAGGACTTTGAAAATAGGGTAAAGAGGTTACCTTGCGCTTCTTCAATAGATCGTCCCTACGACCGCGCGCCCCAGGAGAGGGCGAACGCAGTCGCTTCGCACGAGAGTTGTCGTCGTCCTCCCCCCCGTCTTCATCGCTGTTTTTGTTGGCTGGCGACGCAGAGCGAGAACGCGAGGGGGAACGTGACATGGGGGAACGCGACCTCGAACGGGAACGCGACCTCGAGCGCGAGCGCGAACGGGATCGCGAGGACGACCGCGAGCGAGGCGTTCCCGACCGAGAACGCGACGGCGACCGCGAGTTTGAGCGCGAGCGCGAGCCCGCCGAACGGGACGGCGAGCTAGAGCGCGAACGCTCCTCACGGACCTTTTGTTTCTCACCCATGATGTCTGCCAAGACGTCGTCTATTTCGCCCTCATTTCCCTTTGTCTCCTCCTCCTCCTGCACCACGTGCTGTTGCTGTTGCTGCTCGTGCGGTTGCTTGTCGACCTGGGGGGCCGTCTCGGCCGTAACGGGAGCGGGCTCCTCGTAGACGTCAAAGTCGAGCTGGTCGTCGTCCTCCATCATGGCCTGACTGGCAAAATGCCGACTGCCCAGGTTGCCCTTTTTTTTTGGTTGACGGCAAACGACGACAACGGCCTTGACAGCTACGTCACCTGGAAAAGATGTACGATTTCTACCTCAACAGGCCATTAAGTTTGGCATCGAGTGAGTCCATGAGCGTATACTCGAGGTTATTTTGCTGTACACAAACGAGTTCTAAGAAAGAGAACGAGAAAAGAGAAACTTGAAACAGAGGAGAAGATTCAAAAGGAACAAGAAGAGGTCAAGAGAGCAAGCACACGTGCAACCTGGTCTCTTGGGAGGTCCCACCCTTCCAGCCCTTGTTAACGATAGAGATTTTTAGGAGGCGAAAACGAATGAACAAGTGAAGACAAAACAAAACAAAAAAAAAGAAGAGTAACCAATTAGAGGGGATTGTTGACGAATGAAAGATCAAAAAAAGCATCATGCCACAGGCAGCGCTTCAATCATTTGTTCCACGTCGTAGAGGAGACTGGTCATGCCAGCCGCTTTGATCTATTATTTTGGAAAAGAAATTCAGTATTAAAAAAAAAAAAATTAAGGAGTGTACCTGATCGGCAAGCTCGTCCAGGCGCTTCTTGCGGTCGGCGATTGCCTTCTTGCCCTTGGGTATTCCAGCAAAGCGAATGGTCTCTACATGGAGGACGAGCTTGAGCAAAACCATGCCTTGTGGTGCTGATAGAGCAGCCTTTTCGAGAAGAGCTGAAGCCTGCGGTGGTGGAAGAAAAAAAAAGGTTGAATTCCTATTTTTTTGGGGGGGAGGGGGGGCATACCTTGAGCGTCGAGTCAGATCGCTCGAGCAACTCTAGGGCATCCGTAAAGGGAGAGATCAAGGCGAGTGGGGCCCACTGCTTCTTGAGGACCTTGACATGACGGTGGAGCATGCCAACGTAGTTGATGTACAGACGTTTGCTTTGGGTCAAGCTCTCTGGTGTGCGCAAACTGGGTGAATGAGAGGACGATGCCGACGCAGAGTGGACAGAGGACGCGTCAGTGACGGACGAGGCTTGGCTGTGCAACGTAAGTGACTTGTTGACCTTCTTGACAGGAGGGGTTTGTGCGCGTTGCACTTCTGGGTCGGGGGCGGTGTCAAAGCTCTCACGAGAAAGGCTTGATTTGAGTGCACGGTCGCCAACGGAGGCACTCCATGAACTGGAGCCTTCCTTGTCTTCGCTGCGGAGCTTGTTGGGCTTGGACTTGAGCATGGTCTGGAGAGAAGTGTGTTAAAAAAAAAAAATTTTTTTTTTTTTTCGGTTTGACGATCATACGTTTGCATGCAGTTCAGTCGTTGAAGGATGCATGCCCGCAGCCGATAGAGCCGACGAGAAGGCGTCTTCTTCGGTCTCGTGCTCACTGCTGTGGGCCGTCTGCATATACTCGGTAACCTGGTAGCCAGGCTCGACTGGAAGGCCATCGCGATGCCACATGAGGAGAGTCCAGCAAGTGAGGAAGGTGCTCACAGTCGTAGCTGCACCCAGCGAAGGGTTCTGAGGCTGTTTTTGTTTTGTTTTTTGTTTTGTTTTCAATTTCAGAGGAGTTAATTTAACCAGGCTTACTGCGGAGAGAAGGGGCATGAAGCGCTCAAAGCACTCTAGACATTTGGACCACTCCTTGTGCAGAGCATAATGCCACGAAAGAATAGACAGGATAACTATTGGGGAAAAGGGCAAGTTAGCCTTTCTTCAGAAGGAAACAAAGACCACGTACGCATGCCGTTGTAGGTGCCATACTGACGCACAGAGGATTTGACTGCCTCGACGACGATGCGAACCCAGTTGTCCAGTTCGCCCTTGTCCTTTGTTAGGCTCGGATTCAGGTTGAGGTGCACGAGGATAAACGCTGCCGAGACCACGTTGTACTCGCCGACGGCGACAGAATCACTGAAAATCTCCCGTGCCCGCGACAATCCCGACGTAATGTTGCCGCAGAGCAGGTCCATCAGCAGGAAGGCCATTGTTGTCTCGTTATTACGTAGGCCTTTGGGTAGTGGGAAGTGAGTTAAAGATCGTTGCAATAACAGATGGGCTCGTACCGTTCACTTCCATGATTTGCCTGTTGATGTCGACCAACTTGAGGCACTCTTTCGTATTGCCAGACGAGAAGTAGGCAATCGAGTGGAAAATGTTTGAGAAAATAATATCCAGTGGGTCATCAGAGCGGTTGGCCAATTGCTCGGCCCTGGCAAAGTAATCAGAGGCCATGGAGGTGCGGTTCCTTTTTGATTTTTTGGCAAAGGTTGGAATTTAAAAGGGGTCCACCATCTATTTCTTAAATAAAAAAAAATAAAAATGACGACGTACTGCAGGTACAAGGACAGGGCGACGACTGCTTCAGCGCGCGCAAAGTGCAAGTTGTACGACCTTGATGCGGTCTCTCCCAAGGCTTCGCACAGGTTGAGCCTTGTCAAGACGCAGTAGGTGGCCTCATCCTGTGTCGTCAATGTTACAAACAGTTGGGGCGGCGGGGGAAAAAAAAAAAGAAGGAAACATCGTACGTTTTCACCGAGATGCATGAATGCTTCACCCAGAGCCTGCAGCGAGTCCACCTTGGCGACGGCCTTTTGGATTTCGACAAAGTCGGTAATTTCGGGTTCTCGGCTAAAGAAGGGGAGGATTAGATTAAAATCAAATAGTAGTAGTAGGACCGCACTTACTCTGGCTGATTGCGCTTGGCAAAGTACTTTTTCTGCTTTCCCAGGAGTTTGACAGTGGCCCAGCGCATGGCGTTCTTGTTCACGGGCAGAATCTCGTCCAAATAACGTAGGCTCTCGAGAAGATGGCCCTTGCCGAGCTCCCAATCACCAATGGCGACATACGACTGTCCAAGACTCCTGTGCCAGAACGAGCGGCGGTCGAGAGTGAAGATGGTTTTCCTGTCGCTCTCAAGCATCGGCAGCGAGTTGAGCAGTTTTTTGAGGACAACGGCGGCTGAGTTATGACTGGGAATTAGTGAAAGGATCGGGTTCGTTTCTAGTACCGTCAGCATAAAGCCCATTGGCCATGTGAATCGACGCCATTCCTTCCAGGAAGAGGATGCGTTTGAAGATGTTGCCTGTCCGCTCAAAGTGGAAGAGAGCGATAGGCAAAACTTGAATGCGATTCTCCTCGTTCATTTGCTGCTCGTAAAGTTGAGCCACCTGCACATCATTTGATTAATAAGAAAAAACCTTAATGACCAAACTAAGGATACCAAAAGATGAATCCTGGAACGCTCGGTGAACGGGAGGGTCGAGTAGACGCACTTCTGGAGGAGGGCACTTTTGAAGACCATCATCAAGGAGTCGAGATGCTTGGACTGCTCCTCGATCGGCGATGTTGTTTCAAACCCAACAAAGGAGACTGCCTCGTTGCTTGTCAGTTTATCAAAGCATTCGCGGATTCCCATCTTGCGCTCTTTCTCCATGATAGTAGCGACCATTTGCAACGAGAACGTCTAAAATTTAAATGGTAAACAGGGTTTAAACAAACAGATTTTTTCTTCTTGTTTTGTAACAATACATTGCCGATGACAGCGGCCACGCGTAGCAAAAGTTGGATGGAAGGGTTGATGCGGTCAAATTGGACGAGCATAGCAGATTGCAAATCTCTTGGCACGAGATTCTCAAAGTCAGTGTCGAGTCCTTGGCGACCCTGCAAAAAATTAAAAAAAGTAAGTATTCACGTCAGCAGAGAGCCAAAAAAAAAAAAAAAGAATTTTTTTTTTTACCTTGAGGAAAAGCTCGTTCTGCGGCGAAACCGACAGGTTTCGCTGTTGCTTGAGACCCTTTGCGACATGAATGACAAACAGAGGATTGCCGCCAGTCTTCTCCATGATTGTTTCGAGGAGGCGGTCTTGGATCGACTGCACGCCATCCCCGTACATGGAGATGACGAGTTTGCTCACGGCTTCCTGGCTGAGTCCGCCGAGTTTAACAATGCGGGCCTCGGGGGAGCTCATGAGGCGTGTAGGGACGTCTCCGTTGGAGCGAGTCATTGGACGCATGGCCATGATGAACAGCAGGCGCGGGCATCGTCGTGCGAGGGCGCTGATCAGGGACCAAGACAGAGGATCCACCCACTGCGCGTCGTCAATGGCAAACACAATACCATTGGGGAAGAGAGCCGTCGTGCGCACAGAGTTGGACCGCGGGGCCTTGGGCGGGACGGTGATCTGGTTCACCAGTCGTACGAGCAGCTCAGAGAGGGCCTCGAGGCGTGTGGTCTTCTCTGTCAGGTTAGCCGGACCGGCGCTCGACGTGCGGACGCGAACCGATTGGCTGGCGCTGGATGGTACCTTGATGTTGCTCGTCATGATCGCGCTCATGTCGTTCTGGCCAATCTTGCCGACGGTGAAAACAAGGGCGAGCGTGCTCGCAAATGCCTTGGGGATGTTGACTTTCTCGAGAGCACTACCGAGACGCGCGAGCAAAAGAGTCGTCCGCTCGTTCTCTTCATCATTAGGCAGTCGGGGAGACGCGACGCTATTGCTACCTGGAGGGTCATTCAAAACCGGAATACTTGGTGACGAATGCGCCTGCAAATGAGAAAAAATGAGGACATAAAGGGAATAAAGCAATGGGTGTATGATACCGGCTGAGCGGGCGAGGCGATCGGCGGGTGCAGACTTTCTACCGAACCACCGGCAGCACTTGCATTGTCGTCGTGCTCATCCAGTTCGCCCAGCGAAGGTGAGGTCTCGAGCTCGACAATCTTGTCCACACTAACGCCAGTGACACGGATAGAGCGGTAGAGCGAGCGCGAGCGGCTAGACTTTTTCGTGTAGCCCTCCATCTCGTGGTAAGACTTTGAATTCTTGAGGTCCTTCGCGAGGTTGGGGATGTCCCCACTGATCGACTTGCTGATCTTGAAGTTTCCATCGGAGGACGAAGACGCAACGGACGGGTCAGACCCATCGAGGCTCTCGGTCGTTGTGCTGCTATCATGGAGTTCATCGTGAATGAGATCCACCAAGTCGAGGACGAGATCGCGGAAGATGAAAAAGGGCGTGGACTGGTCCACTTCGTCTCCCTTTGCCACGCTGTTTTTTTTTGTTGTTGTTTTTGTTTTTGAATTTGGTTGGTTTCCAGCTTCAAAAAAATAAATAAATAAATAAAAATTACCAGCAGGAGAGGCTATTGACCGTGGCCTGGTCGACTGAATGGGAGAACATGGCAGACTTGCCGGTACCGCCGTCACCCTCGATGATCAACCGAGGGGGGGTGCTGTTCGTGGTCAAGAATTCCTTGAGGACCTCTACAATGGTCTTCATTTCGGCCTCGCGGCCGATAAACATGTTGCTGCTGGTTGAACCGACCCCGGAGCCCCTTAAAATAGCCGCTTAGCTTCTTCATCTTCTTCTTCCCGTGACTCTTCTTACGTATTGAACTTGGCCGAAGGAGCAGCGACGGTCATGAGGCCTTCCGTACTTGATCCGCGATCAAGAGTCCTCTGTTTCGCGATGGCGGCATTGCTCTTGACAACCGACGAGCCGCCGAGCTGCTCGCGCAGCATTCCGTTCACCTTGTAGACGATTGCTTTTCCCTTTTTGGTCACAAATCTGGAATAAAAAAACATTAAAAAAAATTGGCTCTTCGGTAGATCGTTTGTTGGTACTCGATGGCTTCGTCGTCGAACGAAATCTCGCTCACGCAGCTATCCCTGGTCTCCTTGTCGCAAAAGAGTGCGTTTTCGCACATATCAGACGACATTAGTCTATTTGACCGAAGTTTATTTTTATTTTTATTTTTTTTCAATAAACGACAAATTGTATGTGCAAAGCCGTACCGTGCTGCCAGGTTGACAGACTCTCCCATCACCGTGTGGTCGGCACGCGTGCGCCCACCAATGATGCCAGAGAAAAGCATACCTAAATAATATGCAAAAAAATGTCAGTGAATAAATTACGCGTTTCATTAGCATACCAGAAGTGACGCTGACGGCGTACTCATCAAAAAGGGAAGAGAGTAGTCGCTTCATTTCCAGTGCCGCACGCAATCCAAAGAGAGCGTCGTTCTCGTGCGAAAGGGGCGGAAGACCAAAGACAATGAAAATCGAAGTTCCCTTGTCATCCGAGACCATCTGACGCAGAGTGCCTTCGTAGTTCTGGGTGACACGGTGGTCAATGTGCAGGCAAAATGCAAAAAAAAAAAAAAGAACGTACGCGAACAATGTCCAAAGAGCCCTTCATGGCCTTCTGGTAGAGCTGCCTTGCCTCGTCTTGAGACTTTAGCGAAGTGAAACGTGCAAACATGACCGTGAGCTTGCGCAGCTCGTTAATGAGCGAAATGTGGCCACCAATAAGGCGCTGCGACATGTATTCAGTACGACATCAGGTAAGTTGGATGGCGATATACCTCGCACGCCGATTCGTTCAAGTACATGCGGTAGGCATCCTTTGGTGAAGGATCCTTCTCGCGGGTAACACCGCGGACGGAATCCTCCTCTCCAAGCCACTTGAGCGACTTGAGAATGTGTCCACCCTTTTTCTTGGTCTTCTCAGTTGTGAATCCCTGAATTCCTGCCTGGAGCAGAGCGACCTTTTGATTTTTTTTTTTTTTTGATTTTTTTTCCAGGGCTGTTCCAAGGTTGGCTTTTTCTTTCTGTTACCTCGCCTTGCAAGTACGTCAAAGCTTCATCCGAGATGACAAGCTCCCTCTGGCTGGCGACGTTGACAAGATGAACGGCCTCCTTGAGTGCCTTTCCGTCCAAAAAGTACTCGAAACGGCCATGCTTCGGGCTGCCCAAGTGCATGTCGTATACTTCGCCGACGCCGAGACCAATGTGCATCGACAATGGGAACGCCTGGCCAGAAAGCGTTAAAAAAGAAAAGGCTTGGAGTCTGCACAGCGGTACCTTTTCTTCGTCTGGGATGGTCAGGAAATGGTTGCCCAGACGTTCCAATAGGCGCAGGCATCCGGAGCAGGCCAGCGCGACACACTCTGCCTTGGTTTGGTCCTTGAGTTCCCACTTTACGAGGATGGCGTCGCCGATGAACTTGACCTGATGGAGAAAACAAGTAAGGCAAGGAGACGGAAAAAAGCATACGACGTCGCCGCCGCTCTTCTCAATAATGTCGATGACAAAGTGGAAGTAGGGGTTGATGAGCTGTGTCAACAACTCGGCGCCGTCATTCCTGTTCTTGAGGTGGTTGGTGAGGTGCGAGTAGCTGTTTTAGGGGGAGGGCAGGCCGCCTGTGAGTGAGCGCGAAACAAAAACAAACTGGGCGCAGATTACCCAGACACGTCTGCCATGACCACGACGCCAAAGTTGCTCTTTTGCATGAGTGGCTCCTTCAGCGGCTCGCCATTACGTTCCTCGTACAGGTGTCGGACATGCTTGGCCATGTACCTGGTGAGGTCAACGACGCCTAGTTCACGCGAATCGGACCCGCGGTAGTTTTAATCCCCTCCTTGCACACACACTCAAAAAGACACTTACCTCCAAAGGGCTTGGAGCCGGACCCTGTCCCATTCTTAGCAAATTCGTCGCGAGGGACGAGGTTGCTGGCCATGGTCGTGGACTTATCGCTAACCCCAATGTTATTTGTTAGCCAAGCAAAGGTGAAAAAAAAAAAAAAAAAGAGACTCGACATGAAAGTTTTGCACCGGAGCGTCCGCACAGAAACAACAAGTGCACACACACACACACACACACAACCCTCTCTTGCTCGTGCTCTCACCCTCTCGCTCTCTCCCGGTGCCTTCCACGGCAGGCGCCGACGTGCTCCAGGCGGAGGTTACTTCAGACTGTGACTCTGAAATGACAAGACATGCCGAAATTTCTCCTCCACAATGGTCCAGTTGCCGTCATCTGGGCCATTTGGTCGCACATCGGTCGATGGACTGACGAGCTTGTCGTCGGCTCTCAAAACGAAACATGACACCAAGCAACTTCGAAGGAGAAAAAAATTTTATGTAGAGCTATTTTTGGAAACAGATCGCACTGTCAATCTCTTGTCCTTTCGGCTCATCCTCCTCGTTGGTGAACACACAACTCTGTCGAGTTACTACAATCTCTTTTGCTGCGGTTGATCTACAGATGATACAAAAAAAAAAATTTTTTTTTTCTGTTATGCACATTTAAGAGTCTTGAATACAGTAGCGATCCTGTGGCGATGATCCCAATTATTAACATTAGGACTGCTGCAAAACAAACAGGGAAAAAAAAAAATATAGATGCATCGGTACCTCTGGGTAGAAGGTCATCAAAACATTTGCTTGAGTTGGTCGAAGCGGTTGATCTGGTGGCCTGTGAAAGAGCCACAGGAAGGGCTCAAACCACTCGATGAGCCTCTGCAAATTGTACGACCTCCAGTCGTACGCGACCTGCAAGGAAATAATTTTCGATTTAGGCAAATGCCAACAAAAAAAATTATCAGAAAAAACCTTGACGAGTGGATTGATGAACGAATTGGTGTACCCGAGATGCCAGAGATCGGCAAAGATCAGACAGCACTCGGAAGCCTCTGCGGCGACGGGAGTTGTCATGGACACACGTTGATCGGCGGGAGCAAGAGCGCGAAACAATAGACCGGAACTAAACGGTCTTGCGTCCATCGAGAGCATCCCATTCCAGCAGCTAAACACCGGCACAGGCTCACGGTCGCGAAAGAGGCGCTGAGTGAAGGGGTCTGCAACGTAAGGAAAGACGCCTGAAGAAAAACGATCACCGCGGACGTCTCGTGTCGCAAACAGATCGTAAAATTCGTTGTAGTAGTCCATCGCGCACGCCGTGTCGTACTTTCCGTTGTTCGTCAGCAAGAGTCTGAGCACGTCGTCCACCTATGTAGCGTGTCTTTCACAGCGTAAGCCAGCCACAAACGAGAAAGAAAACACACAGACCTGGAACACGATGTCGTTGAAAAAGAGCAATCGATCAAACTCGGTCCGGTTTCCGTTTTTGCCGTGCATCTCTTGCAGCGGCTCGAGGACGCGGTTGCGTATCCTTGCGAGGTACGGAATGCGCCTGTTCTTTTTCTTGCTCGAGGGGTCGGCGACAATCCGCCTCGCGATGCCCAAGTTCGAGAGCTCCTGGTCCAGTCCGCTCAACAGCCGCTTTGTCTCGCCGCTGTCTGTGCTCCCGTTTTCAAACACCGACACAAACACGTTCTCCACGCCGATCGCGTCCACAAACAGCAGCAGCTGCCTTTGAAAGTTGGGCAGGATCTGTGTGTTCGTCCCTGTGAGGCTCCAGACAAAGAGGAGCACTGCCGTCCGTACCTCGGCATTGTTGTAGAAATTCGCGGCGATGAACACTCGGGGGAACCGACCACCGCCTTGCTCCTCGAGCTGCCGGACAAGTTGGCTTGTGCGGTGCTTGCGCACCATGTCTGAGCGGAAGAGAGTCACAAGCAGAAGCACCACGACCAGAGGCGCCGTCCAGACCAACGCGCGTTTTAGTCGCGACGGCCTGAGCATTCCGTGCCAAAGAAAAGAAAATTCGTAGCTTTTTTTTTTTTAATTCTTTTTTTAACCTAGAGTGCACAACAGTTGAGAAAGTAGGATATGTATGCAGGCAATGCATGCATACAAGGTAAAAGTGAATGTTCATGGGAACATTTGTAAGGAAAAAAGGTCAGTGTCTCGAACAAATGTAAAAAACGTACCGAAGTTAGAGGATGGTATCCTGGTTCGCGGGGGCTCGCGAGCGCACCCTTGACGTGGTCGTTGCTTGACGCATGAAACACTGCTCCCGCTCGACGCCGCACATCTTCAGCACCGCACCTCGAGGGTGTGCTCGCACTGCCACGACAACCTCACCAAGTCCAGCAAGCGCTACCTCCGCAGGGACGGCCGCACCAAGTCCGATTTTACATCGCTGCATTGCCACAACAATGTTCATTTAGCGACGTGGAATCGGGA
>Ga0302227_10003365_pt1 | contig 10553 bp, 9 predicted proteins | sample II_Palsa_N1_1_FD_193525 | JGI IMG/M metagenome (GOLD analysis project Ga0302227, IMG submission 193525) | Peat permafrost microbial communities from Stordalen Mire near Abisko, Sweden - II_Palsa_N1_1 | ecosystem: Environmental > Terrestrial > Soil > Palsa > Peat permafrost | place: Sweden...
CCTCGATATAAGTACGAACGTATAGCAAAGCATGCAAACGCCCGGTCCGGGACATCCGTTGACGGTGCATCGATTGCGTAACAGACCTTTACAATGCGTCGATGCCCATCGATCAGCGCCCGCTTGCCATCTTTCTGATGGGTCCCACCGCCTCAGGCAAAACCGCGCTGGCGTGCGAGCTGAGCGAACGCTTTCCGCTTGATCTGATCAGCGTGGATTCCGCACTGGTCTATCGCGGGATGGATATCGGCACGGCGAAGCCGGATGCAGCCACGCTGGCGCGCTATCCCCATGCGCTGATCGATATCCGCGATCCATCGCAGCCATATTCCGCCGCCGACTTTTCCACCGATGCGCCGCCGGTGATGCAGCAGATAAGCGCGCGGGGCAGGGTACCGCTGCTGGTCGGTGGCACGGGGCTGTATTTCCGCGCCCTGCAGCAGGGGCTCTCCGATCTACCCGATGCCGATCCGATTGTGCGTGCACGACTATTCGCCGAAGCGCAGCAGATCGGCTGGCCGGCGATGCACGCGCGTCTGGCCACGCTCGATCCAGCGGCCGCGTTGCGCATCGGCGCCAACGATGCGCAACGCTTGCAGCGGGCGCTGGAGGTGATCGAAATCACTGGCCACCCGCTATCCGAACTCCAGCAACGCGGCCATACGCGCTTTCCCTGGCGCGTGCTCAAGCTGGCGCTGCTGCCGGAGGATCGCGGCGTGCTGCACGCGCGCATCGCACAGCGGTTCGACACGATGCTGGCTGAGGGCTTTCTCGACGAGATGCAAACACTGCGTGCCCGCGGTGACCTGCACGCCGATCTGCCAGCCATCCGCGCCGTCGGCTATCGGCAGGCTTGGGAGCACCTGGAGGGGGCCATTGATGCCGCCGAGTTCCGCGACCGTGCGATCTTCGCCACCCGCCAGCTGGCCAAGCGACAAATCACCTGGCTGCGCAGCGATGTGGGTGCCCGCGTATTCGATCCGGATCGACCGCATCTGCTTGCCCGCGCGGCCGATGCCGTGCAGCTTTTTCTGGGCCAGCTTCCCTAGGTAATTTGGCTCAATCGGGAGCATCGTGAAAATCCGCAGGCGTCTCAGTTCCCCAGTCTGCGGTGCCCTACGCAAAAAGCCCCTTTCATCAGGCATTTAAAAGCGGTTAAGATCGAGGTCATGTTGGGCCGAGGCGCCTTTGGCGTTTTTTCTCGGACCTGGTCGCACCAAGGGGAGAATAAGAAATGTCCAAGGGACAATCGTTGCAGGATCCGTTTTTGAACGCGTTGCGTCGCGAGCGCGTGCCCGTAGCCATCTATCTGGTCAACGGCATCAAGCTGCAGGGCACGGTCGAGTCGTTCGACCAGTTTGTGGTGCTGCTGCGCAACCAAGTCAGCCAGATGGTCTACAAGCACGCCATCTCTACCGTGGTGCCCAGTCGCAACGTCAAGATCGGCAACGGCCATGATGGCCCGGATGGTCACGACGGCCATGCCGATGCGTCCTCGGCTGACTCCGACGCTTGATTGACGGGGCGTCAGCCCGCATGAAGTGGGTAGGTTTCCATCAGGCCACACCCAGACGTGTTTGATAGACAGAAAAGAGGCGATCGCGCCTTGCTTGTGCTGCCGCACTCCCGTGCCGAGCACGATACGGTGCGTCGCGGCGAAGAATTCGCCGAGCTGGTGAAGTCGGCGGGTGCCGAGGTGCTCGGTACCATCGCTGCCCGTGTCGAGAATCCCAACCCGCGCTATTTCATCGGCACCGGCAAGGCCGACGAAGTAGCCGAGGCTGCGCGGGCGGTCGGTGCCGATCTGGTGCTGGTCGATCACGAGCTGACGCCGGTGCAGGAGCGCAACCTTGAAGAGCACCTGGGCATTCGCGTGGTCGATCGCGCCGGCCTGATCCTCGACATTTTCGCCCAGCGGGCGCGTTCGCACGAAGGCAAGCTGGAAGTGGAGCTGGCTCAGCTCAAGCACATCGCTACACGGCTGGTGCGCGGCTGGACCCATCTTGATGCCCAGCGCGGCGGCGCTATCGGCAACCGCGGCCCGGGTGAAACCCAGCTCGAGCTCGATCGCCGGCTGCTCGCCGAGCGCGTCAAGATGCTCACCAAGCGGCTGGAAAAAGTGCAGACCCAGCGCACCCAGCAGCGCCGCGCGCGTCTGCGCAACACCGTGCCGCGGGTCGCGCTGGTCGGTTATACCAACGCCGGCAAGTCCACCTTGTTCAATGCGCTGACCACCGGCGAGGTTTACGCCGCCGATCAGCTGTTTGCCACACTCGATCCCACCGTGCGAAAGCTGGAAGGCCTGACCTGCGGCCCGGCTGTGCTGGCCGACACGGTCGGCTTTATCCGTGAGCTGCCGCACGATCTGGTTGCCGCCTTCCGCGCCACCCTGGCCGAGGCGCGCGATGCCGATCTGCTGCTGCACGTGTGCGACGCCTCTGATGACGAGCGCGACCGCCTGCATCACGTGGTCGATACCGTGCTCGAAGAAATCGATGCCGGCGGCCTGCCGCAGCTGCAGGTGATGAACAAGATCGACCTGGTACAAGGTCAGCCTGGCGACTCCGCGGGTGATGATCAGGCGGTGGCTCGTACTTTGCCGTCAAGCATCACACCGCGCATCGATCGCGACGCCGCCGGTAAACCGACGCGGGTCTGGTTGTCCGCCGCCACGGGCGAGGGCCTCGAGCTGCTGCGGCAGGCGCTGGGCGAACTGCTCGGTGGCGCGCGTATTCAGTCTGGGCTGCAGCTGCCGCTTTCCGCGGGTCGCTTGCACGCTCGGCTCAAGGCAGCCGGGGCGATCACCGGCGAAACGGTGGACGAGCATGGCTGGCAGCTGCGCATCGATGCCCCGCGCAGCGTTATAGCTCCGCTCAGTGGCGGCGATGCCACCGAGACCCAGCTATTGCGTGAACTGCTGGCCGAGGCACCCTCGCCGTAAGCCACTGAGCCCCAAGGTCGCGGACGACGGCAATACACTCTGGTAGAATCCACGGTGTTTGTGCGGCCAAAAACCTTTCGGGCAGCACCCCGTTTCGACAGTATTGGCTACCTCACATGCGCTATCCCCCTCAACGTGTGTTCCGGCCGTGGTTGCCGGCCTCCCGACTCCAAGGAGACTGACAGTGGCATGGAATGAACCCGGCGACGGGCAGAAGCGTGATCCGTGGGGCAAGAACAACCGCAAGCCGGACGGCAAGTCGCCGCTCGACGATCTGTTCAAGCAGGCCAAAAAGCTGCTCGGCTCACCCAAGCAGATGTCGCGCAACCTCATCACGGGTGTCATCGTGCTGCTGGTTGTGGGCTTGCTGCTGAGCAGCTACACCGTCATCGAGGCCCGCCAGGTTGGCGTGGTGCTGCGCTTCGGCGGTTACTCGCGCACGCTCGGCCCGGGTTTCCATCTCAAGCTGCCGCAGCCGTTCGAGTCGGTCGAAAAGGTCGACATCGCCCGCGTGCGCTCGGTCAATGACAAGGTCACCCTGCTGACACGCGACGAGAACATCATCGCGGTGGATTTCACCGTGCAATACCAGGTGACCGATGCGCAGAAATATCTGTTCTCGCTCAACGATCCGGACGGCACCGTGCAGGCGGCAGCCGAAGCCGCCGTGCGCAGCGTGATCGGTGGCAGCACCATGGATCAGATTCTTTCTGGCGGCGGCACGCCGCTGGTGGGGCAGGCCAAGCAGGCTGTGCAGAAAACCTTGGATGCCTACAGCGCCGGCATGCAGGTCAGCGACGTCAGCTTCCAGAGCGTGGCGCCGCCGAAGGACGTGAAAGACGCTTTCGACGACGTCAACAACGCCCGCGAAGACAAGCAGAGCAGCGAAAACGCCGCCCAGGCCTACGCCAGCAAAGTGCTGCCCATCGCCCGCGGCGACGCCTCGCGTATCGCGGCCGACGCCGAAGGCTACAAGGCCGAGCGCATCGCCCGCGCCGAGGGTGATACCACCCGCTTCAACCTGATCCTGAAGGAATACAAGGGCGCGCCCGAAGTCACCCGCCGCCGTCTGTACCTGGAAACCATGGAGCAGGTGATGGCCAACAACACCAAGGTCGTCGACGGCTCCGGTGGGCACAACATCATCAATCTGCCGGCGGTCAGTGGCGATACCACCAGCACGGTTCCAGCGACGTCGGCCACCGTCAACGCGGTTGTGCCGGCATCCGTCGATGCACCGGTAACCGACGACAAGGGCAAGCAGCCATGAACAGAATCATTATTGCTGCTGTCATTGCGCTGCTGATCATCCTCGGACTCAACAGCCTGTTCGTGGTCAAGCAGGGGCATAGCGCACTGTTGCTGCAGTTTGGCCGTGTGCTGCGTTCGGATTACCAGCCGGGCCTGCACGCCAAGATTCCGCTGATGCAGCAGGTGGTGGAATTCGATAACCGCATTCTGTCGCTCGATGCGCAGCCGCAGCAGTACATCACTGCCGAAAAGAAAAGCGTCAACGTCAACTTCTATGTGAAGTGGCGTATTGCCGATGCTACCGCCTATTACGGTGCCACTGGCGGTGATCCGTTGCAGGCAGCGCAGCGCTTGATGCCGCTGATCAACGACGCTCTGCGTGCGCAGTTCGGCGAGCACAAGCTGGACGAGATTATCGACGGTGGCAGCCAGCAGATTACCGAGCAGTCGCGCACCGTGGCCGACGCCGCGGCGCGCAAGAGCCTCGGCATGGAAGTGGTCGACGTGCGTATCAAGGGCATCGACCTGCCGGACGAGGTCAACGCCGCCGTCTACAAGCGCATGCGCGCCGAGCAGGTGCAGGTCGCCAACCAGCTGCGCTCGGCCGGACAGGAAGAAAAAACCAGAATCCAGGCCGATGCCGATCGCCAGATCGTCGTACTGAAAGCCGATGCCGAACGCGACGCCGAAAAAGTACGCGGCGACGGTGACGCCCAGGCCGCCGCCATCTACGCGCAGTCGTACGGTCAGGACCCGGAGTTCTACAACTTCTACCGCAGCCTCATTGCGTACAGCACTGCGTTCAAGAACGGCAAGGGCGTCTTGATCCTTAAGCCTGATTCGGAATTCCTGCGTTACTTCGACGATCCGTCGCCGAAGCGCTGAGCCGTCGTCGATCCCGGCAACACAAGCCGCATCGTAAACCGTGTCAAAGAACTCGCCCCTTCAACGGGGTAAAACATTTCGAGACTCAAGCGAGAAAATCATGGGTAAGTCAGTAGTTATCTTGGGTGCCCAGTGGGGCGACGAAGGCAAGGGCAAGATCGTCGACTTGCTGACCGAGCGCGTCGGCGCCGTCGCCCGTTTTCAGGGTGGCCACAACGCCGGCCACACGCTGGTGATCAAGGGCAAAAAGACTGTGCTGCATCTCATCCCTTCAGGCATCCTGCGCGACGACGCGCTGTGCCTGATTGGCAACGGCGTGGTGCTGTCGCCCGCCGCACTGATGGAAGAGATCGCCGAGCTCGAGGGCAATGGCGTCGAAGTGCGCTCGCGCCTCAAGATCAGCCCGGCTACACCGCTGATCATGCCGTACCACATCGCCGTGGATAAGGCGCGCGAGATCGCCGCTGGCGGCAAGGCCATCGGCACCACCGGTCGCGGCATTGGCCCGGCGTACGAGGACAAGGTCGCCCGCCGCAGCATCCGCGTAGCCGATCTCATGTATCCGCACGAACTGCCGACGCTGCTGAAAACCGCCGTCGACTACCACAACTTCATTCTCATCCAGTGGCTCAAGGCCGAGCCGGTCGATTACGACACCGTGCTCAAAGACGCGCTGGCCTGGGGCGAATACATCCGCCCAATGGTCGACGACGTCGCAACTATCCTGCACGACGTGCGCAAGAGCGGCGGCAACATCCTGTTCGAAGGCGCGCAGGGCGCACTGCTCGATATCGATCACGGCACCTATCCGTACGTCACCTCCAGCAACACCACCATCGGTGGCGCGCTGGCCGGTACCGGCGTCGGCGCCAGCGATATCGACTACGTGTTGGGCATCTGCAAGGCCTACGCCACGCGCGTCGGTAGCGGTCCGTTCCCGACCGAGTTGAACGATGAAATGGGCGAACGCCTGCGCAAGGTCGGCAACGAGTTCGGCGCCAGCACTGGCCGTCCGCGTCGCTGCGGCTGGATCGATCTGGTCGCGCTCAAGCGCGCTACCCAGATCAACGGCATCAACGGCCTGGCCATTACCAAGCTCGACGTGCTCGACGGCCTGGACACCATCAAGGTCTGCATCGCATACGAGTACCGCGGCAAGCGTCGCGAGCTGGCCCCGCTCGATGCGGATGGCTGGGACGAGTGCAAGCCGGTCTACCTGGAATTCCCCGGTTGGCAGGAATCCACCGCCGGCATCCGCGACTGGAACCAACTGCCGCCTGCGGCCCGCGCCTACTTGCGCGCCGTGGAAGAACTCTCCGGCTGCAAACTCGCCCTCGTCGCCACCGGCGCCGACCGCGAAGACACCATCGTGCTGGATGATCCGTTCGCCTGAGCACGAGCTTGAGGTAATGGTTGAACAGAGAAGCCCCGCGCCGCGGGGCTTTTTTGTTTCTGCGCGAAAGTCTAAGGATGCAACGAAAAAGGAACGATGAATTACGGACCTGTCGTATGCTTCCCGATACTGGAAAGTGCACGAGCGCCGCAGCCAGAGCTGTGCTGTTTACCTAGGAGCGAGCATGCAGCTGTACGCAGGAATGGCAGGGAATTTCGTACAAGCCGCAACACATAATGCGATAGCCTTGCGCCTATCTGACGCGTTCTTTGAGCACTTCAGGTATCGCCCTTCTCCTGGCGAATTCCAGTCCTGGCAAAATTCCCTGAAGTCGCTGGCTAGCGTCATTGAAATCGGGCAGCTGAGAGACAGTGGTGTGCTGCTTGAGTTTCAGTTGCCACTGACTTCTCGTCGACTCGATGCCTTGATCACCGGCAGCCACGGAAAGCGCCAACGCGGTGTGATCGTTGAACTGAAGCAATGGAGTCAGTCGGAGTTGGGCAGTGCGGATGATCTGCTGCGCACCTGGGTCGGCGGCAGCCACCGTGACGTATTGCATCCGTCGGTGCAGGCTAATCAGTATCGACGCTATCTGACAGATATGCACGAAGCTTTCCAGGGTGAAGACAGGGTCTCGCTGGATGCTTGCGCCTACCTTCACAACTATCACCCCGAAGGTGTCGATCCGCTTTTTGACGAGCGTTCTGAGGCGGTTCGCCGACTGGTCCCCGTGTTTACAGGGGGCGATACGACGCGCTTGGCAGAGCATCTTGTCGATCATCTCGGCTTGGATGGTGGCGAAGAAGCGTTGAGCCGCATCGTCAATAGCCGTTATCGTCCGGCCAAGAAGCTGCTGGCGCATGTGGGGCAGGTGATCAGGCAGGAGCCGGCCTTTGTCTTGCTCGACGAGCAGCAGATCATCTTCAGTCAGGTACGCTCGGCTGTTGAATCCGCGGTGCGGGATCATCGCAAGCATGTCTTTCTTGTACACGGTGGCCCAGGCACGGGTAAATCGGTGCTGGCGCTCAATCTGCTTGCGGAGTTGTCGACCCAGGGGCTCAATGCGCAGCATGCCACCGGTTCGAAAGCGTTTACCAGGACGTTGCAGAAGATTGTTGGAACCCGAGCGGGACAGCAATTCAGGTTTTTCAATAATTTCGTACACGCGTCGCATAACGACATCGATGTACTGATCTGCGACGAAGCACATCGCATACGCTCCACCAGCAACCACCGATTTACCAAGAAAGCGGACAAGTCCAAACGACCGCAGATGCAGGAATTGATTGAATCGGCCAAGGTCACTGTATTCCTGGTGGACGACCAGCAAGTAGTTCGTCCTAACGAAATCGGTACCTCAACCCTGATTCGGGAGTTTGCGAGCCGCCAGCAATGCACGTTGCACGAGAGCCGGCTCGAGGCGCAGTTCCGCTGCTCGGGATCGGAGGCATTCGTGGGTTGGGTGGACAATACCCTAAGCGTGCGCAAGACAGCTCATCCGATCTTTGATCAGGCGCAGGAAACTTTCGAGATCCTGATTGTCGAGAGTCCCGAGATCCTGGATACCGCGATCCGCGGCAAAGCAGCCGAGGGTCATTCGGCCCGCCTGGTCGCCGGCTATTGCTGGCCTTGGTCGACAACTCTCGCAGCCGACGGCCAGCTTGAAAAAGACGTCAAGATTGGCGACTTCGAGCGCCCATGGAATGCACGTGCGGATATGAAAGGGTTGCCCGCAGGCATTCCCAAATCCGATTTCTGGGCCCACGATGCAGCAGGGATCGAGCAGATCGGTTGCATCTATACGGCACAGGGGTTCGAGTTCGACTACGTCGGGGTCATCTGGGGCAGGGATCTTCGATACGATCCAGCGACTAGCGAGTGGATCGGAGATCGCGCCGTCTCGCAGGATGGAGAAGTAAAGCGTCGTGCGGAGGGCTTTCTGGCTCTGGTCAAGAACACGTATCGTGTCTTGTTGTCTCGTGGCATGAAGGGCTGCTACATCTACTTCGAGGATCGGGAGACCGAGAAGTTCGTGCGTAGCCGTATCGAGAATCTTGGGCTTGCACCGAAATTGTCGATTGATAAACCCATACGGGAGATGGTTCCCGAGACACCCATGTTCGATAGCAGGCCGTTTCAGGTTCTGCCGGGAAGGGATGTTCGCCCTTGGGAAAATGCGGCGCCGTTACTTGACCTAAAGATCGCCGCGGGCGATTTCAGCGATGCTCAGTCATTGGAAGAGGACGCGCTGGAATGGGTAACCCTGCCAGATCATATTCGTCCGCAGCCAGGACAATTTGTTGCGCAAGTCGTAGGTGATTCGATGAACCGCAGAGTGCCCAATGGGACATGGGCGCTGTTCACAACGAACATGAGGGGGAGTAGACAAGGGAAGGTGGTACTTGCGCAGCGGCGTGAACTTGGCGACCCGGACGAGAGCGGCCGCTATACCCTGAAAATATACGATGCACGCAAGCAGGAGGATGACAGCGGTATCGTCTATGAGTCGGTCACACTCAGACCGGATAGCACGGATGAGCGTTATCAAGCGATCAGCATCGATCTCCATGATGACGACCAGCCGCGGATCATCGCCATCTTAGTGCTTACTTTGGTTTGAACTACCGAAGTGGTTTCACTTTCAACCATAAAACTTCTATGGCCACGCATGCAAACGTAACAATGGGAGTTATTCAAGAATGAGCGAACATACCGTGGATGCTCTTGGCGAGTTGCGGGATCTTGTACGTGAATTCGTTCGCGAGCGTGACTGGGAAAAGTTCCATACACCAAAGAACCTTGCAGTCTCGCTAAGCGTCGAAGCGGCCGAGTTGCTTGAGCCATTCCAGTGGCTTGCCACGGGTGAAAGTGGTGAGTTGAGTGCCGCGAAACTCGAGCACGTCCGCCACGAGGTGGCGGACGTGTTTATCTATCTTATTCGCTTTGCGGACCGATTGGATATTGATTTGTCATCGGCAGTTCGGGAAAAAATTGCGCTGAATCGAGTGAAGTACCCGACTGAGAAAGTTCGTGGTGATGCGCGCAAGTACACCGATTATGACTAGAGGTGGAGATTCAATCGTCGATGATTTGCACTGACTCACCTTATCACCGTATTTGCAGCGGTTTTTTAAGGTAGAGAAATCGGCGGCTGAATTGTCAGATAGGCGATTGACACGCCATCGACAGCACTACGCGCTAAATCGGGGCACTGTCGCTAGTCGACGTCACAAGCGGGAGCATTGCCATGGCTATTGAGAAAGCACGCGCTGCAGCGAAGAAGGATAAGCGCGAGGGCAAGTCCGCTAGCACGCAGGCGGGTGAGTATGTGCATGAGGTGATCGAAAATATTCGCAAGGGCAAGCACGGCGCGCGCTCGACCAAGCAGGCGATTGCGATTGGTCTGTCCGAGGCGCGGCGTGACGGCATCATACTGCCGGTGTCGAAAACGGCCAGCAAGACGGTAAAGAAAAAGGCCGCGCAGGATACGAAGGCGGGTAAGCATCCGCACAAGCCGTCGGCCACACGATCGAAGGCGATCACCAAGGCGCTGAAGAAGGAAGGCCACAGCGCAGCGTCCACCAAGGCGCTGTCTGCGCAAACCAAAAAGGCCAGTGCCAAACGCACGGCTGCATCGCGTTCGGCTGCCGCGAAAAAGGCGGTGAAGACGAAGGGTGCAGCAGGGCGATCCGCCGCCGCGAAAAAGGCTGCGCGCACGCGCAAGAAAGCCGATTGAACGACCCGACCGATGTTCTGTCGAGGAGCAACCACGTGACACAGCAGCAGCCCGGTGAAATTCCGATACCGCGTCATCCCGAACCGATTGATCCGCCGGTTGATCCGAATGGCCCGCGGCCCCCATTACCGCAGCAAGAGCCACCGGTTCCACGTCCGTATTCTCCGCCACCGACCAGGCCCGAACCAAGCGAACCACGCAAGGCGCCGGTGATCACGCCGGGCGGCGTGCCGGAAACACCGATCAGCAAACCACCGATTCCCGGCAAGACGGGTGATGCGACGTCGTGACGTGCGGAAGGAATCGTATGGCTAGCAAATGCGGTGCCGACGCGTGAGGTCAGAGTT
>Ga0302227_10003370_pt1 | contig 10542 bp, 13 predicted proteins | sample II_Palsa_N1_1_FD_193525 | JGI IMG/M metagenome (GOLD analysis project Ga0302227, IMG submission 193525) | Peat permafrost microbial communities from Stordalen Mire near Abisko, Sweden - II_Palsa_N1_1 | ecosystem: Environmental > Terrestrial > Soil > Palsa > Peat permafrost | place: Sweden...
GACTGGCACCAGCAGCAGCAGCAGCAGCAGCCCCCGCGGACGCAACAGCACCCGTAGCACCAGCAGCAGCCTCGTCGACAACCGCACAATAACGCCGAGTGGTCCCCTCCTCTTTAATACGTAGGTATTTGTCCAGTTTGTATAAAAAGCTTCCCCATTGCCCTTCATCGGCCCCTTGGATTGGATGGTTTTGTCGACGCTTGAGCCCGGTCACTAAGTGCGGTCCACCGCGACGATGCCGCCTTTGGATAGTCGCATCCGACAACGCGATGGCCCTTTCTTTTTCCCTTCAGATTTATTTCCGGCAAAGTAGAACCCTTTGAGTCGGGCCACACCATCCTCACAGCCACGTAGGAGCCCTAGGACATCCTATCCATTCCATCCATTCCATGTTCCGTTGCAGTCACACAGAGAGAGAGCAAATAAAAAAATAAAAATATTATTTTTGTCAAGTGCACGACCCGTGTTCATGTGGCGCTTGTTGGGTCGACGTCATCTGGCGACGGCAGTGGCCTCCGTGGCGCCCGCTGCGCGACACGTTGCGGGCGATGTCGTTGCGGGCAACTTTGTCGTCAAGGCGGTGCGTCCGATTGGTGCTCTGCACACGTGTTTCTTACAGTGTTCGTGCTAGACAAGGACGGTCCCGCTGCAGCGTTTGACGGCCACGCTGCTGACGCACCAGCCCACGGGGGCCGAGCATCTGCACATCGATCGAGTGGACAGCAACAAGGCGTTCAAGTGCGTTCCTCTAAATCCGTCTGCTCCCGTTCCCTGACCTATTTATTCTTCTTTTTGCCCCACCAGTGTCATCTTCAAGACGGTCCCAACCGACAGCACGGGCGTCCCGCACATCCTCGAGCACACGACGCTGTGCGGCTCGCGCAAGTACCCCGTGCGCGACCCGTTCTTCAAGATGCTCAACCGCTCGCTGGCCACGTTCATGAACGCCATGACCGGCAACGACTACACCATGTACCCCTTTGCCAGCCAGAACTGGCAGGACTACCGCAACCTCTTGTCGGTCTACCTCGACGCAACCTTCTTCCCCCAGCTAAAGTACACGGACTTTCGCCAGGAGGGATGGCGGCTCGAGCACACAAAGCCCAGTGAGCCCGCATCGGCCCTCGCGTTCAAGGGCGTTGTCTTCAACGAGATGAAGGGCGTGATGGTAAGGACGAGCGACAACTGCAACTCAACGCGGTATTTACTTACTGTCTTGTTTGCTTTTTTTTTTTTCCCCCTCTAGAGCGACCCCGGGGCCTACTTTGTGACGCGACTGCAGCAGTCCCTCCACCCTGGGTCCTCGTACGAGCACGTCTCTGGTGGCGATCCCCTGCACATCCTCGATCTGACGCACGCGCAGCTGACCGAGGTACAGGCCTATTCCTCCTTGTTTTCCGCACTGAAACACATCAATTATAATCGTTAGTTCCATCGACGGCACTATAGCCCGCAGAACGCCCGTTTCTACACGTACGGCTCCGACGTGGACCTCCCCCGTGTCCTGACCGACATTGACGCCACCCTGACCGAGCGAGTCGCCTACGAAAAGAGCCTCCAGCTGCCGCCCCTGCCGCTGCTGGACGTGGGCCACTCCACGCGCTTTGCCTCGCCCCAGTTTGTGCACATCAACGGCCCGATCGAGCCCATGGGCGACCCGGCCGCGCAGGTCAAGGCCTCGGTTGCCTTCCTCACCAACGACATCACGGACGCCTTCACCACGTTCGCCATGGGCGTTCTGAGCACGCTGCTGACCAACGACCCCTCTGCGCCCCTCCACAAGGCCCTGATCGACTCGCAGCTCGGCTCCGACTACGCCCCCGGAACTGGGTACTCGACCGACGGCCGCGAGACCTCGTTTGCCGCGGGGCTGCAGGGCCTCAAGTCGGTCGACGACGCCAAAAAGGTGGAGGAGCTCGTCATGAACGCACTGCGCGAGACGGCAAAGAAGGGCCTCCCTCAGGACCAGATCGACGCGCAGCTGCACCAGATGCGCCTCGCCATCAAGCACGTACGTTTGTTTCAATAATAAATCGCCGTTTATTTATTTTAAAGAAAATAAATGAAACAACAGGAATCGGCCAGCTTTGGCCTCAATCTGGGCCTCAACATTGCGGGATCGTGGGTCCATGGGGCCGATGCGCTCGACATGCTCAACCCGAATGCCGTGCGTACCAACAGTCAACCTGTATATTCATTGAATTTTTTTTGGGAGTGCAGTACGTCGACGAGCTCGAGGCCAAGGTCAAGCAGGGCGGCTTCTTTGAAAAGCTGATCGAGGACCAGCTGCTCAACAACCCGCACCGTCTCACCTTTGTCGTTTCCGGCGACGCCAACTACGCCGCCGAGCAAGCCCAGCTCGAGGCCGACAAGCTGGCCCGTTCGCAAGCCAAGCTGACGAGCGAGGACCAGGCCAAGATCTACGACGACGGCCTCGTGCTGCAAAAGCTGCAGGACCAGAAGGAGTCGCTCGCGGTCCTGCCCACGCTGACCATGGCCGATGTGCCGCCCAAGACAGAGGTCTTCCCCCTGACCGAGAAGACCTTTGGCGGCTCGACCGCGGGCTTCATCGCCAAGCAGCCCACAAACGGCCTCACCTATGTCCGTGGCGCACTCACCCTGCCCGACTTCCCAAAGGACCTGTTGCCGTACCTGCCGCTGTACGCCAGTGCGCTCACGTGGATGGGCACGACCAAGCGCGACCGCGAAAAGTACGCCCTCGAGGTGGCCCGCTACACCGGCGGCATCGACGTCAGCCCGTCTGTCGTGGTCAATCCCAACGGTACAGCTAAAACTTATAGTGAAAAATAATAATTGCTCGATCATTCGTTCAGATTTCAACAAGGGCTCGCTCGACGTCTTCTTCTCCGCCGTGTCGCTCAACGGCAACATCCCTCGCGCGATCGAGCTGCTCGAGGACACGCTGCGCAACCCCAGCTACGCCGACCGCGACCACCTGCGCAACCTGATTGCGCGCGAGGCCTCGTCCCTGTCCAACTCGGTGGCCGACGCGGGCCACAACCTCGCCATGAAGTTTGCCGCGGCCCAACTGACGGCGCCGATGGCCCTGTCGGAGCAGCTCTCGGGCATGACCCAGGTCGAGTTTATGGAGCAGGTTGCGGCCCAGACTGACCTGGACGACGTCATCGCCAAGCTTGTGCAGATCCACGAGGCCGTCATTGTCAACAGCACTGGCCGCAGCTCCAACACGCTGCGCCTTCTCGTCACGGCCGAGGACGTGAGCGTAGAGACCGAGGGCCTGCTGCACTCGTTGGCTGGGCCGTTTAGCAGCCAAGCCACCGTTAGCTCGATCTCGCCCTCCTCAACAGCGGCTTTGTCGCCCAACAACATCAACAACAACAACAACAACAACAAGACCTACTTTGGCCTGCCCGTCCAGGTCAACTTCTCCTCCAAGGCGATCCGGACCGTCCCGCTGGCGCACCCCGACTCGGTGCTGCTGCAGATCGCCGCGCGCCTCATGACCAACTCGTTCCTGCACAAGGAGATCCGCGAGAAGAACGGTGCGTACGGCGGCGGTGCATCCGCGGGCGGCGACGGCGTGTTCTCCTTCTACTCGTACCGCGATCCCAGCTCGCTCAAGACCGTCTCGGTGTACGACGAGGCCGTCCATTGGTTCCTGCGCAAGGGGGCCTTCTCCGACCACGAGATCGACGAGGCCAAGCTGGCCGTGTTTGGACGCATCGACGCGCCCGTCTCGCCCAGCGATCGTGGCCTGACCCGGTTCAAGTTTGGCATCACGGACGAGCAGCGCCAGCAGCGACGCGACGTCCTCCGCGCCGCAACGAGGGCCGATCTCGTGCGCAGTGTTGAGCAGCACCTCGCGACTGGCGCAGATGCGCAGGCACAGACACAGGCACAGGAACAGGCACAGGCATCGGTCGTGCTCGGAACAAAGCCATCGGACGAGTTTGCGGCAGAGCTCAAGGAAAAGGGGTGGACGGTCCGCTGAGGAAGCAAAACTATGCAACTGTAAAAAGGGAAAAGCATGCAACAAAAATGAAATAAAAAGATTCAAGCCAATTTTCTACAAAAGGCGACTAAGACGCCGCTCCAGCTGGACGATCCCGTCGCGTTGGGCCAGAACCGATGCTGCGAGGACCGGGTCAGTGTTGTGGTCCCGCAGTGCCTTCAAAAGAGCGATCGCGGCAATGTCTGCTTGTGGGTCCTCCTCCTTCAGGCCCACCTGGGCGAGCAGCCGCGGCAGCAGTGGCGCGATGGATGTGGGGGACGCAGCACTCAAGCATGCCGCGACGACAGCGAGCACGGCGGGCAAGGGCTGGGCCTCAGCTGCGATCACAGGGAGAAGCAGATCGGGTTCAATGGCCGATGCTTGCCGAAGGACCTCTGCGGCCTGGGGGGATTGCTCGCGAACGACGCGGTCGACAAGGGTCCTGAGGCGCGAGGGCGAGCGGGCGGCCGTGGCGGCGATGACCTGTGCCAGCTTGGTCGTGACGGCCGTGTCCTTGTCCTGGCTGCTGTCGTAGCGGAAGAGGGGGCCCAGGTAGTTGCGCTCCCAGTCGGCGTCGCTCATCGTGCTGGCGACCGGCGAGCGGGACAGGTCAAAGAGGGCAGAGAGACGCTGCTCGGGCGTGGACGCAAGCATGAACGCGTCGACGGGGTCCTTGGATGCACTCGATGTGGTAATTGCGGTTGTTTTTGTGTCCCACTCGGCGGGGAGGGCGATGGACGGGAAATAGGGCTGGACAACGGCCGCACCGCACGACCTCGTGCATGCTTCGATGATGGCCCTGTTGCTGTCGTCAATGGACGTGCCGAGCAGCGCGGCACACGAGCCCAGGACGTGCTTGATCAGTGTGGGAGAGGCACTGTGCCGAACGAGCAGGGTCTGCAGGGCGGCTGTGGCTTGTTGCTGCTGCTGTTGCTCCAACGCGGCCGAAAGACACGCAGCAAAGGGCGACCTGGATCGCACCGCACGTTCAAACAGCAGGGCCGCCGTCAGATGCAGCTTGTCGTGGTTGGGCACCAGCAAAAGCTGCACGACCTGCGGGGCAATCGCCGTGAAATAGTCCACGGGGCTCATTGTCGAGGGCACGGCTACGACCACGTTGACCGCGGCCTCGGCCGGCACACCCACGTTGTCCAGCAGCCCTCGCAGCACGCCCAGCAGCCCGTTTGGCCGCGGGATGAGGGCACTGAGGGTGATCCCCGCATTCCGCTGCAGATCGGGCTGCATCAGGAGCATCAGCAGCGGTTCAACGCCCATGAACGGGTCCCGCAGCGAGTTGACCCAGGACACCAAGTCGAGCTGAGCCGATCGGACTTGGTGCGCCAAAATCTCGGGCACGAGTCGATCCTGCAATAAAGAAAAAGAAATATATTAAAATAAAAAAATTTTTTTTCTTGTTGGAATACCAGATGGGGGCTTAGATAGCTACTCTCACTCCACAAACGCAAAATAGTCGTCGACAGCAGCTGCCCGTCGCCCCAATCGAGCGTTGGTCTAAGCGTGCCGTGAATCCACTGTTCGTACGCCTCGTACCGTTTCCTGCGTTGCTCGATGTCCCTCTTATCGTCGTCCTCCTGCTCCTTGTCCCGCTTCCTGCTGTCCTCCTCCCCGCCACCGTTGATCAGCACCGCGTCGCCCTCGGGGTCCTCCTGCAGCCCAAACCACGTTGCCCCGATCCCTCTCAACGGCTGATTTGTCCTTGTCAACGCCGACGGCAGCAGGACGACCCAGTCGACCACGGCGCACAGCATCGCCCTCAGCCGGGCCTCGTCCTGTAGCTCCATCACATGTCCCTGCGGCTGCTCGGCCAGCCCGCCCAGCATTGTGGCCACTGCACGCACACTCCACCGTCGCTCGCGCAGCAGCCGCCTCGTCAATTGCTCGCCGATTTCGCCGGGCGCAACTGTGGCATATCATTAGCCACCACCACCACCACCACCACCACCCTCAACTAAAAGGGATCGCACCTCGGCTCAGGTCGACGTCGGTGGTGAAGAGCCGCAGCAAATCCATTCTTGAACATTCAAAATGACATCATCATCACAAGGAAATGGGTCCTGCACTTCCATTTCCCGCTGGCAAAAACATGTCGTCTGTAACGTTCTTCGCCAGCTGACTGTGGGGGGGTTAAATGCGTGTTACAGAGGGGCCATCGAGGCGGCGCGGGCAGCGGTGGCGGTGGTCGCTCGTCCGGCGCGTCGTCATCCTCGTCGAGTGGGTTTGTCAACTATGACCGCAAGAGCAGCAACAAGAAGCGCGGCAACGAGGGTGACGGCAGTGGCGAGAGCAAGCGCCGCCGCGTTGTGGATGGCGATGCAGCGGCGGGAGACGACGACAACGACGACAAGGAGCTCGACTATGACGACGACCTGCTTGAGAACGACGTGTTCAGTGCCAAGGGAAAGCGGGGCAAGAAAGGCCTGCGCCAGTTTGAGGACGACAGTGACGACGAAAAGGACAAGAACGGCCGCGGGGGCGAGGGCGAGGACGACGTGGACGAGGACGGGATCAAGAAAAAGCCCAAGCGATTGAACCGCGAAAGCATCGAGGGAGAAGAGCAGGGCGACGAGGCCGATTTTGACAACGACGAGAGCGGCACCGGCTTTATGCCGTTCAACATGAACGAGGAGCTGGAAGAGGGGTGAGGCGCGCATTTTGCTCTCGGGGGAGGCCTGAATAACCCCCCCATCCTTTCAGTGATTTTGACGAGACCGGCTTTTACACGCTCAAGAAGGACGCAAAGGAGTCGCACGACCCCTGGCTCGACAGCGTCTCGCGCGAGGACATCAAGAAGGCCAAGGCCGCCAAGGAAAAGTACGACAGCATCCAGAGCGAGAAGGAGCTCGATCGCTCCACCGTCAGCGTCCAGACATGCCTCGCCCTTGTCGCCGAGACCCTCCAGCCCAAGGAGACGGCCATCCTCGTACGAAACGTATGAATTTATTCAAGTTTTCAACTATTCTATCTACAGGCCCTCAAGCGACTGGGCGGCAGCAGCAGCAAGACGCACGCCACCAAGCGGAAAGCCGGCGAGCCCGCCATCCCCTCTCCCGCCGTCAAAAACCCTGAGGACAAGGCGCAGTTTGACGCCCTTACCGAGGCGTGCGATCGGCTTGTTGGCATGGGCGAATACGGTAAACAAATCTATTTATGTGTCTATTTATTCTCAGCACTGGCAATCAAGGCATCTACTCGGAGACCAGGGAGGCCGTGGTGACGCGTCTCGGCATGTCTGGCTTTGACGTGTCTGGCTTTGAGTCGAGCGATGACGGCATGGTCACATCTTCCTCTATTACCATCTCAACGCCCGCCTCTGCTGCCCCTGCCTCAGCTGCTGCCTCCGCCCCTCAACTTGCCGATGCGACCTACTGGCAGTACAAGTGGCAGGCCGACGGTGAGGTCTACGGCCCGTACAGCTCCGAGCAGATGGAGGACTGGAAGGGCCAGTCCTTATTCGGCGACGCGGGGGTGTCTGTGCGCAAGCTCAACGCAGACGGATCGCCTGCCAGCGCCGACTTCAACAACTCGAAGCGAGTCGATTTTTCCCTGTACATTGATTGATTGCTGAAAGTTAAGGGGTGCATTTTGTGAACAGCTTTTGACGTGAACGTGAACGTGAAAAAATGTCGCAACCGCAACACGACGAGGCCCAGCTGTACAAGATCCTCGTCATTGGCGACTATGCTGTCGGTACTGTGGACCCACTCACTTCCTTTGGCTGTCGCTAACGCGTCATTTAACCCCGTCGTGTGCGCCTGCCCATGTGGCGTGCTTGTGTACGCCGATTGCGAATGCAGGCAAGGTAAACGCACTCGCGACAATTAACACGCACACACTCACACACGCACACGCGCACAAACCCTCTAGACGTCGCTGATCAAGAGGTACACAGAGGGGCTGTTCACGCCAAACTACAAGCTGACGATCGGCGTCGACTTTGCGGTCAAGAACGTTGTTTGGGAGGACGGTTCCAACATCAACCTGCAGCTGTGGTACGTTGCCCACCCACCCCCCAACCCCACCCCCTGCTCACATGGTATACACTAGGGACATTGCGGGACACGAGCGCTTTGGCTGCATGACCCACGTCTACTACAAGTACGCGATCGCCGCCTTGGTCGTGTTTGACCTGACAAGGCCAGCTACCTTTGAGGCCGTGACCAAGGTAAACAAGAAACGCTGCTAGACTAGCCACAAAGCTCAAACACCCACGTGCTGCGTAGTGGAAGGAGGATCTCGACAGCAAGGTCATGCTCGGCAACCAACAACCCGTGCCGGCGATCCTCCTTGCAAACAAGGTAAGTTTCTGTGTGGCATACACATCGTCGGTAACCAAAGCGTGCTTTGCAGTGCGACCGGGACGACGTGTCGATCGACAAGTCGCGTCTGGACGAGTACTGCAAGCAGCACAACTTTATCGGCTGGTTTGCGACGTCGGCCTCGGAGAACGTGGGCGTGGAAACGGCCATGAGCACGCTTGTCAAGGCCATCCTCGAGGTCGCCAAGGAGGGCAACAGCAAGCCACGCAACGCAGCGGGGGCCTCACAGAACACAGTCCAACTGGGATCCAGCAACAATGCCGCCTTTGGCTCGCAATCCAACGCGCCCAAGGACAAGCCAGTGGATGGCCAATGCTGCACTTGATTCAGTGTTGTTGTTTTTTCCTTTACGCTTTATCGTAAATAAGATAAGGCTCTCTTCTGTTTAGATTTTTGTCTGTATTTTTTTTTTTACCAAAGTAAAAAGGACGTCACTCTGAAAAAGCGACACTTTGATCACTCTCACTGTCTCGGACACCGCCATGCCAGCCTACACGTTCAAGACCGAAACAGGCCTCTCGGCGACCGTGCCCGTGGCACCCTCAAAGACGATCGCGAGCGAGAAGGAAATCCTGGGTACCTCAAACTTGGGGCAAAAACAAATAATCCAAAATTCTCCTCGTCAGATGCGCTGTTTCAAGTCAAGGACACGCTGAAGATGCAGGTCGACGTGCCAAGCGACCTCGAGGTCTTCCACGGCCACAAGCGCGAGGGCGACAAGTACGCGTTCAGGGACGAGGAAATCCGCGCCGACTATCGGGACTACGAAGACCACCTCAAGTCTGTCAAAGTTATCCTGTCTTCCAACTGATTCTCTCAAGTGTTCGCCAAGGCTTGTTTTTTAAAAAAGTCTTTTTTGAAACGTTTCCAAGGGGGATCCAAAGGCATTAGAGATAAAGAGAGAAAAAAAAAGAAGAAGACGAAAGAAGTACAGCATCCCTCACTGTACCCCACAAAAAACACTTTTTTTCCGTGGGAGACCATACACCAGCACCCCCAGATGAAGAGAAAAAAAGGTTTTCTTTTCTTTATTTAGAGGACCTCCCAGACGCGGATGGCGTTGTCGGTGTAGCCGGCATAGAGGTACTTGCCGTCGGCCGACCAGGCGAGCGAGATGACCTGGGGCACCGAGGCCTTGGCGGTGATCTGGAAGTCGGGCTTGAGGTCCTCGACAACCTCCTTGGTCTCGAGGTCCCAGATGCGGATGGTCGAGCCAGCGGCGGCGCAGAGCCAGTAGCGGTTGGGCGAGAAGGTGAGGGCGTGGACCTCATCCTTGGCCTCGAGCGAGTAGAGGTGCTTGCGCTCGTTGAGGTCCCAGAGCATGGTCAGGTTGTCCTTTTTTTCAACATGTACATTAGCACTCGATAGTCGGCAGGGTGTGTGCTACCTTGCCACCCGAGGCGCAGAGCGAACCATCGGGCGAGACGGTGACGGCGTTGACGTGGCTGTTGTGGCCGAGGTGGTTGGTGCGGAGCTTGCAGTTGGTCTGGTTCCACACCTTGATGTACTTGTCCCAGCCGGCCGAGACGATGACGGGGTTCTGGGTGTTGGGCGAGAACTTGACAGCCGAGACCCACTCGGTGTGGCCGTCCTCCTGGATCGTGTACTTGCACTCACCGAGGGTGTTCCACAGCTTGATGGTCTTGTCGCGCGAGCCCGAGACGATCTGGCGGTTGTCGGCCGAGAACGAGACCGAGAGGACGTCGCTGGTGTGGCCGACAAAGCGGCGGGTGGTCAGGCCGGTGTTGAGGTCCCACAGGCGCAGGGTCTTGTCCCACGAGGCCGAGAGGGCGAATTGGCCGTCGAGCGACAGGACGACGTCCGACACAAAGTGGTTGTGGCCGTGGAGCGAGCGGCGGGGCACGGCGTAGTTGCCCTCCTCGCGGAGGAGCGACCACACGAGCAGCGTCTTGTCGCGCGAGGCCGACACGATCACATTCGGGTTCTCGGCAGAGGTGGCGATGGCGGTGACCCATCCGCCGTGGCCCTTGAGCGTGGCGCGGAGCGAAATGTTGGACATTGTCGGGTTTTCCTTTGGTCCCCTTGGAAGAAAGACTAATGGGCAGGGGGGGAGGATTGGGAGGATTGGGAGGATTGGGTTAGGCGCGGGAAAGAGGGAAGGATTGACGCTCAAACGCACCTGGATGAAAAGAGACCGGACACTGGTAGCTAATGTTTCAAGGCATGTTTTTGCCGGGTCATTTTTCTTTTCTTTGAATTGCATCCTCAGAG
>Ga0302227_10003372_pt1 | contig 10540 bp, 10 predicted proteins | sample II_Palsa_N1_1_FD_193525 | JGI IMG/M metagenome (GOLD analysis project Ga0302227, IMG submission 193525) | Peat permafrost microbial communities from Stordalen Mire near Abisko, Sweden - II_Palsa_N1_1 | ecosystem: Environmental > Terrestrial > Soil > Palsa > Peat permafrost | place: Sweden...
CTTGTACATTAGTGATATTTAGGAGAGACCAATATAAAGGAAAAGTTTATAAACCGGGTGTAGAATTAAAATCTTTATATGACTTTTTATTTGATCGGGAATTGGAAATAAAGCAGGATGCTTTATCCATTTTGGGTCTAAGTTCGCTTCGCTAAACTTAGATCAGTAAAAATATTGCAAGTATAAAAGACTTGTCATTCTGAGGGATAGCGAAGAACCTATCCGCGTTCACTCTGCAAGCGATTACCTGCTGCTCGTATAATAGATGCTTCGTTCCTCAGCATGACAATAGGATAGAAAAAGCCTTACGAAGTTTTGAAAACTTCGTAAGGCTAAAATAACGAACTAACTCCCAACTTAAAAATCTATCCCCAAACTGTATCAAACCCATGTGCTTTCAACACATCGGCGGGTACGCCTTCCCATTTGTTGGGGGCGTTGCCAACATAGCCAATGTCCTTCATGCCCATTTGTGAGCTGAAGAATCCGGTGGCTGTGAGATCGCGCATGCGGTTAAAAAAACTTACACCTTGTGCCATATCTGGCGTGGCTTTTTTAGGGTAGGCTATCAGGGTAACCAGATCTATTTGCTGTTGATCCGATGCCTCTCTGAAGGTGTTATTATACCTGTTCAAACATTGCAGGTCGAGCCAGCGCAGGCCACCGCGTAGCGGGGTTTGGTGCTCAGGCATATCCTTTACAATAAACTCAATAAAATCGGGCACCTTGGCATCAGATGCACTGCCCGACTTATCGTCTTTCGGGATAATGATATCAACCAAAACAGTAATAGTTTTGATCTCATGCTCGTTGAAGAATTTTTCGGCGTTCAGCTTTTTCTCTCGTTCCAGTTCGTACGGTGTACGTGCAGGGTCGGCTGCTGCGGTTTCCTGCGGGGTGGTTACCTCGCCTTGTTTTTTAGTATCCGTTTTACACGAAGCATCAAGCAATAAACCTGTTGCAAGGGTGCCTAAACCAATGGTTCTTAGGGATTCACGTCTGTTCATGATGCTAAACGTTTAATTTTTTTCTTTGAGACAAAATATATTCCGCGGTGCGCATGGATAGCGCGAGGATGGTCCATGTAGCATTTTTATCGCCCTGTTGTACAAATGGCGCAGCATCAACCACAAACAAATTGTTGCAATCATGCGCCTGGCAGTATTTATTTAATGCCGATTTTTTAGGATCGTCGCCCATGCGTACGGTACCCACTTCGTGTATAATTACACCCGGCGCTTCCAGTCCGTAGCTGGTATCCTTACCCGCAGGTGCATCGGCAATAGCGCCCATATGGTGCATGATCTCCTGAAAGGTGTCCTGCATGTGTTTGGCCTGTTTAACTTCATCAGGAGCCCATTTGTAATGGAAACGCAGTACCGGGATACCGAATTTATCAACCACATCAGGGTCTATCTCGCAATAATTATCCTCGCGGGCAATAGCGGTACCACGACCGGCCATGCCTATATTAACGCCATAAAAACGGCGGTAATCATCTTTTAAGCCTGCGCCAAAACCTCCGGCTTCCTTCATTTTGCCGTCACGGCCCGCTACCGCACCGTTCATGTGCTGTATGCCACCACCAAAGCCGTAGCCCGGCATGTGCAATCCGCCGCCGTATTCAATATGGTATCCACGTGGGAAATCCAGTTTCTTATTATCAAGCCACCACGGCGAGTAGATATGAACACTACCCACACCATCTTCGTTATAACGTTTGCGGTCCATCAGCTGCGGCAACCATCCACTGGCACCAGAGCCGGTAGAATCATGCAGATATTTACCTACAATACCGCTGCTGTTAGCCAATCCACCGGGGTGTGCCGCTGACTTTGAGTTAAGAAGCAAGCGGGCTGATTCACAAGCGCTGGCACCTAATATTACTATTTTGCCATTTACCTGGTATTCCTGCATATCATCTTTGCTGATGTATGATACGCCGGTTGCTGCACCTTCCTTATCGGTTAATACTTCACGCACCATGGCGTTGGAGATCACTTTTAAATTACCGGTCTTCATGGCCGGGATAACCAGGCACGATGATGACGAGAAATCGCCGTAAATTTTACAGCTGCGGTTACATTGCCCGCAGAAGAAACACGCGCCGCGATCCTTGTTACCCGGTAAAGCTTCGGTTAAAACTGATCCACGGCCTGCAATTACAGTAACACCGGCCTTTTTTGCGCCTGCTTTAATATACAGTTCATTTAGCCGAGGCTTTGGTGGTGGTAAAAATATACCATCCGGTTCATTTTCCAAACCTTCAACCGTGCCGAAAACACCTATTAACCGGTCCACCTTATCATAAAAAGGTTTCATGTCATCATAAGTGATGGGCCATTTTTCAGTAAGACCGTCTTTAGGCTGAAAATCATGCGGACCCATACGTAAGGAGATACGGCCCCAGTGATTAGTACGCCCACCCAGCATACGCGAGCGGAACCATTGAAACTCTGTATTGTCCTTTGTGGTATAGGGTTCGCCCTCTAAACTCCATCCGCCGAAGGCTGCATCAAAATCACCAAAATTACGTGAATCGGTGCTGGCACCGCGTCGTGGTGATTCCCATGAGAACTTTAGCTGCGCCGAATTTTTCTGCGGGTCGAAAAACGGCCCCGCTTCCAGCATTAATACCTTTAAACCTGCATGGGCTAAAACATAACCGGCCATACCGCCGCCTGCACCCGAACCTACAATTACTGCATCGTAAGTGGTTGATGATTTCTTGATCTGCAAATCGCTCATACGAGAATGTATGTACTTAAATTATCTTAAAAAGATGAAAAAATGGACTAAATGGTTTGATGCTAAATATATTGAAGGAAATTGTTATTCCAGCAAATAATAGTAAAAATTACAATTGTTTTATCCTGATGTTACGGAACGCTACCGCCGCGCCATGTGCCTGCAATGAGATATGCCCGGTTGGATAGGTGGCAAACGCTTTCCATGTTTTAAACTTACTTTGCTGGATCAGCTCATCCCATTCTTTGCCGCCTATTTGTATATCAACGGTTTGTTTTCCGTTCATCCAAAAAGTAAGGTGATTATTTAGTTTACGGATGATGATAGAGTTCCATTCGCCGGCAGGTTTTGCAGGGTGTGTAGGGGCTTTCAGATCATATAATGATCCGGCAAGGTGATTCGCTTTTTTGTTATCTTCAGCGCCTTTGTCATCCAATACCTGCATTTCAATACCGGTTAAAAAGGTGTACGCAAATTGCGGATCTTCATGAATGTCGAAAATAACACCGCTATTACCGCCAACAGGTATTTTCCAGTCGAGCTTTAACTCAAAGTTGGTGTACTCTTTTTCAGTTAGCAAATCCCCCTGACCTTTCGCCGTGGTATCCAGTTGCAATGCACCGGCATTAACGTGCCATGCCCCGGCATCTTTGCCCAGGTAGGTATGCCAGCCATCGGTGGTTTTTCCATCAAAAAGCAGGGTATAGCCGTCTTTTTTTTCGGAAGCAGATAAAGCGTTTTTTGTTTGCGCTAAAAGCGGAGAAGATAATGCGGCTACAGCAGCAGTGATCATGAAGATTTTTTTCATCAGATAAATGTTTTTTGGCGATACAATTGGAAGTATAAATGTATTGCTTTTTAATGTTTGTACATAGTTAAAAAAAATCTTGCAAAAACGATTAACCAAAGTGTATTAATCTTATTACCATTTATAAATAGCTGTTGTTGTATTTTTTTCGTTTTGCTTTATTGATTTTGTATATTTGGTATAACCACTATTAACCAAAAGATTGCCTGTAGATTATGAAAAAAGTTTCGGATATCCTTAACCGTAAAGGTGGCAGTGTTGTCACAATTAGTGCTGATACCACTGTTTTAGATGCGTTGAAGCTGATGGCTGATAGAAATATAGGCTCAGTAGTTATAACCGAAGACGGCGAATACCTGGGCCTGCTTACCGAAAGGGATTATGCCCGCAAGGTAATACTGCATGGCAAATCATCGCATGAAACCCCGGTACGCGAGATCATGAGTACAGGACTGCCACGTATAGTGCCTGAAAGTTCGATAGAAACATGTATGCATATTATGAGTGAAACCAATATCCGCTATTTGCCGGTATTTGTTTCGGATCATTTATCGGGAATCATATCCATTAATGACCTGGTTACCGAAACCATTTTGTCGCATTTGGAAACGATTGAACATTTGAAGAGTTATATACAATCGTAGAATGCGGTAGCGTACTTTTCTAAGTGTCATTGCGAAGAATGAAGCAATCCCCGACTGTGCCGGGCGAATATGCATGGCTGTAGACTTATCTCATGGTATCGCTTTTCGCTAAGAAGTCACTTTTTGTCTTTGACACAAAAAGTAACCAAAAAAGTCAAGACAACAAGGATGCTTCCACGCTCCCTGCCGGTTCTTCACGCTTTTTTCGCTGTTCGTCACATTCGTTCCTCACATCACACAAAAACCTAAACCGTCATTCCCGCCTCTACGCTGGCCCGCCCTTGTTGTCAGGGCCCACGCTTTTTTGATTCCGGTTCAATTAAGGATTCTTCTTCCCCGTCAGTAGAACAGCTTCGGGCGAAAGCAGGTAAAACGATGGTGGCCTTGTGCGCAATGGCAGGGCATAGCAGATTTTTACAGAAGGGTAAAGGCCAAAGCGCGTAGCGACAGCGGGGTAAAAATATAGCAGCCCAGGTTTTGCCTGATTTGCAGGGTATGGCCCTGTGCGGCAAAGAAGCCTTTCTACTGACTTGCCTTTTTGGTCCTTTTGTGGCGAAGACAAAAGGACTAGCCTCCGCGGCTATGAGCGGCTACGAGCGATAAGCAAGCCGCTCTGTACAGTCGGGGATTGCTTCATTCTTCGCAATGACGCTTAGAAAGAATTATAGATAATACCCCCAAATCACATTCATGTAAATTATTTACCCTTATTTGGATTTAATTTAAATAAGCGTACATTTGCTTAGGTATTAGATAATAAACATGAGGCTGTCACAACTTGAAGTAGGCGAAAAAGGGATCGTAAAGGAGTTTACAGATCTGGAAATGTCGGTAAAGCTAATGGAAATGGGTTGTTTACCCGGCGAAGAGATAAAAGTTGAACGTATTGCCCCGCTTGGCGATCCAATTGCTATTAAAGTTTCAGGTTACCAGTTAAGCTTGCGCAAACGTGAGGCTTATACCATTGTTTTGCAGTAGTTTTTTAGCAATTGAAAGCTGATATAAGAGTTGCGCTTGTAGGAAATCCCAACACCGGTAAATCAACGCTCTTTAATGTTCTTACCGGTTTAAATCAAAAAATAGGAAATTTTCCCGGAGTTACCGTTGATAAAAAGGTAGGTTACTGCACTTTGCCCGATGGTCGCCGCGCCGAAATTATTGATCTTCCCGGTACCTATAGCATCTACCCAAAAAGTCAGGACGAATCCATCGTTTTTTCTGTTTTAGCTGATAGGTCGAACCCGCACAGCCCCGACCTGGTGGTGGTTATCCTCGATGCATCAAACCTTAAAAGAAATTTACTGCTCTACTCGCAGGTTGCCGACCTGAAGATACCCGTTGTTGTTGCCCTCAACATGATGGACCTGGCAAAAAAGGCCGACATCAATATTGATGTTAACCTTTTCGCCAAAAAGCTGGGCGTTCCGGTGGTGCCTATTTCGGCGCGAAAAGTTGATGGTATTGACGGACTTAAAAATGCCATATCATACGCCAATAAATTAGCCTTACAGGAAGACAGTATTGATGTTGCCTCCATTGCCCCCGAACTGGTTGAAAGTATTGGCAGGGAATTGCACATTGACAACCCCTACCTTGCCCTGCAACTGGCTCACCAGCATGAAACCTTAACATTTTTAACACCTGAACAAAGCAACCGGGTTGAAGAGCTTGAAAAAGAGTTCTCTTTCAACTCTCAAAAAGCCCAGGGTGCCGAGACTATTGCACGTTACAGTTTTATTAATGATCTGCTTTATGACACCGTTACCAAACCGGTAAGCGCGCAGGAAGAAACCTTCAGCAATAAAATTGATAAAATATTAACCCATAAAGTATTCGGCTTCGTCATATTTTTTGCGGTACTGATGTTCATGTTCCAGGCAATCTTCTCCTGGTCGGCATAGCCGATGCATTTGTGTGGATCCAGGACTCATTGCACCATGTTCTGCCTGCGGGTCCTATAGCCAGTTTACTGGTTGATGGCGTTATTGCCGGGTTAAGCGGTGTAATGGTATTCATTCCGCAGATCGCTATTCTTTTCGCTTTCATTTCCATACTGGAAGATACCGGCTATATGTCGCGCGTTACTTTTATGATGGATAAGCTGATGCGCAAGGTTGGGCTGAACGGAAAATCGGTAGTGCCGTTAATCGGCGGTTTTGCCTGTGCCGTACCATCTATAATGAGCACCCGCACCATTGAAAACTGGAAGGACAGGATGATCACCATAATGGTTACCCCACTGGTAACCTGCTCTGCCCGTTTACCGGTTTATACCTTACTTATAGCGCTGGTTGTACCTAACCGCAATGTTTGGTGGCTTTTTAACTTGCAGGGCCTGGCCTTAACGGGCATGTATGTTTTCAGCCTGATATCGGCCATTGTGGTAGCATGGGTATTTAAATTTATATTAAAAGCGAAGGAACGCGGCTACTTTATAATGGAACTGCCCGTTTACCGTATGCCACGCTGGAACAATGTGCTTTACTCCATGTATGAGCGCTCCAAAGCATTCGTTTTTCAAGCCGGAAAGGTAATTATAGCCGTATCAGTAATATTATGGGTAATGGCATCATACGGGCCAGGCGACAGGTTTACAAAGATAGATCAGCAATACAGTCAGCCGCAATATACACAGCATATGAGCGCTGATAGTTTGAGTAGAACCATCGCGTCAGCTAAATTAGAAAACTCATATGCCGGTGTTTTGGGGCACTCCATTGAACCGGTTATCCGTCCGCTCGGGTTCGACTGGAAAATAGGTATCGCCTTGATCACCTCATTTGCCGCCCGCGAAGTATTTGTGGGTACCATGGCCACTATATACAGTGTTAATGGCAGTGCCGAAAAAATGCAGTCGGTATATGAAAAAATGCACCAGGCCAAAAACCCTGATACCGGGCAGCCGGTCTTTACGCTCGCGGTGGCTTTTTCGCTCATGATGTTCTACGCCTTTGCCATGCAATGCGCCAGTACGGTAGCTGTTGTATACCGCGAAACCAAAAACTGGCGCTGGCCAGCCTATCAGTTCGCCTATATGACGGTGCTGGCTTATGTGGTCGCATTTGTGGTTTATAATGTACTTAAGTAGAGCTGAAAGCAAAAGGCTGAAAGTCTAAAGTTAGCTTTATAGTTGGCATGTAAAATCTTGTTTTGGTACATTCTCCTTTCAGTTTTAGCCTTTTACCTTTCCCCTCAAACACCTATATTTGTATTAGAGGTAGAAATTGGATAAAGTAAAAGTTTTAGAAAAGTATCTTCCGCCTGAGGCTGCTCCCCTGATTGGCCGCTGGATAGATTACTTTAAATGTGAGTTTAAAATTTCACGCAATCGTAACACCAAATTTGGTGATTATCGTGCGCCGCACGGCGACAAGGGGCATCGCATCTCCGTTAATTTCGATTTAAATCCGTACGCGTTCCTGGTAACCACCGTACATGAGTTTGCACACCTGCATACCTGGAACGAGCATAAACACAAGGCCAAACCACACGGCACCGAATGGAAAAATAACTTCAAAAAAATGATGCAGCCTTTTTTTGAGAAGGATGTTTTCCCGCCGGATATTAAGCATAGCATCGTTAATTATTTAAATAACCCCGCGGCATCCAGCTGCTCCGATCTGTCGTTATACCGGGCGTTGCGCCAGTATGATGCGCCGAAGGAAGACATCTATACAGTTGAAAAACTCCCGCTTAAAGCTTTATTTAAGCTGAAGGATGGCCGCATTTTCCGCAAGGATGAAAAGCTGCGCAAACGTTATAAATGCACGGAGGTGAATAGTAAGAGGGTTTATTTATTTAGTCCGGTTGCTGAGGTGGAGTTGATTGAGGAGTAGTTTGAGAAAGTTCCAAACTTTCTTCTATCAGTAGGCTTCAGTTGCAACTGAAGCCAAACACGGGGAGAAGTAATGTATAATTTTCATTACATTGCAAAATAACACCCTCATTACCAACGTATTGTAAAGCAATGCTATTTGTAAGCGAAATGTTGCTAAACTTTCCACAATTCTGCAATATCTTACTAATAAATATCATTCAACTTTATACTTTATCACCATGAAAAAGCTACTCGTACTGGCGCTTATTATTTTTGCTAAAAGCGCCTTCGCCCAAAAAGATACTGTAGGATTAAACATTCCATTTGTTAACAATACAGTTGTTTATGAAAAGGTGTTCGATGTACCAAACGTTCCTAAAAATCTGCTTTACAGCAATGCCGGGCTTTGGTTTGCTGAAACTCATCCTTACGTGCAAGATACCCAACTGGAATTGGTAGACCCGGTTTTGTCGCGAGTTGTGGGAAGGGTAAAATCTTCTACCGTTATTGTGACAAATAAAGTTCTTTGGGACACTTATTATGGTAACATCACCTATAATTTTACGCTGCAGGTAGATTGTAAAGACAATAAATACAGGATACGTATTTATAACATCCAGGATGTGCTCGGTAACACGTATACACCCATAGACAACCTGATGTTCGCGCTCATCAGCTCAAAGTCGTATACTTTAGCTAATACCGCTGTTTTAAAAGTACCGGATTTGAAGCAACGTTTCCAGGCGCTAAATACAATTGCAAACAACGTTATAGCCGATATTACCAAAAGCATGTTAGGAGATAACAGTTTTTAAATGTCAGCCCCTAAACTGGTTTCAGTTTATAACTGAAACCAGTGATAATGACAGTTTGTAACTGTCACACTAACCAATCACTCACAATTTTAGCCGATAACAAACAAAGCGGTATCCCGCCACCCGGATGCACACTCCCGCCACAAAAATACAGGCCATCAATTTTCGATGACTTATTAGCGTGCCTCAAAAACGCCGCGAATTGACTGTTAGAACTTGTGCCATAAATAGAACCCTGGTAAGATGAAGTTCTACGCTCAATTCCCCGTGGATCAAGCACGCTTTCATTAACGATTAATGGACTAATATTCTCGCCCAAAAGCCTGTTGAGTTTGGCTACAATATTCTTACGGGCATCAGCTATTAACTGATCCCAATCCTGCCCGGTATTTGCAGGCACATTGATCATCACAAACCAGTTTTCACATCCTGCGGGAGCATCATCAGGTTTATATTTTGAGCTGATATTGAGATAAACTGTAGGATCATGATAGATATCTTTTTGCTGCCAGATGTGATCAAACTCCGTCTTGTAATCGGCGCTGAAAAATATATTATGCAGATCAAGCTGCGGAAACTGCTTATTGATCCCCCAATAAAAAATCAATGCAGAACTGCTGCGTTCCTGCTGTAGTATTTTTTGAGGATGAAGTTTTGGGCGATCTTTTAACAACTTGTGATAAGTGAACCACACATCCATGTTGGAAACTACTATATCTGCTTCATGCAATTCACCATTTACCTTTATGCCTTTAACTTTTCGCCCATCCAAAACTATCTCCTCAACCGGAAAATTATAATGGAACTTTACGCCCAACGATTCCGCCAGTTTAACCAGGCTGATTACGATGTTGTACATGCCCCCATCTGGAAAATAAGCCCCGAAATGCTGCTCAATATGCGGTATTACGTTCAACGTAGCAGGCGCGGAAAATGGATTTGAGCCATTATAAGTAGCATATCTATCAAAGAATTGCACCGCACGCTGATCTCTAAAAAAGCTGGTATTGGCTTTGTGCATGGTGCGCATGGCATCTATCTGCGGCAGGTGGAGAATGGACCCGATCGCGTTCCAACTTAAATAGGTTTTTAGCCTGTGCAATGATCGCTCTAAAAAAACATGGTTAGTGATATTATATATTCTGCGGCTGTTTTCCGCATATTTTTTAATGGCAGTTTCGGGCTCGTCGGTCGCTTTGGATAATTCTGTTATAAATTTATCTTCATCAGCATATGCTTTTATATAGCTGCCATCTTCATAAAAATAATTGCAAACCACATCCAGCTTTTGGTAGCTGAAATATTCGGTTGGTTTTTTATCTGCCAACATAAACAGTTCATCAATATATTGCGGCATAGTGAGCAGACTCGGCCCTGCATCAAACCTGAAACCATCCTTCTCAAACTCCGATAGTTTACCGCCCGGATAACTGTTCGCCTCAAAAATCGCTACATCATAACCTTTCACCGCTAACCGGATAGCTGTTGCTATCCCAGCTATCCCGGCACCTATAATAAGAGCGTTCTTTCTTGGCATTGGGTAAAGATAATGGCTATTCAACAAAAAAGCAGAACTGTTTGAGTTCTGCTTTTTTGTTCTCCATCATTGTCATTTCCTTTAGATTAGCTTCAACAAAATAGTGATGGTTATTATTATTGTTGAAGCTTTCTTTTTGCTTCTTTTTCTTTGTTAATAACCTTGAATTTT
>Ga0302227_10003375_pt1 | contig 10531 bp, 9 predicted proteins | sample II_Palsa_N1_1_FD_193525 | JGI IMG/M metagenome (GOLD analysis project Ga0302227, IMG submission 193525) | Peat permafrost microbial communities from Stordalen Mire near Abisko, Sweden - II_Palsa_N1_1 | ecosystem: Environmental > Terrestrial > Soil > Palsa > Peat permafrost | place: Sweden...
AGGAACACTGAAGTGCCAGGAAACCCCGTGCGGCGGTTCCCAAAATCGTGATAAACACTTACAGTAACATCACCACCTCCTGGTGCATGAAATGGGGAATGCTACTAGTAGCGCTGTCCTATTCCTTGTGAGCAGCACAATATAACCATGCTCTAAAGGACTAGAAATCGATCAAGGAGCACGGGCCGCTCCTTCATCCTTCCCCATTATCTCTGTAGAATCGAAGAATGGTGACTTCTGTAGGCGACTAGGCGTACCTGTACTGGCTATCAAGCTTCCATCTACCCCGCGGTATTTCAATATCGAGATCCGATGCAGGCTCTCCATATAGTCCACTCGAACAGCTGATGGCAATGATGGATATGGAACGATGATCTTTCCAGAAGTCCATCTTCTTAGTCGCTGAGGATCGTGGTTTAGCACCAACAACCCCTCACCAGCGGAATAGACCTTGCGCATTTGCCGTCACCACTTGCTATCTGCAAACTAAGTGCCGAGAGCATCAAAACCTTCAACCTATCCATCCATGGTTCTGACAACTCGACCTCTGGTACTCGTTTCGTTGTGCTTCTATCCCCAGCTATTGCAAATGGCGACCTCCGTCTGGGGATATCACGGCACTCCACGTCCCTAGCATCATGCCGCGGCTCCAATTGTAGGCACGTCTTCAACCCATTCGTCGATTGTCATGCGTGACATTCATCCAGTACAGTACCAGTTGTTCTGATTGACCCTTTTACCTACTAGTCGCTCTAAGTCCATGCGTTGGTCTGCCCGACCAGCTCGAAGCTACACCACTGTTAGAAGGTGCTGTTTCCGGGTATATCAGTGTAGATCAGCCTATGCAAGTCCTCAAGCCACCTTGTCGTGACACCCAGAAAGGGAGGAGGCTCTTTGATCTTCCCTCAATAACGTGCTGACTGCAGCACTGTGCAGCTCATGAGTTCAGAAGAACCAGAAATGCTTATTAGAACTGTTGACTGGCCTGTTCACGATCAGCAGAGTGAGAAGCTTATTTGCTCAGGGCCGGCGACAGATTGCTGTTGCCGGTTGCGCCAACTTGCGCGAAATCAGTCCAACATGAGAGGCCAACATCTTATTTTACCCCTCTGCAGGCTCTAATTAATTTATTCGAAACAAATGGGATTTGGCCATACAAACAGCGAAGTTGAGGTGTATTATCACTCCCGGCGCCGAGAAAGTTGCCAACAAGAAATAAACTCACGGCCGAGATTCAGCTGTACCAGCGACATCAATTACGCAGCACGTGTTGACAGGATCGTGCTTCGATGCATAAGAAGGAACACACTTCGAAAGGATCCCCCTTTTTGGATGCCGTGTGTGTCGCCGCCCTTACCAGCCTCCTCCATTCGATAGGTCACGAGGAGGGCTGCAGGAAGCGTCAAGCGCGTTGCTCTCGGGGAATTTTCCAATGGGGCTTATATGCGCGAATGAGGTTTTAGAGAATATTCCCGGCCGAGGTTGTATCAGAGCTGCCCTGTCCTTGCTTGTAAGATTAGGAAACCTTTGATAAGGGTTTCGGAATCAGTTAGACGACCAAATCCTCAGATCCCCAGCTCTACTCCGTATAAAATCATACGTGTACGACTGATACTTCGCAGTAGAATGTCACGCGTCCACTGTCCACTCGGGTCATCGTTGAGTAATCATTTAATTTTTGAGGTGCTCTGCCTCCGGAGCACACGGAGGGCGTTGGCGTTCCACCTTTGGTCCATGGGTTCGGGCTGGGCATTATTTGCTTTGCGCGCGGCTCTCTCGCTCTTTCTGTCATCTCACTCAGACGTTTCGAATCTTTGTATCCCGGGCAAATTCATTAACGGCGAGAACGCGAATCGACCCTTGCCACGCCGCGAAGCCCATGCCCCGCGCTCCAGGGGTTTAAGGAACCTTCCATCCAAATATTCCAGAATCGCAAGTCCTTCCATGAGATCCATCCGTTACCTCATCCTGCTTCACCGCCAGCATACATCCAATTTAGTGGCAAAAGTGGCATGTCGTTCTCTCCGTCTGTTTGGCTCGTATTGTTACACAGACCAGGGTACGTTCCCGTCAGAGCACGCCGCACGCAAGGTCATCCATGATGATCCACAGCTCAGGAAGGAATTAGGCTAGAAGAGATTGAGGCCGGCGTGGCGTTCTTCTAGAACATTTCCAAATTCCGTTTGGAGGCGCAAGCAGCTTGCAGCATGCAGGTGACGAGCGGATTTAGCGGAGAAACAGTTAATGACATGGTGCCCTACCCGTGGGCTTTTTATTCCGGGGAAAGGAAGGTCGCAAATAGAACTCCAGGAAGGGCAATCCGGAATCGCCGCAACGCCACACGTCCTGCGAAACATCTGCAATTGACTTTGTATCAGAGCTCGAGATTGGAAAGTCCGAGATGGCCGTAGCTGCGAAAGGAGAATCTGCCTCCGTGCCATAGGTCTGCGCGTCTGCACACGTGTTGGAGAGAGAGAGGAATAGGAAGGAGGTTTGGTCTTGCCCATGGGCCATGACACATCGAGACTTGCCTGGCTCAGCCGCTACAGCCTACAAGTACATCGATATCCGATACCACTGGACAACCACAGTACGTAAAGCGCATCGTGTCTCGGCAGTGGGTCGGTGACGGATGGTGTTGTTGATTAGTTGACAACCTTGACAGGTACGGCGGCGGAGTGGAATGATGCAAGTGTCAAGCTCGTCAAGCCGCGCCGGAGAAAGCTCTCACGGCTCGCTTCTCACTTCTCATGCATGGCTAAACCTCGGCGCCAGGCCCCCCCACCGTTGAAACCTCCCTTGAGACAACGAGCCGACAGAAAGCGCTGGTGCAAGGACCATTCTTAAACAGAGATTTTCTTCCGATGAGGGAAAAAAGGAAAATTCCACGCAATTCATTATTCAGTGGGCGATTTCTGAGCAGAAGAATTGAGCATTTCACTTTCGGCTGAGCTCCTTTCCGTTGGCTGATATCAATCATCTGCCCGTATCCGAACCCCTTTCGACTTCAAAGGGGGCTGGCTGTTTGCCGAGTTTTGGTTAAGGAGATGTCCGGCCGATACCATTCACTTCTTGTTGGTGATCACTGAAATGGCAAAAGCCACTGTCTCCATGATTTTTCTTGACCAGGTTCCCATTTCACGAGGAGGGGGTCCATTCAGTACTTGAAATCGGGCGCTGTTCTTCAGCCAATCCTCGCGAGGTTGTATTTGCTATTGCAGAATGCGAAGAAAGTATGAGCGTGGAACGTCGTAGTCAAGCGTTATAGGGCAGTTTTGCCCCCGCTTTCTGGCTAATGACATCGAGCTCTGCTTGTTGTCCTCAATAATCAACATGTTAAACGGGGCCAGGCCACGTTGCATGCGGAGTCAGACTTGGGCAGCGAGTTTTGCAGGAAACAGCCTCCGAGTGAGCTCTCCTTGCTTTATTAGCAATGCAATCTCAAGACTCGATGCCCGAAAATCCAAGAAGTCTTGGTGAGCTTAATAAAATAATATATCTGCTTTTGATCACAAACTTGCCTTGTTCACTTCGGCCACTAAAGATATTTATCATTTGCTATCACATAATCCAAAGCAACTATGAGCCAAGTCCAAGGCATGTCTTCCTGTGCTTCTGTGTGCCATCAATGGCCATAGTCTCTCTGTTATTCAAGTTGAGAAAACCAAAAAGTGCCTTTCCATCTTTTATGTTGGTCGCGTCATCTCCCTGGACAGATGTGATTGAGAAGCTGCGACTTCCAGCTTCGTCAAACCACACCTTCCCTTTCTATCTCTCCGACAACATCAAGTTCATTCTGCCTTTTCATTTCGCACTTCCCTCACATTTGCAATCGTTCTCACTTAATCATTCGTCTTGACATTTTTGATCTGCCCATATTCTATCCCGCTTCGAGATGCCTTCTAAAGTCAAATCTTCAAGCTGCTGCATCGGTCGACATCCACCGTCGCCTGACGGCCTTGCACCTCGACTTGCGAGCTCATCAGTCAGCTCTGGAAGGAGAGTCTCCAAAGAACACATCCCATCGTTGACGACGTCAGACGTAGCACAGCTGCGAGCTATCTTTGAAGAGGATACCATTACGCCACTGCCGGAAGAGGGCTCGGAAGTTAAACCACATAAGGAAAAGGGCAAGCTTACATCTATTCTTGAAGGAGACAAGTCGGATTCAGATATCGAGATGAAAGTTGTGGATGTCAAAAGCAAGAAAAGCTCCAGCACACTGAAGAGTGTTGCCAAGAGACTAAAAAAACATCTTTCGAAAGACTCAGAATTGTCGAAACGACACTCAAGATCGAGCGTGGGCACAAGCGAGGAAGAGATCGAGCGCCGTGCAGAGTTGAGAAGAATCAGAGAACGAAGAATTCGGGAAGAACTGAGCAATGAAGGAGTGTACGATCCTGATGCGAAGTCTGTCTCGTCCATGGTGGATGCACAAACGCCTTCTGATAGGAAGATTCCAAGTTATTGGGCTGGCGGGGGTTATATTCCACTGCCGTCATTAACGCCTCCTGCTTTATCATACCCCACGATCCCCTTCCCATCCCTTTCCCCCTTTGAAAAGTGAGTTCCAACGAAGACCGTAATATTTGAATGGCTTGCTGACGCTTTTCAGAGGTGATAACCCCCTTGAGGAATATATGAAGTCTCTTCAAGATGAAAATGGAACAGCTGGCCTTCTCGAATCAAGCGTATCCTTGGTAAACTCCACTGGTACTCTATCTCGAAGACACAGTTCACCTGTTCTGGCTACACCGAACAATGGGAAGTCTGAACCTCGAGTGTACATTCAGTCTCGGAAGCGGAGCTCGCTCCCTCCAATGTGCGCTTCGCCGTTGCTTGAGCCTACTCGACTACCAAGTATCACCGATCCTGGCCAATCGTCTTGGAGATTGTCATTTGCATCGGACCATCGTGGGGAGCATCTGCGCAAGTTGAGTCAAGGACATGCTGTGCCAATTACCTTGAGCGTGGAGAAATTGAGTGACAATGCACAACCAGCCAGATATCTCCATGATAAAGGACTCAGGACTTCCTCTCAAGCAATCACAGCTTCAGAAGAAAACTCAAATCTTGAGTCTCTCGCCTCTCATTCTCAAACATGTTTGGCAAGTCAAGATTTTGGGGGTGTTGATGGCGTTGGCGATGGCTGTAAGGCAATTCACCTGCACGAAATGGAAATATCACAGCGACTTGCATCACGATTTCAGAGTTCTTCGTCGCCTCAGCTATCAAGCTGGAGCTCACACGAACGTAGTGTTTCTAGCAATGGTGGCGCTTCAAAACTGATGCGTGCTGAGCGAGCACGTTATATGCAAAGAACTTCAGATTCAATTCCTCTGAGTGAACGAGTTCCTTCGTCCTGGGGTCAAATCATTCATGGCAGCACATCATCCGTCTATCAGTCAGCTAGCAATAGCCTTCAGCCGTCACGAGAAAGCTCGCGATTCAACCTTTCGTCTTTCTTACTGGGGAAGGTGGACGTAAAGGTGGAGGATTCTGAAGGTGAGCTTGTAAATGACTCTGTTTTGGTTCCATCTTCTGAAAAGTAATATCTAGATCGAGAAACACCTCACATGATGGATACTCTGAAGAATGTTTCGACGGGCGACATCTCTTCAACCAGTCTTGGACCTCCCCTTGCGAGATACGCCCGGCGACCTACCATGGATGATAGCTCTGTGATCGTTTCAGAGACGGACTCGTTCCATCGCATGGAAGCTGAGCTCAGCGTTGTCGAAACAAGATTCGCCTCCTCGGAGGCTCGGCGTACTCCCAGTACCCCGGTCTCCAGCAAGTTTCGAGAAGAGTTCGATTTCGAACCACCCACAGCAGTAGCAGCCCAGTCACGCAAGCAGTCTGCTTTCTTAAAGTTAGCTAAACTAGCCATTCGAAGTTATGATGGAGCACAGAATATGGAAGAGTTGTTGAACGTCCCTGTTCCCGATTTTGAACCGGATATCTTGCGAAGCCCAGGAGCGGGTCCTTTATCTCCCTTGGACGATGACGCTAACGGACTTTGGGGAAAGGCAGTGAAAAATAAAGGAGACTCAAAGGCAAAGGAGGTGAGAGATCAACTCCACATTCCACAGAAAAGGAGCAGCCAGGGCAGAAAGAAAAGTGCCGTCGAAGAAAACAAGCCAAAAGGTGCATTCGAAGGACTCATCAATATGAGAAAGGGAAAGAAAAAGGCAAATATTGACGACCACAAGAGTGCGGCAGAGGAGTATCAAAAACGTTTTGAAGAGCGCGTTGCCGTGAAAGAACTGGTTATGGATTCTTGGGAAGCAGAGATGGAGGCCACTGCTGCAAAAGCCAAGGCAAAGAGTAGGAATATTGTCAAGAAGAGTAAGCCAAACCTTCCGGACCACAGATATCCTGCCAGTTGGTCAAGATTTCCTAGCCACGATCGGAGTGAACGGCTTTCTAGTGCTTCAGTTGTTGATCGCGTAGATGTCAAAGATTTTGCGAAATTGGGTAAGAAAGATGGAGAGATTGTCTGGTGTCTTGCACACGAGGACGATGGCCATCATACCGAACTCGAATATCTAAAAAGAAAGAAAGGGATTCTGGATAAGGTGAAGGAAAGGATCGATCACGAGGTTTACAGGACCGACACACAGGTTCAGCAGGCTTCTTCATCAAAGGGTCGGAGAGGAAGTCTCAGTATGGCGGGAGAATTGGAATACCCTGAGTTGGAAGTGTTGCCTCTTTCATTGACTACTGCAGCGCAAACTCCGGAGGAGGCTGGGGAAGGGTTTCTGGAGAGGGAGAAAAAATTGAAGCTTATGAGAGCGAATGTTGACGGAACTGTTGATTTGGAAGCTGGAGAAGCGGTGAACGGCTCCATTGTCAGTATCGCGGATCCGAAGTTCTACGAAGATTGCCTCGTTGACCCTTTGGAGGACGGAGATGCGGACATGTTGGAGGAGATGTTGCCTAAGGTCGGTTCGAAGAAGGATAAATCTAGGACTTGGGGTGGAAGAGATTGGGAGGGTTATAAGTCCGAACGGAGAAACAGGAATATGAGCCTTGGGTCGGTATTCTTGAGGAGAAGTACCGATGATCATTGTTTAGAATTGGAGGTTCTGGAAAACGTCGAAAAGGAGAGAGTATTGAAAGCTGCTGACGATGCTTGGGGAAGAAGAACGCAGGTTCCAATGGTATTGTGAGTCGTGACCCTTTAGGAGTCAAGCATGAGAAAGCTTGGACAGTCGTGTTGCATGGTTCATTGGGTATGGATATCTTATTGTTATTGGTTATGCGTCTCCTATGGGAGAAAGATTGGACTTTAATCAGTCAAACAGACTTGAGGCATGGGCATGGTTAGCTTACTCACAGTGTATTATGCAAACAGATTTACCTAGCTTCTTACCAATTCAATCATCCAAATACAGACCCTCTCCCAAAATCCAATCCCCTACCCCTTTCGTAACCAACTTCTCCAAAGCATCTCTGTCGCCTGTTTTAGCAGCCTCCCTCACCCTCGTGCTACTAATTATCTCCTCCCCGTCTTTTCTCCCTTCAACCATTCTTATCCTCCCTTCAGTGACCCATTCCCTCTTTGCTCCGTCAGCATCCCTGCTCCCCTCCTCAATATCCCTCAAATATTTATCCTGCTCACTCCTCGTACCCCAATCATCATCCGCACGATACGTAACCAACAACCTATGTTTCTCCAGTAACGGATAAAGAGGTTTAAGTGTATGCGTAGGAGGATAATATTTCGTCGACAGCAACCGAGTTAACGTATCATAACCCAAGAGGTGAACTTGTTGCGCCGACGCTGGAAAAAGTCCCGAATTCTCTATCGATTTTGCCTTGTCTGCGAAATATGGGAGTTTTGTTACGCCGATGTCGATGCCTAGTCCTTCTACCTTTTGCTCTGTCTCGGAGAGAAGAGTAGAGGCGAAGATCTCCATCATTACGAGCCGTTGCTCGAGCGCCGCGGGTTTAGGGGCTTTGTCTGCGTTGTGCGTGGCGAGGAGGAGGAGCAGGCGCTTTGGAGAAGGGCTTGGAATGGGATCTGCGAGGAGGGCGGTCTTGGCTATTCGGAGGTGGGCGAGAGTGGGTGGGTTGAAGGAGGAGTCGAGAATGTACACGGTTTTTGGTGGTGCCAGGTTAGAGGAAGAGGGCAGGGATTTCAGGACCTGGAAGGTAGATGGGGCGGAGGCGAAGGTGTGTAGAGCTGAACGGTAGGTTTGGAGCGCTGTGCGAAGCATTGGATCGGTTGAGGGGGAGGGCTTGGTCATTGTTGGGATAAGGAGATGAGGGGAATTGAAGGAAGCCGATGTTGAATGAGGTTGGTACGCTCAGGTTTCTATGAAAACGCAGAATACAAAGGCCAATTCATGCTACCAGGTGGTGATGCATCGTAATGACTGAAGCAAATGTTCCGAACGTCGTAAGGCGATTGAGAAGATTGACATTGGAAGTCCAATCGGCATATTCGATCGGACGAGGCTGGAGCTCATGCAAGGCTGAAAAGGAGAGGGGTTGCACGGACTGTTTCGAAATACAGTGACCTCATTGAAGCAATTAAGCGCTGATCTAAGATTGCCAAAATAACAGATATAAAATTCACAGCTGCACTCAAAAGAAGCTTCATCAACAAAATTCATCAACATGGCACTCATTAAGGACTATATGCCTCCGTCGAGAGAAAATTATGAATGGGTTCTCTACTTCTTCGGTTACTATTTCCCATTGGTAAGATCTTCCCGAGCTCACTCGACTAAAACAGACAATGGCTGACGGAAAACAGTTCGCTACCGTACAATGGGTGACCTCCTGGTATGGAGCTGGCAAGACCTCTGCGGACAGTAGATTCAACATACCTGGCAAGATCGCATGGCTTACAATGGAGGCGCCTGGATTCTGCACGCTTCTCTACATTATGAACACACTACCTGCGGAGACTGGCCTCGCATCACTCCCATTGGAGAATAAGATCATGGGTTCTCTCTTTGTATGTCCCATCCCTCTGCCTCGCATCTGTAAGCTGATTAGATCTGCAGGTAATTCATTACATTTACCGCGCAATCATGTGTCCCTTCCTCAACCCCTCCATGGCCCCCATCCATCCTTTCGTCTGGCTCGCCGCCCTCACATTCCAAGTCTGCAATGGCACCTCCATTGGCTGCTGGCTCGCAGGCTACGGCCCCACCACGCGCGCAGAATGGCAGAAAGAAGCAAACTACAAAGCTGGAGGACGCATGATGCTCGGCATTATGATCTGGGCTCTTGGTTTGGGCGCAAATATTTGGCATGACGATGAGTTGAGAGAGATTCGCAGAGCGGCAGCGCGCAACCAGAAGAAGCAGGCGGCCGAGGCAGATCCCAGTACCGGGAAGGGCAAGAGTGGTGGGAAGGGTGTGGAGAAGGTTTACATGATTCCACAGAATGGGTTCTTTACGTGGATTTTGTATCCGCACTATTTATGCGAGTGGATTGAGTGGGCAGGTTTCTGGATGGTTGGAGGCTGGAATTGTGTCCCTGCTAGAAACTTTCTGGTGAACGAGATATTTGCTATGTTGCCTCGCGCTGTCGCGGGAAAGAAATGGTACATTGACAAATTCGGGAAGGAGAAGGTTGGAAGCAGGAAGGCGGTTATTCCTGGAGTCTTGTGAGTACTTAGTCGTACGGTAAAGGAGTTGGCTGCTTTCAGGTGGCAGGATCACGGTGGAGTAACGGGAATTAATGGTAATGATGAGGGTGGATGTGCATTATTGCATCAGCAGCGCTATAAAATGAAGGTCTAGCACAAAACACCAGATTAAAATGAGAGCAACCCATATAAATCTTTTCCTAATCAGCATAGCGCCTTAAACATGGATTCCAATCTGATCGGCCCATAAAATTTACCGAGAATGTCAATTTCCAGTGACTCTTGCCTGTCGCGCCTCGATCAGCTCAGCTCGCTTTTCCTCACTCTTGGTCGGATCATTCTTGTCATCGCCGTCTTGGCCAGGATTCGCCATCTCATATTCAAGTATTTTGATGAACTTGTAGAAGAAAACCGCAATGAGTGTCCCGATAATTGGTCCCACCCCTAAACCCAGTCAGTCATTGAGTGAGTGATGAAGGAGAGAGTAACTTACAATAAATCCAATGTTCATGGTCAAAGGTCCCGGTCACAACACAGGGACCAAAACTTCTTGCCGGATTGAGGGAGCCTCCAGTGTAGAAGACGCCAACCATCTCAGCAATGAAGAGAGCAAGTCCAATGCCGACTGGTGCAATGAAAGTAGCTTTATGCTTCTCCTTGGCAAGCATGAAAATAGTGAAGACGAGTTCAGCTGTCAAGAATGCCTCGATGAAAACTCCCTGCGCTATACTGGTACCGCCGGCGAGAGTGGTCCTGACATTGAACTTGGCCGGGAAAAGCCCAAGAACTATCCCCGAAGCAGCAATGGCGCCAGCAATTTGTGCAACAAAAACACAGAGTGCTCTGACAATTGGGAGCGCACCAACGAGCACCATTCCAAGCGTCACGGCGGGGTTGAACAGGCCTCCCGAGATACGGAAGAAT
>Ga0302227_10003378_pt1 | contig 10527 bp, 7 predicted proteins | sample II_Palsa_N1_1_FD_193525 | JGI IMG/M metagenome (GOLD analysis project Ga0302227, IMG submission 193525) | Peat permafrost microbial communities from Stordalen Mire near Abisko, Sweden - II_Palsa_N1_1 | ecosystem: Environmental > Terrestrial > Soil > Palsa > Peat permafrost | place: Sweden...
TCTATACAATGGGCTGGAAGTTCTTGGTCAAGTCCAGCCAGTCCAAGGGACGGCTTCTGTTTTCAGAGAAACTGTGTGGCATGATGGGGAGGAGTTGGTGGCTGGAGAGAAGTACCTGCTGAGATCCGACATAATGTACGCAAGAGAGGGAGAGTTTGACTTTGAAAGAATTTGCAAGGGCTTGAGTGGAATTGAAAAGGCGAACAAGGCTCTAAATCTCTTCTACGCTTTGGAGGAGGGTGGGAATTTTTCGGAAGCAGACGAGTGGCGTGCAACAGCTACTGAGCTATCATTTTTTATCTAGGACTAAAGTTAGGGCCCCAATGTACATGATGTCTTCCTGTGAAGGTTTGAAGTGATGTGCGTTGTATTTGTGTGGTCAAGCCCCGCAAAACACTGACACGTCAATTGAAAATCGGAAATGAGCTGAGGGCTCTCTGGGGTTCTCCGAGATGTCGAATAAGGAAATAAAGTGGGAAGAATGTCGTGCTGAGGAGTGGGCCAGTGAATATTGATTGACTCAACCAAGATGGGGTTGATGATTGTTATTTGAGGTTAAATATTGGTTTCTGGATATATATCCATTAGGATTGCTAACAAATAGCACGCCAGAAAACTCGCGGGTCGCTCCGCAGTTGTCGAAAATTAGTTGAAGAAGCTGCTGCCGCCGTTCACGCGCCTTTTTCAAAGCGCATCATTGACCAGTAGAAGCCGTACGAGGTATGGCATAAAAGTTGAAATGCTTGTAATTTTCTGGCTTATCGAAGAATAAGTTTCCAATTCGCGTTCAGAATATTCATCCCTTCAGCTCGGAAAGTATCGGGCTCGGTGTGGCTCGTAACATTTGCTTCCCAAACCATGTTGATAGGGCTTTGGACGCTATATGCAGGCCAGGCAGGAACATTAGTATCTCTTCCCACCCATCCATTCGGATCAAGATCATAAACGAAACTTGCCCACGACTTGCTCATTAAGCTACTAAGCTCCGTGTAGCTGTCACTCTTATTGGCGAAAGGATTGACACTATACCCAAGGCCATCCACATTGTTGAATACAAAAGCCACCTCTGTGAAGTGTGTAGCTCCGTAAGGCCAGCCGCTTGTTGCTGGAATTGCGTTGAACCTGTAGCAATATGCAGAGACGTTTGCTACAGCCCAAGTATGGCATGTCAGTCTCCGCCCAGCAATGAAGACCTCATCCCCGAAGTAGGCAGCGCTTCGGCGGTACATGGCCCCAAATGGAGGACCAAGAATGACATCGCCGCCAAGAGTTTCAGAGCTCGGTATGCCATCATTGGGATCGGCTGGATAGGCCTGCAGGATCTCTTGCACGATATTTTCGGGCCACGCATTTTGGACGTTTGTAGTTGCTAGTACACTTAACTCAGATCCTTCAAAAAAGACTTGGGACTCACTGTTGAGATAATGGACAAAGTCAGCTGTATTGTTTATACCTTGAGGGCTAAATGCCGTTCCTTCGTCTGTGTTTGCTCCCGAGATTAGTGGAACACGAACAAAAGATCCATCTGCCAATTGTTCGCTTCCAAGTCTGGCAATAAAGTCGCCGTCGAAAGCTGGATTCCATCCACTGTTGAATTCGGTTGTGTTCAGAATATTGTTCAATACAAATAGAGGAAGTTTTCGAAGGCAGTCCAAGGAATCAGAGCAATTGCTGCAGCCAGCGGCCTCAACGAGTGCTGCATACATGGGCTGATAATTTTCTGACCCGTTGGTTGCACCATAATTTATCGGATTGCCAGACTCCATGATCCCTGCTCTGAAGAGTTTGTCGTCTCGACCATTGTAAGCAACGAGATGAAAGCCAACACTTGCAGCCCCTGCACTCTCCCCCCAAATCGTGACTTTGAAAGGGTCACCTGTTTCTGTCAATTATAAATATCAACGTACGGACTCGTCCGACATACCTCCAAATCCAGCGATGTTCTCTTGAATCCAATGCAGCGCCAAGCGCTGGTCTTTAAGTCCAAGATTAGTTACACCTGCACGTGCTACATCATTACCGTTCAAGAAGCCAAATGGACCTAGTCGATATGCAATACTAGCTGCCATAATGGGCTTCCCAATCTTAATGGAATTTTGGACGATGAAGGATAAATTATATCGTAAATCTGGCGTCCCTCCGTCAAAGAATCCACCCCCTGCCAAGCTGTCAGTTTTTGCGAATATGGGAGGTAAGGATTAACACCAACCATGGATCCAGACTGCAACTGGTAGACTCGTATTTTCAAAGCCTGAAGGACGGACCACATTCAGGTATAAGCAGTCCTCGCTCTGCACGAAATCTTCAGCCGTTTGGACACTCAGGTGAATCTACACAACTACCTGCTGGTACCCAATTTGGTCACCACCATAGCCAATGCATTCCTGAAAGTGTCAATATCACTCTTTTGGCCAGCTCAGGGACTCACATATGCATAGTTCGTAGCAGGAAGTGCGCCACTCCATATCCAATTTAGAGACTGAGGGTTCGCAAAGCGAAGCTGCTGCAGAGGTGGCTGTGCAAACGGGATTCCAAGGAAGAAGTCTTGATTATAAGTTGATGAATGTGTCCCATAATAAGATCCATTGCGCACAGTTGCCACAGGCGCTTGCTCGGTTGAGGTGGTTGAGGTTCTTTAAAGTAACGGCTTGGCTGTACTAATAGCAACAAGCGTAATCAAGGGGCCGAATAAAAGATGCATGGTGAGATGCGTGATGGAATTCTAGTGAGGAAGAAGAAGAAAAAAAGCTAAGATCAAGAATTCGAGCACAAAGGAAGGCAGTTATATCATACCACTTAGGTGTTCTTGCTGATCAAGACTCATCTCGGAATTGCGGGGATTGTCTCCACTCTTGTTGCCATCAAACTCGAGGATAGTATATTTCTTCGAAGTACTCTGGTGATTTATTTGCCCGAGAAGAGGCCACGAGAGACGTCATGCATGGTGATCTGAGGTGGGGTTCACGGTGACCCCTCCTTCGGCAGTTTGGATCCTTGATACTCCAACCCAACAGGATGTTTGTAAAATGCCGAACGTTTCTCCGGTTTTTTAGTTGCTTCCTTTGCTTGAAGTGACAGGGGTTCTTTGGCAGATTCCGGGAGTAAGGTGCGATGCAAGTTAAGTCAGAAAGGCAGGAAAGGGCTGGGTGGAAATAAATAGGCCCGATTGCAAGCGAGAAACAGACTCCGACAGAGAAGAGAAAAGCCCTAGGCTCGTTCTTGATGAAATTCGTGGTGCAGTTTCCACCATATTATGAGAAGAAATTACACAATGGAAAAGTAACAATTGCTGCCATAAATGGTGCCCAGACGACATCAGATCCCGAAATCTCAAACTCATATGCAGAACGCCAGCAACGAATGCCAAGTATGCCTTTATGTTTGTTAATTGTCATGCCACAGCTTCCTGTTCTCGAAGCTTGCCAAATCAGATACGCTTACCTTGACTTTTCCGTGTGCTTCATATCCATACTGGAATAAGAAGCACTCGTGAGCAGGTAGCTGGAATGTCCGTGACTGGGCTCCATGGTCCTTTGATCATCTGGAACAGCTGGGGTGCTTGAAGGAGTCAGTTACATTATTCTGGGAGGGAATTGAGAATAAGATGTCCTGCGGACGACAAAAACAGGAACCTACGGATATCGGACAAAGAAAAGGGCTCTTACCATTCGTAGCATGCCACCATTCGCACACTATCCATCCATCGTGCGATGTGTTGTTCACCTGTATGCTGTTTTGCCCGTCAATGTAGAATTGGCCCGATTCATATCCAACATCTATACCTGTTTCTACCCAGCGCGCCTCGTTGGTATCAATAGAATAGGCGTTCAAGGCGAAGGTAGTTTGTTGGAGGTCGAACTGAACGTTTGTTCCATTGAAATACGCCCGAGAGCCACCCGGAGGTCCCTTAGCCGGAACAAATATCGGGTCTAGGTAAAACGAATTAGCTTGCTCAATGGAACATTCCAAGGAACTGGGACATTATGTCGGAAGAGAAAGGTCAGTCAAACAAATGGAAGGGAAATTTACCACTGTAGCCAGCTAAGGTATGGTATGATACAACTAGCCCGAGTTAGCAATGTTCAGTCCTAGGGAACCAGTACATGCTTTGCCATCCTTCGTAAGTTTTACTTCCATGAGTAACTACCATGCTGATATAGAATTCCCGTGTGTTATTTTGTGTTCCGGGTACCCAGGTCTGTCCAACGGCGATGTCTGCAGGTAGTGAAGATGCGAAACCAATGATAGCAGACGCAGCTAGCGCAAGCTTCAGCAGAGCTGCCATCGTGTAGCAAGGTGGATGTGAATTGGTGTGGTATGGATAACTCGATTGGGCAGACGTGAATAGCGCTTGGAATCCGCTCGAGACAATCTAGAGGTCTGCTGGCCCTCATTTTGTAGGAACACGCTTCGAAATCCAGCATCTTCCGATAGCTGATCCTACCTTATTCTGGATACCGAACCTCGTGAAGCAACGATGCAACTTGTGATAATCTATCTTTTCCTCGTATTCCACAGAGAGCGGCCGCCGGCACTTTGGCAAATATCTGCATCGTCGAAGGCTCCATGAGATAATAATTCGCGTTCAGAAATTGCACAAGCTCGCCAGACCGGTGAGTTAGATGATCTCTAATTGTACGAGGTATCATCGTGGATGCAATGCCTATTCTGAGTGCTACGTAGGATGTGAGATTTGACTGGGATATTGTCGATGTTTTAACGGAAGACGAGGTTTAAGCTTCTCCCGGTTACTGCCAACTGCCGAATAAGGCTAACCTCATCTGGATAAGAGATCTCAACGATTTCTCTTCTTTCTTCCGTGTATTATGCAAAATACACTATAATGTACAATTCATATTGTTACTCCACATCACTGCCTTTATCTATGCTCTCACATGCCACGTGGTACAGGCCAGCAGAAACGCCTATCTTTGCCCTACCACGACCTCGATTCGTCGACTCTTGCGGATTTCCTTCACCAGGTTCTACATCGAAGGTAACAGGTACTTGGCCTGGTGACGAAGCACAATGTTCTTGCCCCAAATATTATGTGAGAATGGATGCTATAAGCAAGGTATTTACTAATAATTTAAACCCCAGCAACCACCATGCTGATATGTGATCACTACTCAATCCCCTTCGAATGACTAAATCCCATACACACATCCGAGGTATCTAATTTATCTAGAAGAGACTGGTTAATTCAGGGGCTTGATATTTCTTTTCTGTATAGCACTACCTCCACTTGATCTACCATTGACAACGTTTGGAAACGTCCTTGCCAGCCCAGAGTCTATTCAATGTACATGAAAAAGAGCCTTTCCTTCTGTATCGAGACCGCAAAGCGGACGGTTTTCCAGCCTAGCATCTTTGCACGCCTGAAAAGAAATTCTTGGATGACAGAAATGGATTTAAGAATTTTCTGCTGAAGTCATGTAGAAGCAGACAAAACCTTTTGCAGAGGAAGGGATTGCGTGTGATGGGGACTGAGAGTGGCTAGACTAGGAGCTATTGAACCAACTTGACACAATTTTGCATTTTTATGGTCCGTGAGGCTTTGCGACTTAATCTGGACAAACACAGATATTATCCAGTACCAGCATTACATCTCGTCTTGGCGCGGAAGAAGGAACTTCATAGGATCATCCGAAATAGTCGTTGGGAACTCGAGATGTCATACTTCTGTGAATACAAGCGCTGTCAATCATGCTACGCAAAATATTCTTTGATTTTGAGCTCATGTGGCGAGTTCATCCAAGCTTTCTACACGTTCATCTATCAGTAGTCTTGCAACGATGAGTAATGTCATCAACGGTTGGTTTCAACTCTTGACAGATTGTCAGCTAATTATTCTGAGTCATTTCGATTCTCATCTGAAATTGTATTCTCCAATAAATCTCCCCGAACTACCCTCTTCTAAGCCTCCATAAACAATCATGCATTCTCATTTCTCCTGCTTAGTATCCGCCCCCCTCAACCCAGGCCACCGCAGCGCAACTCTTCCCACAGCTCGTTCATCAGACGCAATAAACACTATCGGCAACCAGCAAGTCGTCAATAACATCCATCAGACAATTACCACCGTGTTCCATCCGCCTCTGAAACAACCACAGACCTTACGGACAGCATCTGTGTCCCGGACTGAATCATAATCGTGCCGAGATAGTAGCTGTGCCTTGTGAGAAAAAAAAATCTTAGGGACGTGTTTGGACTTTGCGTTACGATTTCAAGGATGTGGTAGCCGCCTGTGTGTCAACAAATGCCAAATGCTGAGGCGGAGGTTTGCGTATGTGAGAGATTGTGGTAGTGTTTTCTTGGCAGTGAAGGGAGACACCAATGATTTCGGAACCCAGGGCCCAGATTATTCATTGCGGGTCATGCATAGACGCAGACGGGAGATGATGGGGATCCCCGCTGTCCGCACAATCAACATGATCGCCAAGGCGGAACTAACATGGTACTGGAGAGACTGTGTGACGGAGTTCCGGATGTATAAAAGCAGCAAGGGAAGAGTTGAGAACTGGTGCTGATTCATCAAGATCATGGCAAGAGGGGTGTTTTGAGCCCGATCGATTAGTTGGAGAACGTGCAGTGCAGTGCCGAGCGAGGGTTATTTCGACAGTTGCAAAAAACAGCAACTCATATTTGACTGCCTATGCGTAACTTCGAGGTTAATACGGCATGTAATTGAGAATGGTGCAACGGGAATTGAGCATGGAAATCTGATTAACAAGCAGACGGCCAAATACCTGACCAAGAGGGATATTTCTCACTCTTACCCCGCTTGAAAAAGGAAACCCTGAATATAACGTCCAAAGCAAAACACTTAATTATAACTTGAATACTGTGAGCGCATTCTTTCTATTCCTATACCTTGCATTTTCAAATCTGATCATCTCCCCAATCTTTTGGAAGAGTTCACGAGGCGCCTCGAATCTAAGCGGGACTGAATCATTACTTCCACTCACGAGGTCCTGCGATTCAAGATCCCGAAGAAAGAACACGAAAGAAACAGTGGCGTGTCAATGAACATAACAAACTAAACTCCGCACTCCAAGCGGCGTAGTGGTGTGTGCTTGTCTTTTAGATAACTGGAGCTTGAGCTTCACACAAGCGCAAGTGGTACCCTTGGTGGTGACGATCTTAGCTGGGGTGTTGAACTGGTGGTGACAATAAAAAATGGCAGCACACGAGAGTCCCTATTCCTTCATCACAAAGGCAAATGTCTTTACACTGCTCAAGACACTGTCGCAGAGGGTGTCGATGATGGGATTCCGGTAGAAGGAGAGATAGAGCGAAGAATGAAACTGAACTGAAGCGACCTTGGCTGTTGAATATTCGAGAGAGCAAGCAAATACCACCATGCTTCTCGTCAAAAACAACAGAAATAGCACAACAAGATATGGACCAATCTCCTAGGTAGAAAAGAGAGCAGCATCACTTGACCAGCAGATAGCGGGCAAGGAGGGGCATAGGAGTGAGAGCTTTTGTCCGACCCAGAATATACACATATACATTAATTTAAGAACCCTATGTACTTTCGTGAATCATCACTCTCAATCAGTTACTCATCAACTTGTACATCCATCCTCCTCTATGGTCGATTCGATCAAACTTTACGACTTCCCCGCATCTCTCACAGCATTCATCCACTGCTCCTCGCCAAAATTATCCAACCCACCTCCGATTGTATCGTATACCTGCCTTACGCTCTCGGCACCAAACAATTTGCCTTCCATGGCTGTAAGATATGCAACGGCGGCGCGAACGAGTACGGCATCGCCTTCGAAGACCATTACGTCCCATAATCGTGTTGCGTTATCCAAGGTTAGGGATTCGGTAAATAAGGATGTGAAGATGTCTTTGAAGTAGACGTCGTGGCGGAGAGCGAGTTGGGGTGATGTGAGGTGTGCGTGTAAGCGTGGCGATTTCATCTTGAGGGTGGACAGTAGGAGGGAGTATGCTCGTGATGTCGCACCAGGGTCGCCCGTATGAAAGGAGAGAGGAAGAGGGCGGTTGAGGATGTTGGAGAGCGCGCAGAAAGCAGCCGAAGGTGTGGGCAGGTTGAGCAGAAGAAGGGCGGCCATTGTCTGCATTGTGTTAGATTCGAAAATTTATCGAGGGAGAGAATGCTTACACTTGTCCCATGAATATATCCAATATCGCTCCGGTACATGGCGTATGCTTTCAAAACATCCAGTAGCGAGCTATGTAGCGGCCCATCCGGTTGAAAGATCTTCAACTCAGGGTAGGTTTTCCGGACATCATGTTCAATCTTATCCAGCCAGGACTTTTTCATCTCCTCATCTGCAGACAACTGAGAACCCCTCTTGATCGTCGACTCCAATGCCCGCGCTCGACGAAGAGCAGCAGTGTATGAAGAGTCCGACAACCCTAGTTCATTCCCAATTGCCTTTGTCCACACACTGCCTCGACTCCTGGGAGCAATGCCCCTCCACCAGAGCTCTCTTGTTCGTTTCTGGCGTGTGGCCTCGTCCCAGTTTGGTAGAACATGCTCTTCCCAGATCCGCAGCAGGGAACTGGCAGTGTCGTCTCTGCAGGTAGTCTTTGCATTGCGTTCTGCTTCTCTCCTCTTCTCAGCTTCGAGAGCTTGTGCCATCATCCTCTGGTATTCCTTTAAATGACGTTTCTCTTCGGCAGGGTCCTTCGGCGGAAGCCAGGATGGTCGGGTTCGGGACAGAACTGCTTCTTTCTCTTTCGATATTGGCAGGGGATCAATCATGATGTCCGTTCGTCGCAGAGGTGGGAGCTCGGCAATCGCAGATTTGACTCGGGGCTTGTCAGTGGTGCGAGAACTGTTGAAACTTCTATTTTGCCTTGGATCTGCCTTCTTCTCTTCCGTTTCTGCATGTGCTTCCAATGCCTCCGTCAAGGCCTTGGCTTCCTCGCTCAGTTCCGACAAAGCGACAGTCCAGCTCTTTGCTCGAGCTTTGGGGTAGGCATCATGATTAATTGGGAACTGGCCCATGCTTGCTCCACGCTGCATGCCACCTCTTGGAGACTTCGGTGATCGTAATTCTCCCTGCTCAGCAGGTCTTGGTGAAGTTCCATTGCCTAGGCTCTTGATCTTCTCTTTCGGAGGCCTCTCCGGACTTGTAGAGGCAGATGCAGGCATGCTGACTGTTCGCTCTTGGGGTGGTCGTGGTGAAATTGGAACATTCTCCAGAAAGCATTCATCCGGTACATCATCTCCGTCATCCTCATCACACTCCTTTTCCAACTCTTTTGCAGACTTCCTCTCCCGATTCGACTGCCAACTGCTTCTTCTCGTCTTCAGTGAGCTTGTAGAGAGATTATTGCGTGGGTTCATCGTAAAATTCGGACTCGAGCTTCGGTTTCTTTTCATTGCTGGGAAAGAGGCCGTGTTGGGGCTGCTGACACCCCTTCGAGAGATTGGAACTCCATTGTGTGTAGGTAATAACCCCAAGCCATCCGATGTCACGCTCTTGACCTGGCCTCGCAGGCTCGGATATGCGGGTCGTGTCTTTCCAGCGGTCAATTCCCTCTGCAATCGATTACCATGTGTCGTCGCCATTGGCACACGCTTCCTCTGCTTTGCCGCCGTTCGCAGATCGCTCGCAAAGGTGGCATCGTAGGGATTGATGGTGGTCTTCATAGCAAAGTCGCCAATCTCTGCCTCGGCCCTGGACTCATCATCCAGGCCGATTTCTTCGAAGTTGCCGACATCAGAGAGGGCAGTGTTGTCGTCGGACTGGTATGACGAGTGGAAGGAAGACGATTTGGATGACTTCGAGGAGGTCAGGTCAGGAGGAGAACCGGGGATTGGCGAGTGTACGCCCGCATCGTGGAAGTTCATCATCGCATCGTCGAAGACAGACGATGACGCCGGAGACGTCAGCGTTCGCTGTAGAGTCGCTATCTTGGCGGTTGGTGTTGTCCTTGGGATGAAGGTCACTGGAATGTTTCAACGCGCGAGGGATCGGACGACCCCTGAGCGCAGTGTGCGTGTGTGTGTGTGCGTGGGATGGATTGCTGTCGCAAAAGCCGCGCGACAAAGCGAGTGAGTGGGCGAGAGGGAGCGTTTCGGGTATTCGATTATGAAATAAAACTAAAACGACAGTGACATAGACCGTAAGGGATAATTAATCGTATGGAGTGATCGGGGGTGCTGCAGAAGCGGTGTGAGGGAGGGCATCAAAAACGAGCGTGATGGCGGGATGGTGAGGAAAGAAGGGATGGGATGAAAAGAGGGAGAGAAGGGAGAGAGCGATGGTGTTGATCTGGTAGTAGCTCCTTCTTTCCTTTCCCTTGGGTCCAGTTTTTCGTGGTGTTCTTGCTCTGGCGGGCCTGCTCGTGCTGGCGCCGCTGGCCCTGGCTTCTCCTGAACTTGGCCGCTCGCGGATTGGCTCCGTCTGCTCACCCACCGAAATGAGATGGGGCACAGCGAGATTTGATTGGGAGGGATGATGGCCAGACGTATATAGATAGATTAATTATTGTGCACGTTGGGTGTGCAAGGAACAGATGCACGTTTGTTGGCAGATT
>Ga0302227_10003385_pt1 | contig 10510 bp, 6 predicted proteins | sample II_Palsa_N1_1_FD_193525 | JGI IMG/M metagenome (GOLD analysis project Ga0302227, IMG submission 193525) | Peat permafrost microbial communities from Stordalen Mire near Abisko, Sweden - II_Palsa_N1_1 | ecosystem: Environmental > Terrestrial > Soil > Palsa > Peat permafrost | place: Sweden...
CAGCAGCGGAATCGCCGCCTGCTCAGCGATCGTATTGGCACGTCCGTCCCACGTGAGGCCACCGCCCGGTCCAGGCGGGCTAATCATGTCAGGGTTCTCGAATGTGTCCGAATACGGATTGGTGTAATCCTTGTACATCAGCGTGGGCACGGCGCGCGTGCCGGGCTGCTTGCCGTCACGGCCGCCCAGTTGCACAGCCAGATCATTGGCGGGCGCATAGGCGTGCTTCGGATCGTGGCACGAGGCGCACGACATCTTTCCCGAGCCCGACAGCGACTGATCGAAGAACAGTTTCGCACCGATCTGCGCGGCGGCCGATAGCGGCGCCGCAGGAGCAAGCGGCGGTGCAACCTTGCCCGGCACGGCTTGCTTCACCGCAGCCGGCGCGGAGGGCGAATGAGATGTCGAGATGGAATCCTTCGCGGGCTTGCACGCGGCGAGTGCAACGACGAACATGGCTGCCGTGAAGCAGGCAGCGAGCATGGTATAGCGCATGGTGGTGATAGGTTTTGGCGGCCGGCCATTCGAGCAGCGAAACGCGCGAATGAATCGGCAAAACTACATGGTGATAAGCACGGTACAAAGCCGGAACGCCCCCGCTCGCGCGGATGCGTTCCGGCCATGCACGGACTTCGCGTTTGGCGCTTACGGCTTGATCGTCCAGATGTTTGTCTGCGTGGTGTCCGGACCAGTGGATGTGCTATTGCCACTGCCCACCGAACCGCTGCCGCTGCCGCCCTTCTGGCTGCCGCCTGAAATCAGCTCACCAGCCTTCATCACGTACTTATGGTTCATCGGACGAACCGAATCGAAGTGCGTGTTGGCGCTGCCCGAGTATTCGGCCAGGTTGGCCAGGTTGCCCGCGATGAATTGCTCGGTGTACTTTGAGCGATTCATGTACGACGTCGGTACGCCCGGGTCCGCCAGCGCGAACATGTCCTGCATCGTGCGCACGAACGAAAAGTGGCTGTACGAATCCGAGTCCACGATCTGCTTCGGCGCATTGGGTTGGTTCGTCAGTAACGAGAAGATCGTCGGGCCGTCGCCCTTGTTGCCGCCGCTGTATTTCGGAATCGCAGTGGTGATGCCCTCGCCCAGAGGTGCACCGCTGGTGGCTCCCCCGCCCACGTTCCAGCCGCAGCACGACGAGCTTCCGTAGAAGCTCGTGCCTTCGTCGAACAGCATGACGATGGCCGAGCGGCGGTTCGTGTTCTTCCAGATTGGCGAGGCCTGTATGGTGTCCACCAGATACTTGGCATAGGCATCGCCACGCGCGATCCCCGAGGACGTGCAACTGCCGACACCACCGTGGATATCGTCGCACTGGTCAGGCACGATGTAGTTCAGCGCGCCAATGTCGCCGCTCTTGAGATCGTCTTCGAGCTGATGCGTGTTCCACGCGATCTGGTTGGCCGAGGCATAGGTTCCGATCGACGCATCCCACTGTCCGCCGCCGACCGAACGGGCCAGATTTTTGAAAAAGTCCGGACGGTTGCGCACTTCGTCGAAATTGACGGCTGGGTGGTGTTTGGTCTTGTAGAGGCTGGCGGGCATCGTCTCGGTGACCCCCGTGGTGCGGTTCGTTCCCGAGATGGCGGTGTTGGCGACTCCGTCTTTGCGCGGATCCTGGCCCGGGTTCATCGACTCGCTGTACACCCGTGTGCCCATGCCCGCGTTGTACATCGCGGTGAACATGTTGCGGCGGCCCTTGATGTTGTGCACTTTCGTGTCGGAATCGCAGGCTTTCAACGGCATGTAGACATCGGTCGGCTGGCTGGCGGTGTCGCCGGCCGGCAAGCAGTTCCACGCGTTGTCGTCAGCCACGCCCCAATCATCGGCGCTGGCGAGCGCGATGTAATTCGGCTCGCTGGGGTTGCCGGTGGAGAAGTAATTGGCGGCCTTGTTGCCTTCCACGTGTAGGTAATTGTAGAAGTTCGGATAGGCCGGATCGTCGATCGACTGGTTGCTGTGGTTCTCGAAGATCACGACAAACAGGTGATCGTAGCGCGGGATGCCTTCCGGATTGAACGCCGCATCCTGCGCGGCTTTCATCGTCTTGACCGGATCGATCGCGCTGTCGCTGACATAGCCGCGATCGAGGATCTTCGTAGCGAGCATGTAGCGGCCAGCCAGCGTGTTGGCCTCGCTCAGAAGTGCCTTGGACGCGCCCGAGCCAGTGATGTTCGTAAGTGAACTCACGACATCGTTGGGATTGACGGTCACGTCAACGGTCCCACCGGTCAGGCTAAGGCGCCCGGCGATGGCGGCCTTTGCATCGGCGAAACTCAGTTGCTCGGCCTCAGTCAGACGCACCACTTCCGTTGACAGCGAGCTGATTATAACGTTTGCCCCCCCGCCGGCTTGGGCGGCGGCGCTACGCAGGTTCATCTTGCTCGCCACTTTGGTGGTGCCGGCGCGCGGGTCGGTGTACGTTGCGTCGGTATCGACTACGGCAACCAGGCTCGTGGCCGGCGCGGCCGGCGTTAGTGTCAGTGTGAAGAGGCCGTTGCTGTCGGTGCGCGTGAACACTTCGCCTTCGTCGCACACGCCGTTGTTGTTGGTATCGGCGCACACTGTGGCATTGGCATACGTAATAGGCACGAAGGTCTGCTGCACGTCGTCGCCCGTGGTGCTTTTGGCGTAATCGACCCCGGATGCCGACGAATTGGCGAAGCCGGCTGGACTCTTGTAAGTCGCACCACTGACGATACCGCTGACCGTTCGCGTGGTGCCTCCGTTGCCACCACCGTCGCCACCGTTCCCGCTGTCGCCTCCGTTACCACCGTTCCCGCTGCCGCCGTTACCACCGTCGCCGTTACCGCCGCTATTGCCGCCGTTGCCATTGCCTCCGTTATTGCCGCCGTTGTCGATACCGCCGCTATTGCCGGGGTTCGGGGTATTGCCGGGGAGTTCGCCGCCACAGGCCGTAAGCGTCGCGGCTGCAGCAAGCGCGGTGAGCAGCGGAACAAAGCGATGGTGATTGCCTCGGAATTGTGGGTACATTTTTTAGCTCTCTTGTTCGTGGCGATTTATTAGTGATGTTGTCGTCGTGTACCCGTGTACCGCACTGATAGCCTCTCTCGGCGCTTCCTTCTGGCGAGTGTTCCGCCTGCACGAGATGTCACCCCGACTGAGGCGACCTGTAGGCAACGTCGATCACGTAGCGGGCACATGCTAGAAGCCGAACATGACTATTTAATTACAAACTTACACATATGTTACTTGTAGCTTTCAATCGTCGTCTTTTTGGATAGGCAAAAGAAATAAATTTGAAGTAATTAAGAAAGATAGCAACACTTGCATCCTGGCTAACCCGCGGACCGAGCGATTCGCTCCAGCAAGCTCGCAATGAAATCCGCTTCACAAACTGTCTTGCCATCCGCGTCCTCAAATGTCGCCGTGTCGCCCCGGCAGCTCGCCACCTTGCATTTCTCTCTTGAATTGCGCGACTGGATTGTCCGGGCACTGCAGCGAGGCGGCAGTCCCGATGACATCGCACGTGCGCTTGCATCGCAACAGTTCGATCCGGACATGGCGCGCGACCTGGTTGATGCCTTCGCACGCGTGCTGCACGAATGCCTTCCTATGCCCGAATGCCAACTCACGATAGAACGCTCGCAAGCGGCAGCTGTGACCGCGCAAACGCGACTGCCACGCGTGTCGGTTTTGCCCGGCGGCGATCGAGACGTTTACGTGTTGTCCCGCGTCGAGAAGCCGCTAATCGCCATGCTCGAAGGCGTGCTAAGCCATGATGAATGCGGTGCGCTGATTGCCGCGGCCCGTCCTCGCCTAGCACCGTCGACAATCGTTGATCCGCATACGGGGGAACCCGTGATCAGCCGCGACCGCAGCAGCATGGGCATGTTCTTCCGTCAGGCCGAAACGCCGCTGCTCGCCAGGATCGATGCGCGTGTGTCCGCGCTGATGCGAATGCCCTTGGAAAACGGCGAAGGTTTGCAGGTGCTGCACTACACGCCAGGCACGCATAGCAGCCCTCACTTCGATTTCCTGATCCCCGGCAACGCAGCCAATCAGGCGTCGATCGCACGCAGCGGCCAGCGCGTGAGCACGATGGTGATTTACCTTAACGATGTGTCCGTCGGTGGCGAGACTGTGTTTCCAGAAATCGGTTTGTCGGTGGTGCCACGCAAAGGCAATGCCGTGTACTTCGAATACTGCGACGCCATCGGCCAACTGGACGGCAAGACACTGCATGCCGCCGCCGAGGTGTTGAGCGGCGAAAAGTGGGTCGCCACCAAATGGATGCGGCAGCGGCGTTTCGTCGTTGCTGGCGAGGAAGGACGCGGCGGGATGATGTGACCGGCTGGATCTTCGGAAACAAAGAGGCTTGGTTCCATTAAGACGGCTGCTATGCTGCCGACGACAAACCGAATGACTGATCGATGAAACACGCGCTGGTTTTGCCTGTACCACGTGCTCAGGCGCCCGCATTCGCGTATCTGTAATCAAGCTGTCACCGCCGCGCGTTCGAATCTGTCAGCTTACGTTTGTTGCGGCGTTGAACTATCTATCTGGATCGGATTGACGTGGTATTGATCGGGCGATGAACCTGATCGAATAACCTCTTCACGTGTTAGCCCAGGCAATGGATCAACGTTTGGTATCCGTACGCCCTTCTCTAAGCGCAGGTTTAGACGAGAAATCGAGAAGGTCGTTTATCCCAGCGCCGTTCACAGTTTCATCGAAGCGGTATTTATCCTTCTCGGCGTGAGCAAAACGGCGCTTGACAATACCAGCACGCAGACGAAGACCGGCATCGCGCAACGGAGGCCGGACTGAGACTCGATTGGTCGCAAGACGACTATCCTGTGGTATTCCAGCAATCGAAGCCACGAACCTTCGACGGGTCGATTCTGTGTGGACATCAACAAGTAAAACAGCCCTGAGAATTAGAATCTAACGCGGACGATGATATGCACCGTCCGCGCAACGCGCTTTAACGCAGCGGTCTAAATGCTACCCTGAGCTCCTTCGTGAGGACGTCCGGTTGCTCCCAGGCGGCAAAGTGCCCACCTTTCTGCAATCGGTTGTAGTACAGGAGATTCGGGAAAGCCTGTACTGCCCAACTCCTAGGAGCTTGATAGAGCTCATCCGGAAACGCACTGACTGCTACCGGGATTTTGATTCCCTTCGGCGCAAAGAACGCTAATTTATTCTCCCAGTACAGACGTGCCGAGGACACTGCGGTGTCGGTGAGCCAATAGAGGGTAATGTTATCCAGGACATCATCTCGTGAAAGGCCTTCGTGCTGGCCGTCAAAGACACGTGCGATGAGCGCGTAACTGCGCGCGTCGTGATCAAGCATCCAGGATGCAAGGCCGACGGGCGAATCCTCAATGCCGTACAGCGTCTGTGGTCGGTTCGTCATCTCCTGAGCATAAGAAAGACCATGTTTGTAGAAGAAGTCGAGCTGGCCATAAGCATATTGCTCATCAGCAGAAAGTCCGGATGGCGGCGCTCCGCCGGACTGGAGCGCTTTCTCAATCTCGGGAGGGACCGCACCCGGCATGTTGGTGTGAATACCAATGAGTTCCGGCGGAGCTTGCACCGCCATTTGCTCAGTAACGGCGTCACCCCAATCGCCACCTTGCGCAACAAACCGTGTGTAACCAAGCCGCTTCATCAGCACCGTCCAAGCGCGGGCAATATGAGCGGGATCCCAGCCGAGCGCAGTAGGCTTTCCGGAAAATCCGTATCCTGGCAGTGAAGGGATTACAACGTCGAAGGCGTCTGCTGCTTTCCCGCCGTGCTCCGTCGGGTTAGTCAGTGGGTCAATGATCTTGAGTTGCTCTATGATGGAGCCGGGCCATCCGTGAGTAACGATGATTGGCATCGCATTTTTGTTTTTCGAACGAACGTGGATGAAGTGAATTTCCACGCCATCGATGGTGGTCACAAATTGCGGCAAAGCATTGAGTCTTGCCTCAACCTTCCGCCAATCATAGTCAGTCGCCCAATATTGCGCGAGTTTTTGCATAGTCTTCAGCTGCACACCCTGTGTCCCATCTTTCACCAGTTCCTGGCTCGGCCATTTGGTCGCAGAAATCCGTCGACGGAGGTCGGCAAGAGCCTCATCTGATGCATGGAATTGGAACGGACGTATCGATACATCAGCTGCACGCTGAACGTCCAACGATGCTGATGCTTTACTAGGTAGTGCTGTCGTAGTATTAGTAGTTTCGGCGTGAGGAGAGAGTGGCAAAAAAATCGCCATCGTCCCAACCAATGCTGAGGCCGCAAATAAACGCCTGTACGCGCATGCTTTTAGATATGTCATATTATCCACTTTCTCGTGTTTGGGGGGGCTATCGTATATTTGGTTCGAGTAGCTGAATGACGAGCATCATCGCGTGCTCCTCTCTCGTATCTTCTTGGGTGATTGCATGAAATTTTGGATAACTATGCAATTCAAACTTCCTTAACGTGGCGCCGACCGCACCGCCGAAAGTCCACTGGGAAAGAAGGCTGATGAAATATTCCGCGAAAATCGACTTTATATTGCTACTCGCGTGCGGCGCAATTGCATAGTGTTGGTACCCTCGATAACGCGTCACCCGGGTCAACCGCATCGATTGACACAACTGCGAAACGACTTCCACTGTGACGTGAAGTACTGGAAGGAAGGATCGATCAATCCGAATGACCGTCGTCCACCACGCAAGTGCACAATTTCCTGAGCGCATTTGCAGAGACTTGCGATTTCATGTCGGCGATGGCGATATTGATACCCTCCATAGATGGGACAAAAACTCCAGCGTGAGTCGGTTTGGGAGCGTTAAACGCGGCCGCGAGAACCCAAACAATGGCTCGCCGCAGTTGACTTAAAGTTAATGCAACGCGTGTCTATCTGCTAGCCCTACTAATGGATCTCACAGTCAAATAATGAGATAGTGGTTCTCATATCTTTGTATATCATCGGGCGCTTTCCTTATCGCCATAACTGCTGCCTCAATTGAACTGAAGGTTCCTGTGGGTACCTCGCACCGTGCAGTAGACCTGGACTCGCTCGTGAATGGGAAATGTCCGAAAAAGAGATTTCCCTTCGCATCGTACTAATGTCTATGTGGCAGCATTGGCTCGTCAAATGTACCGGCTAGCGGTCTCCGATATCACTTTTTGCGTTCTCTCCGGATGACTGCTGACACGTGTCACCAAATCCAAGGTTTTGTCGCGGCAAGGAACTCTAAACGATCCAGCTCGACGTCGATAGGAATGCTTATATTGTTAAATATTATAACTGTACGGCCGCAGCCTTGACAGTCTTCGCTCGGAAAATCTATCAGGCACCTCGAAGCTGGGCCGAGCTTATCTACCACAATCTCATCCCTTTCAACGAGGTCAACAACGGTTGTCGGCTGCATGCCAGCGGCCGTCATCTTCGGTAGCGAGCTCCGCGCAACATTCATTCACTACAGCAACCAATATGGCCGGGTCGGCGCGCAGACCGTGCGCGCCAACTTGCCCGGCATGCAGCCTTTTACGCGATTTCAATGCCGCAAGGGTTGCCGGCTGTTCGAAGCGAAGGCCGTCGCGGACGTCCCTCGGAGCTGCAACCACTAAGCGCTCGGTGATGGGTAATTCCTGCGCAGACCAGAGCGGTAGCGTTCATTCTCGCAATCAGTCACCTAGCCCAACGTCCACCTCCCTCATGCTTTCTTTTCCAGGTCCACACTCACATTTCGACGCGTCGAATAGCATCCACAAATCAACGGAAGCATAATCATTCTCCTTCTGGGGCACACGGTGCCAAATCGCTACGAGTTTGCTTGTCCAGAGTAGCACCATGCTGGTCTTTCGACGTGCCGACCTATATAAAAGTATCGATACCATCGTGTAATGGATTCGGTTACACGATTATGGTGTGATTGCGTCTAGAAGAGGGTTTGCAACTCGCTTCATGCGCGTCGATGTCGTTCCAGGAGAAGCGTTCTTTCTATTCGACTGGAAACAGGTTAAACCCAATGTTGTTCGCACAAACAAGATGGAGCGCAAGGCGGCTCCTAGCCGCGTGGGCTTTTCGTGGCCATTCGAACCTGCCCTATACAACCCATAGAGAGATAGCGAACGGACAGATTCAAGCATCAAATGGCGGGCGGATATCGCTCACCCCGAAGCAGTCGGGGTTCTCCGCGGGCCGCGAGGATCGCAAGAATTCCCCCGGATCGGTCGAAGCCCTCAATGCGAGCACGTTTCAGATTCTCAATGCAGCCTGCTCGTGAACCAACAACAAAACCGGTGCCCTCGTGCACGGGAGAATGATCGTGAAAAGCCTCAACTTTTTGACGCATCAGGAAATCTTCGACGCTTCAGTGACGCACCTTCTAAGCCAGGGTCAGGCAGTATTGCTGGCGCGTGGCGGCGGTGCATATCGGGGATATTGCGGGGGTTGCCCCGTTGGCAATTTCATCAAGCCGCGCGACTATATGACCGCGATCGAAGGCGTACCCGTTCGCTATATCGGTGAACAACGGGATCGGATACCCGAATACATGGACGTCGGCGTAGCAGCGCTAAAACGCGCGCTTCTGCGGTCGCACATCAACATCTACGATCCGACGACCGTTGAATTGTTGAGCTGCTTGCAGAATGTTCACGACGCCTTCGGAAAATGGGAATGGCGGGAACGCTTGTTTTCCATATCCCGTCAATTCGGTCTTTCAGCAGACCGGCTCAGATCGGTGGCTTGAGTGACTGGTTCGACCGGGGACACGTACTCACATGCTGAGCGCAAAGGATATGTACGGAACAGAGATCGGTCATCCGCTTTCTCAGCGGGCGGTATCGGTGCCACGCGCACACATTCGCCTGCCATAGGTCCGCCATACCCAAGTCGGTTGTAGCCTATTGTCGAGACAACTCGCAATGCGCCACAGATAGCGCAACGCGAGTTGACTCGTCGACTCACGCCAAGGCGTCGGTCAACGCCATCGATCATCGAACCATTCCCGTCCTCGAGCATGAATGCATTCGAGATACATCCCGGTACAGGCGGATCCTGTTGTCGCGACTGACGCTAACCACAACAGAAGAATCATCGTAGGGGACGTATGCGTGCCCTTGACCGACGATCAGCGCGATGGCCCGCTACAACAAGGCGGTGATTTCCAGCCTGCTGTTCAACAACGCCTGCTTTACAGCCTGGCCAGCGCGGATATTTGTGTCGCATTGTGTCTGCACTCTTCCCCGACACAAAACGTTGCACCGCCCTGGTGTCGCAGACACAAGCCAGATACGTACGGAGGTTCAAATACGGTCATACCAGCCAACGGAGCGCTCATCTTGCACAACACCATTGAAACACCGCTCGCCTTGCTGGCAGGCCTGCTCACTATTGCATCGCCCTGCATCCTGCCGGTCATGCCGATCTTGCTCGGCACCTCAGTCGAGCGGCCAAGCCGCATTCGCCCCTTGTTTATCGTTGCCGGTTTCATCTTGACGTTCGCCTCCTTCGCGATGCTGCTCGGCGCGGTCTCCAGCACAGTGCATGTCGCCCAACAAGTTTTGCGTAACACCGGGATCGCATTGTTGGCGCTGTCTGGATTGCTGCGCGTGTGGCCGGGTCCCTATGACTGGCTAGTAGCGCGTTTGCAGCCACCACTGCAACGCATTGGCGCCGCAGTCGCGCCCGGAATTCAGCCTGGAATTCAACCCGGAAGCGGCAACGCCGGCGGCTTCGTGCTCGGCATGTCACTAGGGGCGGTATGGACGCCCTGTGCCGGACCCGTGCTGGCATCGATCCTGGTGCTGGTGGTCAAGGCTCAGGACCTGGGATGGTCGGCACTGCTGCTCACGCTATATGCGATCGGGGCCGCCATTCCCATGCTGGCAATCATTTATGGCGGTCACTACATGACTCAGCGCGTCCGGATAGTGGCGCGTCACGCTGAACGCCTCCAGCAAGTGTTCGGCGTACTCATAATCCTCACCGCACTCGCGATCTATCTGCAAGTCGACGTCTTGGCGTACTCCCGGATCGCCTCTATTTTCCCCTCCCTGAAAGGACTCTGACATGCTCTTCCGACTCAAAAACCTCGCCATCACGACCCTCCTGCTTGCAACGGCGGCCACCGGCTCCGCTGCATTCGCAGGCTCACCCAAGAACGGGGGGACTGCCCCGGAATTCACCGGCATCGATAAATGGCTAAACAGTGATCCGCTGACCATGCAGCAATTGCGGGGCAAGGTCGTGCTGGTCGACTTCTGGACCTATACCTGCATCAATTGCATCAATACGCTGCCGCACGTCAGGAGCTGGAACCAGAAGTACAAGGACCAGGGACTGACGGTCATCGGTGTACATACACCAGAATATTCGTTCGAGCGCGACACTGACAACGTCAAGGCTGCGATCAAGCGCTTCGGGATCACTTACCCGGTGGCCCAGGACAATCGGTATGCGACGTGGGGCGCCTACAACAACCAGTATTGGCCGGCGGTTTATCTGATCGACAAGAAGGGGCAGGTTGTCTACTCCCACTTCGGCGAAGGC
>Ga0302227_10003391_pt1 | contig 10503 bp, 12 predicted proteins | sample II_Palsa_N1_1_FD_193525 | JGI IMG/M metagenome (GOLD analysis project Ga0302227, IMG submission 193525) | Peat permafrost microbial communities from Stordalen Mire near Abisko, Sweden - II_Palsa_N1_1 | ecosystem: Environmental > Terrestrial > Soil > Palsa > Peat permafrost | place: Sweden...
CCGCCATATATATTCTCTGCGGTCAGCGATGCCTTGCTGAATGGCTGTCTTCTCGGCTATGGGGTGATACGTGATGCTCATATCTACTCCTTTCAGAGCTAGTGAGTTGAAGGACATTGTTGTGTCTGACGCCATCCACGCCACAGCGAAGGGGGCTGCCGCCATTTCCTTCATGTGATCTTTGATAAAGCCTTCAGCAAAAGCACGGATGAGTCCTGATTGCCCTGCTCCTCCGGAGGCAATTCGAAGCTTGACTTGCGAATCTGTATCTGGAGCAACGCGATAGACTTCTGTTGCTTCGATATAGTGAGGAGGGTGATTTGGCTTGAGAAATATGGATGCCATGATGCCATGATGCTGTGATATCTCTGAATGGTCTGAAAGTAAATATGAAGGTTGATTGAGTTTCCAGGGAGAGCTGGAATCTTGATGCTGCGGTAATCTGAACACTTGCAGCATTGGCAATTAGCCAGAGGCGTGTTTTAATAGACGTGCCAAGAATAATCCGAGTTGTGCTTCCCACACTTCATCAGCGGTCTTTGACGGCGACAGCCCGAAAGGTGGGGTCTCGATTACCGGCATTGCGGGAAGCGGCCTCAGGGCTTGGTGTATAGCCAAAAGACCCTCCCAACTTAGAACTCATGACGTATAAACCCCTCGAAAACTAGGCATATTCCATGAACCCAAACCGCTTGTATTATCCCTATCTTGATTGAACAATCCAATCTTGGCCCATGCAAGAAGCATCCAGGCGCTGGGCATATAAAGCTATTCTCTCCGGGATCCATCCAGAGGACATTGTTTCCCCTGCCCGTGGTAGACTAGGATGACCGAGCGTGAATGTCCTTGATGTTCGGCATACTTTCCCTGAAATTGAGAACTGGAGACAGTCTGGCTGTTTCTCGCACAAATCCCGACATACTTGAAAGGTTTCCGCCGGCCACTGATCATTCTCTGAGAGATTGTCCCAATCTATGCGCTCTGGTCGCAGCTGAGGTAGCACGTAGTTGTAGAATATATCCTTATGGCGCAGCAGAGTTGCATTCTGAATGAATTAGCCGTTTTGGTCTAGAATTACTTGTGTGAACGATGATGACTTACCTGTCGATACCAACTGTACTCAAACTCACTAAATTCGACGGCATCAGCAGGTGAGACATGATGGTATGATGACACATGATAACACCAAAGCCTCTTATCCGATCCTCCAAAGTTGGAATCGAAATCCATATCCTTGGGTTGGTCACTAAAGAGATTTGGCCATGCCCAAAGCAGACCTACACCAGCATCTGCCAGCACCTTCCCAAGAATGCAATCACCAGCCCAATGACCAGCAGTGAACTCATCGTATTGTTTTTGGTTCGATCTCCAATGCTTCACGACTTTTCGAAGTGCCACGTTGGATAAGATGGTGCCGGCGCCGCCATACGCAAAGACGACCTCGCCAATCTGCATTTGTTGGCCTATATAATGGGGTTGCAAATGGTCGAAGTGCGAAAGCCACTCTAGAAGAGCAGGCCATAGTATGTAGCTATCAGTTTCGATGAAAAGATACCACTTTGCATCGGGTCGGTGGGCAAGGGACTTTTCGGCGATGGGGAGAAATTTCCATTTGTCCAATCGCCAACCCGGAGTATTGCGGCCTGCCTTTGTATTTGCGACTGCTGACCAACGCTTGGCCTCCTCGGAAGTAATGCCAGCTCTGCCCTTTTCCAGAAGCAAACGATAGTAGTCAAAGTCTGGATGGGATGCGACGATGTCGGGATTAACTTCATCCAGAGCATTGAGGACATGATGCCCTTCGATGTACTCCTCCATGTCGGAGAAGATGGTAAAGTGGGGAGCACATCTCAATGTCGTCTTGAAATGTATCGGAAGTTTCGCAGGTGCCTCACTGGCGCCCGTCCGCAAGACGACCAGAATATCATCGATTCCGTGGAAAAGTTCGGGTTCGCATTCGCCGTTTGAGCTCTGCTCTGGTTGGACATCATAGTAAATACCAGTGAACGAGGGATGATAATGATAATAAATGTGCCAGAGCCAAAACAATGCAAAAATGGCGGCCGTAATGCGAATCGTGGAGAAAGCGGTCGACTTGGTTGATTTTCGGAGCATGTTCCAACCTGAAGCTGTTATGCGCCTTGCAGCGAGCCTCGCCAGCAAACATATATCAGTGTATATATCCACTCGAAAATGAGTGAAACAATTGAAAATGGAACGTCAAGGTCACGAATGAAGATAGAGAAAATGGAAGGAGAAAATTATGTTGGATAAGGAAAACTACATCCATCCTATCCTATGAAAGTACGAGATCTACTGAATCCTCACGAGACGGAATGAATGCTCCATTGGGCGCTCTCAACGGTTGCGATGTTGGTTTTATGAAACGTCTTAAGTTATCTACAGGCAGTCATTCCATGGCGCTGGTAAAGTGGAGTAACACGAGGTTTGCTGTGCGGTAAAATCAGCCAATTACACCCCGCTATTACCCACGATCGCGATCCCCTTTGACTGGCGAGACATGTCCAACGCGCTAAGCAAGGGTTCTCAACTGTTGTGATAGGGCAGAACGTTGCGGCTAAGCGAGACGCCCCTGCTTAGCGCGTGGACATGTCAATTCCCAATTCCCAGCAGTCGGGATGAAACCGGTCGCTTAACAGTCTGCATGAAAACTGGGCGCTTAACCTTACATGATTGCTGGCAATTAACTTGATGGTCTGGCACTTGGCCGGTAATGATCTAAATTTGGTCGATGCATCGTGAGTTGTGATGCTCTCCATGCACGATCCATACCACTAAATAAGCATCAATGACAAGCACCGCAAACCAGACAGGGTACGGCTCAACTTTAAGGTCATCTAGATGCGAGCCAACATGTATTTTGTTGGATACATGCCGCCATGGACATACTTTACACCGGTAAGCTTCTGAACCGAGAACAGGATGCGGGTGGTCCTGAAACTAAACCAACAATCGGGCATTTGGGATGCTATGTGCCAACATATACATGGATCGACGCAAATCTCAATCATCTCCTTCCGTTCCTCGATCTATCGAATTCATTCTGCAGTTTTCTATCTTTTATTGGATTTACGTTGACTGAAATCTGCTCATTGTCGTTTGAAAATAATGTCTGTTCTCCGGGTTAACTTTATTTTCTTGTTGTCTCTAATATGCCGACTTGTCCTATGTGACAACACCTGCTATCCTCCTCCTGGTCAGGTGTCTCTGACTTACCCAGACGGATCATTCATGGAGCCTAATAGCGTTCCTTCCACATTCGGAGCGGGTGCGAAGTTGAACATCAGCTGGACCACAATTTACCCAACTTCCACTCTTTACCTGATTGGTGGCTGCAATTGGAACCAGCCGCTGCAGCTCGCTGGTGAGTACTAGAACAGCATCACTCAACACCGATTCATATTCGTTCTGCTAATGTTGATGACTTCAGCTAATGTAGCGCAAACTTGGTTTGAGTGGGTTGTTCAGCCGTCGTCAAATAATGCTTCAGAGACGTATGCATTTCGAGTCGTCGACCCTAGAGGCAATGCGACGGAGCAACAAATTGGCGGCTTCCTCAGTGCTGCATTCTTCATTAGTTCTCAGCAGACATCAAGTTCAGTGATCATAGCTACAACAGTGAGCTCGGCTCTGGCACCAACAGTCATTTCTACAAGCGTTGCATCGAGCATCACCTCGGCCAACCCCCACGGTATGTTCGTTCATGTCACTTCTGCTTTGGATGCACAGCTAATATTATATGAAAAAGCAAGCGCCGCCGCAGAAACGATTCCGGCAAGTACATCTGGAAACGCCAGAACTCTTGGCATTGGGTTAGGGGTAGGGATTGCAATTGTTGTGTTTGGCTTGGGTGGTGGTATCGCCGGCTATTGCCTTCGGAGAAGACTCAAACGCCGCACCTCTACAATAGAGACTCGGAACGTTGAGCCAGAAACATATGGTAGTAAGATCGAGCAGCTCAAGCTCCATGAGATAGATCACGGAACTATCTCAGTGAGGGAAATCGATAGCCATAGTGCGTGGTCAGGCGCAGAGGCAGAGCAGAGAACGAAAGCAACATCAACGACACATTTCCCAAACGTACTCAGACAATCTGAGCAACACTATTATGAGCTTGGGCAGTGATAGATAGATATAGAATGATAAAGCAGATCGGCAGAGATGACTTTTGTCACCGCCACGAGGAACACTTCTACTGAAACGATGTCTTTTTTGGGCTAGGTCACCTCTAACCATGAGTTGCTGACCTTAGTAGCAATGTTGGGATGCTGAATCCAAATGATGGCGATGCACTGGCATCCTTATTTAGATTGCTAAAGAAGTGTCACTAAGGATTCATTCAATATATTGACAAGTTGCAATCTCTTTTAAGACTGAAAAGACCATCTCAATCCGAAATCTAGGCCCACTTTTGCCCCGAGAGGACCTCAGAGCAACCGCTAGCTTAGCGAGACCCCTCTTTACCCAGAAATATTTAGATATGAATTTGTTATATTATGAGTGCAGACTTGAAACATGATGGCTTGGTGAGTGAAGTAAACGGGAGCAATGATATAGTTAACGGACCAAGGATGGATAGTCAATGATCGCCAGCTATACAACTTTGGAGACCGGTGGTAATAAGTCTGTGAAGCCATTCATGAGTTGATCGTACGGAAGGATTATGATGTGCACTCCAAAAAGTACAAATTTGGCAAGCAGAGGACTCAATTGTGAAAGTCACCACTCCGATGATAATTAAATGTTTTGGAAGTAGGATCTAGCACGATCGGAGGAAAATTCCGTGCAAATCTTTCGGACTGTTGTTCAAGAAAGATGTATATTAATTGCATTATTGTCGAGGATTAGAAGGCTGTAGAACTGAAAGATTGCTCACTGTGATTTTTAATAAGTGCGGGAATCTGTGAAGCAGGAAAAGGGAAACTCAGGAAGAAGTAATCCCTGGTCATAAAGAGGAGAGGTGTATGGAGGAGTAAGAACATTTCTAGTACCAAGATAGTATGTTGAAGTCCTCACGTATAGTTCGTAGTGTAATCTTCCATGTCTTGAAAACGCTTAAGGAGTTCAGATTAGAGTTCGAGCTCAGTTCTCTGGAATTGTAGGATGAGTCACCCATCAAAGATGTCGATCGTTTCTCCGGACATGACTGAAGTGCTAGAATCCGATCCCTGAAAATATTACACGAGCGCCAAGACTGCTGAAGCAGAATCCTGACGCCCTTCTTATCCGTCCAGTTTTGCGACGTCACTTAAGAAGTCTTGGTTGGGTTACTAAATGATATAGCCTTGTTCAGAGACGTACCAAGTACGGGGCTGAGCCAAGCCCCCTCATTTTATGGCTTCGCTTCCCCAGATTGAAGTCCAGACCTTCGGCAAGCAAAACACAAGCGATTCTAAAATCCGAAGGTCTGCATCTCAGCCCCCTTAGCACCTTGGCATCTCCTCAGCAGGCTACAGTCATCAGGCGAATAATATGAGTGCTTTATCTTCTTTTTTAACTTGCGAAATATTTTACAAAACTTCATGTCCGATATCATGCAGGCCAAAAGCCTACAACGGAGCTCGAAATTTGTTGAAGGGAGGCTGAAATTGAGTACTTCTTGTGTGGAATGCCACAGGAGAAAGCAAAAGGTATGGGCGCCTCTCAAAGAAATGGGTGGGTCGCGGCAGCAAGAGAGCTAAAGAGGATCTAGTGTGACCGAAAACAGCCTTGTGGGCACTGTGCGAGACGATATCCTCCACCATCATGCATATATCGCACTCTTCGGTCAGCACGAGAGTTTTGTTTTAGATGCCGAGCTGACTCAAAGTACAGGGACATTTCAAGCTCATCACAAGATCAGCGGGAAGTCCCAGAACCGCAACCATATGCAACAAGCCTTCAAGCGCCGGATTATGCAATTGCAACTGAACGAGACTTTGCTTTCAGCAGCCACCAACCGAGTGATGAAGCGGGCAGTTCTTGGTCATGGCGTATCACGCCTGAATTTGAGCAACACTTCATCAATTCAGAACCAGAACCGGGCCAGCCAAGCATTTCTATCGATTCGCTTGAAAAATTCGGCTCCAATGAATATCAAACGCTCATCACTACGATGGTTTCTGAGCTTTCTGCTTCTGCAGCTTACGACTCGTTTATTTCTGAGATACCTTTCCTAAGACAGTCGAAAGGCGGTGAAAATAAGTCACCTCGTATTCTCCAAAGCAGTTGGGAAGAGAATGGACAATCGAATGAGAAAACTTATTTCGGGCACGATACGCTACAGCATGATGCAATTCCGCCACCGAGTAACTTCAGCATTAGCGTCGTGGACCCATTGCATTATCTAGGAGTTACACCTACGGTTCAGAGTGCAGAATTACTACGAGGTTGTAAGTACCGACTTCAATCAATGTAAAGATACAAACTATTAAATTGCTAAATATCCCCGCAGTCATAAACATCATAACTAAGTACGTGGTCTCAATTGACGGAATTGTAACTCCCAATTATTACAATGATCACTGGGTCAAGTGGTCCATCAAATCACCACTGTTAGCCCACATAGGTATTCTTACGGCGGCAATGTATCAAGCAGAAGCGCAAAAGATTCCACCTGCACAATCACCAATAGCACTCCGCTATAAAGTCAAAAGCATTGAACTACTCAACGAAATGCTCGGTGACAAGACAAGGGCTACATCGACTGAAGCTATAGCTGGTGTTATCTTTCTGCTGGTAAACGAGTGGTATTGGAGCAATCATGAAGTGGTGCAGAGACATATGCAAGGGTTGGAGGAGATGGTTCGGCTTCGCGGCGGCTTGGATGATTTGGGGATGAGTGGATTTCTGAGGAAGATGGTAATTCAGTACGTTTGGCATTTCTTATCCACTACCGAGTTGCTCAAATTCTAATATTTGGCCTAGCACGGACTACAATGTCGCCTGCTCGTACGAGGTCGAACCTTCATTCCCGCATGAAGTCTCAGCTCACCCTCGGCATCCGGTTGAAATGAGTATTCCATTCCTTGCTACGGAGGGGGATTTCAGCAGCAACACAGAGTATCTCCAAATTAGTACGGAAACAGCCGCAATCCTTGACGACATGCGCTTCTTTTTTGTAGCACTCATAAAACACATCGACCATAGCGCCTCAGGGCAAGAGCAAATCAGATTGATAACCACCGCAACATGGATTCGAGACCGTATCACCTCACTTCCAGACGTCTCAGCAGCCGATTCACCGTTGGCAGCTGATTTCACCTATAAAAGCTGCCGCATCGCCGCTTTAATCTACTGTAAAGCTATCATTTCGCGGACCTCACTGTCAAGGATATGTAACGTACAAGATCTCAACCAACTATGGGCCAATATGTGGCAAGTCAAGCTTTCCCGTTGGAAACAAATGCCGGGAATCTTCCTCTTCGTTATCCTATCTGCTCTTTCGGCTGCAGAAGCTGCTCCGCATGGGAGGTTTATGAAGAGTATGTTCAAGACTACGAGTGCGTACATTGGATTGGAGCACTTTGAGCTTGTAGATGCCGCATTGACGGCCTTTGTTAAGATGCAGAGGTGGTTGAAGAGTGGAGAAAGGGGGGTTGAGAGGTTGGAGAAGCCGGTACCGTTGAATTTTATTCATATATATGAGCGTTAAAGTGAAGGGTATCTACAAAGTTCCGAATAATAAACTTCTTCGTGGGTTAGTGAAGAAACCATTACTTGGAAAATAGCTCCAGGAATGTGAAACACTCGGTTGTGAGGGCACTTCGATAAAGTACCACGCTCAGACCCTGAACCACGATGCACCTCTCCAAAACTAGTTCACCAGGCTGTCAACTCTATGTTTAATTGAAATAGTAAGCTGTCTTGTTTGTCTAGTATTTATTGGTACGATATGATCAGTTGTGCTTTTAGAGGATCTCAAGCACTAGTGAAGGTGTCCAAAGCTGGTGAAGCAGCCTAGTTGGCTGACTAATCTTCTCTGCAGTTTTTAGGTAGGTTGTGTTCTAGAACGTCAGTGGCGTTTTCGCTTTTCGGAGCGGCAAGGTCAAGGTTCTCCACGCCAATCTGCGGAGCTTTTCTCCATTTCCCTGTCCCTGCGAGTCATCACAGATTGTGCTTGAATCTGTATCTGTACCTCTCCAAACCTTTCTCCGACCCTTCCCGACCCTTCCGTCTATCACGAGCCTTTCCTCGATCAAGTGTTACACCACTCCTACTTGAACGGTACGCGGAAATCGCGGGCGCGCCCTTGAACCATAACATTTGGTCTGCCGATCAGTGCTGGACCCCGAGTCCCGCTACTTGGTACATAGGTACAAGGCGGGGACCATGTCGATCCAATAACACTGGCATATACAAGAGATCTGCAGGCCCGAGGGTCAGAATGGCAGACACTGGAGGAGATGGGGTTCTGCGAAAGCTGGAACCACATTGGAATAGGGGAATGATTGCTGCCTCCATTGCTATTTCTCTTCTTGGGGCATTTACGTCTACCCAACTGTATGCAAGCCCTTGACATGGCGTCTTGTTGTATCATCTGACAGAAATAGGATGTGCCAAGCCAGAGCCTCAATAGGTTTCAATGCAGTTCTTGTTTGGACGCTGCTTGCGAGCCTGACGTTCGGATTCTGCTCAATATGGAGTCTGCATTTCGTGGCGATGCTGGCATACGAACTGGATATCTTGATTGGGATCAACACGGGTTTAACAGTCCTCAGCTCTGCGCTGGCTGTTGTTTTCACTTTTGCAGCATTGGCGGCCGATTTACTCTGGGACACCTATTCTCGAGAACAGAAAGGAAAGACTAGGAAGCGCAAGAGGAGGACCCCAGCAAATGGTCGACCCGGCCCCCAACGAGAGCCCTCGTCGGACACCGACTCCAGGCCCCTTCTCGGTCAATCTGAAGATCTCGAAGATCTCTCGCCAAGACTAGACTCCGATCCAAATCCATTTGAACTGGACGGAGTTGATGGGGAAGATAACGAACAGCTCGACCCTCCTATCTCTCAGAATATGGGAGCTAGCAAACCAGTCAGGAGCATAACTACTTTGCCTTTGTTTGATCGATCCAGAGCTATCTCAGCATCGAACTCAAATCGAAATCGAAACCGAAACCGAGAACTTTTCTCAGAATATGCTGACAGCACTACGGACCCCACCGATTCCGGCGAGCAGTCGTCATCCGGCCAGTCTTCTTCGTTGATAGGCTCCAGTTCTACCTCTACATTCGGACTAAGTAGTATTGTGAACATTGCGTATCTCTCTGCATCTCCAGCCAAGAACGTTTTCCTCGTCACTGGAGAAACACTCTTTCTCGGCCTCACCCCCAAAAACATCGCAAAGGGTTTCGTATGGTCTCTCGCCATCACAAGCATGCATTACGCTGGGATTGGGGCTCTGAATATTCCCAGCGGATATTACACACTTAACTATGCCTGGGTTGTACTGTCTGGCATGATTAGTTGGCTCGTCTGCGTCGTGGGGTGTATTTTGATGTCTCAAATGGAAACGCACCTGGGTCAGCAGTTCCTGTTCTCGGTTGCAGCAACCGCTGGTGTAACCAGCATGCATTTTACAGGTAAGTTAATCCCACAATCGTTTGAAACAATCAATTAAGTCTTTCAGGAATGCGAGCGGCAACATTATGGACTAGGTCGCCACCCACTGAAGCCCGAGGCTACCCACCTGCTCTGGCAACTGCCGTCGTCAGCATAGCAATTGCGACTTGCATTACGGCCAACGGTCTGCTCGCTCATGCCGTAACAGTTTCTCGCAACAAGCTCGCAGAAATTGTTTCGACACGTAAAAAGTTGTGGAGGACGATTGCCCAGAAAGAGAATGCCGAAGCCGCAGCTGCTGCTCGTAGCGACTTTATTGCCTCGGCCAGTCATGAAATCAGGACCCCGCTTCATCATCTTCAGGGATATAGCGATTTGCTCTCCCAGACAGAGTTAACCGAAGAGGGACGTTTACTACTCCATGCCATTCAACGAGCCACGAAAACGTTGTCGTTGAGTAAGTCGTAACACAAGTTTTCAAGGCTGTTCCTATAAGCTAATCTCAGTCAGTAACAAACAATGTTCTGGATTGGTCAAAATTGGAAAGAGATTCCGAAAGTGTGTGTCGCCCGGTTGCTCTGGACATCAAGACTGTTTGCGAGGCCATCCTAGTTCTATTACCAAACAAAGACGATGAAGCAGAGGTAGAGATAATGGTCGTGGTCAGCCCAGATGTTCCCAATTCGATCTATTTGGATGAAACCTACATCCATCGGATCTTGATGAACCTCCTCTCCAATGCGCTGAAGTTCACAAGATCAGGTTACATCTTGTTACTAGTGGGATTTGAAGACGGCAGGCTTGTGGCTACTGTAAAAGACACCGGCCCTGGTATCCCTCCATCCTTCTTACCACAACTTTTTGAACCCTTTAAGCAGGCTCAGACGAAGGGATCTCAGAGAGGAACAGGCCTTGGTTTGAGCATTGTCAAACAACTGCTACA
>Ga0302227_10003393_pt1 | contig 10499 bp, 9 predicted proteins | sample II_Palsa_N1_1_FD_193525 | JGI IMG/M metagenome (GOLD analysis project Ga0302227, IMG submission 193525) | Peat permafrost microbial communities from Stordalen Mire near Abisko, Sweden - II_Palsa_N1_1 | ecosystem: Environmental > Terrestrial > Soil > Palsa > Peat permafrost | place: Sweden...
CCAGAATATTATCCGGACCGCCGCGTCGAGCCGAGTAGACGTTCAGGTTCAATAAAACTGGACCCTTCAGCCATCGGAGATGATCCCGATTTATCTTCGTTCCAGTCACATATACCGTTCCGCCTTTGCCAGGCGTTTCGACGTTCTCGATGCCCAGATCGATTTGCCCGATCTCATCCGCTTCCTTCTCCGCAGCTGGAATGGGATTGCCAGAATAGGACGCCGACACGATGATTGCTTCGGAAGTGGCCGCAAGCCTTGCGGCTGCCTTTCTCGAAAGCGAAATATGGACGCTGAAAGCGAAACGATTTTCTGCAGCTTCGATTGGACGGCTCGAAAGCAGGATCACGCCACACGCAAGTAGGCCGATCCAACTCCGACGAAAGGCAGTGAAGCTAGCGCGCTGTCGCATGGGACTGTCGTTCTTCCGCAAATAACAAAGAGATGTTTTGGATCTGCAAGCGGTCACGATTGCACCCACGTTCGTGCGTGTCTAAAATGAACAACCAACGAGAACTCACCGGAGTTACATCTGGACATCTACCTTCACGTCAAAGTTCTGCTCAGCATGATCCTCGGACTCGCCATCGCTCAGCTGCTCCGCGGCGTGTCCCGCATCGTCCAGCACCCCGGGAAATTTCCCGTCTACTGGGTGCACCTCATCTGGACCCTGTTCCTCTTCCTTTATCTTGTCCACTTCTGGTGGTGGGAGTTCGCGCTTGAGCGAATCTCGCAATGGACCTTCCCGCTCTACTTTTTTCTTGCCATCTATGCCACACTCCTCTACCTCATCTGCTCGCTCTTCTTTCCCGATGAGATTGATGAGTACGAGGGATTCCGCAACTACTTCTACTACCGCCGCAAATGGCTCTTCGCCTTCATGATCATCGTCTTCTCGCTTGACTTCGTCGATACCGCTATCAAAGGCCCCGCCTATCGCGCTCAATTCGGAACCATGGCTGACGTCCGCGACATTATTTTCATAGTTCTGTGTCTGCTTGCCATCAAGATCGGCAACCGTAGCTTCCAAGCCATCTTCGCTTGCCTGGCCGTCCTGCTGGAAATTCTTTACATCTTGAAGACCTCGCTCACCCTCGGCTAAAAGCATGCGCTACTGGGGTCCTGCGAATCAGCCACCGCTGCTTTGGCGAGCGAGTTTCCCAGGGCAAGAATCAGTAGAGGCAGGCAACACGCCAGCTACAGGTTAGCTTCCCAGTCCAGAGTTTTGAACCAATACGTTCGGCGCTGTTCCAGCCAGTGATCGCTTTCCCTGGAGGCAATCCACGCATTAAGGAAGAACACGAAGTCTGGATCGCCGCGACGAATCGCAAACGCGGCGGGAAAGCGTCCAAGCGGTGGCACAGAGGGTACCAGCACACTAGCCGGGAATAGCTTTGCAACAATTTCCGGACGAGGACTGTCAGCAGCCGCCGCGTTGATCCGGCCTGCGACGAGATCTTGAAAAAGAACGTTGTCGTCGTCATAGGTTTGAACCGTCGCTTCCGGAAGCATAACGCCAATCATCTCTTCCGCGACGGAGCCTTTCGATGCTCCGATCACAACGGACCTCTTATCGAAGTCAGATAGTTGGGTCACCTTTGATTCGGATTTGCTGTTAGCAACGAGGGTCACGTCCTCCGTGTTGTACGGATTGCTGAAGTTCACCTTGAGCGCCCGGGAAGGTTCAATCGAAAGACTCCCGATGATAATGTCCGTTCGATTGGCCAGCAGGTCTGGAATCAGCATGCGCAGAGGCGCGGGATGAAACTCCACTTCTACGCGCATATCGCGGGCGAGCTTGCGTGCTACGTCGATTTCAAATCCCACCAGGTTTCCGTTTTTGTCATGCATAGCCCACGGGATGACGTCTACGACTCCGACCCGAAGCTTTCCCGATTTGACGATACTTGCCATCAAGTCCGCGTTACCGCGCGACGGGGTGCCAGAAGAAGCAGGAGAGGCAGTCTGCGCCAGACACGGGATCGTAAAGAGTAAGACCATTAAGCTGGCGACCGCACTCGGTCGAAGGTGTGCCCTTGAGCGTAAGCCAAAGAATTGTGAAGTTGTCATCGCCAATCTCCTTGGTGCGTCCGTAAACAAGCTTGCACCGTCTATTGAGGTCCCGCGCCATTATTGGGATTGTTGATGGTCCCGTAGTCTTCATCGCCAGGTTCTGGCGGCCCCGCACCATGGTTAGGATTATTGATGGTCCCGTAGTCAGCATCGCCGGGCTGAGGTTTTCCGGCCCCATGGTTTGGATTATTGATGGTTCCGTAATCAGCATCACCGGGTTGAGGCTTACCGGCACCGTGATTCGGGTTATTGATTGTCCCGTAGTCCGCCGAGCCCGGTCGCGGCGTCCTGTATTGTTTCTGAGGCCGCACAACCGTCTGCTCGTGGGTATAGGTAGCGTAGCCATCGTAAGTGGAATAGTTTCGGTCCTCATCATATCGATCGCCTGAACCATGTCGATTGTTGTACCCATCGTCATACCCGTGGGCGAAGACGTCCTCATACGCGCGGGGAAAGCGATTCTTGTATCCCAGGTAGTAAGGTGGCTTTCCGTAGTTCCAATCGCGCTGCCCCATACGGTAGCCATCGCGGTAATAGTCGCGGTGGGCATCTTGCTGATCGCGATGATCGTCATGATTACTGCTTATGATCGCACCCACAATGATCGCGCCAAGGATCCCCCCAGCGATGGCGCTTCCTGTGTTGTCGCTCGCCTGATGCACGCCATACTGAAACTCCGCACGGCAGCCTCGATCCACCCAGATCCCACGATAATCAAAGCCCCAGCTGTACCCTTGTCGGCACTGAGGGCCTGGCAACTGATGGACAAGTCGCACTTGGCCGTCGGTGTTCGCACGACAGTAGTGGTAGGCGCCATCGTTGCTGTTGCATCCGAGGGTGCCTGTTTGCGCGGCAACTGAAGTGGTCAACGCTGGAACAGCCGCCATAAGAAGGACGCTAAGGAAAGTGCGAAAATCGTGCATCTGATCTCCTTCACTTTGTGCGATGTATCGGTGCCGGCGAATAGGCCAAGGAACGCTCCGGCCCTCATAATTACAGGCACCACGAGAACAGTCACCACAGCCCGCGAGACGCGCAACGGACAATACCGCGTGATTCTAGCACGTTGATATGCGGTCGTAACTGCCGCATCAACCAGTACTCCATGGCTGAAAAAGGTGCCAGTGTTTCGAATCCTCTGAGACCTCGTGGCAGACATAGTATCCTTGGCGCTTAGTACCCAGAGATACCTTCACAGGTGTTCAATAGAATTAGTCGATCAACCTATTCATCGTAGACAGACTAAGCCGGAATCGGACGAATAGGTAACTGCATAGCTCGCCCCTCTTAGAACGTCCTACACATTTAATGTCGGAGGCTAAGCATGTCGCGGCAGAGAAATACAATCGGCCCCATCCTCCTCCTTTGTTTCGCAGCTTTTTCCTCCGCAGGAATTGCGCGAAGCCAGAGCGCGCAGCAACCCGAAGCGAAGTCATCAACTCCCGTTATCGTCCAAGACGAAAACTCTGCAGGCGCGAAACACCGCCCCCGCATTGCTCTCGTCCTTGAGGGGGGAGGAGCACTCGGCTTCGCACACATCGGCGTCATCGACTATCTTGAGCAGCATCACATCCCCGTCGATCTCGTCGTCGGTACCAGCATGGGCGGACTCATTGGCGGTCTCTACGCCTCTGGCCAGTCCCCCGACCAAATCCGCACCCTCATGCGCACCATCAACTGGGACGTCGCGATCGGCGGTCGAATCCCCTTCCGTGATCTGAGTTATCGCCGCAAGCAGGACCGCGAAGACTTCCCCAACCGCCTAGACTTTGGCCTCAAGCACGGCCTATCCCTCCCCGAGGGCCTGAACTCAGGTCAGGAGGTTGGCCTTATCCTCGACAAGGCCACTCTCGCCGACTACGACCTGGCCAGCTTCAACGATCTTCCCATTCCCTACCGTTGCGTCGCCACCAACATGTCCACCGGCCGTGCCTACGTTTTTGACCGCGGCTCTCTAGGCCGGGCAATGCGCGCCACCATGTCCATTCCTGGCGTCTTCGTCCCTGTCATCATCGATGGCCAGATGTTCACGGACGGAGGTGCCGTCGACAATCTCCCCGTCGATGTCGCTCGCGCCAACGGAGCCGACATCGTCATCGCCAGTTACCTCGACACTGGCCAGACCAGCGTCACTCGTCCGGGATCCTTTTTGTCCACTACCGGCAACACCATCAGCATCATGGTCGCTGCCAACGAGATGCACAGCCTTGAAGATGCCGATGTTCTCATTCGTTCCGATCTAAAAGGCATCAACGGCACCATGTACAACGAATCCGCCACCATTGCCCCCAAAGGCATGGAAGGCGCCACTAAAAAAGCCGCACTCCTTGAGCGCTTCAGCGTGAGTGACGCCGAGTGGGCCGACTACGTTAAGCAGCGCGACTCCCGCCGTAAGACCGTCGTGCCCAATCCGCAGTTTGTCGCGGTGACCGGTGATGTGCCCGCTGCCAACGCTGAGATCACCCGCGTCCTGACGCCAGAGGTTGTCAACAAACCCGTCGACACGAAACTCCTCGATCAGACCATGACACGCTGGGTCGGAAACGGCTCGCTGAACGCCGCCGGTTACTCCATGGTCGAACGCGACGGAATTCCCGGGCTCGCCGTCACCGCTTACCCCAAATCCTACGGGCCACCGTTCCTCAACGTCGGCATCAACATCGACGGGGCTGACACCGAGGACGTCCTCTTCGGTATGGCAGGCCGCGTCACCTTTACCAATCTTGGCGGATACCGTGCGGAATGGCGCATCAATGCCTACTTCGGCTCGAGTTACGGCCTAACGAGCGAATATTACAAACCCTTCACCGCCCATACCCGATTCTTCTATTCCCCCAGCGCCTACCTCACCAGCACCCGCTTCGACTTTTACAACGAGGGCTCCCGCACATCGCAATATCAGATCAGGCAGAACGGCTTCGGCTTTGCGGGAGGGTACACTTGGGCCCGCGGAGCCGAGCTTCGCGTAGGGCAGGATGAGTACTGGTATTCCGTAGCTAAGCGCATCGACTTCGACAACCTCTCGATTCCCGCGCAACTGGAAAGCGTCTCGTCCCTGCGCTTTAACTATCTGGGAGCTGACAATGCCGTTCTTCCCTTCAGCGGAGTGAACGCCTATTTCAATGTGGCGCGACACGAGACCACGAGCGGGAACGACGCATTCACTCTTGCAGAGGCTAGAGTCGCGATCTACCATCCCGTCAGAACAAAAGGCGCCGTGTTTATAACTGCTGCTGGTGGCACCAGCTTCGGGGCACCCCCTGAGGTCACTGACTTGCAGGGCTTTCCACTCGGTGGTCCCTTCCGGCTCGGCTCTTACGGTAAAAACGAATTGCTCGGCAATCAGTACTGGCTCTTCCAGGGCGGGTATGAACGAAAGCTTCTTAGTTTCAACCCTCTTATTGGAGAAGGCCTCTATGCTGTTGCTTTCATGGAAGGCGGCAAGGTCTATGAAAACCTCAATCCGATCGACAGTAATGTTTCTGAAGCCTGGGATGGCAGCTTCGCAGTCGTCGCGCGCACAGCGCTCGGTGCCGCCTACATTGGTGGGGCCGCTGGAGACAATGACCACCGCAAATGGTGGTTTGGATTAGGCCGGGTCTTCTAGAGCCAATCCTTTTCCTAAACAGCAGGGTCACCCGTTGTATAAAACTCAGGCTCCGCCTTTGGATTTTTAAGTCACGCCCTCAATGCGCATCTACCGAATACCTCACCAGCACGCCATTCACAAAATCCGCATGGATAAATGAAGTTCCCTGCTCGTAAGTTGTTGTCGATGGCGGATATACCCAACTGGATCGCACGCTCCCCTAATCACGCGCGATTCTGATCCCTGCAGAAGGCCGCAGCCGTGCCGCCTCCGGGCACCTGCGAAATCTTCTGGATGAGATTCGCTCGCGGCGGCTGCTGTCCTTGATCGCTGACGATGCCAGGGGTACAAAACGGCGAAAGCGGCTCACCAATGCCACGTTGGGGATACGGCCTTCCCGGTATCTTCTACGGAGCGACGATCGGCGGATGGGGAGACCGCTATGGAAGACGTCACGTGGTCCCACTCGGATTCCTTTGGACTGCCGGATGCGTTTTCTTACTGCTTCCTCGCAGCTCGCGATTCGTCGCCGCGCTTGTGATCGCGGCTCTGTCGGTCGGGTTCGATGCAACACATCCTTTGATGTCAAGTATTACGACTTTCCTGGACCCCAAACACAGGGGACAGATTGAAACGGTTTCAACCTACGTTTGGTTGAAAATCTCGTAATTCAGCCCCTGGCCCCCTTGCAATCTTTCCAGTTCTCAGTTAGTTAACTAACTAGTTAGTCAATCAATGCCCAACTCGAACCCAACCCGCTCCAACTCCGATCGCGCCGACCAGGCCCGCGCCCGCATCCTGGAGGCTGCCACCAACGAATTCAGTGCGAACGGGCTCGCGGGAGCTCGCACGGAGCGCATCGCCGAAGCCGCGGGAGTAAACAAGGCGCTCCTCTATTACTACTTCCGCAGTAAGCAGGAGCTTTACAACGCGGCTCTCGAAGAGCTTGCGGAGCAGGTTGTCTCGAGCGGCCTTTCTGCAATGAGCCTGGAATGCTCCGCGGGTGAACGGTTGGTGCATTTTGCGTTGAACCACTTTGACCGCATCCATACGCGACGGACATTTCAATCCCTGATGCAGCAGGAGATGATCCGCTTGCACCGCGGCGAGGAGAATGCGGCCGTGCCGCTGGTGGAGAAAGTCTTCAAGCCTATGATGCTGCGCTTCCGCGAGGCTTTCACCGAGGGCCAAAGCACCGGAGAGCTGATTCGTGTGGATGACATGCAAATGATGTATGCCGCGCTGGGAGCCAATGTTTTGTACTATCTCTCCGGACCTGTGATGGGATTGTTGATGGAGTTCGATCCCTTTGAGCCCCGTGCACTGGAGTTCCGCCGCAAGGCCGCAGTCGAATATCTCGGCCAGACCATCTTCGTCGATCGTGAGCACGGAGCACGTGTGGCCACCCGTGTGCTGGCCGCGGTTCCAATGCCCGAGCCGGACGAGCCCACCATTGTAGGAATTAGAATCCCACCGGCTTCGGTCGTCCTAAACAAGACAGTTGAAGTGAGGCACAAGTGAACGCACGTAATCGAGTCTTTCTCATCCTGGGCATTTTGACCGCAGGTTCCCTCCTCTGGTATCTCCTCACTACCCATCGCTCCAGCGACCTGGAGCTAATTGGCACGGTCGACGCCAATGAGGTCCTGGTCAGCTCCAAAATTCCCGGCCGCATTCAGACGCTCACTGTGGATGAAGGCGACACGGTAAAGGCCGGGCAGTTAATTGCGGTCATCGAGAATGAAGACCTTCAGGCCGCGCAGCAGGCCGCCGCTGCCACTGCCAAGAGCCAGCAATTCAAAGTCGGCGAGACCGTCGAAACCGAGCACCAGACCCGCGGCGAAACCGGTAGCGCAACTCTCAACGCAGAGGCCCAGCTCAGCGCTGCGAAAGCTTTGCTGGCACAGGCTCAGGCCAACTACGACCACCAGAAGGCTGATACCAGCCGCACCGTTGCGCTGACCCAGCAGCAAATCATGAGCGAGCAGTCAAAAGACGATGCCGTCACCAGCCTGCAGGCCAGCAAGGCCGCCGTCGACGCCGCGCGCGACACCGTCACCGCAGCCGAAGCTTCGCTCCGCCAGGCTCGCTCCCACGAATTGCTCACCAACGTCGCTGTCCGCACTGTGGATGAAACTCGCGATCAGGCTGCCAACGCCCGCGCTCTCGAACAGGAGGCGGAAGTCCAGCTCGGTTACTCCAAGGTCCTCGCACCGGTTGACGGCAAAGTGAACGTGCGTGCCGCGCGCCAGGGAGAGTTTGTCGCCGCTGGCGCCCCCATCGTGACCGTCATGGATCTTTCGCAAACCTGGGTGTACGCACCGCTGCCGGAGACTCAGGCGGACTCCGTCAAGCTCGGTGATTCCCTCCGCGTCGTCATGCCCTCCGGCGCGACCGTCTGGGGCAAGGTCATCTCCAAGGCTTCCGAGGCTGATTTCGCAACCCAGCGCGACATCAACGGTGGCCTCAAGCGGGACATCGAGACCGTGCAGATCAAGCTGATCATCGACAATGCCGGCGAGCGTTTCGTTCCCGGCATGACCGCCGATGTCTACATCCCCAAGAGCAAGTTGGTGAAGCCATGAACCCTCAGACCACGACTTTGGACCAGAATCCCAAGCCAGCTGGGGTCGTAGCGATTGCTGTTGAAAATATCGTCAAGCGCTATGGCACGTTCGAGGCCGTCAAAGGGGTAAGCTTTGCCGTCAACGACGGCGAAATCTTCGGCCTCCTCGGACCCAACGGCGCTGGCAAAAGCACGCTCATTCGCATGATGACAACCCTCGTCCCCATCACCAGTGGCAGGGCGATCGTTGCCGGCTTCGATGTGGCGAAGGAACACGATTCCGTTCGCCGCGTCATCGGCGTCATCCCGCAGGCTCTTACCAGCGATCCGGACCTCACCCTCGAGGAAAATCTCAGCATCTATGCAAAGCTCTACGGCGTTCCTCGCGCTGAGCGTGCAAAGAACATCCAGGAGGTGCTGGAGGCGGTAGACCTGGTCAAATGGCGCGACGCGCAAACCAAAACGCTCTCCGGCGGAATGCGGCGGCGCCTCGAAATCGCTCGCGGCCTGGTGCACAACCCGCACATCTTCTTTCTGGACGAGCCCACGACTGGCCTCGATCCCGTCTCCCGCATCGCCGTCTGGGAGATGCTCGACAACCTCCGCAAAACCCGCAATCTCACCATGCTTCTCACCACGCATTACATGGAAGAAGCCGACAAGCTTTGCGACCGCATCGCCATTGTCGATCACGGCAACCTTGTAGCGCTCGGCACGCCTATTGAGCTGAAGCAAAATGTTCCGGGCGCAAATGTGGTTGAGGTCCACTTCGATCGCGAGACCGACCAATGGAAGTCACGCCTTGAGGGCCTCGAGGGCGTGACCAGCGTGCAGGCAGAAAGCGCCGGTTTCTATCGCGTCCTAACCTCGTCAGGTTCCAGGACCACCATGCAGTTAGTCGAACTAGCCGCTTCTCTTGGCGAAAACATAACCTCCCTCAGCGTTCAGAACACCTCCCTCGACGACGTCTTCGTTCACTACACCGGCCGCCAGCTTCGCGATGAGCAAGTCAAAGCCATCTTCACCATGCCACCCAGACCGGGAGCGCAGCCATGAACAGGATGTTCGCAATCTTCGAGCGCGAGATGCGCAAGTTCTTCCGCTCGCCCGTCCTCATGATCATGTCGATGATGTTGCCCATCGTCCAGTTGGTCATCCTGGGCAACGCCTACGGCGGCAAAATCCGCAACGCCCGCGTAGCCATCGTCGACTACGATCACGGCCCTCAGGCCGTCAGAATTCGAGAGGCCTGCGCTGCGATCGCGGTCAATATCGCAACCTTCAAAACCGTTGACTACAGCAACGAAGTCCAGGCGCGCGAAGATGTCCGCACCGGAAAAATCGATGCCGCCATCATCATCCCGGCTCAGTATTCTCGCCGTGTCTATGCGCAGGACGCGCCTCGCCTCGGGCTCGTCGTCGACAACTCCGACCAGTTCACCAGCTCCAGCATCGAGTCTGAACTGCAGTCGATGGTCGACGCCCTCAATGCTCCGGTGACTCAGCCGCACATTGTCAAAAACATCGCCGTACAATCCGTCGAGCTCTACCCCTACGTCTCTTACATGAAGTTCCTGCTCGCCGGCACGATCTCTCTGGCAATGTACATCTCGGTCATGATCGGCGGCGGCATGTTGTACATCGATGACAAGGCCCGCGGCGTCCACGAGGGCTACCTGGTAACTCCCATCACCAAGCTTGAGTTGGTCATGGGCCTCAACCTCGCCGGTGCAGCCAAGGCTGTGCTTGCCGGAATCAGCCTCACCATCATCGGCTCCCTCATCGCGGGTCTCGGCACCATCTTCAACCCCATCGCCGATCTGGAATTGCTCGCCATGATCATCGCGACCTCACTAGCCTTCAACGGCATGATGTTCCTCATGATGGTTCGCGTTGACGATCCGCTCGTCCCCCGCGCCATGTTCGGAGTCCTGAACACCCTGCTGTTTTTCCCTTCCGGCGCAGTGTTCCCCATCATCGCCTTTCCAAAATGGCTGCAGGCCATCGCCATCATCGACCCGTTCACCTACTGCGTCCACGGCTTCAAAGCAATCCTGCTGAAAGACGGCGGCTTCGTGGCTATCCAGTACGATCTGCTCTTCCTGTTCACCTTCGGTATCGGAACGCTGCTCATCGCCACACCCCTATTCAAACGCACTCTCTGACGCAATTCCTTGCAGTCGTATGGAGGACCATTCCTAAGCGAGATGTGCCACTTCATAATGCAACAACTCTTTATCCATTTGTGTACTTTTCCACCACCGGTTAGCT
>Ga0302227_10003399_pt1 | contig 10487 bp, 13 predicted proteins | sample II_Palsa_N1_1_FD_193525 | JGI IMG/M metagenome (GOLD analysis project Ga0302227, IMG submission 193525) | Peat permafrost microbial communities from Stordalen Mire near Abisko, Sweden - II_Palsa_N1_1 | ecosystem: Environmental > Terrestrial > Soil > Palsa > Peat permafrost | place: Sweden...
TCCAGCGCAGAACCGTCATCGTTTTCGCTGGGAACGAAAAGCGAGCCCACAACGGCCTCCGGGTGGACCACGGCGGACTGGGCAGCAGTAGTCCCGGGGCACTCGCCATACATGCTTGCAAACGGCATGAGTAGGACGCGCGGCGACTCGGAGCTCCACCGCGCAACGACACTGGTGCCATCCAGCGCTGTAGCAAACGCGACGGGGCCGTTGGGCAAGACCAGACCGGTGCGACCGCTGTCCATGCTCGTGGGCAGGAGCGCCCATTGAAGCAGCGGCTTGTTTGGCACACGCACATCCACCAGCATTGTCAGGCCGGTGGTCGTCCCAGTCGCGACATAGAAGGGGTGTGACTTGCTGCTGTCGGCGGCTATTGCGTTGTAGACGTGCTTTCCGACCCCGTGGGCGTCCATCAGGGCCGTAGACCGCGAGGCCCGCATGTCCAGATGTTCGAGGGACCCACCTCGGGCCACCAGTGCCGTCCGTGGGTGCGCCGTGTAGCAGACCGAGCCCCTTGTCGTCGATGCTGCTGCCGTGTTCGGGTTGTGCAGCGCGTTGGCGAGGGTCCCCGATGGAACGACGAGCTGGTGCAACGCGCCCTGGGCCGTCAACACGAGCGCTTCGCTGGCCAGGTATGGGTTGAAGGCCACGTCGTCGACGGCGCTCTGCTCAAACATAACGGGTGACGCCGACGCCAGTGTATCGCCGCTGCAAAAGCGCACGGCGTTGTGCTGCACAATCGCGACGCGGTCCCTCGCAGGGCTGTTGACGAGGGCCGTCACAGGTGCGCCGAGGGCGAGCGCGAGTGCTGGTTGGCCAGTGCGCATGGACAGGACCTCCACGGTGCTCTGGTCGTCGGGGCGCACGCACAGGACAGACTGCGTCGTTTTCAGCAGGGCCATCGCGCGGTCGCACGACGGGCTCGCAGACGGAGAAGGCTCGGCCACGAGGTCGCGCAAGAGGTCTTGCGGGATGTGCGACGAGGGAAAGAGTACGTTGTGAAAGGCCATCTGGGCTTCAGTACTCGGCTGGGCACGCCGCTGCTGTTGAAGCTGCGCCCAGCGCTCGCGCATCGCTATCCGCGCTTTCGCCGTCGTCACGGTTGGGCGTGCCAGGTAGCAGGGGCCGCTGCCAGGGTTATTCGCCGTCCGCCACCTGGCAGCCTCTGCCTCTGCCCCCTCCTCCAGCTTTGCTTGCTGCCACTGCGACGGCATCGGCAGGGCGGCGCCGAACCGTCCCAGTCCGCCACGCGATGACGGCGACGAGGTCGGGAACGGTCGCTCCGTCGTCATGCGTTCAGTCTTTTTTTTTTTTCTTTTCAGTTTTCGAGTGCTCACAATTTGCCCTGACTGCTGAAATCAGCCTACTGGAAGAGAGGAAGAAGGGCAGCAAGGTCGATCACATCGGCCTGCTTGGGGAAGACCTTCTCGATCAGGACCTTGTGGACCTCGGCCTCGGGGTCGGCGATGAGGTCGGACACGGCGATGAGGGCATAGTCCTTGTCGGCGGCATCGCGGATGGTCGAGAGGACGACACCGCTGGTCGAGATACCCGAGATGACGAGCGTGTTGATGCCCTTGACCTGCAGCTGCTCGTGCAGGTCGGTCGTGCTGAGGGCGCCGTAGCGCTTCTTGGTCACGACGATCTCGCCGTCGATCGGTGCGAGCGCGTCAACGAGCTTGGTGGCATCCGTGCCATCGGTCGCGCCCTTGTACTTGGACACCTGCGCAAAGGCCTTGTTGGTGCTCGGGATGGTGGCGTAGTCGGCCTCGGTGAAGGCGACACGGACGTGCGCGACCTGGATCTTGGCCGCACGGGCGGCGAGCAGGGCCTTCTGCACGTTGGGGACCAGATCGTTCGCGCCAGGGATGCGCGAGACGATGCCCTGCTGGAAGTCCATCAGCAGAAACGCGGTCTTGCTCTTGTCGAGCGTGATGTTGGCCATTCGGTTTCTTTTCTCTCTGCAGAAACGAATACGAAAAAAAAAAAAGGTGTAGGTTCTTTCTGGTTGTCTGAAGGAGAAGGGCTCTGGAGAGATAGAAGGGGGCGGTGAGGCGCACAAGAAAATAAAACTGCGGCGCGGCAATTTTGTCCGAGAATACCGGCGAACTTTCGGGAAAAAACGCGGCGCGCCGCGATGCCATAAAACCCGACCTCTGCGCAGCGGCGCCGCACCACCCGCACGTCTTGCTCGTGTAGCTCTCGTCGACGATGACGACCTTCACCCACGGTACTCGCGGGCTTTTGCGATGAGGCGCTGTTGAAGTCGAAATGGCGCCAGGTCAACATCTGGCGGACGACCTTCTTGTTGATGACGCGGCGGCGCGTGCCCTTGCGCTTGACCATCTGCGAGGTCTCGAACGTGGGCAGGAGGATCACGTCGTACGTCTCGACCAGGTGCTTGGTGAGCTTGCGTGCTACATAAATTCCGGCTCTTAATGGGAATAAATAATATAGTCAGCTGAGGGCGGTCTCTTTTCTCCTCCACCATCCTCACAAACTTGTGATACTTTAGTTTTGCCCTTTCCAATGCTGAAAAAACAAACAAACGCTCATTTGAAATTATTTTTCTATTTTTATTTGTTTTTATTTCATGGAGGCAGGACCTACAGTAGGAAATTTCGGCTGCTTTATTTTTGTTTTATGCTACTTTGGTTTAGAGGTTGCCACGGCGGCCTTGCTCGACTTCGATCGACTCGAAGAGCGCCTTGAAGTTTCCAGCGCCAAAGCCGCTGTTGTTGGCACGCTGGATGACCTCGAGGAAGAAGGTGGGGCGATCCTGAAGGGGCTTGGTGAAAATCTGGAGCAGATACCCTTCCTCATCGAAATCAACGAGGATCGAGAGCTTTTGGAGGGCGTCGATGTCCTCCTTGATCTTGATCGGGGCCGTCTGCAGACGAATCTTCAGGTTGTCATAGTATGCGGCCGGGATGGACAGGAACTCGACACCACGGGCAGACAGATTGGTAATCGCCTGGTCGGGTGATGGGGGTTATTTTCTGATTGTCAAAAGAATGTGCACACGTACCGAGATGATGTCGTTGGTGCGCAGAGCAATGTGCTGGACACCGGCACCACCGTAAAAGTCGACATACTCTTGGATCTGCGACTTCTTGCGGCCCACGGCGGGCTCGTTGATGGGCATCTTGACATGCTCATCGTAGTCGGCGACGACTGCAAGCCCCCCCAAAAAATTAGCACTTCTCTCCCTCTCTCACAAAACAAGTACCAATCGAACGCAGGGCCGAGTACTCTGTCATGATCTGCTTGTCATCAACCGACCAGAAGCGGTGGAAGTCGAGGTACTTTTGGTACCAGTCCACCGCCGAGAGCATCTCGTTGTCGGGCTGGTTGCCGACGCAGTGGTCGAGGTGCTCGAGGAAGGTGGCAGGAAGGGTCGAGGCAAGGGGGTCGGCCTTGGTCACGGCCACGTAGTTGGGCAGGAAGAGACCCTTGTACTCTTGACGCTGGACAAAGGTGTGGTGGGTGTCACCATACTGATAAAAAAAAAAAATTCTTATTAAAACGAAGAAAGAAGGTAAAAAGAACTGTTACTGTCGCAACGGTGGCCATGACGACCTCGCCGTGCTCATCGCGCTCAACCCAAGGCTCGCGGATCGACTTGGCACCACGGGAGACGGCCTTGTTGTAGATGGCGCGCGCGTCATCGACCGTGAAGGCAACTAAAATTGTGGAAGGTCTTAATAGCAAAACAAAGAGCGCGCGTACCATCGCGAACACCATCGCCATGCATGGCCATGTGGTCGCCAAAGTCCTTGTCGCCCGGGTTGAGGGCCGATTTGAAGATGAAGACAATGTGTCCCTGCACACACACACGTAAAAAAAAAAAAATAAAAAAAAAAACGACGTGTTGGTCGTGTCTTTTCGTCAAACGCCCCCTCAAAAACGTACGAGCTTGACGACGTGCGAGGCGGCGTTGCGGAAGCCGTTCTCAAGGCCGCGATAAGCGATTTCCTTGAAGCCGAAGCGGAGGCAGTACCAATCGGCGGCCTGTGCATAGTTTTTGAGTTGAGACTGTTCTCCCCACCACCACCCAGCACAGCTGCGTACCTGCTTGGCGTTGCCGACGTAGAAGACGACGTGGTCAAACGAGTAGTACTTGCCGACCTCTGGCTTGGGGCCCTGTCAAAAAGACCATTAGATCAGTTAGCTGCCTTGTCAAGGCCTACCTTGTCCTGATAGCTGGTCATTCTTCGAGCTGAGCTTGCTTACACACGATAGTTTGCTGGCTAAAAGAGGAGCGAGACAGGTCAGTAAGACTCGGCTTTGCCAATAGAAGGAAGGGACATGTCAAGACTGGCGAAACGAACGATCGACCTGTCCTGGTCAAAAATGACAAATCATTTCCACACCGCAGTAGGACGTGCGCAATGGTTGGTTTCTCCGTCCTTGGCAGAGCCTGAGCGGCCGAGCCGCGCCCGTGGCCCGCCGTCAACAGTGACCTTTGCGCAGTAACCACTCTCTCCGTCGTCATCAGGCCGCCGTGAGAAATTGGAAAATTACGCCCAAAATCGGCCATGTGGTCTCAAACCACAACACATTCAACGAGCGACGCGGCCAGCAGACGCACAAGCCACGCGCACTCACATGACATCAAGGCTCGCGAAAGTAGAAACATGGGAGGGGTGGAAGAAAGGAGGCAAAGAGGCAAAATGGTGGACACTTAACCGTGACAAGTCGTATCGTACACCCTGCGGCTACCTCTAATTAATGCGCTCCTACGTCTGATGCATCCTTCTTAGCGCCGACCCCGGGCGGGGACGACGCCGATGCCTGCGCCGATGGCGTTGCTGCTTCCGCCGCGGAGGGGACAGCCGACGCCTTCAGCGTTGAACCCTCTTGTTGCTGCTGCTGCTGCTCAAACTCACGCACACGGTCCTCCCATGACCTCTTCTCGGTCGGGCGCGAGTTGCGCTGCGCCTGCTCGGCCCTGCGCTGGTCAATGTTCTTCTTTGCAAAGTAGAAGGCGCCGGCCGCGGCGAGAGTGAGCACGCCCCTAGTTTTACAAAGCGTCGCGGGTGAGAGCGACCGCACCGCCACCCCCCAAGGCAGCTGCACGTACCATCCGTACGCTACTGAGCCGGCTGTGTTCATGTTGCTTGCACGTGTGGCGGCAATCGGAAAGAATCGGGAAAAAATGCGGTCACTCAACGCGGCCCGTTGTCATTCGTTGCCCTTTTTTGACCAATCACTGATCGGGATGGGAGCAGTGCCTCGAGCCATTCAGAGTCCTGCCGTGCGTTCACCTCTGCGTTCACCGTCCGATGTCTCCCAGTCTTTCTTTCTTTCTTTCTTTCTTTCTTCAGTTCTTTCATTGGTGCAGTCCCGGACTAAGATTTGGCTCAGTGCAGTAGGGATGGGTTGCTGTGCTTCCAAGCCCGTCCACGAGAAGCAGCCGCTGCTCGAGGGCGATCACGACATCTACGCCGCGCACAATGCGGGCACGGCGACCGCCACGGCGGGGTCCGCTGACCACGACGACGATCTAAAGTTCGAGGCGCCCATCCAGCGCGCAAATCTTCAACCCGCTTCTCCACAACAGCCGCGGCCGGTCTCCACGCGACAGCTGCCGCCCACGGCCCTCGCGCTGCAGGCGGCACAAGCCGCCATGGAGCAGGCCGTTGTCGAGTCGCGAAAGGCGTCGCTGCCGGTCAGCGAAGGGGGGGATCCCTCCGCGCATGTATGGCCACGTTTCCATTCCCGTGCACTGACGCCACCCTTACAAAACACTAGCGCGAGCGCTCGCTGTCCAATGCCGACGAGGAGGACGAAGATACGATGTCGCGCACTCAGCGCAAGAAAAAGCAGCAGCAACTGCAGCAACAGCAGGAGCAACAGCAGGCGCACAAAGAGCATGCCAAGATCAAGCCGGTCGCGTCCACGCTCGACTCGATCCTGACCGCGCCGATCTCAACCGCCGCTGCCGAGTACAAGATGTAGGCTCGATCTCCTTTTCTTCGCTGAAGAAGCTAAACAAAGTCTCTCTCCCAGTGAAACACCGACCGAAAATTATGTGGCCAGCAACCTCAAGCCCACCCAGGCCGTCACAGAGGCCAGCGGCCCCTGTCTTCGTCTGTCCCTTCAGCACATGCGCACGTCCAACGAGCTTATCGTCTCGATCGAGCGCGGCGCTAATCTGAACGGCTCTGTAATATTAATTTTTTTTTTTCCCCCTTTATCTGGCCGTAAACGTTTTTTTTTCTCGGCAGAACTCCAGCAAGTCGTCAGACCTCTATGTCAAGCTTTACCTGCTGCCCGACGACAAGAAAGTCACAAAGCAAAAAACAAAGGTCATCACGAGCAAGGGATTTCCCGAGTGGCAAGAGTCGTTCAAGTTTGCCCTCTCGACGGCTGATAAGAACACCAAGACACTCGACTTGACCGTGTGGGACCAGGAGAGGCTCTCAAAGAACCACCTCATCGGACGTCTTACTTTTGACCTCAAGGTAGTCGGGAAAAAAAAAAATCACAAAGAAGAAAATTAAAAACTTCTTTTTTTAGGATCTCGCGTACGATGCGGCGTTTATGTGGTGGTACCCAATCCAGCTCGAAGCCGACGGGCTGAAATTGTCCACGCTCAGCGCCGCGACGACACCGGTGGTTGTAACAGCACCAACGCCGACCATGGCGCGGGCCCCATCGCCCGAGCCGTCGATCGTGTCGATAAGCACTGTGCATACAGCAGGTTCACCTGGACAGGCGCGCCGTGTATCGGCTATCTCTCCCAACCTTGCGCCATCAATCGCCTCGACCACTGCCGCAGAGCTGGCTGGTGGGTTTTCTCACATTTTTAAAATATTTTCTCAACTGGTACAAAACAAACATACATAACAAAAAACAGATGGCAACGAAGTGGACGCCGACGCTGTCAAGGCCAGATTCAACGTCGTGATCGACTTTTCAACGGCCACAAAGGTCCTATATGTTACAACAACCATCGCCCACGTCAGCGACCAGATCTATGGCGAACTCCTCATCAAAGCGCACGTCGTCCCGGAGGCGACCGGGAAGCCGCACGAACACAAGCTCAAGTCAAAGTACTTTGACACGACCGAGTTCAACACCATCAAAGAGAACTTCCAATTTGAGGTCGCCCCGAGCGAGATGCACTTCAAGTCACTCGAGCTCTTCCTCTACCAAAAGGGTCTTGTCAAGGACGACGAGCTTGCGAGGGTGAATGGAATGACAAATGGGAGAAGTGACTAACGAACTCATCTTTCAGGTGTCCATCCTCCTTGGTGAATTCATGTCGCAAGACCTTGTGCCCGTCGACATCAACCACGAGCAAGTCTACGAACTCAAGCGCCACGTCCCGCAGGATTCCCGTACCTGTTTTTCGTCTCCTGTCACCAAATTAAAAAGTCGCTTTTTGCCGCAGGTGGTCTCCGAGGCAAGTTCCGCAGCGGCAAGTCTTCGCGACGTACGACAAGATCAAGTTCAGGAGATCATAAATTTTTAATGTTCTTTTTTTTGTTTTGTAGCTGGTTCAATCGTGTCTGTTGCGTCGGCTGCCACGTCCCTGGCTTCGTACGCGCCCTCGACAACCTCTGTTCCCGGAGAGGCCGACTCTACCACGCCCAAGACTCCCACTGGCTCGGTATAAGCAGCACATCGTTTATATGCGGCCCTCTCTTATGCCTTTGGCATGTTCAGATTCACAATGTCAAGCGCGACCGAGGACAGGTCTTGCTGGCCCTCGAGTACCGATCGGTGAAGGAGGAGTTGCTTGTGGATGTGATCGAGGCCCGAAACCTCTTGGCTGCTGATGTCAACGGCACGAGCGATGCCTACGCCAAGCTGTATCTCTTGCCCGATCCCCAGAAGAAGACCAAGGCAATTTTTTATTTTTTCTATTTTTTCTTTCAATTACTAAGTAGATGGTTTTTTTAAAACAATAACAGAAAAAGACCAAGATCGTCAATGCATCGCTCAACCCGCGCTTTAACGAGTCGTTCAACTTCATCTCGATCGCCAGCGATGAACTGAACAAGAAGATGCTCCAAGTGACGCTGCAGGATCACGACCGCTTGAGCAAGAATGACTTTTTGGGCCAGGTCACGCTCAACCTGAACGACATCCAGCCCAACGTGCGCACGGAAAAGTGGTACGACCTCGGCGAGTCCTTCCATGGCAACATCAAGCTGCAGTTGAAGTACGACGACACCTCGCACGAGCTCGCCGTCACGGTCAAGGAGGCGAAGGACCTCATCCCCATCCGCGCAAACGGTGTGGTCGATCCCTATGTCAAGCTGTACCTCTTGCCGGACAAGAAGAAGGCGTCAAAGCAGAAGACCAAGGCCGTCAAAAACTCGACCCGGCCGACCTATAACGAGACACTCAAGTACACACTCAACCCCGCCACCGACTCGCAGCGTGTCCTCCAGGTGAGCGTGTGGGACAACGAGGGCTCCTTCAGTCATGACCCCCTGGGCCAGTGCGAGATCCCGCTGAGCGTAATAATGGAGGAACACTCCATGTCCGAGTGGTTTGCCCTCGTGAGGGACGATTGATAAAAAAAAATTTTTTTTTAGCGTTTCCTCAGTTAAGTACTCGTAGTGGATTGGCTTTGAAAAAGAAAACAGAACTGAAAGTATCGATTTGATATTGTAGCAATATCTAAGTAAGGTAACTTATTTCACGCAAACACGGCAGTAGATGCCACCAAAGTCCTCGCCGCCTTCACCTGCCCGAAGTTGATAGGATGACTCGAGCGGTCTTCCACACGAGTTGCACGAGAAACACGCTTGATGGAACTTTTGCTCGCCCGTCGTGACATACGGGTTGGTCGTGATGACCTTGCTGCAACGGTTGCAGAAGAGACCCTGCATGGCGCAGTAGTGCTCCTCGCAGTATGGCGCGCCCTCGATCTCGCAAATGTTTTCGCGCATTTTCACCTTGCAAATCTACCGTCGATTTTTTTTTTTTTTTTTAAGGTTTAGTCATGCAAGTTGAAAAGATACAAACGTGCCATGCAGCCAAAGCAGTCGACGTGCCAGTTGCTGCCAAGGGCGACGACAAAGGCCTCACCCCCTGTAAAGGTCTGGAGGCACATGCGGCACCACGACAGGGATGAGTGCAGGAGCTCCTCGGGGATGGCCGGGAGAGGCACAGGATCGATCTTTGGGAAGATAGGCTTGGAGGTCTTTGCGAGCTGTGGAACGGGGCGCTGAGGTGGTGCCGATGTTGGGACGCCATCATCGCGAAGGATGTTGGTGATGGCCTCCATTGACTTGGACTGGGGGAGAACAGGTGCTGCAACGGGCGCTGCAACGGGCACTACGACAGGCGTGACGGCGGGTGAAACTTGTGCAGCTTGACGGATCCCTTCACGGCGCTGCAGATCCGCATCCTCATTACTCAGTTGCTCGTCGAGCAACTTGAACTTTTGCAGTGCGCTCTCGATCGCCGCCTTTCTTTGGGCAGCATGTTGCCGCAATTCGTCCATGGGCACGCCGTTCGCGTGCATTTGCTTGAGCTCAAGCTTCATGCCCTCGACGCGTTCGTCCAGTTTTGTTTTGAGAACTGCGCACGTCGCGTCAGCACAAAAAAGAATATGTGAAATGGTTACCCATGTGCTTTTTCTTCTTCTCGAGCCAACGACTGCGGGCGCCAATGACGGGGTCCTCAACTGACAACGATTGCTCTGATTGCTGTTGTGGCTGCTGCTCTGGCTGCTGTTCTGGCTGCTGTTCTGGCTGCTGTTGCAGCGGCGGCGGCGACTCTTCAGAAGGCGTTTCGGCGGTCTGCGCATAGCACTCCTCGTGCCAGCGCTCTTCCATGGACGAGGCTTGCAGGATGGGCTCACCACAAATCTCGCAGGAAGGTACTGTCTCTTGCGACTCCTCGTAGCACGCCCTGTGCCACGCCATGCCGGCCTCTTTCACTACGTCGTTGGACCTCTGGATCATCTTGGAGCAGCCATGGCACATGGGCAGAGCAACCTGCCGAGGACGAGAAATCGACAGAGGCAAGTTCACCAGTGGCATCGTGGGCATGGACGGTGTTTCCTCTTCAGACAATTGCCGTGCTGTACCAAAAACGTCTATTATTTAATTAAAAAAAAAAGGGGGGGAAATACATCGGGTGTTGGTACCAATAGGAGCCTTGACCTGAGCCGACACTGTTGGGGACGGAGGAGTCAGCGGAGCCTCTGACGCGGTCGGCTTTGGCGGTTGGGAGATGGCGGGCAGACTCCTGTTGTGGTAGAGCTTGTGGATCTCTTGCCGACGCCGTTCAGCTTCGTCGATTCCTTTGGCGGCCTGCGGATCAACAGCGGCCAAGGGGACGTGTTTTGGGGTCGTCGCCAATTGTCTGTTTTTTCAAAGTAAATGCGGGCAAACAAAAAAAAAAAAAGGGATGGGCACGCACGTCATCCGCGCTGCACGACTCATGCGCTTTGCGGCATATGGTTCCGATTTGTTGACCTTTAGGAAGGCGTTGCCGCTCATTTCTGCAAAGTAATCATG
>Ga0302227_10003400_pt1 | contig 10487 bp, 12 predicted proteins | sample II_Palsa_N1_1_FD_193525 | JGI IMG/M metagenome (GOLD analysis project Ga0302227, IMG submission 193525) | Peat permafrost microbial communities from Stordalen Mire near Abisko, Sweden - II_Palsa_N1_1 | ecosystem: Environmental > Terrestrial > Soil > Palsa > Peat permafrost | place: Sweden...
CTTTGATATACTAGCTCTTACTATACAAAGTCCCATTCAGAGACTTCTTGATCACACCCTGACAGTTTCCAAAAGTCTGTCTTCCACACCCGCCAACGTGTACTCGTGAGCCAATACTGACAGGTTCTCTGCCTCAGCCTTGAACTGCTTGTCGGGGTCAACACCGGGTCCGAACATTTGTGCTCCAGCCCCAGGGCCCATCTGCCCCATCTGTTGCGCCATTTGACTAGCAGCTGTAGAGCATTAGGACTTCGGACGAAAAGCATAAGAGTTCAGGTAAAACATACCATTGTCGCTCCCAAGCAGGTAGTTGAACACTGACTGCAGCCCGAAAATACACAACACATACCACGAAATGGAAGACATCCACTGCGGATCCATATCCCTCGTGCCAACGCCTGCCTGCAACATGCTCTTAAACTTAATCGTCAAAGGGAACGGCAGTCGAACTAATCATCATTAGCATCATCCCTCCAGAACACCCGAGATAACATACTTATCACGAAACCACTAAAAAATGCATTGATCCAACCCATAATCAATGTTTGCGGAATCATCATCGCCATATTCCCCTTCATCATGCCCATCATTCCCTCCATAGCCGCAGGATCCGTCATCGGGTTTGCTGCCGCTTGCCCCTTCTTATCTGGATCCTTCAAGAAATCACCCTTCTCGTATGCATTCACGAGATAATCTTTTCGTGCTTGGAAGGAGGCAGGAGAGATAACGTTTGCGTTCGTACGAAGGTTGATACCTCGGAGTAGGGAACGCTGTTCGCGGATAGCGGGCAGCTCTTGTTTTTTGGGCTCCGTGGCCATCAGGACGGTTGCATAGTGGCGGAGGACTCCTGTTAAGATCTAGAAGAGTCAACTATCTGCTTCCAAGGTGTGGGAGCTGTTTCAATGTACCATAACAACAGTAATGGGGATCAGAATCCAGTAGCTATTCTTTGGTCAGCACAACCTCCAATTCCATCATTGCCATCAAATTCATGCTTACAAAAGCTGGTGATCCCTGTGGATCGTCTGCACCGGAATTTGCGCCATCGTTGCTGGTAATGTGGAAGCTCTTTCAAAGCAGTCAGCACAAAAGGAGGACCCTTCGAAAGTTGACGTTGAAGTGGCTTCGGCGCTAGCTCGGCTCGTTCCGAGAGCTCTTCAAGACACGTTCCCTCAGCCTTCTCCACGCGACTTAAAGCTCAACTTCCACCTCATCTACTCCATTTTACACAACAACCTCAAATATGGCCGTCTCAACAGAGAAAATCTCGGTGCACTCTATAGCAGGTATGTCGCAATCTGAAAAAGTCCCTCTCAATTCACTTTAGTTAGGAAACTAACCCTCTCCACCAGATCTAAAAAACACCTCTGACGATGCCATCCCCGCCTACCTCAATTCCCTGAAGTTCACACAATCCCACACTCTCTCCGATACCCGTCTAGCAATCGGCTACTCTGCCTTCGCCATCTGCGCTGCAACATTTTACTGGGACTACAAGCTAGGCTTCGACTCCACAAAGCACTACACTGCCATCGCCGTCGCCCTCTACGCAATCCTAAATGGCATCTTGACCTACTGGATCTGGGGTGTAGAGAAAGGGTCGGTTTACATCGGCACCAACAAGTCAGGTGAACGAATTGAGGTTTCCACTAAAACGGAAAAGTTCACCCCGATTTATAATTTGAGTGTGACCACGTATAGGAAGGGAGGGAAGAAGGAGACTGTGAGCATTAAGAAGCCGTTCACTTTGTGGTTTGATAAAGCGGGGCATTTTGTTGCTCTGCCGTTTCAGCAGATGTTGGCGTCTGGGGTGAAGCTTGTGGGCGAGGCGGATCCGACAAAGGTGGTGGAGGGTAAGAAGAAGGAGAAGAAAACAGGGGAGAGTAATATGTCAATGGATGATAAGTCGGAGAGCTCAGGCGTCGATCTGGATGGTATGGCGGCGAGTCCAGCTGCCACGCCTGGTGGCAAGAAGAAGAGGGGAAAGAAGGCTTGAAGTTGTATGGTTTTAAGTGTATTCTAAATGCAGGAGTGGGTGGGAAAAGTGACGGGTTGCATTAAATGGAGTTAGGCAATCAATATCATGAATCTTTGGATGTCCTGTTTCTCTTTAGAACTTGTTCAAGTGAGCTGGGTACCGTGTTTTGCCTACGGTTATGTTTCCGCCGTCTCAATGTTTTATAAGATTTTCAACAGGTGGTTTTTTCAGTGCCCAAGTGCAGAGGCAATATTGAGTTGAGTTCTTTGTCACCTTCAATGTTTCACAGCTCATATATCATAGACTTGACTTGCACAACCCCGAAAAGATTCGTTCAACATGAAGTAATAATCATCCTGTCACCCTTTTATTTATGTCTCACCTATATCAGCATTTCTATAAGCTTTCACCTTCTCCCAGCTGAAATGTTGAATAACATTACTCTATTATTCTCGAATCCAAAGTAAAGGACCAAGCCGAGCAATTCTAGGAGAAGACAATCAAGTCCAGCTTCATTTCCTCAAAATTGGCCCCACCCCTATCCTAGAATCAGCGATTCTGTCGAGAAAAGTTTGCTGATAATCTTTCCTGCATTATGCGGCCATGGCAATACTTTTAAATAAGTCAGAAAGCGTACTCATTGTGGAGGAGGTTGATAGCTGCGGAGTTCGGAAGCTATAACAAGGCAGATAGTTATCTCAATATGCGGGATTTGTAAAGTACAGTCAGAAAATTATCATAAGTTGTCGTATTGTAAGCTCTATGTAAGTGCTTTCTCTGTGGCATTCTGAAATCGAGAAGTCTTGAGAGTTGTTGAAGCTACTGCTTCTATTGCAATGACATACGTGGTCAGCAAGGGGACTTACTCATTGTAAGACTACCAGGCCCTGATGACATCTTTGAGGAATTCAAGAGCGCCTCCAGTCTATTATCCTCTAGCTCGAGTACTTTGAAGTTGTGAAAGGCAAGGAAATGGATGTTGGGGGCCGAAACTTCATGTTGTTGATTTACCCCTCCTTAGGCGAGACAGAAAAGGGGGCGGGGCAGCATGCTTTAGATACCACAGATTTGCTCTACCACACCACGTAACAGTTCCTCCTGGAATTGACTAAAACTCATACTAGACTCTTCTGCTCTGTGCTGTTTCTTAGTTACTGCATTTTAAATACTGAACTAAATCATGCTTGATTATTGAGGTCTTGAATATGAGATATATTTTTAGACTCTCAGTTGCGCCAAGAGACTCGATCTTTTGAAAGATGGCCCAGAAATGCAGGTTACTTTTCTCTAAAATGGCACTATCTGTAGTGATAAATTAAATTTAAGAAATATAAGAAATTAAGAAAATTTACTTCATGGTTTTGCTTCAGGCAAGTCAATTTTGCTCAGACAGTGCCGACATGGAGAAGTTTAGGAGTAAGGTCCCGCTTTAATTCGTATATTCCGTTACGATTGGTGCTTGAAAGTATGAGGTATAGAGGCCTGCATATGGAATAAAACATTTGTGGACACGGACTGGGAATGGGGCTTGCCTTCTTAAAACTACTGCCTTTGCTCGTGGTCAACATGAGAACCTCGAATTTAGTTGAAATAGGAGCCCGTGGACTGGATAGTTCTGTAGATACGATCTCAGCCAATAAGATACTTCCTTTAGAATTCGACTGTTCTTCGCTTTCGCTGCTGAAATTAACTGGTGTTGGCTCAATTAAACTTTCATGGTCGCACTTGCCTCGTGCTGTCACCTTTCGATTCATTTGCTCAAAAAGCAAACGAGGGGGACTTCGTACCACCGGTTCCATCTTCAACTTCCATGATCCTCCAACTTCCATCAAGCATCGTCAAGAACACAACCACGACCCAAAATATCTTCAATGATCAAGTTGAAGATCGGTGAAGCGGCATCCAGGGTATTGGCAATGAAGTGAAGCTTGACTGCAACCTCAACACGAAAAGTCAAGATGGCACCTAAAGATGAAGAGCGCCCTTACAAGAAAGCTCGACTGTTCGAGTGAGTTTTTGTACATTTCCGTGTAATTTACATGCTGATAAACATTTTTCATGAAGCTCTTTGGAGGAAATGATCATTCTTATTGCCGGCAAAGAAGGTCACCAAAAGACTTTCACTGTACATAAGAAGACACTCTGCGACGCTAGTCCATTCTTCAAAGCTCACTGCAAGCCAGACTGGATGAAGCCTGATGACAAGATCATCAAACTGCCGGAGGACAATGCAGAGGTTGTCCGGATGATGATCTTCTGGATCTATCACAACCAAATCTGTATCTCGGAGATAAAATATGATGAGCTTAATACCTGGTGTACTTGCGAAGAGGCCCTTGATTCACCTTGGGGGCTGTTCACCCAGCTCTATGTCATTGCACAGAAGTATCAGATGGCTCAACTCCAAAACGATGCAATCGATGCGCTTCTCGATCTCGGCGCCAAGTGGGTTTTGGCTCCCGGCACTATATCATGGGTCTATGAAAACACTGCCAAAGGTGATAATCTACGAAAGTTGATCTTCCGAATCGCCAGAGAAGACTTGACCAGGAGCGATCTGGCATCTTTTTGCGACAATTTGTGCCAGCAATTTCTGTTCGACATGACATACGCGGCTGCACAAAGCGACTCCCATGGTAAACTGGAGGATAATGATAAATTGTGTTCAATTGAGAATCCGCAGGAGGAGTTCTGCGCAGAGTATCATCATCACGATGTCGGTCACGATGTCGGTCATGGTGGTAAAAAATGCAAGAAAGTCAAGCCCTTTATTGAGGCCTTGAATCATGAATGAAGACGACTTTGACGTGGCCTTCAGCATACTTTCATAACCATTGACTCAATTAGACTTTGAGAAGATAATTTAAGGTAAGTAGAAATTTGACCCGTTCGTCGCACGGTGAAGCTGACTTCGGGAAACTCAGTTTTTCATGGCAAACAACACTGACCGATCGCAGCATATCAGAGGGAAAGCCATACATTCATTGTTGCTATGCCTGAGAGGAATTGCGGGACAGGTTCCACTCAAGACATCTGGAAGCGTTGCAGCATTTACTCATTAAACGCTTTCTTGTGTCCAAAGGGTGGCTCTCGAATTTGTGCCTTCATCTACGGGTATTTGCCATAATTGCAAATGCCACTTTTCTTTCCCGTGTACATAGAAGACAATATTTTCGTTCAGAGAATCTTCATTGGCCATCACCAGCCAAAACTCCAAACACCGTGCTGATGCAATCCATGATGTGACATTATGCCTTCCTTGGCTTCTTGGCAGGCTCCTCGTCACTCACAATGTCCTCTTCATCCTCATCTTCCTCTTCATCGGCGACATCTCTGCTCCGCTTCAACCCCTTCATTTTCCTCGTCTGCAACTCCTTCAAATCCTGCTTGCCAAGATGAATCCTACCAATCTTATCACCCACAATATCCGTAGAGATATTCTTTTTAGGCCTCTCTTGACTCGTCTTTGCCCTTTTGAGTGCCTCTTTCATCGTATCCTCATCCGCCTCCTTGACTCTTCCAATCCTGAAATCCATCCTCGGACCCATTTCCTCAACCTCGACTCTCGGCAATTTCTGTCCACTCCTCTTCGTCCGAATCAGGTAAATCCTCAAATGCACACTCGGCTTGCTCTCCTCTCCATCCACACTATCCCTCGCACTGATGCTTACAATATACTGCAATCCTTCAACATCCACCTTATCAGCTGGCTCTCCCTTAAAGAAATCCGTAAAAAAGCTCTTGACCATTGTATACTCATCGCTAACCGGATTCTCGAATGGTGTGCCTGCGAATAAGAGCATAGGCTTCAATCCCACCGCACACTTCTTATTCTTAAATTGGTTCAACCTCCTGAAACTATCGGGATCAAGATATAGCTCTAGCATATCCAAAACCTTGTACGCAAATGTTCTGACGAGCGTAATAGCATGCGGGCGTTTCTTGCTCGAGGAACCGAACACTAGAATTGAAGCATCGTTCTTCTCGGAGAAAAACTCGAGAGATGCAGCATCCTCGAATGGATGGATGGCGTTCTTTTTTGTGAATTTCTTGGCGAGTGGAATTCTTAGTTGGTGTAGGTCGGTCAAAGCATCTTGGACAATTTGCGAACAGGTTGTGCCCCGGAGGAAGAGGGCGGTTTTCGGGTTTTCGGTGGGCTTGGGGGCTTTTTTGTCGAGGGCTCGTTTGCTGCGTGCGTTGCGGGGTTTTCTATGTAGTTAGTATTGACAGCTCATGAGTCAATATGTAGGATCACTAACATTTGTCGCAACATTTTGACGTTGGATGTGGAATTGAGCTGGTGAGGTTTCAGATGGAGCTTTATCGCAAAGAACTTTTTTGCTATCAGAGTTCGCCAATCGATAAAAAAGTCAGGCATCAATAATTCCTGCCTGGCGCCTTCACATGCGAATGCAAGACCGCTAATTCTAATCCCTGTCTCCCATGACATCTGGGGTAACTTCTTGGTCTTGTGCCGAATCCATTCCTCCGAACAACTCTTCTAACAACAACCACAACTCACATTTCAATTCTCTACAACTTTGTGGTTTCGAATTCAAGATAGAAGAACAGATGCGGATACGACGATAGCACAGAAAGGTTTTCAGTGCGCCAGCACGAGTAGAATTCACCCCCGCGAGTTGCCGAGGCTCGAACCGGCAAAATGTCAGGTATTGAGAGTCTCAAGGTACGCAGATGAGGCATCCACAGAACCAGCGCAAGCATACTGACAGATTTATTGAAAAGAAAGTACTTGAGAGCATCATCCTGAACCCCAAATATGCTCCTTTTTTAGCTGTACTGAAAGCAGCTCGCAATGGCGCTGTCTACGGCGCCAAAGTCAGATTCCCACATGCGCTGGTGTAAGCTTCATCCCCACAACCTAAAAACAAGGCTGATGAGATTGAAGCATGATATTTATGTTCCGGTCGGGTACCATACAGGAGAAACTGAAGCTCATATTCCGCGCGACGAAAACACATGCCCAGAATCTGGCGAAGTATGCGACTATATACAAAACTACAATGCTGCTGTTAAGATATATGGGCTCTGAGCCAGGTAAGGAGGGTCCGTACGATACTTTCTTTGCGGGGCTGCTTGGAGGTTATGTTATTTTTGGACGGAGGTCGAAGAGAGGGCATGTTTCGAGTGTGAGCAAGCAGATTGTGATTTTCGGTGAGCAGGCCACTTCCCTTCAATTTCTCTCCTAATGGAATGCAGTGTTCGCACGCGTAATTCTGGCACTCGCAGAGCTATCGATTCGACCGAGTGTAGGCATTATAAGGAGCAACGAACTATCGAAACGGATAGGCCATGATGCATGGCCTGTGTTTGCCGCGATGAGTTGGGGGAGCGTTATGTGGTTGTTTAGATGGTATCCTGAGACGCTTCAGACGGGTTTGAGAAGTAGTATGGATTATATTTATGTGCAGAGTGATCACTGGGATAGTTTGAGGAACTTCTTGATCCACAACAAGTAGGAGAAGCACAATCGGGGGATTCTGGGCACACGAGAGCTGCTCGGACAGCTTGTGAGCTGGCATTCAAAGCATGAATAGACGGGCGGCTGGTTTTGCATATTTGGGTTTTGGGCTGCACTTGTAGACTAGATTTCCTCGTGAGACGGTCAACTTCAAAGTATATTTGCTTTGGACCCTTGATGTATTGGGTCTGTTTGATTCTCATTGTTTGATTCCGCTGAAGAATATTTGCTATCATTGCATTATTGTCTTTTTTCCGGAGTTCGCTTGATCTAAACTTCGTCACACTTACAATCAAAACCCATCTCAATTTTACGGCACGCACGCACATACTAAACAGCAGCACCTCATCCATCCGCACCGCGTCTCCCAGCAACGCATTCAACAGGCGTCTAGCATCTCCTCCAGCATCTCCAGCACTCATCCGACATCTCATCCAGAACCTCATTTGGCACCACACTCATCAACCTCATCGTTGGCGTTGTATACTGTGCAGTATGGAAGTTGAAGGCGACCTCATTTGGGGAAATGATAATGAATCGGAAGTATTCGCAGGAGCCCACAGCATGGATTTATGTCTTATCTTCCGATTCGCTCTAAATAAGGATTTCTCTCGAGGTCTCCCAAGCCGTATCGTAATGTGTTATCATAACCTACTCACAAACGACGCCAATAGAACATTCTCTGATCGAGCTTCAATGCGTGAAGCGCTCTATTCCTCGATACGCAGAGTGTGGCCCCAATGCACGCTCTACCTTTATATTGCAGCAGTAGACGTTACAGTTGATATCTATGAGGATACAGAGGGGCAGGATCAATGGCATGTATCTCATGAGAGCATATACAAGCTTTATATATATAGAGACATTGTTACCAATGGACTGCTTGTTTGCATACGAAGAAGCAAAGCCGACGGTATATGACCTCGTTGACTATTCAAGCCTCATTCACATCCGCCATCTTGGAGGAAGGGGTAGCACGATTCTCGTACGCAAATCCTCAAGCTCTAATGCGCTTTATGTTTTCAAAGGCGTTATCTTTGGGGTATTCCTAGAGTCTCCTGCGGATTTCAGAAACTGGAAGGCCGATTGTTATCATGAAATTCGGACTACTTGCTCGCTGCCTAAACACCCAAATATAATTCCTCCTCCAAGCATGTTCGTCACCACCAGAGGAGTAGAGGACCAGAGACAGGCACTCGTTTGTGGTACCCTATATCCTTTCATGAGCATGGCACGCTAGACGATCAGGTCGAGAATAGCAAAGTTGATGGAACACGTCTACCACTGCTGAACAAAGCAATATGGTGCTTTCAAACGGCTTTAGCTATTTCTCACCCCCATTTCACGGGCACATACATTTCATATGGATATCAAACCGGCCAATTTTGTTTTGGATGCCAATAAGGCCTTGATTTTGATAGACTGGGAACAGAGCGGGGCACCGTTGTATACCCTCGCACCCGACGCTGACGGCTCTTGGGATGTCGAAGAGGCGAGGACCGGATTATCACTTGACGAGGGAGCAGATTTGGTAGCGCCAAAGCTTATATACACGAAGTATCGTGGTCCTGATCGAGAAAATCTTGCCTGTGGTCGACCGAAATGGAATGTGTTTCCAATCTGGAGGGACCACTGTCCAAGAGCCTTGGAAGCAGCAGGGGTGTTCAGTCTCGGTCGATCTATGTTGATGTTATTACAACAAGTGACACAAAGCGAGGTCGAAGACCTTGGCGAAGTTGTTGTTTACTGGGACGGAGAAGCAAGTGACATTCTGGAGGATTGGAAGGCTGTTGTAAGCAGCTGTCTTGATACTGATCCGAACAGAAGAATTAGATTGTCAGAGCTCGTGAGGGTTTGGGGAAATGCAAAATGCAACAAGTAGGTTTGCGAAATGGGCCTTCGTGATAGAGAACTTGATAGCGATGTCAACATTTTCGATGCTGAACCTTGATCATCATCCTGAATGGCTGTCTCCTCAGCTGCAATATTGATTTCTGGACTCTTCGATTGCTTCGTAGAATATCGGGACAATTTCCACGCGTCAGTGGATGTCTCGGGACTGTGCAGTAACGCGTGACTTCCAACATTTTGAAGGAATGAACTTTACTTGCACGAAAGTTTGAGGGTACATTTTGCTAGGTAGGTAGGCATTTAAGATATCCTATTGGGCTTAATACATTCACTGTCACTTTTGCTGTTCCCCATGAGACCCCTCTCACCCATTTTCAGTTCTCCTAGCTAAGCGAGCTTGGGCGGAAGGGATTGTACGAATTGATAATTTGATTACATAGCTCAGCACCGCTACATTTCAGTCCAAAAAGTCTGTTTTCCAATTGTAAATTCAGATCAGGTCTATAAGGTATAAACTGTTCAATCTAATTAAAGATGCAGAAAATCCCAGGTCGGAGTTGCGTAATTGTCACCAGGTGGGTTGCTCAAGTATCTGGCTGGCATGGAAAGTGGTAGCAAAGTCCGAGTAAGCTTCACTTCCATGAAAAGTCTCTTAATTGTCAATATTCAGAAGTTTGTAATACGTACGTAAATGATTCCATTTATCTCGAGGTTTGCCTAACGTGCGCCTTCGACTCCTTACTTTGACCTATGTGCATTCGGCAGGAAGTGCGCATCAGCAATACGGTCTTTCGACAACAATACCGTCGTTTTCCAAGGAATTTAGTACGTAACACACAACTTTTCAACATGGTGAGAAGCTAAAAGATGCGCATTGTTCGGGCGCATTTGCCGGCCTAGAAATATACTGAATTGCGTGTTTTGGTAATGGAATATTTAATCGTTCTAGTTTTTGGCATAGGCATAAAAAAAGCGACGGTACTGCTGATGTGCACTAAAAAGCCAAAGGTCCCTGTTTTAGTGCGACCTCAGGTGCACGATTAGGGGCCCTGGGGCTTGAGTTAGAGTGAAGAAAATCTTGGCTGGTTTTGGCGCCCGAGACGGAACACCAAAAAGCTGCCAGTCTCAATTGTCTATTCCTCGCCCTTCCAAGTTCCAAACTTGATCCAGCTTGCA
>Ga0302227_10003412_pt1 | contig 10465 bp, 11 predicted proteins | sample II_Palsa_N1_1_FD_193525 | JGI IMG/M metagenome (GOLD analysis project Ga0302227, IMG submission 193525) | Peat permafrost microbial communities from Stordalen Mire near Abisko, Sweden - II_Palsa_N1_1 | ecosystem: Environmental > Terrestrial > Soil > Palsa > Peat permafrost | place: Sweden...
AGCGGTATACAAGTCACGAAGTGACCGCTGCCCGCGCAGGGCGCCCCCCGGCAGGACCCCAAAAAAATAAATCTCAAAACCGTGGCACTTTTTCGCCGCGCAAATAAGCGCACTTCCAGCCACGCAAATCACCACGATCTCACTACGTTTCACCATCCAAAACACCACGTTTGAACACCATAAAACGTGAAAACCCCCTGCAAAAACACCGATCCACCACGCGATAAAAAAACAGAAACCGCTCCCAAAAATCTCCGGTCAGCGGATGGCGGCCATGGCGGCGCGGAAGAGGGTTTCGAAGTCGTGGGCCACTTCGGGGTTTTTCGTGATGGCGGTTTCGATCGCCTTCTGGGCAATGGGGCGAGGGTAGCCGAGGTTGACCAGGGCAGAAAGGGCGTCGTCGCCGGCGGGGCCGTGGTGAGGACCGCCGGTGGTGGTGGGGATGGCGGTGGCGAGGTCGTCGAGTTTGTCTTTTAGTTCGAGGACCACGCGCTCGGCCGTTTTTTTGCCGATGCCGGGGATGCGGGTAAGGGTGGCGTGGTCGCCGGAGCGGATGGCGGTGATGAGGCGGCTGGCGTCGATGCCGCTTAGGACTGTGACGGCAAGTTTGGGTCCGATGCCCGAGATGGTGAGGAGCTTTTCGAAGAGACGCTTTTCCTGCGTCTCGGAGAAGCCGAAGAGGGCGATCTGGTCTTCGCGGACGTGGGTGTGGATATGTAGCGTAGCTTCTGTGCCTTCGCTGGGCAGCGAGGAGAAGGTGGCGACGCTGATGGTGACGTCGTAGCCCACACCGGCACACTCGAGGATGGCCTGATTGGGAGTTTTGGAGAGGAGACGTCCGCGAAGGTGGGCGATCATGCTGATGGTGATTGTAGCGTGTTGGTTTTCGGGGCTGGATGGCCTACGCGCGTTAGGTGCGCCCTGCGCGGGCGGCGGTCACTTCGTGACGTATATCCCCTTCGGTTGGCGCTGCATTAGCATATTGCCTTATGAAGACTTTCTCTGCGCGACATTTTGCGATGATTTATTTGCCGCTGCTGGCTTTGCTGATCTCTTGTTTGCGTGCGGGTGCGCAGGAGAAGGGCGAGCCGGGGAAGTTCGACTTCTATTTGATGAATCTGGCGTGGGGGCCGGAGTTTTGTTCCGTTCCGGGTGCGGGTTCGGAGTGTAAGGCGCCTCGGGGATTTGTGCTGCATGGGTTGTGGCCGCAGAACTATGACGGGTCGTATCCGGTGAACTGCGCGGAGAGGCCCGGACCGGCGCAGCCTGAGAAGAATTTAGATATCACTCCGGATGGTCCTCTGCTGGAGCACGAGTGGAGTAAGCATGGGACGTGTACGACGATGTCGCCTGAGCAGTTTTTCGTTCTCGAGCATCAGGCGTTTCACTCGGTGAGGATTCCGAAGAAGCTGCGTGAGCTGAAGCATGAGGAGCCAATGCGGCCGAAGGACATTCTCGATTTGTTTGCGAAGGCGAATCCTTCGTTTCCGCAAGGGAGCATTGTTGTGAGCTGTGAGAAGGAGCGGCTGACTGCGGTTGAGGTCTGTCTGGCGAAGAATGGGTTGATGCCGATCTCTTGTCACGGTTTGCGTGGGTGCGATGCGCGGGCGTTGAGGGTTGTGCCGATGGTTACAGCGAAATAATGCGAATATATCCAATTGCTCGTCGAGGAGCGGACGATAAACTGGCGGGACATGGGGATACGTCGAGTAATACAAGCCTTAGCACTTTGCCTGACTTTGTTTTCTGCCGCCCACGCCGATGACAACGCCGCACTAATTGAACGGCTCCATCAAGCCGAAGCTTCCAGTTCTCTCGATACTGCCGGCTTACGCCAGTGGCACTTGAAACTTGATGTCCAGCTTTTTGGAGAAAAGGACAAACAAACCGAGCAGGGAACAATTGAGGAGTGGTGGACTAGTCCCACTTCCTTCCAAGTGGCGTATACGTTTCCTTCCTATACTGCAACGGAGATTCGCAGTGATAAGGGGCTAAGCAGGACTAAATCCTCAAGCTCGCCTCCTTCTCTTTTTAAGCTGCTCTTGAGCCAGGTTGTGCACCCGATGCCAAGCACCGAGGAGATGCAGGATTCTTCACGTGATCTACGCAAGGAGAACTTCGGCAAGGTTGCTTTGGACTGCATCATGTTGGATCAGAAGATTAAAAATATTTCGCATCCACCATTGGGCCTATTCCCGACGTACTGCTTCGATCCGAGCAAGATATCTCTACGCTTCAGCTACGATTTCGGATCTCAAGTTATCTTCAGAAATGCAATTGGGACATTTCAAAATCGGAATGTTGCCACGAATTTGACCGTTAAGGAAAGCGATCAAATAAAGGCTACTGCTCACGTCAGCACCCTTGAAAGCAATTCCTCAGTGGTTGCGCCGAGCATTGACCCAACATTGTTGACTCCTATCGATAAGAGTGCAACAGGTGTTGCTGCAGGTGTTATGGCTGGACATAAACTTACGGGCGAGAATCCTATCTATCCTGTTTCTGCTAGAAGAAACCATGTTTCAGGAACTGTCATCTTTGTGGCGACTATCGGCACTGACGGGCACATTCATTCGCTTCGAATAGCTTCCACGCCTGATCCGGACCTTGCTATCGCAGCTCTTGTCGCGGTCCGGACGTGGACCTACACGCCCTATTTGATCAATGGCGAACCTATTGAAGTCAAAACTCAGATTACAGTCAATTTCAAGTTCGGCTAGGTGCCTGCAACCGAATAGTTTTCGACATGATTCAGATAGAGTTTGCAGGTACGTGCGGCAGAACAGGGCTGAAGCCAAGGCGATACCCTCGGTCTACTTTGCCTCAATTTAAGTGCACTAATTTCTGTGCAACTTATGTATGATTGGCAAAATTTATTCTTCAGATTTTGATATTGGATACCCACTCCTCATGTTTGGAGTGGCGCGGCTTCTATGAATCGGAAGAGAGGAACACGATGGCGGAAGAGCTGAAGAGCAGATTTACCAGGGCCCGGTTAGCGGCGATCCTTGAACATGAACTGGTTGAGAGCGGCAACTGCGACGCGCGCTCGCATGTCGCAATTGTTCCAGAGCTAGGGTATCTAGTGACGATCGGCAATGGAGATTCTCTGACGATCAGGCTGATTGAGGAGTAGTTCCGGTCGGGTTCGAGGCTGGCTGCCAAGTTATTTTAGCGGCTGCGGGATCATGATCTGCTCGTAGACGCGCTGGAGCGGCTCCGGGGTTACGCTTACGCGTCCGCGATACGGGTTGTCGAGAGAGGCCACCAGGTAGATGAGCAAGCCGATGAGGGCCGAGAACAGGACCGTCATCCAAAAGTGCATGTTGAAGCTGGCGGTGTGAAAGAACCAGGTGGTGGCGATGCTGAGGATGGCTCCTGCGATGACGACGAGCCAGAGCGGTCCGGGCAACTCTGCGGTGACACTGTTCAAACGGGCGCGACGGCTTTCGGTGAGATCGTTATAGGCGCGATAGGCTTCGGCTGCGATGATCTTCTGTCGTTCGGTGGTTGGTTCGAAGGACATGAAGTCTTTTTGAAAGGCGCCCAGCGCTCCGCTGGCGTTGTTGGGAACGATGCCTCGCTGCTGCATGGGCCAGCCTACATCGATGACCTGCCGGGTGTAGAGACGTAGATCATTTTGGAGAGCTTCGCGAATGGGATCGGGGTAGGCGCCGATGTCGCGGTAGAGTGCGCCGAGGGCGATGGCTTCGTGGTCTACCCTGTTCTCGACGTCGGAGTAGGTCTCCCAGGTACCGACGGCGACGAGTCCGAGGGTAATGCCGTAGAAGACTGTGACTGCGGCTAAGTAGAAGCCGACGATGTCGTTGTGGGAGTGATCGATTTGGTGCAGGCGGCGGACCAAGCCGCGGGTGAGATAGAGTCCGACGAGGCCGACCGCTGTGAAGAAGCCGACGATCAGAGTTCCGAGGAGCCAGTTGGACAGATCATAAATCCAGTGAAAATCCACGGAGATGCCTCGTTGGAGATTTTGAGATTTCCGGGTGCATTGCTGAATAGCGCTTGGAACAAGTTCAAGGACAAATACAGGGATCCTTCCTCTTCGGCTACGCTCAGGGTCAGGATGACGGCTTAATTGCGGGGTCTTTGGTTTTGCTCAGGCTGATGTATTGCCGAAGCTGACGATATTCCATGCCGATGGTATTGCTGAGGATGACGGCACTGAATGTAAGGCTCTATGCGACGAACGGCCGAGGCGGCAGAGAGACTCCCGCCCCGGCGCACGCTTTGTTACTTCTTGTTGCCGGCGGGGACGTGCTCGACTTCGACCTGTTGGCGACGGACGGTGTCGTGTACGGTCTCGACGTGATCGGAGCCGGTCTTGCCGATGGCTACCTCTTCGACAACACGAGCGGACTTCGAGACGACGGCCTCTTCGGCAGTCTCGCGAACCTCGACCGTGGTGTCGGCCCAGTCGATATCCTTGAGGGAGTCAGGATTCGAAACGGCACGGCGAACGACCTCAGCATGCTCTTCGTGCAGAGTGACGTTCTCTTCGACGGGCTTTTCGGTGACGAAGCGGCGGATGCGCGTGGTGCCCTGCTCTACCAGACGCTTGCCAACTTCGAGGTGTTCTTCGGCGAGGCGAATGACCTCGTCTTTCCCAAGGTCGGAGGTGACGGGTCTGACGGGCGGCGCAGCAATGGCGGCTGCAGCAGCGGGTACCGCGATAGCTGCCGCTGTCGCCTTGGAGATGACGCCGGTATCGACGGCACGATCTTTGACATCGACCAGATTGTGCTGGTTAAGGATGCCCATTGCCTTGGGGACGTCTTCCTGGGCTGCGCGCAGAGTGAGGACGACTCCACCGGACTCGACTGCTTTGGCGTAGACAGTGGCTTCGTGCTGCTCAATGTCGCCGCCGAACATGCGGTGCCACAGGCCAGGTTCGCGAAGGGCGTTGTCGCTCTTGGGGAGATCCTTACCGCTGACGATGCTGATCTCATCATCTGAAAAGCCAGCGTGCTGGAGGTTGGTCTCGGCCGCCTGGGCATGTTCCGCGGTATCGAATAAGGTAACGATCTTCTCGTAGCTGCTCATCTTTAATCCTTTCCGGGTTCAGGTGCATTGTGTTGAGCCCCCGCTTCAGGGACCGCAGGTTGTTCTATGGGGAGGCGAGAGACCTGGGCTTCCTGCCTCCGCAACGTGACCGATTCTTGATACCGCTGTGTTTGTTTGATCCGCCGAATGTGCACCTCTTCTTTGAGTACGAGGTGCCGTTCCACTTTGAGGACTTCTTCAACGACGGGGATGATGGTGACATCGCCCTCCTGACGGATGGAGGGCATGGCCTCAATGGGACGGTCGATGGGGATATGCTCGACTTCGACCTTCTCGTGTTGCAGGAGCTCATCGACCAGTTGCTGATGGTGATGGGTTACTCGCGAGACGCGCACACGCGCTGTTTCAACAACGCGTTTGGCAACAGAGAGCTCTTCTTCAAAGACCGGGATGACAGTTTCACGGTCTACAGTTGCGGCCGCGGCATCGAGCGCGTCCGCGCGATCAAGGGACGGATTCATAGGGAGGACCTCGAGGCTAAAGCGACGGTTGCGGAGTGATAGCTACTTTGCGGTGACGAGCATGGAGATGCGACGATTGAGAGCTCGGCCGTCCTCAGTGGAGTTGTCGGCTACAGGATGCTCATCGCCGTAGCCTTTGGCTACGAGACGGCCTCGGGCGATGCCCGATTTTTCAAGCTGATCGACGACGCTGTCGGCGCGGTTTTGAGAGAGCTTGAGGTTTTGCGCGGCGTTGCCGGTGTTGTCGGTATAGCCGCCGATGGTGAGATGCACCGCTGGGTAGGCCTTGAGAATGGCGGCGATGTTGGAGAGCTGCTCAGTCGATTGAGGCTGCAGGGAGGCAGAGCCCGTGTCGAAGAGCAGACGGTCGAAGTCGAACCAGGAGGTCTTGTCCGGGGTATGGGCTGGATCTTTGATGAAGGCGAGCAACCTGCTCTCAACGCCACGCTCCGGGATGTGAATGGTCGTCCCGTCGGGTAGGGTGACGTCGCCCATGGAACCAAGGTCAGCTCCAGTAGAAGAGGTGACCGAGGCGGCGACGGGTGGAGGAGGAGCGGCGGTCGTCTCCGGCTGGGTAACCGCGGCAGGCTGCTGATGCGAGTGATACCACCAGAAGCCAAGCAGAATCGCAGCCAACAGCAGGCCGAGGAGCCATGGAAGGAATGACCGCTGCTTTTCTACCTGGACGGTCTGCGCGACGACAGGGTTGTTATCAACTTTATGGGTGGAGGTGAGGACAGGCTTATGGAGGCCGGCAGGGAGCATTCCCTGGAGGGCTTCGCTTTCTTTGGCGAGAAAACCTGGAAGGGTGGACGCGTTGACGCTGCCGTCACGTACTTTGCTGCCAAGAAAACTGAGAACAGTCTGGACGCCAAGTGCCAGCAAGGTGGTGGCGCCGGCGGAGCGGAGCCCTGTCTGGCTGCCTAGAGTTTCGGTGATGGAGCTGAGCCGGCCGCCGAAGAGGGTGGAGAGGAGCTGCGAGCTTCCTGTGTGAAGGGGAGAGGCGGGATTGGTAAGGGCACCGCTGGATAGTGCGGAGGTGACAGCGTTCTCCGGAGTAGCCGAGGCCATTTGCAGGACCTGGCTGAGAAAGCTCTTGTCGCCTGCTTTCTGCGAAAGTCCGCTGACAACGGTGGCGACGGAAGATTGGATGCCATCGAGGACAGTTCGCTCCGAGGCTCCAAGATGACTGGCGATGCTTTGAATTGCTGGTGCGGGGAGGGCTGTGGCTAGGGATGTCAGGTAAGAATCTTGCACGATGTGTTGCCTCCTCTATGGATGAAAGCAAGGGACCCGGTGTTCCAATTCGAGTTCAGCCTATGCCTCTGGCTGAAGAAGCGCAACCACGTTGGGCAAATTTTTACAATACACTTTTCGATGTAGTGAATTACTTAGTTGATACCTCTGTAGGAGCGGCGTTGGGGTGTGGTTGAAGAGGCGGTTTGTTCCGTGTGGCTTGGCGCTTGTGAGAGTATTTGCTGTTGGATAAAGGCAGGTTTTGGTATGAGTACGGCAGGGACGAAGGTGACGGTTGGGGTTTGCGGGGGGATTGCGGCTTATAAGTCGGTGGAGCTGGTGCGGCTGCTGCAGGATGCAGGATATGACCCGCATGTGGTGATGACGGAGGCGGCAGAGGAGTTTGTGAGGCCGCTGACGTTTGCGGCGATCTCCGGGCATAAGGTGATTACTTCGCTGTGGGGGGAAGAGGCGGGGACCGGGTCGGCTGAGAAGGATGCTGAGGGCGACGATGGGGTGAGCAGCATCGAGCATATTCAGGCTGCGCAGTCGACGCGGTTGCTGGTTGTGGCTCCGGCGACGGCGAATACTCTGGCGAAGTTTGCGCATGGGCTGGCGGATGATTTTCTTTCGACGATGTATCTGGCGACGACGGCTCCGGTGATTGTGGCTCCAGCGATGAATGTGAATATGTGGGAACATCCGGCGGTGCAGGCGAATGTGGCTACTCTGAGGGCGCGTGGGGTGAAGGTGATTGAGCCGGGGAGTGGGTATCTGGCGTGTGGGATGGTGGGGGGCGGGAGGCTGGCTGAGCCGGCAGAGATTGTGGCCGCGATTGCGGAGACTTTGGCTGACGGGGCGGAGGGCGGGGTCGCGCAGGAACGCGATTTTACCGGGGAGACAGTGCTGGTAACGGCGGGCGGGACGCGGGAGGCGATCGATCCGGTGCGGTTTATCGGCAACCGGTCTAGCGGGCGGATGGGCTACGCGGTGGCCGAAGCGGCAAGACGGCGGGGAGCGAAGGTGGCTCTGATTACTGCTCCAACGACGTTGCCTTGTCCGGCGGGGGTTGAGGTGGAGCAGGTGGTGAGTGTAGAGGATATGCGGGCGGCCGTGATGGCCAGGTTGAATGAGACAACTGTGGTGATTATGGCGGCGGCGGTGAGCGATTACAGGGCGAAGAACGTCGCAGGACAAAAGATGAAGCGAGAGGGCGCACAGGTGGTTTCGCTGGAGCTTGCGGGAACTGTGGACATTTTGCACGAGGTGGTGGGGCGGCGGCGGGATGGGACCCTGGTGGTGGGATTTGCGGCGGAGACCGAGAACGTTGTGTCGAATGGCCGGGCCAAGCTGGAGCGCAAGGGCGTGGATGCGGTGGTGGTCAATGATGTCTCGAAGAACGGGATTGGGTTCGATTCGGAGATGAATGCGGGAAGTTTTCTAACGAAAGACGGTGCAGTGGAGTTCCCTGTGATGAGCAAGACGGAGATGGCAGAGCGGATTCTGGATGAGGTGTTGAAGCTGCGGGGCGATGCTGCGAGGTGAGAATGGGTGCGTCTGCGGGATGTCCTGCTTTGTGGATTAGATGTCTTTGGCAGCCACAATTCGCGGCCGCTGGTGCACCGAGGCCGCATGAACTAGTAAACTAACGGCACATGAGTTTCCGCAAAGCAGTTCTCCTTCTTGCCTCCGTTGCCCTAGTCAGTACCGCCTCTGCTCACGCGCAATTCGGCGTTTATGGGATGTTCACCGTCGACCGGCTGAGTAATATTGCCTCTTCGCCGGAGCAGAATCCGAATGTAACCAGCGCACGCGCAAATACGGTCGATCCGCTAGGCGGAACGGGCGGCGTTTACTACGATTTCAAAAAGCTTGGACCGGTGACGCTGGGTGCGGATCTGAGGGGGAGCATCCTGACGACGAAGCGTGGGGCTTATGAGGACTTCAACGGCGGGGGAGCACGCATCTACTCCGTGCTCGGCGGGGTTCGCGCTGCCATTCACACTCCCAAGAATTGGCTAAAACCTTATGTTCAAGGTTCAGTGGGACTTGGCCGCTCTGATTATGGGCTGCTGTATTCGGAAGCCGGAGTGACCGACAACGGAATCGTGGGAAATAGCCCGATCCTGCGCAACAACTTCGAGTATGAGGGGCTGGCCGGGTTGGATATTAAGCTGTTGCCAATCATGGATTGGCGCGTTGCGGAGTTCGGCTATGGAGGGTTGGATCCCTTCGGGACGAATAGCCACAACTATCCGATTAAACAGGTCAGCATGGGCTTCGTCTTCCATCTGCCATTCTAGGAGCGGTGGCTCCCGAGAGAAGAGTGCATGCGCGTAGCTCTGTTCGGTGGCAGCTTCGACCCGCCGCATCACGGCCATCTCGCCATTGCGACAGCGGCGGCAGATGCGTTTCGACTGGATACTGTTCTGTTTGCGCCTGCGGGCCGTCAGCCCATGAAGCTTGATGACACAGTAACTTCTTTTGAGGACCGGCTCGCCATGGTGAAGCTTGCGTGCGTGGATGATCCACGTTTTACGGCGTCGCAGATTGACGAGCCTCGCGCTGATGGGATGCCGAACTACACCGTCGAGACTTTGAGTGAGCTGGCGCTGAAGATGCCTGAGACTACTCTCTTCAATCTAGCGGGCGCGGATAGTTTTCTTGATCTGCCTAAGTGGCGTGAGCCTGAGCGGCTGCTGGAGCTCGCCGAATGGATTGTTGTGAGCCGGCCAGGGTTTCCGATTGGGAGTCTCTCTTCGCTGGGGCTCAACGCGCATCAACAGAGCCGCGTCCATCTGCTAAAAAATGTTCATGAAGATACGGCGGCAACCGGGCTTCGTGAGCGACTAGAGATGGGTGATCCTTGTATGGATCTGATTGCGCCACGTGTTCTGAACTACATACACAGCCATCATCTTTACCGATAGCGCAGATGGCTTGCGGTTTTTGTTTTTCGCTGCGCCGAAACTTTGTTTTCCTCGAAACTTTCCTGAATCAAAGGGTGTCTGTATCGGTATCGTGCCAATAAGGGTTACTCCTGTTTGTTGTACCAGGAGGCTTTTGCGCGTCTTGTAGCAGAATCGTGAATTCTATGACAGAGATTTTGACACTTCCCGCACTTCCTACCTTTCGCGACCCTGCGGGCAGCGTCGAGGTTCGTCCTGACGGAGCTTACCGGAGCATCCACGCTCCCTTTGATGCGGAGATTCTTGCGTTTCTGGCAACACCACTTGCTGCGGAGCTGGTTGCACAGGGACGGCTTGTGGGCAGCGAGGTCGTGTCACCGGCAGGGGCGGAGACGCTGGTTTTGCGCCATCCACGAATCTGGTTTCAGTCCTATCCCTGGGAGTGGAGCCCGGGGATGTGGCTTGCAGCTGCGGAGCTTACCCTGACTTTGTGCAGCGACCTGGTGGAGCAGGGTTGGCAACTGAAGGATGCAACACCGCTGAATGTGCTGTTTGAAGGGGCGCGGCCGATCTTTGTCGATGTGCTTTCGATTGAACGCACCGATCCGCATCGACCGATATGGCTGGCTTACGGACAGTTTGTCCGGACTTTTCTGTTGCCAATGCTGGCTCACTCCCGGCTGGGATGGCCGCTGCAACTCTCGCTGACGCGCCGCGATGGATATGAACCGGAAGAGGTGTACCCAGCGCTGTCGTTCGCTTCCCGGTTTCGAGGAC
>Ga0302227_10003420_pt1 | contig 10447 bp, 9 predicted proteins | sample II_Palsa_N1_1_FD_193525 | JGI IMG/M metagenome (GOLD analysis project Ga0302227, IMG submission 193525) | Peat permafrost microbial communities from Stordalen Mire near Abisko, Sweden - II_Palsa_N1_1 | ecosystem: Environmental > Terrestrial > Soil > Palsa > Peat permafrost | place: Sweden...
CAAAAAGCAGTAAGCGGTACCGCCCAGGCAAAGTATCATACCGCCCACACCCCATAGCAGCAAATTTTTACGCCCCATTCTATCTATCAATAAAATGGCTAAAATGGTGAATATGAAATTAATGCCGCCAATGAGGAAGGTTTGGCCCAGGGCGTTGTGCGCGCTAAAACCCGCGTTAACAAATATGGTTGGCGCGTAATAAATAATGGCATTTATACCCGTTATCTGTGAAAACAAAGCGAGAAAAATGCCTACTATCATTGCTTTACGCAAGCCCGGTTTAAATAATTCGCCAACTGTGCCTTCTTCAACATTTATGGTGGCCTCTATTTCATCTGCTACGGCTATGGCCTCCTGGGTACCGTTCAATCTTTCCAGCGTATCCATAGCTTCGGCCCTGCGCTTATTTTTAATAAGCCACCGGGGGCTTTCGGGTACAATAAATAACAATCCCAGGAATAACACCGAAGGCAGCAATCCCGACCCGATCATATACCGCCAGCCGGTTTCAACCTTCCATATATCCGATCCTAAACCGGCTATTCCAAAGTTAACGCCATAAATTATCAAAATACCTACTACAATGGCCAGTTGGTAAACGCTTACCAATATGCCCCTTATTTTGGCGGGAGCAACTTCTGATATATATAATGGCGATAGCATAGATGCCGCGCCGATACCGATACCGCCCACAACGCGGAATAAAACAAAAACCGTTAAACTACCGGCAAAGGCAGCGCCTATTGATGATATGGCAAACAAAACAGCGGTGAATATGAGTACCTTTTTGCGGCCGAGTGAATCGCTAATGGGGCCGGCCGAAAAACTGCCGATGATACACCCTACTATCGCGCTGCTCACGGCATAGCCCACCAGGTGCTCTGTTAATGCAAATTTGGTGGTAATAAAAGGGATCACCCCCGATACCACCGCCGTATCATACCCGAATAAAAACCCGCCCAACGCGGCTACCACTGTTAGTTTGATCACGAAGCCCGTGGTAGAGGCCGGTGATGTTTGTACCTGGTTCATAATTGGTTTATTTATAGTTTAAACTCTAACATAAGCTTTCAAAGTACCACATTCCATCCCCACCGATTCGCCATGCGGGCGAATGGTATATTCACCCACCGCTGCCGGTACAATAAAGGTTTCGGCATAATGTATTATATAAGGTTCAAATGCTTTGGCAGCGCTTTCCACTATCACCTCGCGGCCCTCCACTAAGTTAAGCACATTTACCATATTATTGGTATGGTGGCTAACCTTGCCTGTGAACCAATGCCTGCGGGTTTCAATAAATTCCAGTTCGTTCAGGCCGGTGCGTTCTTCGCGCCAGCCATCGCCGCTGCCTAAATCCTCCACCAGGTTTAAAGCATGTTCTTTAACCCAAGTGGCCGTCCTATCCCATTGGATTACGTTTTTGCCATGTTCAATATTTATAGGGCGCGGTTTGCCATCCATACCCAAACGCGCCCAATCCCATAGCTTAAAGGTAAATATATAGGGTGTGGCGCTTATTTCCAATACCATGCCGCCCGCGCCCGAGCAATGCACCGTACCCGCCGGGATGGAAACATGGTCGTGTTTTTTTACCGGCCATTTTTTAACAAACTTTTCATCATCAAATACCTGCTCACCTCTTTCGGCCGCCCGTAAATTTTCAAGCATTTCATCAGGGTCTATATTTTCCTGCAAGCCTAAATACACATCGGCATCGCCGTCTACATCTAAAAAATAATAGCTTTCGTCCTGCGTGTAGTGCATCCCGAATTTTTCCTGTATATATTCCGTTAGCGGATGAACCTGCAGGCTCAGATTACCGCCTTTTACCGTATCCAGAAAATCAAAACGGATAGGAAACTCATCGCCAAAACGGGCATGAACCTTTGGCCCCAGCAAATTATCAGTTTCATAAAAAACCAGGTTGATGGACGGTATCTCTACCTCCATATCGCCAAAGCGTAACAGCAGGCTGTTCTCTTCGGGCACACAATCAAAGCACCATGCATAGTTCACTACTGATCGGTCCAGGTCGCACACCTCTTTCATCCACTGGCCGCCCCAGGGGCCGGGGTCGAAAAATGGCACCACCCTGAACGGACGATGCGAGGCAATTTTCATCCCCTGCAATACCGCGCTGCCTTTTACCAGCTTCGGGCTGCCGGCCTTATTGGTATCCAGCCAATAGTCTATTTTATCAAACAGCCTTTTCTTCAGCCGGTCGCAGGCACGCCAATCCACAAAAAAGCCTCTTTTATATTGTGTGGCAAAGTCCTCGTGGCTATTTTTCAGGCCGATGTTGTTGATCTCCTGCTTCCGCATACGCAGCTGTATTTCCCAGCGCGCCATATCAGCGTATATCAGCAGGTCGTGCTCGGGTGCTATTAAACTCGCGCCGGTTCCGTATATTATAATTATACCATTGGCTTCACTTACCTGTTGCCTTAAATGGAATGTTTTATCCTCATCTAAATAATCGGCCACATTCAGCCTGCTTAGGTAGCCGAATATCCGGTCGTCGGTAACATCCGGGTAGGTCATTTTTAATATTTCGGCCTCGCTTTTCAGCGCGTCATGAGCTGTTATCCAAACATCATGTTTAAGCCTACTCTTAAAATTCGACTGTAGCTCCTGCTCATTTACCCCCTGGTAACATTCTATAACTATTATTTTTTTGCCCCCGCTGCCAATTTGTGCGTTTAGTTGCTTGCTTATAGCTTCCCACCCGCCCACGCACGATTCATTTATAGCTTCAACCTGTATAAAAGGGTGTTTTTCGTAATTAGATTTTTTCAACTTCTTCGTCAATTATTTTGGTAAAATATATTTTAAATAAGAGCGAAGCGCTTTATCACACGCTGCGCTTTTTTAATTTTTACCCGATCTATTTTATTGGCGTTTAAAAATAACAATTCCTTTCAAATAATCAGGTTAATCGATTTAATAAACACACAGATTTATTATGTATGTACAATACTACATATAATGTTTTAAAAAAATAATACTCCCCTGATTTTTTTGAAACTATCTTTTATCTCGATTCTGCCTGCTCATATTATTATGATATTCTTGATATTATATGACAATATTATTTAAATCATTTTCAACAGAATGACTATTTTCGCAGCGATTACAAATGGGTGGTTATTTAGGTTGATGTTGTTGCTTAGGAATAATGGCAACCCGTAATTGTAAGCAACAATATGAGATATTTTATTATACCCCTATTTATTACTGCTTTATTTGCTGGTTTGGGCGCGCACGCGCAGCAAAGCCAGGGCCAGGGCATACCACTTAAAAGAATATTACCCAACGGCCCCGCCAGCAACAGTATAAAAGATACCACCACAATTACGGTAAAGGGTGTTCCGCAAAAGGATCTGGGCGATGTTTTAAAAGAACTTTTCCACAGCAAACCAACTTCCGAAATTGATTCCATTACGTCAAAACCGCAAATTTCTGTAGTTCCGGCAATCGGCTATACGCTGGTAACCGATTTTGCCATAGTGGTTTCGGGTAACGTAGCTTTCCGCAACGGCCCCTATTCGCGAATATCAACCATAGTGGCCAGCGCTTCGTACACCCAAAAAAAGCAATTTATTATGCCGGTGCAAACCAGTTTCTGGACCAGCAATAACGATTATAATTTTGCAGGCAGCTACAGCTATTTTAAATACCCGCAAAGCACCTACGGCCTGGGCAGCAATTCCAAAATAAGTGATGAGGACCCTATGGATTACCAGCTCATACAGTTTTATGAAACGGTGCTTAGGCATATCAGCGGCAATTTTTACGCGGGCTTAGGTTATGATTTCGACGATCACTGGAACGTATCGCAAAGTGGAAATTATAACGGTAATGTATCCGATTATACTAAATATGGTACCGCGTCGCGTACTATCGCCTCGGGTTTTACTGTTGATGGATTATTTGATTCGCGCGATAACGCCATTAATCCATCGCTTGGCGCTTACCTGGGCCTGCAATTCCGTACCAGCGAAAAGGCTTTGGGCGCCACCAGCAACTTTCAATCAGTTATTATCGATGCCCGCAAATACATAAAGCTGCCCGAAGGATCGGATAACGTACTGGCGCTTTGGAGTTATGACTGGCTGATCGTATCAGGCAAACCGCCTTACCTCGATTTGCCCGCCACCGCCTGGGATGCCAACTTTGCCACCGGCAGGGGATACATACAAGGCAGGTTTCGAGGCTCGCAAATGGTTTATTTCGAATCGGAATACCGGTACAAGATAACCGCCAACGGTGTACTAGGCGGCACCGTATTTATTAACGCCGAATCATTCTCGGCAGAGCAGGGCACTCACCTGGAATCTGTACAACCTGGCTACGGCCCCGGTTTACGCGTAAAGCTAAATAAAGTTTCCGATACCAATATATCCATCAACTACGGCTTTGGCAACGAAGGCTCCCGAGGCCTGTTCATCTCAGTAGGCGAAGCGTTTTAACCAAAAAAGTTCCCCTCTTGTTCCGATCATTATTGGAACTTTACTTCGCAACAAAGAAGGCAAAAAACTGCGCCTACCCTCTTTGCCGCCGCAGGCGAAGAGAGGGTAGGCGAGCGAAGCGATGTCGGGGAGAGTGAACGGAGCGCGAAAAAGCCTCCATACGCAAATCAAAAGCTTCCCCTTCAGGGGCTTGGGGGGCTATACGCCAGCCTTTTATCAAAATAGGCATTCCAGCTGCTTTGCTGCTCCCGGTTCACCATGTGCCCGGTATCTGTATCATAATCAATGTTCAGCTGTTTGTATTTGGTATCTATCCTATCGAAAATAGCCTTGGCCTGCTGCTCATAATCGTCATAAAAAACAGTTTTGCAAACAGTGTGCAGCAATTCCTGCTGTTCCATATAGGCTATGGTATAATGCCCCTGTTCATGCTTCAGAATTTCGGCCAGCATAGCCTGAGAGGTGATTTTCGACCTGTCCAACCACGACCTGTTCCGGTTCATGATCACCTTAATATCAAAGCTCAGCAGGTAATAGCCATTTTTACGAGTAGCCTCATAATGAAAATCAATGGTGCAGTTGGTATAAGCAACCACACCATCGCCATTAGCGCGCTGCGCGCCCTGGAAATCATTAACGGTAAGTATTTGATAAGCGGATTGCGCCGATGCCTTTTGCAGCGCCGGTAAACCTAAAACAACCGCACCTATCAACACCAGCAAGCTCCGCCTCATCACTTTTAAATACCGTTTTATTTTTTAGCCTTATTCTCCGCGTGTAAAATGTTAAGGCTCATCATTTCTTTCATAGTTTGCTGCATGGCATCGGTTGATCCATCCAGGAAGATCACATTACCCTGCGAGTTCTCCGCAAAATGCTTGATGGATTCCGTCCACATGGTAAACAATATAACCGAAGTATCCATGTGCGCGTCCTGCATTTCCTTGGCGGCAACGCTCATACCCTTGGCCACTTCCTGGCGGAACAAGGCCACACCCTGCCCGCGCAATTGCGAAGCCTGGCGCTCAGCCTCTGCCGAAATTTTGATGGCGTTACCTTCTGCCTCGGCAGCTTTGGTTTTGGTAATCAGCAAGGCCTGCCCTTCGTTTTCGGCTGCTGCCTTCAGGTTGTTTGATGCCACCACCTGGCTCATTGATTTCATGATGATATCATCAAATGTAATATCGTTCAATTGCAGGTCCTGTAAATGGTAGCCCCAGTTCTCCAGTATCGTATCCAATTGATCCTTTACGTGCTCCACAATATCGCGGCGCAAAACCAGCACTTCGGCCTGGCGCTTGGTGGCCACAAAGGCACGTATCGAACCTTCAACCGTGCGGATCAAAGCCTGCATCAGATTGCGTTCGTCAACAAACTTAAAGGCCACGTTAATAATGCTTTCTTCTGAATTATTTAAAACCGAGTACAGGAGCATCGCCTTAAAATACACATTCGCCTGGTCGAACGTTACGGCCTGGAACTCCAGCTCCACCGAACGGTTCTGTATGGATATGCGCGAGTACACATTCTCGATCAGTGGGATCTTAAAATTCAGCCCCGGCGACATGATGCGGCGGTACTTGCCGAATACGGTAATTACCGCAATAGTGCCTTGTTTAACAGTCACAAAGCAGGAGGATAAAATAACCAATAAAATAAAAATTACTACTAATAATGCTATTACTGATGGTTCCATGAGGGATTAATTTGAAAAATAAATATATAACTAATTATTGGTGTGTTATTTGTTTTTTACAAATGCTTTTAATTAACAGCAAAACAACCATGAACTTAAAACGAACCTTTGGAGCAATACTTACGGTGTTAGGTATTATAGGCTTAATTTATGCCGGCATCAGCATCATCAATCACAGCGCGGGCGCAACAACACTTTCCGTAGTAGCCATAATTTCACTGCTATTCTTCTTTTCGGGGATAAGTTTAGTGCGCACTACCAAGGATGAGGAATAAAAGTATCATCAAATTCGTAGTAGCGATGGGTTTGAAACCTTGAGCGTTTTAAACAAGCGCTATAAATTAAATAGGACAAAAAAAATCCCCTCATTTATTGAAGGGATTTTTCATTTTAATTTCTTATATCTCTATTTACCGCTATCGTCATCCGGTAAATTATCTAACTGATCTTTAAACGAGCTTAGCAATCTGCCGCCCCTGTAAAAATAACGGCTGTAATACGGGTCATCAAGGCTGCTGATGGCTACCCCTTTTAATGAGGCATGCGCAAAGCGGTTATTACCTAAATAAATACCAACGTGCGATATGCGGCGGCTATGAATTTTAAAGAAAACAAGGTCGCCTTCTTTCAGGTCATCTTTACCAACAGGGCTAACCATGCTGAAAATATCGCGTGAGCTTCTCCTGATATCAAGGTTAAAAACCTCGCTGTATAATTCTTTTGTAAATGCGGAGCAATCAATTCCATTTTTTGAGCTTCCGCCAAAACGATACGGGGTACCGATCCAGTCGTAAACAAAATGAAAAAGTTTCATGTTCGAGGTAGCCGACAGGGCCACACCCATTATTTGAGATAGATAATCCTTAGCTAAACTTTCCTGCTCATCCGCTGCCTTAGCAGCCGGCTGATCCTGGTCGGTTTTTGTTTGGGCCTGTGTAGCCAAAACGCTGAAGAATAAGGCAATACCAATAGTTATTTTCTTCATTCAATCTTTCGTTTGTTGTATTAGGGCAACAAATTTGTTTATTAAAACAGACAATGTGTATATCTTATGCTACAAAACTATTCAAATTTTTTAAAATTGCAAATAAATCGCACTTTTTTTTCAATTAATATAATTCTGATGCTTTTTAAATACCTCATTTTCTACTTTATACGATTTTTATATGCCTTTTAACAATTTTTAGCTATATTTCCCTTCGGCGCGATTATAATATGCGGCTTTTGCCAGGTAGCTTCGTCACCACAATTTTAAATGTACTGTAATAATTAAGAAATCTTTTCCAAGAAAGTCGCTGTTGTTTCGATAATTTCAAGGATATAATTAGATTTGCGCTTTATCAAGAAAAATTGGCTGTTTAACAAATGAGTTCAATCGAAATAAATAAGGATACTTACCTTAAATGGTATGAGTGGATGCTGTTGATGCGCAGGTTCGAAGAGAAAGCCGGTCAGCTATACGGACAACAAAAAATTCGTGGCTTTTGCCACTTATATATTGGGCAGGAGGCTGTTTTAGCCGGAGCCATGTCGGTGCTGAAACAAGAGGACAGCATGATCACCGCTTATCGCGATCACGCCCACGCTATTGCAAAAGGTGTAACATCAAACGCTATAATGGCTGAGCTTTACGGCAAAGCCACCGGCTGCTCAAAAGGCAAGGGCGGCAGTATGCACATGTTTGATAAAGAGAAACACTTTTACGGCGGGCATGGTATAGTAGGCGGCCAGATCCCTTTGGGAGCAGGTATAGCCTTTGCTGAAAAGTTTAAAGGTACCGAGTTTGTGAACGTTGCCTATATGGGCGATGGCGCCGTACGCCAGGGTGCCCTGAACGAAACCTTTAACATGGCTGCCTTATGGGCTTTACCCGTAATTTTTGTTTGCGAAAACAATGGTTACGCCATGGGAACTTCGGTAGCGCGTACCACCATACAAACCGATATTTACAAATTAGGCCTGCCTTATGGCATCCCTTCATCGCCGGTTGATGGTATGGACCCTGTAGCCGTGCATAACGCTATGGATGAGGCTGTACAACGTGCACGCCGTGGCGAGGGACCAACCTTTTTGGAGATGCGTACCTACCGCTACAAAGGGCACTCGATGTCCGATCCGCAGAAGTACCCCACCAAAGAAGAATTGGAAAGCTACAAAGCAAAAGACCCGATTGAAATGGTTAAACAAACCATTGAAAAAGAAGGTTATGCCGACGAGGCCTGGTTTGAAGAGATAGCCGCCAAAATTAAGGCTGAAGTTGATGAGTCTGTAAAATTTGCAGAGGAATCGCCATGGCCCGAAGCATCAGAGCTGTATACCGATGTATATGTTCAGAAAGATTATCCTTATATTAAGGACTAAATTATATTACACAAAAAATTTAAACTATTCATCAAAATAGTATATGGCTGAAGTAGTTAAAATGCCCAAAATGAGCGATACCATGACCGATGGTGTGCTGGCTAAGTGGCATAAAAAAGTTGGCGATAAAATAAAGCCGGGAGATGTGCTTGCCGAGATAGAAACGGACAAGGCTACGATGGATTTTGAATCGTACCAGGAAGGTACCTTGTTATTTATTGGTATTGAAGAGGGACAATCGGCCCCGGTTGATGCTGTAATTGCCGTTTTAGGTAACGAAGGCGAAGATTATAAAACCGCTTTGAGCGGTGCAACTGAACCGGAAGCAAAGCCAGTTGAAACTGTTAAGGAAACACCTGCGGAAGCTCCTGCACCGGAACCTGCTGCTGCCCCGGCACCTGCGCCAACTCCGGCTCCGGCCGCTAAGGTTGATATTTCAAGCATACCTGCTACGGTTATACGCATGCCTGCCCTGAGCGATACCATGACGGAAGGCGTTATAAATAAATGGAACTTTAAAGTTGGCGATAAAGTAAAATCTGACGATTCGCTGGCTGATGTGGAAACCGATAAGGCTACTATGGAAGTAGTAGGCTACGAAGACGGTACACTTTTATACATAGGCCCTAAAGAAGGCGAAGCTGCCCCTGTTAATGGTATTATAGCCATTGTGGGCAAGGCCGGTACCGATATAACTCCATTATTACAGGATAGCGGTGTTGCAACTGCTGCCCCTGAAGCTAGCGCAAGCGCCCCGGTTGAAGAAACATCGCCTGCTGCTGCGGAATCTGCCGCCGGCGAACCCAGCGATGAAACCGCTCACTCAACCGATGACGACGGCCGCATAAAGGCATCGCCGCTGGCACGCAAAATAGCAAAGGAAAAAGGCATTAACCTGAGCGATCTGAAAGGATCGGCTGATGGCGGCCGTATAGTGCGAAAGGATATTGAAGCTTACACACCTTCAGCTAAACCTGCCGCCGCGCCTGCCCCGGTTACTCCGCCGCCTGCCCCGGTAGCTGCCCCTGCTCCGCAACCTGTTGCTGCACCAGCCGCCGCGCCTGCGCCACAGCCAGTTGCCGCTACACAATATGTGGGAGTTGGAAAATATACCGAAAAACCGGTTAGCCAGATGCGTAAGGTAATAGCTAAACGACTATCTGAAAGCTTATTCACCGCGCCGCATTTTTATATCACCATGTCGATCGATATGGATGCAGCTATCGCTACCCGTGTTAAAATAAACGAGCTATCTCCGGTTAAAATATCATTTAATGATTTTGTGCTGAAAGCCTGTGCTATCGCGTTAAAATCACATCCAAACATCAACTCATCATGGCTGGGCGATAAGATCCGCTATAACGAAAGCATCAACATAGGTGTTGCCGTAGCGGTTGACGAAGGGCTGCTGGTACCTGTTATCCGCGATGCTGATCAAAAATCACTGGGCGGCATATCAACGCAGGTAAAAGACTTTGCGCAGCGCGCCAAAGCTAAAAAGTTGCAGCCCTCTGATTGGGAAGGCTCAACATTCACCATATCCAACTTAGGTATGTTTGGTGTTGATGAGTTCACCGCCATTATTAACCCACCCGATGCCTGTATACTGGCAGTTGGCGGCATACAGCAAATACCTGTAGTTAAAAACGGTGCCGTAGTACCCGGCAATGTAATGAAGGTTACCCTAAGCTGCGATCACCGCGTGGTTGATGGCGCCACAGGTGCCGCGTTTCTGCAAACGCTGAAAGCCTTGCTGCAAGAGCCGATAAACCTGATGGTATAGTGTTAAGTTAAAAGTCAAAAAAAGCGATAGGTGATTACCTGTCGCTTTTTTTGTTTAGGAGATAAACACACGTAGGGTCTGAATATCGAACATCGAACAAGGAATGATGAATATCGAAATTTTTAATTCATTATT
>Ga0302227_10003425_pt1 | contig 10442 bp, 16 predicted proteins | sample II_Palsa_N1_1_FD_193525 | JGI IMG/M metagenome (GOLD analysis project Ga0302227, IMG submission 193525) | Peat permafrost microbial communities from Stordalen Mire near Abisko, Sweden - II_Palsa_N1_1 | ecosystem: Environmental > Terrestrial > Soil > Palsa > Peat permafrost | place: Sweden...
AGCGAGAGCACAGAAGGATAAAGATTTACATTTCTTTGTCAACGACTCGTCCACCGCGACTGCCAAAATCTTGTCGAGTTCCTTTGCGTGCTCTGCCGAGGTAAAAATGAAAGGATTATAGTATAGGCCTAGCAAAGTCGTTTTGTGCACGTACGAGGTTGTCCCTGATCAAAAACGTAAACAACCACCTGGCTCACCGAGCTCGCGAGGGCAAACGCAGCAGTCGCGTCCGCTTCGACATCGATAACGACGATCTGTTCAGGACTAAAGGACACGCGCGCCGACGACGAGGTTGTAGCATTCCCGCTTTCGCTAAAACGCTTGCATCCTTCGATGGACGTGAGCCCGGCAGGCCCAGCGCACAGCATCGACGCGATCGTCGAACACCCCGTCCCGCGGATGCCCACGACAGTCACGACCGAGGGCGACTTGATCCCTGCCAGCAGCTGCTGCAGACCGCTGACATTGAGTGCTTCCCCGTGCAGAAACAGTGGAACAACAGCCGCCGCCGTCGATGGCGATGCCGTCGATGGCGATGCCGATGCAGCAGCTGAACTAACGGCCCCTGCTTGAGCCGTCGTGTCGCCGCCTCCTTGCGACGGGATGACCATCGGCACCGCGGGCAGTGGCACACCCGTCAACGGTATCCTGCCGACAGTTGGCCTTTGTCCCCTGCTCGCCCTTGACCCGGACGACTGTTGCGACATCGACGGTGTTGACGACTGTGCTTGCGGCGCCGGCTTGCCTCGACCCATCCCCGTCCCATCCCCGCGGCCCGCCGCGCCTCGGCCGCGCCCGGCCCTTGCGCTTGGATCAGCGGCCTGCATTTTTCTCGATCTTTCCTGAAATGGGTGCCATTGCAACCTCCGTAAGAGCTCCCCCCACCTGCTGCCGGCTAAACCGGGTACTCTTGTTAGCTGGCCGCGGGCGCGATCGTCGTGCTCGCGCTGGGCTTGCTGCTGTTCCTGTGCGGCCCGATGGACTCGACGCGCAGCGGCCTGCTCGCCCGCGGGTACATTGCGCTGACACAGACCCTGCCGGGCCTGTCGATGCAGGCGATGCGCACGGTCCTGGGCGAGCGTGGGACACGGGGGGTGATGGCCGTGGCGGACTGGACGTTCAACAAGCCCAACCCGCTCGTGCAGATCTTTTACCTGTCCATTGTCACGGGCGCCGTCGGTTTCTTCTACGTCGGCGTGTGGCCGTACGTGTATGCGGCCAAGCTCGTCTCGAGCATCCACACCGTGACCGTGCCCGCCATCATCGTGCTCCTGTACGCAAGCTACGCCGCCGCGTGCTTGGCCGATAGTGGAACAGTCACAAAGGACAACTGCGATGCGGTGGCCGCGGCCTACCCGTACGACAACGCGCTCTTCCACGCTGGCGTCGTGTGCGACACGTGCAAGACGGTCAAGCCGGCCAGGTCCAAGCACTGCTCGATGTGCGGCAAGTGCATCGCGCGCCTGGACCACCGTACGACCTACTCTCTTTTTATCTAAGTTGTAAATTATTTTTTTTTTATTTATAGACTGCATCTGGATCAACGGCTGCGTCGGCGCCAACAACCATCGCTACTTTTTGTCGTGGCTGCTTGTTTTGTCGGCTGTGTGCGTCTACGGCGTCGCGCTCATGGGCACGATCGTCTGGGGCATCATCCAGGAGAAGCGCATGTTCTCGCTCTTTGTCGTGGACCGAGTCACGGGCGCTCGTTCACCCGTCGAGCTGCAGCACGTCGTCATCTACATGGTCACGAACGAGAACTCCCTGTGCATGCTCCTGCTCTTCCTCTCGCTCGTCACCCTCATTGTCACGGCCTTTGTCAGCTACCAGCTGTACCTGGCCGCGTCGGGCCGCACGACCAACGAGGCGTTCAAATGGCAGGACCTCGAGCACTACCTCGCCCACAAGCACAAGCAGGCGCCGTCGTCATCGCCATCCTCATCCTCATCGCACTCGCACTCGCACTCGGGCCACCAGCACCAGGTCAAGCTGCCCAAAAACATTTACAACAAGGGCATCATCTCAAACCTCATCGACACGTTTGTGCCCCCATCGGCCGCCCTCTATCCCGTCGCAAGGAGTACGCCGGCCGCAAAGTCGTCGTCGACTGGCAAGAAAAAGCATTAGCAATTTACTCCTTTCCTGCTTGCGTCTTTCTCTGTTGTTGTCAGTCTTTCTGAGCCAATGGACGCAAACGCCGGTCTGTCTGTGGTGACGACGGCACCGCTCAACGGCAGCTCCAGCGGCAACGGCAACGGCAGCGGGGCTGAGAGAGAGACGAGTGCGCCCGCCACGCCATTGTCGGCAACGGGCACAACAGCAACAGCGTGCGAAATCAAGCCCAGCAAGACGGCCAAGAGCACGGGAGGCGGTAGCAACATTAGCAGCGAGCGGCCCTCCCTGAGCTTGGGCGAGACAAGGTGTCCCCGTTCCTTTAAGAGACGTGACCGACTGACTGAGCAACATACAGCGACGACAACGACAGTCTCAACCAGCTCGCGGTCAACTCGTCGCTGCTGTACATCCGCGGCCCGCCCAAAGACATTGACATGCTGCTGCGCATTGGTGCAGGCCGCGGTGGTGGTGGTGGTGGTGGCGGTGGTGGCGACGTGGATGCCCTGGTACCATCCTTGTCTCTTGCTGTCCCTTCAAACTGAGCAATGGACTTAACGCAGAGCCTCGAGGGATTCCATCTGTCCGGCAACGACACGACCTCGGCGCTGCTCCTGACAAACCACCCCGAGAGCATCGACGTCGACAGACTCATCCGCCTTGCCGAAGAGCACCTGCACGTCCCTGTGACCGCCGGCAAGCTGGTCATGAACGAAGACGAGGCCAATCGGCTCGTGCGATCTCGCACGCAGCCCACGCGCAGACGGGCTACGGCAACGACGGCCGCGGCACCAGGGCTGCCGGTTCCCGTCGACATAGACCACATCCTCCATCTGGGCTCTGAGTCTCCCAAGCCGTTGCGGCAGCACCACGTAAACAGAATCGTGGGGTTTCTATGTTTTTTCTTATGCTAACCCCCGGTGAACAGAGGCACCTCGGCAGGACATCGTTCGAGTCGCTCGAGCTGGCTGCGGCGGGAGCAGAACAGCCAACGGACCACCCTGCCACCGCGTTGCACTTCCGTTCTATCGTCATCGGGCCGCACGAGTCCCGTGACTTTGACGATGTTGTGCAAGTGGGCATGCCGATCGAGCAGGACCCGGTCTTCACGGATGTTCAGGACCTCATCGCCATTGGCGAGTTTGGCACGATGGCCGCCCAGTCTGTTGTACAGCAGCAACAACAGCCAAGGACTGCCCCACTGACATCCGCGCGATCGACGAGCAAGCTCAGTATCGTCGTCCCGCCAACAGACGCGAACAAACTGTCGGGGAGCCGCACGAGCCTCGCCGGCGGTCTGCTCGATACCAAGCTCGACATGGACGAACTAATCTCCATAGGCGAGAGAAACGAGAACGCCGGTGCAAACGCTGCCAGTCTCCAGCGGAACCCCTCTGTTCGTCACCCGCGCAGACACACGGTCACCTCTGGCGATCGGCCCAATTCCGTGGCTTTGCTAGAAGGCGCGACCTCCCAACCGTCTGTGGTATATTTTATATATTGTTTTGATATTTGTTGTGACGACACAAATTTAAAAAAAAATTTTCCCCCTTTCCCAGAGGGACACGATTAGCACGATCCTGCGCCGTCCCACCACGACGCCCAAGCTGTCAACCGTGCCCAAGACCGAGGCCACCGACATTGACAACTTTATGGAGATCGGCTCGTCTTCCTCGTTGGCCGTGTCTGCACCCGATATCGCCGACCCTCCGACAGGAGTGCCTCGGCCAAGGATCTCCAAATCAGTCAGTGTCAATAATATCAGGGTCCACACAAGTGCTGCCGATTCAACGTGGTCGCTCGCAGCCCCGAGGACGCCCTCTACACCGCGATCATCCTCGTTCCTGGCAAATGTCAATCTCCTCGGCCGGAAGCCCTCCGAAACCGGCCCCATCTCGCCGATCTCTCCCTCTGGCCGTTCCTCGGTACGTGCATTCTAATAGGTAATTTTAAATACCGAAACAAAATCAGAAGAGGCAATCCTTCGTGGCTCAAGACATCGATTCGCTCCTGCAGCTCGGTCGTGATCTCGAGAATGTCAACGCTGCTGCCGGTGCATCGTCGTCCTCGTCTGCATCGCAAGCAGCCGCCGCCGCCGCCGCCGCCGCTTTAGCCGAATAATTTTCACTGTCGATGAAATAATATGAACCACCATAAAAAAAAGTACCCGGGTAACGCCTCGTGGCCCGTGTGTACTTTTCTTCTTTTCAGCCTTTGAAAGAGCAGGCCCATGTCGTTTGAACAGACGATCGACCTGCTGGCGTCCGCGGACAACAACGTCCGCAACCAGGCCGAGCAGGCTGTGATGGGGGTAACGTGCAATTCGCCCTTGGCTTGCAAATGATCCAACACTAACTGACGTTTCGTAACCCTTTTGGCGCGCGTTTTCCAATCGGACCTTGAACAAAAATGGAATGCGCCTACGTAGTTTGCCACTTCTCAGCCCGTGCAGTTTACGAACGAGGTGCTGCGCATCATGGTCGAGTCCCCCAATGCTGCAGTATGTTTTTTTTATTTTTTATTTTTTTTCCCCCTCTGGGATGGGACGGGGATGGGATGGTGGACACATGGCTCTGCGTGCCGGGTTTCTCTTTACTGTGCTGACCTCTTCTTAAAACAGACCCGCACCATGTGCAGTATTGTCTTCCGTCGCTCCGTCTTCAACAAGGTTGACGACAAGCAGTCACTGTGGCACGTACTCCCTGCGGTACGGTCGACCTTTCCTCTCTCTTCTTAATGGGGCACACAAACTCACAAACATCCTATACACAGGAGAGTAAGCAAGCAGCTCTCCAGCGTCTGCTCCAGTCGATGTCGTCCGAGCCCGAGGACCACGTCCGCAAGACCATCTGCGACATTGTCGCCACCACCTACGAGTACCTCGTCGAGAAGAAGCGTACGCCTTTGGACTCTTTTTTTTTTCCTTCGTGTGTGTATGCATTGACACGTTTGTGGCGCAGAAAACTGGATCGAGCTTCCCCAGGCCCTGTTCCAGCTGACCCAATCCCCCTCCGCCTCGCACCGAATTGCTGCCCTCGAAGTCTTTGCGCTCCTTCCCACGTACGCTTGGCATTTATTCAACTCGATATCTGAAATTTTTGTCCTGGTGGGTGCAGCCTCTTTGACGAGAATGCTCGCGCTCAGCATGCCAACACCCTCAGGAGCATCTTTGTTGGAGCTCTCACGGATTCCGACCCTGTGGTACCGAGTGCAATGAAAATATCCTTCACCTAATAAAATTCATAAATAAATATGAAAAAAAGGTGGCGATCGCTGGCCTCAAGGCCCTCGTTTCGTTCATCATCTTCCTGGAGAACAAGGAGCGCAACGCCTTGTACTCTGACGTCCCCCCGCACATGATCCAGGTAATGCTATTTCTTTTCTGTTCGCGCTTCCAGCATGTGATGGTTCAATGTATTCATACCTCGAGTGTTTTTTCTTTCCTTTTGGGAGATTTCTACTGCTATGAGACCAACATGATCGTTTCTGATGCACACCCACTATTCTTTGTCCTTATATATTTCCTTGCTCCTTTTTATTTTTATTTTGGCTAAATTCCACTTTTTTTTCCCTTTCCTTTCGGCAGCTCCTTGTCAACACGATCAACAAGGACGAGTCGCAGGCGCAGACAGTCATTGCAGTTCTCATTGATGCCGCTGACGAGATCCCTGCGTACTTTGCCAAGCACCTCAACAGCATCATCCCGCTTATGATTTCAATCGTACGTATCCACTTTTCTTTACAAGGCCTTTGCCGACGATTTCACGCAGGTCAACGACCGCAAGGCCAAGAACTACGAGGATGCCACTGCCCACCTCGCACTCGAGTTTGTCCTGGTCCTCGCTGAGAACAAGCCAGAGATGATCCTAAAGCACTTCCCCGGATACGTCGAGTTGGTCTTCCCTGCGTGCCTGTCTCTCATGGTTGATGTTGAAGAAGATCCCAGCTGGTTCACGGTGGAAGAGGTATAAAATTCCCCCCCTTTTTCTTGGGCCTGACACGAGCGCATTCAAAAAAAAAAAAAAAAAAAAAAGCTGGCAGACATTGAGATGGACGCAAACGACACTGTCGGCGAGCAAGGTCTCGACCGCATTGCCGTTGCCCTCAGTATGTGGCCCTCCTTTTTTCCCCTCCATGTCGTTAAACATTATTTTTAGGTGAGCACGTCCTCCCTGTCGCTCTTCCTATGATCGTCCAAATGCTCCAGCACCAGCAATGGCAGTACCGTCACGCCGGTCTCCTTGCACTGGGCGCCATTGCCGAGGGCACCCACGATGACCTCATCAACAGCCTCAAGGAGATTGTTCCTCAGATTGTGATCTTTGCTCAGGATCAGCACCCCCGTGTCCGCCACGCTCTCTGCAACTGCCTTGGCCAATTTTGCTTGGACTTCAAGGTACGAAAGCAAAAACGGCGACCTTCGCTCACTAAATAAAATAAAATAAAAACGACAAATATTAGCCTTCAATCCAAGAAGAGTTTGCCAGTGTCATCGTGCCCGCGCTTGTCCTCATGATGGAGAATGCCACGCTTCCCCGTATCCAAAACCATTCTGCCGCGGCGTTGGTTAACTTTTGCGATGACACCCCCCGTCACGTCCTCGAGCCCTACCTCGACACCCTTTTGCAAAAGCTTCTCCACCTTCTCCAGACCGTCCAGAAGCGCTACGCCATCGAACAGACTCTGGACACTATCGCTACCATCGCAGGTATGGAATATTCCTTTTTTTTAAAAAGGAACTCAAAAACAACAACAAAAAAATTTTTTTTTGTTTTTTTGAAGATGCCGCCGGAAACCTCTTTGTAAAGTACTACAGCACGTTCGTCCCGCTGCTCAAGAACATCCTCATCCAGCCCATCCAGAACGAGACGCGTGTTCTGCGCGCCAAGGCGATGGAATGTGTCACCCTCATTGGCATTGCCGTCGGCAAGGAAATTTTCATCAACGACGCCCGTGAAATCATGCAGCTCCTCTTGCAGACGCACGGTATGTTGGATTTCATGACATAGCGGTGTCATCATTTAAAAAAATAAAAAAAATAAACAGGCGGAAACATTCTCGACTCGACCGACCCCCAGACGTCGTACCTCATTTCCGCGTACGGCCGCATCGGTGCTACCCTCAAGGAGGACTTTGTCCCGTACTTGCAGTATGTCATGCCCGCCCTTCTGCATTCTGCCGGGCTCAAGCCCGAGCTGCAGCTCCTTGACGATGACGACGATGAAGCACTCAACGACGAGGAGTGGGAGGTCATCCAAGTCGACAAACAGGTATTTTGGCGTCTTGTAATCTAAAAAATATTCACAGTCGTGTTTGTCAGCGCCTCGGTATCAAGACTACCGTGCTCGAAGAAAAGCTCACCGCTGTCGAGATGCTCTTTTGCTTTGCTAAGGAGCTTGGTCCGTCATTTGCTGAGTATGCTGTTCCCGTTTTGGACCTGGTAAGAATTGAATTGAATTGAAATAAAATAAAATAAAAAATGTTAACAACATTTATTTTTCAGATGCTCCAACTGTTCAAGTTTTTCTTCGATGACCAAGTGCGTGCTGTCGCAGCAGGCATCATCGGCCCGCTGTTTGAGAGCCTCAAGCTCGCTCATGCCGGTATCCAGTGAGAAGCAGTGGGAATTTTCTAAATGATGTTGCAGACAAGAAGATGATTTTTGACAAGACGCGAGAGACCATTATGCACTTCCACCAAATCATCGAAAAGGAGACTGTCGAGGAGATGCACGTCCGCTTGCTGGAAGGCTACCGTGTTGTATGCTCGCCCAAACCCCAAAAGTCCTGCTAAGAGACAAAATTTTTTTTCTTTCTGGTAGGCCGTCGGTGCGTTCGGTGAAGATGGTTTGAGCGACGCGGAGCTCAACGAGTTTATGAACCTCTACATCAAGCTCTTTTTGGGAAGTGTTCAACGCTCCGAGAAGCGATACAGTAAGCGACGAGTTGCAACAATTGTATTCACCGCGAACTCGACCAGGAACGCTTCTAAAGAAGAAGCAAGAGGACGACGCCGAAGAAGTGGAGAACTTGGAGGAGATCGAGGGCATGCTCATGCGCGAACTGTCCGACACGTTCCATGCTGTCTACAAGAACCACCCCGTTCGTTTCACCAATGTTTTCAAGCCCGTGGCCAATCAGCTGTCGCGCTTTATTGTGCGTTCTCACGAGTTTTCTTTTTGCATATTTATTTATTTTTATTGTGTTTGCATAGACACCGGCCGAACTGCGAACTTCTTCCCAGCGTGTGAACGCAATCTGCGCCTTTGACGATGTGCTCGAGTTTGCCGGTGCCGCAACCGGCGAATTTGTTCCGTTGTTTTTGGTAATATGTCGCTCCCCCCATGTCCCCTTTTCTTTTGTCTTACATTACCGATGCAGCAAAATCTGATTGCCTGCGTTACGGACTATGATGCCGCGGTGCGCCAGGCCGCCAGCTATGGCATGGGTATTGCTGCCCAGTTTGGAGGTCCGGCGTTTGCGCAAACCTGCGCCGATGTTCTCCAGCCTCTCATCACTGTCGTGAGCAGCCCTCAAGCTCAAACCATAGTGAACAAGAACGCGACCGAGAACGCTATTTCTGCTATTGGAAAAATCTGCCAGTACAACAGCAGCAAGTTTAACGTCAACCAGGTCCTTCCCATCTGGCTCAGTGCTCTCCCGATCACCGAGGATCCCGAGGAGGCAAACTCGACCTACTCCTACCTCACCAAGTTGATTGAAGAGTAAGTAATATTTTTATTTAGATTTTTTTTTTTAAAAAGCTTTTTTTTTTTTTTCCCTCCTCCAGGAATAACCCTATCGTCCTTGGCGCCGACAACAGCAATTTGCCCTTGCTTGTCTATATCTTGGCCAAGGCCGTCGCGTCGGATGTTTTGGAAGACTTCCTCAAGACCAAGGTAAGATTAGTTTTTGTCTGTTTATAAATGCTAATGTATCGGTTACTGTTTTGCAGACTCGCGTTGTGCGCATCCTCTCGCAGATCAACAACCAAGTACCACCGGCCATGCGCGAGCTCTTGTGGGCAAGGGTCGATCAGGGCTCCAAAGACATGGTCCTCCCTCTCCTCACACAATAAGCAAAAGGAAATCTTTTTAATAACCTGCCATAGTTGTTTCCTTGTTTGTTTTTTATGTTCCATTTGTTTTTTTCACCAGCTTCCAAACAGTTTGTGCTGGGTGGGACGTGCATATTCAATATGGCGTCACTCTCTCGATCGTCGTCTCTTCTGCGCGGCGCGCTTCCCACGCGCGTCACTGCCGTTGCTGGCGGGCTTGTGCGTCGCTACCTTGCCACCAACGCCGCCTCCAACACGAGCGCCATCGCAGACGTCGACGTGCGTGTTTCAACAGTGGTTTTTTTTTTCTTGTGTGCTGACCACCAACTCTTTTTGAGCGATAGGCCAAGAAGCTGAGCATCACCAAGACGTCGTCGCCGCGCCCACGCGTGCCGAACGACCAGCTCGTCTTTGGCAAAACCTTTACCGACCACATGCTCGAGATCGAGTGGACGGCCTCGGGGGGCTGGAAGGCGCCCACGATCAGCCCCTACCACAAACTCAGCCTCGATCCGTCTGCGTCCGTGTTCCACTATGGCCTCGAGGTAACGAGCTCGTCGGGCCGCTGTGCGTGTCCACTAACCGTGGTTGTATACAGCTCTTCGAGGGCATGAAAGCCTACAAGGACAAGAAGGGACAGATCAGACTGTTCCGCCCCATGCACAACATGGACCGCATGGTCAACTCTGCCGTGCGGCTGGCATTGCCCGTAATGCCGTTCTGGGTGCACCGAGTGGGCCATGTTTTGTTGATCTGCCCCTTGTTTTATTAGACCTTCAACAAGGAGCAGGTGCTTGAGTGCATCAAGGAGCTCGTCAAGGTGGACCAGTCGTGGATCCCCGCGCAGCACGGCTACTCGCTCTACATCCGCCCCACGCTCATCGGCACGCAGAATTCGCTGGGTGTGTCCAAGAGCAACTCGGCCCTGTTGTACGTCATCTCATGTCCCGTCGGACCCTACTACAAGTCGGGCTTTGACGCCGTCAAGCTCTTTGCAAACACGCAGTACGTGCGCGCGTTCCCTGGCGGCACTGGCGCGGCCAAGATCGGCGGCAACTACGCGCCCTGCATTAAGCCGCAGGCCGAGGCTGCCGAAAAGGGCTATGCCCAGAACCTGTGGCTGTTCGGCCCCAGCCACGAGATTACCGAAGTCGGCACGATGAACCTGTTTACGTTCTGGGTCAACGAGCAGGGCGGTATAGCCACTCTTTTTTTAAATAAAAAAAATGGTATTCAATCATCTTCCTTTTTTTTTTTTTTTTTTTTTTTTGCCG
>Ga0302227_10003426_pt1 | contig 10441 bp, 10 predicted proteins | sample II_Palsa_N1_1_FD_193525 | JGI IMG/M metagenome (GOLD analysis project Ga0302227, IMG submission 193525) | Peat permafrost microbial communities from Stordalen Mire near Abisko, Sweden - II_Palsa_N1_1 | ecosystem: Environmental > Terrestrial > Soil > Palsa > Peat permafrost | place: Sweden...
CGCTTTGATCGTTGGCGTCCGGCGGTTTATCCCAGTTGTCGTCTGGTCGTTGTTTAAGGTGCTGCCAAGCCGTGTGACGGTTTGCAACAGGGTCTTCCGAATCGACTAGGAGGAGTATCAACTCATATTTATGTCGCTCGGTTCTAATCGAAATGCAAAAATCCTCATACGCCGACCTTCGACTCCCGCTCGGCACAACCCTTGGCTTTCGATTCTCAGGAGCGATCTTCGCAAAATACTCGGAAAACCCCTTCCTGCATAAGGTATTGATTCGATCCTGTCCTCCCCCACCTTCAACGTGAATCTTGATGCTCACCAGCGGTTGCCCCCTAATTCTCCCTTCCGCCAAAGTTCGCCAAGGGTGTATTTTCCGACCCATTCCGACAGGTCGGGTTGGTTTAACCTGCGAAATGCGGTAGCACCGCCGTTTTTCTCACACACAACCACTGATTCCGGGTCATCCGAAAATTCCTCAATCAGAGCACTCGAATGCGTCGTGATGATAAGCTGCATTTTCTCCGATGCTTCCTTTATTAGCTTGGCTAAAACATGGATGATGTCCGGGTGTAAGCCAAGTTCCGGTTCCTCAATGCAGACAAGGGGAGGTGGGTCGGGATTTAGAAACACAGATAGCAGTGACAACCATCTTAGAGTGCCGTCCGACAGCCGCCTCGCAGGGGTTGTAAATCCGCTTCTTTCCTCCAAACGCAGCTCCACCATTCCTTCTCTTATCTGCGTGTGAATATCTTCCGCTTGGGAATAGAACTGCCGGAGGTAGTCGAGCAGCCTCGGCTTCACACTAGGTTCTGAACGTAGCCGATTTAACATCAGCCCAATATTGCTAGTGTCCTCTTCGAGATAATCGCTCTGATCGTCAGGTGCATGAATCTCCCTCGCCTCGGCATTGATACCGAACTCCCAGTCACGATAAAAGGCAAATTTGGCGAACAGCTTTCCCAAGTATGTGATTTCTGGATACTGGTCGGGGTCTTTTCGCTGCGAGAGAATGGATTGACGGGGGTCGATGTCCTCACGACGAAGTTGTCGCGTCTCTTCTCGGATGTTAATCATCGCCCGCCCATTTTGATTATGGAAGTACAGAATGGGGTTTGGGTGAATTCCAAATGGCTTATCGTTTTGGATCAGCTCTTCCGTAATTTCCATGTTGTAGCTGACGCGGGTGAAGGCCAGTCGATAGTGAATCGGCATACTGCCTCGCTCAGGCCTGACTACGACGTCAATCGAAGCTGACGGGTTCCTTGATCCCTTCCATAGCCATTCAACGATGCCACCGCCCTCACGGATTGGCTGTGGTAAATCAAAGCTAGTGCTTTGCAGTAAAGCGAAAATCTCCAGTAAGTTTGATTTCCCCGAACCGTTTGGGCCAATAAAGATATTCAACGGCTTCAATTCCAGAGGGGGAGTCTCACTGTTGAAGGAGAGCAGATTATTGATGCGGATTGACTGCACTGTGGTTGGCATTTCGAGTCGCTAGTCTAGCACCCTTCCGTAGCAAACTGAACGAGATTGTCGTTGGAGAGTGTCGCCATCTGTTGGCGATTTTCCACCAGCAATAACGAAGGGGCTAGAGGCGTAATTCTACCCGATTTTTTCCGCCACCGACTTGGCCTGCGTGAACAAATACAGATAATCGGGGCCGCCGGATTTGGAATCGGTGCCGGACATGTTGAAGCCGCCGAAGGGGTGGGCTCCTACCATGGCGCCGGTGCATTTGCGGTTGATGTAGAGATTGCCCACGTGGAAGTCGCGGCGGGCGCGGTCGATCTTGTCGCGGGACTTGGTGTAGATTGCGCCGGTGAGGCCGAACTCGGTGTCGTTGGCGATTTCGAGGGCGTGATCGAAGCCGCGGGCTTTGATGACGGCGAGAACTGGTCCGAAGATTTCTTCCTGCTCGAGTTTTGATTTGGCGGGAATGTCGGCGATGACGGTGGGGCGGATGTAGTAGCCTTCACCGGCCTCGGGCGCGCGCGCGCCGCCGGTGAGGATGCGTCCGTCTTTCTTGCCTTGCTCGATGTATTCGAGAATTGTTTTCATCGAACCTTCATTGATGACGGCTCCCATGTTTGCGTTTTCTGCGGGATCGCCGACGGTGATTTTTTCCACTCTTGCTTTTAACTGCTCGAGGAATTTGTCGTAGATGCGTTCGTCGACAATGGCGCGGGAGCAGGCGGAACATTTTTGTCCTTGAAACCCAAAAGCTGCTTGGGCGACGCCTTCGACGGCGGAATCGATATCGGCGTCGGCGTCGACAATGATGGCGTCCTTGCCCCCCATTTCGAGGATGGTCCGCTTGATCCAAAGCTGGCCGGGGGCCTGGTTAGCGGCAGTTTCGTTGATGTGCAAGCCGACTTCGCGGGAGCCGGTGAAGGCGATGTAGCGGGTTTTAGGATGGGCGACGATGGCGTCGCCGAAGCTTGCGCCGGAGCCGGGGCAGAAATTGACAACGCCCTCGGGGATGCCGGCTTCTTCGAGCAGCTCGATGAATTTGGCGGCGATGGTCGGCGAGTCGCTGGAGGGCTTGAGGATGACGGTGTTGCCGGAGACGATGGAAGCGAGAGTCATGCCGGCCATGATGGCGCAGGGAAAATTCCACGGCGGAATGACCGCGCCGACGCCGAGAGGGATGTAGGTGAGGGAACCGTGCTCGCCGGGGAGTTGCACGGGCGGTTCGGCTTTGGCGAAGCGGAGAGCTTCGCGGGCGTAGAAGTCGCAGAAGTCGATGGTCTCGGAGATATCGGCGTCGGCTTCGGCCCAGTTTTTGCTGACTTCGAAGAGCAGCCAGGCCATGTAGTCCATTTTGCGCTGGCGGAGGAGATCGGCGACGCGGAAGAGCAGCGCGGCGCGGTCGGCGACGGGAGTGTTTCTCCAGGAGTAGAAGGCTTTGAGGGCGGCGGACATGGCGGGCTCGACGTGCTCTTTGCCGGCTTTCTGGTGGATGCCGACGATTTGCGAGGGGCGCGAGGGATTCAGCGATTTGATTTTGTCGGTGGTTTTGATGCGCTGGCCGCCGATGATGAGGTCGTACTCGCGGCCGAGCTGTCCGCGGACGCGCTCGATGGCGGCGCGCATTTTGCGGGCGTTTTCTTCGAGGCGGAAATCGTAGAAGGGCTCGTTGATGAAGGGGGTGGAGTGGGATTGCGATGATTGCGCGCGTGGCCGGATCGGGAGTTCTAGGGTTGCCATGATGCACCTCACGGGGGAAGTCGGCTAGGACTCTAGCAAGGTTAATTATATCCTCTCGGATCGAAACTCCCGGTTCGCGTGCGAAGCGTGGCGTCACCCGGCCTCAGCGATTTGCATCAGGAGTTTTTCCAAGGGCTCTGACAGCTTAGCGGGAAAGGGCTGACCGATCCCCGCGAAGCCCATCCTCAAAATCTTGTGAAGGTATAGCGCGGTGTTGAAGACCGCCGAGTCACCGACACTACTCCGATGCGGGGCAATCTGCACACGAAACGCCTCAAGCGGCTCGGTAACATGTGCGTCCATGCAAGCCGCCGTAGCATGGACATACGGGACGTCCATGAGTAAACCCATTCGTAGTCGAACTGCCAATTGACGCGGGTGCCGTTGACCATCTCGTGCCCATCTGCTTCGAGTGCCAGCGTTCCTTGCGTTGCTTGACTTTCCCTTCTTCCCGTTCTTTCCATACCGCGCTTGCGACCAGTGTGCGCCCGAGGACTTAGGGTACTCGCGTGCCCACTTCAGCATGAGTTCGTAGTCTGGCATCATCTTGCGCAACTGCGCCTTAGTGTATTTCGGCTGACTCCGGCCCGCAGCGTCCACCGTGGTTTGGCTCTCCAGGCGGCGCATCATCTGTATTTTCCATTTTCCAACGTAGTGTACAAATCTTCGGGCGCGGCGCTCAGAATATCGGTTAGTAATGAAGCGAAGGCTGAATGCAATCTCCACTAGGGTTCGAGACAGGCCGAAGGCTTCATCCGCCAGTCCAGCCTCAATTAGACAAATGACACCCTGTGCCACCTTCACCGCTTTTGAGACCAGCGCCAGAACGACCCTATCCAGCATGACATTCGCGCGCGGGTAATATCGCTGTTCATTCAGGAAGGAGCTGATGCTCTTGACTGTTCGTTTTAGAAGCCGCTTATGTTCTGGTTCCGGTGGTGGCATATCGAATCGCCTCCTGGGCGAAAGCTGGGTGATAGCTTCCTATCCGCCAAATGGTACTCTGAGTTGGGTCCAACCGGAGACGACATGGAGATCAATCGCGTCGGCGTGATTGGCGCAGGCACGATGGGCAACGGCATCGCGCATGTGTTTGCGCGGAGCGGGTATTCCGTCGTTCTATGCGATGTGGAGCAGCGGTTTCTGGAGCGCGGGCTTGCGACTATCACAAAGAATCTGGATCGCGAGGTCGCGAAGGGCAAAATCACTGAAGCGGATAAGGCGTCCGCGTTGGCGAAGATCGAGGCGGTGACTGACCGCGCCAAGCTGGCCGAGTGCGATTTTATTGTGGAGGCGGCGACGGAGAAGTTGGAGATCAAGGCGGAGATTTTTCGCGATTTGGACCGGCTGGCGCGGGCGGATGTGATTCTCGCCTCGAATACTTCGTCGATCTCGATTACCAAGCTGGGGGCGCTGACCAAGAGGCCGGACAAAGTCATCGGGATGCATTTTTTTAATCCGGTGCCGGTGATGAAATTGGTGGAGGTGATTCGAGGGCTGGCGACTTCATCGGAGACTTTTGCCACGGTGCGCGATTTGGCGGTGAAGCTCGAGAAGACGCCGGTGGAGGTGAATGACGCGCCGGGATTCGTATCGAACCGGGTGCTGATGCCGCTGCTGAACGAGGCCATGTATGCGGTGATGGAGGGGGTGGCGTCGGCGGAGGCGGTGGATGAGGTGTTCAAGCTGGGGATGGCGCATCCCATGGGTCCGCTGACGCTGGCGGACTTTATTGGGCTGGATGTTTGCCTGGACATTATGCGGGTCCTGCTGGAGGGGTTGGGGGATCCGAAGTATAGGCCGTGTCCGCTGCTGATCAAGATGGTGGATGCGGGGTGGTTGGGGAGGAAGACGGGGCGTGGGTTTTATAGGTATTGAGGATCAGCCGTCAGCAATTAGCCGTCAGCAATTAGCAATTAGCAGTTAGCAATTGGCAAATCAACAATGATTACACAGCCAGCTCGGGCACAAGGGAAGAGCGATGCGCCGTTTTATGGGCTGGCTGCGGCGGCGGGCATGGGTACGGGGTGGGTTGACGTCACGGTCAACGACTTGCTGTTTACGGCGTTGCTGGGGTTGATGGCTTGCATGCTGCTGGGGTTGTTGCGGCCGCGGTGGCCTTGGCGGTGGGTGGCGGTGGTGGCGGTATTTGTTCCGCTGACCGAGTTGGTGGCCTACCTGTCGATGACGGTGAAGCCGACGCGGGGGCAGGTGTATGGGTCGTTTCTGACGGCGTTGCCGGGGACGGCGGGGGCTTATGGCGGGGCGGTGATGCGGAGGGTGCTGGATAATTTGCGGCAGGGGAAGTGAATTCGGCTTCTTAAGGTCTTAGTCTTAGGTCCTAGGTTTTGGGCATCGAATCCTCAGCGCTCAGGCCTGACACCCTAAGACCTAGCACCTAAGACCCTGCTTCCCGAATCTCCCGAACTGTCCACTATCCCGGTCGTAGCCAAGGTCCCAAGGTATCGGATAACCAGAGAGTTACTGCTAATCCACAGGAGGGTCGCGTATGGTAGGAGGATGTGTGTGACGGTTTCGATGCTGGCCAGCGGGAGCCGGGGGAATTGCGCGTTTGTGGCCAGCGCGCGCACGCGGATTCTGGTGGATGCGGGGATCTCGTGTCGCGAGACGTTTAAGCGGATGAAGTCGCTGGGGCTCGATCCCGCGGCGCTTTCGGCCATTCTGATTACCCACGAACATTCCGACCATATTTATGGGCTGGCGACGCTGGCTAGGAAGCTGCGCATACCGGTGTTTATGACGGGGGCGACGCATGCGGCGTGGGCGCGGGCGCTGCGCAACGAGAACGGCGAGCGTCCGCAACTGGAAAAGCTGGAGAAGTTCGAGTCGGGACACCGCTTTCAGGTGGGGGATATCGAGGTGAAGCCATTCACCATCCCGCACGATGCGGCCGATCCGGTGGGGTTTACGTTCCGGGTGGAGGGGGCGAAGGTGAGCGTGGCCACCGACCTGGGTTACCTGCCGGCCAACGTGCGCGATCACCTGCGCGGGTCGGATGTGCTGATCATGGAGTCGAACCACGATGTGGAGATGCTGCGCGGAGGGCCTTATCCGTGGACGGTGAAGCAGCGGGTGGCGAGCAACGTTGGGCACCTTTCGAACGAGAAACTCGCGGATTTCTTCACCGGCGACTATGATAATGGTGCAGCCTTTGTGGTGCTGGCGCATCTATCGGAACAGAACAACCATCCGGAGATCGCGCGGCGGGAGGCGGAAAAGGCGCTGGCCTTGCGCGGGGGGTTGTTTTGCAACCGCGTGCTGGTGGCGGTGCAGGGTGAGGCGTTGCCGCCGATTCGGCTTTAGAAGGACGGGTGTTAGGTCATAGGTCTTAGGAAATCCCAAGAGCTTAAGACCTAGGACCTAAGACCTTAGGACCTTGCACCCAAGGCCCAGCTTCTGTCGTCACCTATGAGTCAGCAGTGCATCGATCCAATTGTGGGCAAGATCCTGGCGGGCTGGAGATATGACATTTCCGGCCTGGCGGCGGAGATGCGTGGCGACTATGAGAGCCATCTGGCGGGGTGCGAGCATTGCCGCGGGCGTCAGCGCATGCACCGGCTGATCGATGTAGGGCTGATTGCGCTGGCGTCGGTTTCGGGCGGGGTGTTTCTGCTGGCCTTTGGAGTGATCCGGCACTTTGGACCGCGGCACGCGTTCTGGCTGGAGATTGCGGCGCTGGCGGGCTTTGCGCTCTCGGCGCTGATCTGGCTGGTGGTGGCGGTGGCGACGCCGGCTCCGGTGACGGTGCTGGATGCGGCCAAGGAAGGGGCGCGGCGGGTGCATGACCGGCTGCCTCCCGAGATACGGGAGCGGCTGCCCGAGGAGATTCGGGTGAAGATTACGGGGACGTAGAAGATGCGGCGGGCGGGGTTGAAGAACGCGATGGCCCGGGCAGTTGCTGTGGCGCTGCTGTTGGCGACGATCGCGAGCAGCGCGGGCGCTCTGTGCATATTGTCCTCGGCGCATGCCGCCGTTGCGGCTTCTCGACATCCGGTTTCCCGACATTCGGGATGTCATCCCGCGCCGTCCAAATCGCATCCCGCAAATTTACAGTGCTGTGTGAGCCATCGGCTCGCTTCTCTGCCTTGTAGTTCTTTCTTGCCGCGTCCGGCGGCGTACGCGGTCGGAGTTGGCTTGGTTACAAACGATCTCTTCTTAGTCTCAGGAAGTGCGGCTGCCTCTCCGGCGGCGTTTGCGCCTTCCGGTGGACCTCCGGCCATTATTGCTCTGAGAATCTAGGCCGCTGTTTTCTGATTGTCACTCTTCGGCGTTCTCATCCGCTTGTCATTTTTGCTTACGGTGCGGTTTGGTCTTTGCATGCTCCTAAGAGCTTTTGACCGCAAAGGGCGCTAAGAGAGGCCGCGAAGGGCGCAGAGAAACGGCGTTGGCTATTGGTGGTTCGATCGGCGGCTGGCTTTTCTTTTTTGTTTTTGAGAGAGCGAGGTCATTTGTGGGCAGAGTTTTTTTTGCGGGCGTCGGGTGGATGGTTAGCGGGATTTTGTCGTGCGGAGCGTGGGCGCAGGACGCTTCGATGAGCGAAATGCAAATGCAGATGCCGATGGCGCAACAGGCTGCGTCGCAGATGCCTTCGCCACATGCGGGATCGGGCACCGCGTGGGAGCCGGCTTCTGTGCCGGAGCACGAGTGGATGCTGATGCGCGGGGACTGGGAACTGATGGCGCATGGGGCAATTTTTGCCGACTACAACCAGCAGGGCGGCTCGCGGGGCGAAGGTAAAGCCGAATCGGTAAATGTGGGAATGACGATGGAGCAGCATGTGCTGGGGCGGGGAACGATTCTGTTGCGGCAGATGTTTTCGGCGGAGTCGCTGACCTCGCCGCATCCGGGATTTCCCGAGTTGTTTCAGACGGGGGAGACTTATCACGGCGAGCCGCTCGTCGATCATCAGCATCCGCATAATGTTTTTGCGGAGTTGTCGGCGTTGTATACGTTGCCGCTTTCGAGGAAAATTTCGTGGGAGTTGTATGGCGGGCCGGCGGCGGAGCCGGCGCTGGGTCCGGTGACTTATATACATCGCGCCTCGGCGGCGGAGTTGCCGCTGGCGCCGCTGGGGCATCACTTGCAGGATTCGACGCATACCAGCTTCGGAGTGGTGACGACGGGATTGACGATTGAGCGGGTGAAGGTGGAAGGATCGGCGTTTAACGGGCACGAGCCGAACGAAGAGCGTTGGAGCATTCAGCCGGCGGCGCTGGATTCGTGGTCGGGGCGCGTGAGCGTGGCGCCGGATCGAAACTGGACGGCGCAGTACAGCATGGGGCATTTGGATCATCCCGAGGCGCTGGAGCCGTGGAACCAGTGGCGGCAGACGGCTTCGGTGGAATATGACAGGCCGCTGGCAGCGGGGAATTGGGCGACATCGCTGGTGTGGGGGCGGGTGCACGAGACTGGTCCGGGAAATAATCTGAACGGCTACCTGCTGGAATCGACGGTGAATTTCTTGCGGCGCGATTATTTTTTTACCCGGCTGGAGCTGGTGGATAAAGATGAATTGTTTCCGCAGCTGGCGGTGCAGCCGAGTTACCGGATTGGAGCGTACACGTTTGGCGGAGTGCGCGATGTGGTACAGAACCGGGAGTGGCAGCTGGGGGTGGGGGCGGATGTGACGGTTTATTCGAAGCCTGCGGCACTGGATGCGGCGTATGGGGATTTTCCGGTGTCGTTTCAAATATTTCTGCGGGTGCGGCCGGGTTTGAGGGCAGTGGGCGGTGGTCAGTGATCAGAGGCCAGCAGCTGCCAGTGTCGTTAAGGAGTTTTTCACTGAGCACTGGCCACGGGCAACTACCCACTTCCGCCAGGCGGTATCATGGATCGCGATAGCGCAGAGGTGATCCTATGGATCGCTGGTCACTGACCACTGACCACTGGCACTACTCATCTTGGATATTATGTCCCTGAGGCAGGAGGGTTACATGCCGCTAACTTTGACTTGGCGTGAAATCGCGCTCAGGCTCGCTCTTTCGCTGATTGCTGCAGCGCTGATTGGTTTGGATCGCGGTGAGCATGGCCGTCCGGCTGGGCTCCGCACTACGTTGCTGGTGTGTTTGGCGGCCTGCGTCGCCATAATTCAAACCAGCTTGTTGCTGGCGGCCAAGGGGAGACCCGCGGATTCTTTCATCATGCTCGATCTGATGCGCCTGCCGCTGGGCATTTTGACGGGCATGGGATTTATTGGCGGGGGCGCCATTCTCCAAGCAGGGTCCTGTTTCCTGTGTTCGCTGCGAGAAATTAGCCTGACACCTGGTCACGTTCGTAAAACGTACCGCGCTTATCCCTCCCTCATGCAGTCATGCCGCCACGCACCACTCTCATCCCCAACACCTTCTCAAAGCAATCGAAGTCCCGGTCCCGGTGCAGCAATTCGTGCCTGCCCTCCAAACAAAAAGTCGCGATAAGACAATCGATTGTCTTATGCACCGTGTAACCCCGCCGCCGCAACTCCCGGTAATTCCCAGCCGCTGCCACCGCCAGTTCAACCCCTCCCGAATCAAAAATCTGGAACCTCAACAAATCCGCCTTCACCCGCGCAAACACGCTTTGCTCCCGAACCCCCTGTAACACCTCGCACAGAATAAGATCGGTCAGCCCAATCCGCTGCCGTTGCAGTTCCCGCTCCAGCCAGCGCGTCTCCGCATTCTCCGTGCCGCGCAAATAATCGATCCACACCGTCGTATCGACAATCACCACCCGCCCTGCCTCCGCACCCGCGCCGCCCGCGACCGCTCCAGATCGCCCACCCACTCGACCTTCCCCCGCAGCCTCCGGATCGCCCCCTGCGCATTCGTCTCCGCCAGCAGCCTCAACCCCGCCTCCACCGCCGCTCTTTTCGTCCGAGCTCCGCTGCTCCGCATCGCCTCCCGCATCAACCGGTCATCGATATCGATATTTGTCCGCATCTCAAACCTCCAATGTGTAACTATCTCATATTTATGTGTATCGACAAAATGGGAATACAATAAGGATGTCATTTCGAATCGGGCTGCTACCGGCGAGGAGCGTGCTTTTCTACTTTCCAACCCGCCAATGTGAAACAGCTTCAAATTCCATTGTAGGAACCAAAGGGCCAAGCCCCCGCATGGTGACGTAATTTCGATTGTGTAAAAAGCGAGAGGGTGTAAGTTGGCTTTGGCCTCGCAAGCTAAAGCCATTCCGAAAAGGAGACCTACACCCATGGCGAAGATAATCCCAATCACCG
>Ga0302227_10003427_pt1 | contig 10438 bp, 9 predicted proteins | sample II_Palsa_N1_1_FD_193525 | JGI IMG/M metagenome (GOLD analysis project Ga0302227, IMG submission 193525) | Peat permafrost microbial communities from Stordalen Mire near Abisko, Sweden - II_Palsa_N1_1 | ecosystem: Environmental > Terrestrial > Soil > Palsa > Peat permafrost | place: Sweden...
GAATGTCCAAAAGTATACCCCAATGAAATGATACCCTTGCTTCTGGTCCATATCTTGGGGTGGAATTTTGATTTCCAAATGCTTTCAAGTCTTCACTTTTCTCTCATTTCCAAGATCATCTGCGCCTATTATGACAGGATGCCCTCCCTGCAAGTGCTGAAGTAGACCTCTGATCCTCCAAACTTTTGAGAACCTTTGTGGTCAAATCGAGCAAAGCAGCATGCGGTCTCTTGAAGCCCTCCAAATCTTGCCCTTCCAACTTATAAGTATTTTGTTCAAAATCTTGGTGGGTCAGTAATTCTGCTTCTGCTTCTGCTTTCTGATCATTTTCGGAGGTCAGGAAAATACCAAGAGCTTATAATCAAACCAGACATTTTCCTCCCATGCTTATATTACAAGCAATTACATTCTTGCTTTATGTATTACTTATTTTTGATGGCACAATCTCGCAACCATGCTTATACCAGGTGTACTTTCAGCGAATCATGAGCTGTATACTTCCACTCGCTGTTGACCGAGGATTATGAGCCAGCTCATGTGAATTGTCATCAGGAGTTTTACTCCACCCGAAATGCCCGCGAAATTTTGGGAGGCGATGGCATTCGAATGAGTGGATACTTGAAGAAGGTATGTGTGGCACAGGGGTCAGATTGTAAGCTCTTTCTCCAACAGGCTCCTCTTGCTCAACTAATAGATTTTCAAAAGTTTCCTCCTTTTTTGCTTTAAAATCAATAGGAAAGTTTCTCTGCTATCATTCGAATGCAACATGGAACTCGCACCAGGTTTCGAATTCAGCGAGACGCACATGGACGAGTTACCTGCATTACTCTCCACATGAGAACGATGCCTTTGCCAAATATAAAACCTGGAAAATCATTTTCAAGAAGGGTGATTCCAAAAGAATCCTTCCAAGACTCATGAAGCTTTGAGTCCAGGGTTGGGCAAAGGACGACGTTACCAGATAGGAATTACGGATTTCCATGTGGTAACAACGCTCTCTAGCACGAGATCCTTCGGATTCAGCAACTGACGAGGCTATATAGTAGGTAAAACTGTGGCGTGGACTGGTCTAACGAAGTAACATGTCCGTGGAACTTTCCACCATCAATCACAGACGAGCAGAAGAAATTGGCCCACGCTAAGGGCAACCCTCCTGAACGTGACGGAATGAATTTGAAGAAGCACACACTGCAACGTCCAGCAAGTACTAGATATCTATCTGAAGAGGTTCGTCTTTCGTAATATACAGACTTTCCAATCATCATGTTTTCGAATTCTTAGACGCTAAGTGCTTGTGCCTTGGAAAGGAGGTCCTGTCTATTAGAACTTCATACAAGAAGCGATGATTACATGTTTTACACGCCACGCAGGACAGTATTATCCCTCTCCTCTATAGGCTTATATCGTTCAGCCAGAGTTTCCTCCACAGTTTTATCCAAGGAATTCGGCTTCTCGTATCGTTCGTGAAGAGCTTTCTCAACCGCTGAAGAATGGCTCAGACTCGCTGCCTGTGCTTTGGATTCAATTTTCTCAGTCGCCAAACCAACTGCAGCTTGAGCTTTTCCGATGGCTTCCTTGCCCTTTTCGATTCCCTTGCTGAAAGTGTCTCTTAAAGCACCACGTGCTGCATCAATAGTCCCGCCTGGATGCCTTACGGTCTCCACTGCATCCTGAGCACCTGTCTTTGCATCAGCAGTTAACCGGTCGGCCTTCGCTTTGGTTGAACTCCCAAGTTCTCCCGTATTTTCACCTGCTTGACTTAATTTCTCCTTTGCAGCGGAAGCAATCTGGCTGGCGCCCGCCTTTGCTTGAGCCCCCGCCCTTTCCGTACCTGAGATCGTTGCGGCCGCAGCTCTGTCGATTGCAGCAGCAGCCTCGTCGGCGCCCTTCTTAGCAGCAGCCTTACTCCTGTCAATCGCCTCCTGAAATATTGGAGCAGCTTGTTTCTCTGCCTTTTCAATGCCCTCCTGGCTCTTCTGTAATCCGGATCCAAGCAGCCTCGCGATAGCTCCTTCCATACCCTCCCGCACTCCATTCCAATCAGTCCTTTGCACCCTCCGTACAGCGTTCTCAACCTCGTTGTTCCATCTATCTTTTAAGGTCTCTGTTAATGAACTCCTTTCTTCGCGCGCAAGGTCGGCCCGGCTCTGTGGTGGAGGGACGGGTGAGGGTTCGAGAAGACTGGTGAGCACACGAGATTGTGACCGTAAAGCTTCAGCTTGTGCCCGTCGATTCCGCTCATGGGCAAGAACTGTGAGATACGCAATTCCGAGTGTCAGGGTAACTCCGCCAGTCTGGAGATCAATGTTAATTATGCTAGTGCAGTCGAAGTCTGTTCATAACACTTACAAAGCCGGTGGTGAAGCCCATCTTGACTTCCAATTTTCATCAACCAGATCAAAGGGCCCAACTGATTCCGTAAAAGCTCAAAAGAGCTCAAGTGAGAGAACGACCCGGCGGAGAGGTGGCGTGCTAATGGTTGGATGAAGATTCGCGAAACTTTGGAAGCCAAGGTCTGCTAGCCACACACTTGACAATTGACGATCTCCTGCAGCACGAATGACCCCCACCCTCCTCCATTATGAAACCTCAAAATTTCTCAACCTGTCGACAAGGCTATATTTAGCAAGGATCCAAAGGATAAGGATTGGGTTCAACATACAAAATGGTGCTTAACGTTCTAAGCATGTGAGGTGAAATCGGATTCAAGGTCTTCTGTCATTTCTTACGGTCTACATTGGAACGATCATTCCGCAATGAGATGGCTTGTGACAAACACGAGTTGGACTTAGTAACTCTGTAGACTCAATTCCTCTGTGATAATCCTATGATTGGCCCTTTTCTAATGGTTTTGCCACAACAGTTCTCATCATCTTAAGAATTTCGGACTCTCCCATCGACTCTCTTTCTCTCTCCCACTCCTCAAACTCAACCCACCACCAGCCATGCGTTACTCCATCTTTTCCAAGATGTCCCGCAATACCATCATCGCGTATACGTTGACTCCAGGGTTTATCCACAATGTAATGTAGGTTCCTCACTTCCTCGTCCTTCCAAAGGTTTTCATGCCAGTAACGCATCGTTTTCAGCGCATTGTACTTCCAGGGTAAGCTTTTCCATCTCGCCTTGAAAAAGTCGGCCAGAAAGTCCTGATCTGGGAAGAGATACGACTTGACTTCTTCGGCCTCATTAAGGAACTTTATCATCTCTTCCCACTGCGATTGAAATGGGTGAAAGACAAACAGCCCCGAATTAAGCAGGGTATGAGTACTCTTGCCTTCTCTTCCTCCTAGAGTTGGAACTGGTGTCGGTGGACTCTCAGCAGCCAAACCAGTGTAAGCGCAGTTCTCCTTGTTCCAGTCGCCTGGAGCCCAGCTGTCATGGTCGAGATTGCAAACACAGGCATGATTGGCTGCAATCCAATTCTTTCCCGGCAGCTCCATCTCGAATAGTTCATCCATGTTCCTTCTCACAAGCATATCGGCGTCCAAGAAGATTAGTTTCTTGCATCCGTACTTATACAGTTCGAATACCCGTAGCTTAGTCCAGGTATCTTCAAAGCGGGGTGCAATAAGTGTCTCTGGGAGATTGTGTTTAGGAGGGACCAGCGGCGAGATTTGCATGTGAAGCGAGTTTGTGAAAATACATTCCTGCTGAAGCGTGGGCACATAAGACTTCTGAAAGCCAGGCGTGGTAAGAACAATGAGCTGGTATTTCGATTGGTGTCTTAGGAGGCTGTACGCAAGTATAATGGCGCCGGGAAGGTAGGATGCTCGAGTGACAAGTGTGACCCACGCAACCTCGGGCAGCCGGTCCGAGTTTGCAGAACTGTTCTCGCCCATGGTGAAAGACTTTTGTCAGAAGACAACTCTTTTAAAGTTGCTGTTGGAGTGGATGTGTACCTCTACCTCATCCTAAATTGATGGCGGGCACTACCTAATAGTCTTGTCGTCATCAGACACCAAAAGTTACACACAACTTCCTGCAGGAACTCACGACCCAGAGAAATCTCAGAACGCAGATTCGATGCAAAGAATTGAAATGAAACTAATCAGAATTGTCTCCAACCTTCCCCACCAACAACCATATCACTTCCCTTCGCGGAAGATTTCTCATCTTGAACCCAGACCGCACGTGCATCATCCAGCTTCTGCGTCCCAAACTTCTTCTCACAGAACTCCAATACACTTTTGATCTCTTGTTTGCTGCCATCCTCAAGCTGGTGAACCTCTGAGACGTCTTCATATTTTGTCTCCTTTCTTAGGATCTCAATCCTTCGCACAAAGTCCATTGCCTTCTCAGAGCCGCCATCACCCCACACAGTGCGAAATACATCGGAATCTTTCACATCGCGGTACCATGCTCGTGCATTCTCATAATCGCCTTCAATGCGGTGGAGTATGCCATGCAACATCATAGACTCGAACTGTGGTGCAGCTTGCATGTGCCGGACGAGAAAATGGGCCGATACCAGGTCATCGTTGAGCAGGTGGAGAGCTGTTTCAACGGAGGGATGAAGGAACAATGAAGAGATGGCATGAGTAAGGCTCTGCGATGGAGCTGATGGCGGCGGTGGTAGAACACGGCCCGGTTTCGAGAGTAAACGTTGCTTCAATACTGGATACGATAGCTCCGTCGTCCCCTGGTCCGCGTTAGATTTCGAAATGTCGCCCATGTCTCCCAACTCCGTAGCAACTGGAGGTGCTCCAACAGTAATGGTAATTCACAGTATTAGTATGTTGATACGCGGGAAGATTGACTGTTCAAGTAGTGCTGATTCAAATGCCAATGAGATCGTGTGCGTCATGACTGAGGCACATTCCCTAAGCATATCGGAAAACATCAATACCCAGCTGGGAACAAGAAACAAGGAAGGTTGAGGGATCTTTGGATATCTCTGTACAATATATCAGGTGTAAGAAATTCGGTTCCTCCACGATAGATATTGCGCCACAACTAGATACTGATAACTTTGACTACAAGTCATAACGATCCCACTCTGCGACTCCCGGAGGTATAGAATCGTAATCGACATGTGGCCTCATTGGGCCTTGAAGAATAGGAAACTTCCTGTCCTCCTCACTCAGAACTCTTGCGGCATCTCTTCTCCTTATTGCAGCAAATTTCAAGACAGGAACATTCTCACGACCACGATTCGCACTCTCAAAAGCCGCACTTGCCTCCCTCCCTTCCTGTTCCCATGTTCTCACCTCGGAATCTGTGGTAGGCGCAACTAAGACGGTATCCTCATCCCAGTCTTCCCAATATGGTTCGAACGAGTTTTCAATAATCAGCGTCAATGAGCTCAGCGTCCTTGAGGAATTCCATCCGGTCCAGCCATAGCACAGAGGTAGAGCCAAGTTCCTGATTCCAATCTCTTCCTCATCAAAAGCTTTCATCTCATGCATCAATATAGCCATGAACTCTGATTGCCATTTGAAGTTCCCATATACTGTGTCCAGCACCGGATTTAGGTAGATAGTGTAGGCCCCGCTCGCGAGAACTTCAAAGCGTAATGTGTACACTTTCAGGGCTTCTTTCCGTGATTCATGGCACACGCAAAGGGCAACTAGCGGTGGACATTTAGTTTCCCACTGGATAGTACGGATTTCCGTCCCATTTCTGTTGGGGAGGAATGAAATATTCCAATTGCCTGGCCAGTCATTGGTGCGTACCTCGATAACCCGTGCGTCAAGGCAGCTGAAATGCCAGATCCTGAGGCGAAGCTCAGTAGGGAGAGTGGAGAAATCAGTGACATTTCTCGACATTTTTCGAATTGTGTTGTTTTACCGGAGTTTGATTGATTGCAGAGGAAGAGAAAGGCCATTAGGGGAAGGGAGGAGGCTCAGCCTCGCGATGTCTGTATGTATCATCAGGGGTGTCTCATTAGCGGGCTGTTAAAGATCATCGTCAACCTCAAATTTCTAAGGAATCCATCGAGCAGTTCCAACAACCCCCACGGCGTGTCAATTGAAGCCTAGAATTCGCTCTGTATATTCGAAGATCTCGAGGCCCAGGTTCGATCTCGCCGAGGATTAATAGAGCCAAGAGGAGTATCCTTTGATCTGCTTACCTTTCAACATGGCCGGTGCCAGATTTAAATATCGACATCTGGGCCGTACCTCTGCACATAGACAGGCCCTCCTCCGAAATCTAGTCACATCTCTCTTTACACACGAGTCCATATCTACAACGTATCCGAAAGCCAAGGAAGCACAACGGCTGGCCGAAAAGCTCATCACACTAGGGAAAAAGAACACAGAAGCGAGTAAGAGACGGGCCCTGAGTATATTCTTCGTACGTTTTCCAATGATTAGATACCTTGATGGACTGGAAACATGCTGTGTTTAAGTTTCTGACTCCTGAAAAGACTCCTCACGAACTCCTGCCCAAGCTCTTCGGCCCATTACGAGAACGATATGCGGACAGACCTGGCGGTTACACGCGTGTATTGCTTATTGAGCCCCTGAAGTCGGATCAAGCGCCTTCAGCCATTCTAGAGTTGGTGGACGGACCGAAGGATATGCGATTTGCGATGACTGCGAGAACTATTGCTACGACAAGGAAAGCGGGACGGCCTCTTAGCGAAATGACTGAAAGGAATATTGAGAAGGTGACAAGATACAGAAAGAATGGAGAGAGGGAGCTTCAGGATATGGTGAAGATGATGAACGGGGTTGCTATCGGGGGCAGAGATGATGCCGTTACAATTCCAAGGCCACGAGATCCTAGACCAAGCAAGGAGGAAGACGAGGCTACCGAATGAGAACGGTGATAATGTAATGATACCAGAAGTTCCGATGTATATCAGAATTGCATGGGATGGCGTTTACATGGAATTCATAGTACGATATCTTACAAGAAATCGAAAGTATCGCCTTTCTCCTTGATCATTCTCCCAACTCTCTCAGTGCCAACGATTCTCTCAAGTTTCAATACATCCCATTTCGAGAAAATGACTCTAACAGTCCCTTCTCCGGGCTCCAGCTTGCCTTCTTGGACACTCCTACCAAGGTAGTCACCCACTATCTCTCTGTAGAAGATCGGGTTGTCGGGCAAGCCGTACATTATGACTCTTTTAACGCCTCTAAGCTGGTAACGCCGAAAGTGATGCCCACGTTCGGTATACAATAGGATACTATGGCGCCCACTAAAGAAATGGGACCTTGCTCGTGCCACATCTTTGACCTCGGTGTATTCGGAGATACTGCCAAAAGACAAGCTACGTGTAGCAGGCGATGTTGAGAAATAGTTCCTCACTCGATAAAAGTCGAAAGTGGACGGGATGAATATGACTGTCCCATTGTTGTCCTTGGCTCGTCTATTCAGGGACGGTATAATGGTGGTGATAAAGTATGTAAATCGAGCTTCCGGATCTGAGGCATAGGAAAGCGACTCGAGACGAGAGAAGGTTTGCTTGACTTTCAAACCTAGTTCTTGGATCGCTCCGGGATAGTTGGAACTGACTTTAATCTTTCCGGCCCAATTCTTGGATTGGGTGAAGAGAGTGTTTAGGTCGGGCGTATTGAAAGCTGCGAGCGTGATGGTTTGGCGAAAGTACTTGGCGTTGTTGTCTAAGTACCAGTGCCTCACTCGACTGAAATCGCAACCGTGAGCTTCCTTCGGTTGCAAGTTGAGATGGTCTAAAATGTACTCCACGTGCTCCCAGTTCTGCATTGGAAGTGCATCAGCTTGATCGACTATGACTACCTCAATCGAGCTCAAATAGTCATAGTCCCCTTTCTTATCTTCCTTCCCTTGCAAAGCCAATTTCAAGCCTAAAGGACTGGCAAAGATTATATCCGAGTTGTAGAATTGAGAGAAGTATTTGATAGTCTTTCGAGTAAACTTCAGCCCCAGTCGGAAGAGATCATCGTCGTTGCCTCCAAACAGTTCTCGGAAATCTTGTGGCTTGTCATCAGAAAACTTTTCCTCTTTTTCCACATACGAATCGTCGAATCTTCTTCGGTTTTCCTGTTGATCAGGTTCACAAATTAAGGTGATCATTTGGACCATTCGGACACATGAGTCGCGAGTAGGAAGAATCATGAGGACTTTTGGGCGGGTAAAGCCTTGGTCTCGCAGTTCATATCCATCATTGTCCTCTTCTTTGGCCAGACGTGCATTGTTTTTGATAACACGGTCGCGGGTTCTGGAAGATAGTTAACATGAGCTGGATATTCAAGTAAACGGTAACTTACTTGAACACATGATTGATAGCATGGAGGCATGCCAAGCGTCTTAAGCTCTCGGAGTTCGTTGGGCGTCGCTCACAGTACAGGACGTCCTGGTAGCTAAATATTGCCGGTGCAATATACTTTTCTACCTCATCGAACTCCGGCCTTTCTTTAGACATGAAGCCCGCCAACTTTTGCTTCAATTTCAATTCGGCTGGCCCAGATATGGGTTTTAGTCCAGTACTGCTTTTGTTGTCCTCATCTCCAGGAAAACTCATTGTTACCTTCCCGAATTTTGGAAGTGATAATTTCTGGGTGGTCCATAGATTCTTATCGAGGGATTTGAGCCTCCTGGACAGAACGTTGTTGTCTGGATCCGCGAAATGAGCCTCGAAAGGATCGGAGGCGTCCTCCAAATCATCTTCGTCTTCTTCAAGTAAGCCATCAACTGCAGTCTCTGGCCCTTCTTCAGGCTCCTGAACCTCATCGGCGTCCTCTATACCAGCTCCGAAGTCCTCTTCCTGCCCAACTTTGGATGGTCTTGATTCTGGTACTTGATCTATTTTCCTCCGTTTTGCTTGGGGACTAACACTAGCAGTAAAACTTTCCATAAGAGCAGCGTAGGAACGCACAACTGGTAATGGTTCCTCATCTTCGCTGGATTCATGCTGGCTTTCTAGTTCATCTTCCTCCTCACATGGAATTTCTGGCTCGAACTCTTCGTTCGCCTCCCTAAATTTGTCAAATTTTCTGTTAAAGTACCTTGGGCTCAAAACTTACGCTTCTTTTTGCTGTGCTATTCTTTGACTGTCAAATACTGGTTTTTCTCTTCCACCTCGAGAGCCACCTCTTCCTCGACCACGACCACGTAAAGCACCCAAATTAGCTCCTCTCCCACCTCCCCTACTCTTCGAGCCACCTCTCGATCCGTGGAATGCCATTTCTGTGAACGCTCGGAAATTGTGTAAGAGCGGTACCTTTGCAGAGACGTCTCAAGACGTTTCAAGAAAATTATCGTTAGCGTCCAGGGCTGCAGGTTGTTTTCCAATGCAGTTCAACAACGCTGAATGCTTTAACTTATTAATATCTTTTAATAGGAAAATTCACAAAATGACATACTTGTATTTCAATGTAACATTAAAAATCCACTTCTATAAATTCCTTTTTAAAATCTTCACGAAGTCCTCGAAAATGGCACGTGAAAACCTTATCTTAGCGCTAAAACCGCCCACAACGGAAGCGACGACGAGGGGCAACAAATTCAAGTCAACACCATTCAAGACCGCCCTCCTCAGATCTCTCGGGCCTCAGAGAACGTTGCCCAACATGGCGGTCGGTACTGACTCCTTTCTGCACCTTGCGCGCCCCCTGGCGCCTTCAGCGATGGGTGTACAGCCTACAACTGCACCTTTGAATGTCATAATTCAACCACAAGTACGTACATCATCATAAAATTATCGTATGGTGAGCTGATGATGTGAAGGCCGTTTTCTCTATCCTAGATCACGCAGTTCGACGTGACATTCGCGACACACAATCGACGCGAGTGATTGGAGCCCTTCTCGGCGTGCGCTCAGAAGATGGCATGGAGGTGGAAGTACGAAATTGTTTTGCAATCCCCCACACGGAGAACGAAGACCAAGTTGAAGTCGATGTCGAGTACCAAAAGAACATGCTCGCATTACAACTCAAAGCCAGCCCCAGAGAAGTCTTGTTAGGATGGTACACGACGAGTCTCGAACTCAATAGCTTCAGCGCTTTGATCCAAAACTTCTTTGCGAGCCCCGAGACTGGAACCTTCCCTCACCCGGCAGTCCATTTGACAGTATCTACAGAGGCTGGAAAGGAAATCGAGGCTAAAGCATACATTAGCGCACCAGTTGGAGTGAACGCTGAGCGGGCTGCGGAGAGCTGTCTGTTCATCCCAGTGCCATACGAGATCCGATACGGAGAAGCAGAGAAGAGTGGCCTGGAATTAATTTCCGGCGCGAAGGATAGTGAGAACCGAGCAGCGCCTGTAGTCTCGGATATCGAGGGGCTAGAGAGAGCTGTGGACCAAACACTTGATCTGCTCGAGAGAGTATCAGATTATGTCAATTCGGTTCTAGATGAGGATCGAGAGCCATCGAATGCGTTGGGGCAATTTTTGATGAACGCTTTGTCACTTGCACCCAAGGTTGACCCACAAGACATCGAACGAGACTTCAACAACCATATCCAGGATGTCTTGGTAGTTTCGTATCTGGCTAATACTATTCGCA
>Ga0302227_10003430_pt1 | contig 10434 bp, 7 predicted proteins | sample II_Palsa_N1_1_FD_193525 | JGI IMG/M metagenome (GOLD analysis project Ga0302227, IMG submission 193525) | Peat permafrost microbial communities from Stordalen Mire near Abisko, Sweden - II_Palsa_N1_1 | ecosystem: Environmental > Terrestrial > Soil > Palsa > Peat permafrost | place: Sweden...
CGCCTGGGCGTGGAAGAGGGCCTCAAGCTCAACCCTTACACCTTCGAACTGTTCCTCAAGGACGACGCCAAGGGCGACCCGTTTATCAACGAGTCCCACGTCGTGGCATTCGGTTGGGGCACTGCTGAGCAATTGGTGCGCATGAAGGAGTTGTCCCTCAAGGTCAACGACGTCCTGAGCAAACTGTTCGATGACGCCGGCCTGCTGCTGGTGGACTTCAAGCTGGAATTCGGTGTGTTCCACGATGGCTCCATCGTCCTGGGCGACGAATTCAGCCCGGACGGCTGCCGTCTGTGGGACAAGGACACGCGCAAGAAGATGGACAAGGACCGCTTCCGCCAAGGCCTCGGTGACGTCATCGAAGCCTACGAAGAAGTCGCCAACCGTCTCGGCGTACCGCTGTAATCGACGCAAGCATCTGATAGCACGGAAAAAAATCTCTTCGGAGCTTTGCTTCCCGGTAACAGGCTGTTATGATGCGCGCCGTTGGAGAGATGCCAGAGTGGCCGAATGGGACGGATTCGAAATCCGTTGTACCTTCACCGGTACCTAGGGTTCGAATCCCTATCTCTCCGCCATATATAGAAAAGCCCCGTAGATTAACGTCTCGGGGCTTTTTTCATTTTTAGATTGTACGTAGAGATGGCACACAAAATTTCCGTCCGCCTTTCGCCCCTCTAAAACTATCTGTGACCTCCAGCCTCAGGGGTAACCCTTGGTCGCCCAGCCTGGACAGCTTCGGCTTCATTACTACTCCATGAGCATTAAGGCACAAGCCCCGTGAAGTCTCTGGGTTTCTATACGTCAAACTCTCTCGAAATTATGGCGTATAGCTGCCACCAGTAGACGTACTCATCGGGTGCAGCTGCATTCATAGCATCGATGATGACGTGTGTGGAGAAATCAAAATCCGTAACCTTGTCAAGGCTTTCTATGGCCGTTGGTAATGTAAGCGGATGTCCTAACGTTTCATTAGCCTCAGTCAAGGTTTTTAAAATCAAGAGTCCATTTACTTCCGTTTTTAATAAGGTGTTTTTTTCTGGAGTAGGCGGAATAGCTTCAGCGTGCGGAATCATAGAGTAAATATAATCAGATAGTCGATGACTTTCATAGGTGCCAAGTCGCTTGCAATACCTATTGTTTAGGGCAATACGCATGCGCGTAATCTTTTTTTGTGGCGAGCTAGGAGGGACTAAATAAAAAATAATTATCAATATGCCAATTGAAATCAATACAGCGAGGCATGAATTCATAAACGACGAAAAATCAAAAGTCATAGGGTTGGTGAACCCAATTAGAAAAACAGTCTCAATCATATATACGAAAAGGACTGCAAACAGAACCTCTCCTTTCATCTGTAGGGTCAAAATCACAACGATAAAGCTCGAGAATGAAATAATGGCTGGAAATATTTCGGAGTAGCCGATGAATGCATAAAACAAAAACATGAACGATGTAATGCAGGCTAACACTGTAACCAAGGCCACTAGGATCAAAAGCTTTTCAATGACGGGATTGGTGATGAATAGTGAGCATATGATGCTGATCAGGATTGGTAATATTACTCCAGATGTCCAGTCTGTAGATAGCCAGAAAAAAACACCTAGAGATATAGAGAAGAACACCCTCAGAGCACCACGAAAGGCTTCGCTGTAATCACGATATTTGGCTTTGACTAGTTGGCGCTTCTGGCGTGACTCTGGAGCACTCTTGAGAAAGAGGGCTGAATGTTTTGATTTGTTATAGTAATAAAGAAAATGCTGCTCTTTTGTTGTAAGTAAATGACTTTCTGATTTTGGAAGCTCTCCGTGGGCGTTGGTTTCGATCAATGAGTCGATATTTGTGGTTTTTCTTAGGTCGGTATATAAGGCGTGCAAGATTGTTGATTCAATAATCGCTTGTAGACGGTCAGGTAAATTTACTTCGTCATGGATTTTATTATCTGTCTTGTGAGTAAATGGCGCAGCTCTTAAGTTTTCAATGATGTGTTTAAGTGTGAGTGTTCTATTTAATAGGCCGTGAATTTTTGTCAAGGTCATGTCTTTGGCAGGTAAAAGGCATTGCTCAAAAAATATAGTTATATCAGTCTTGCTTTTGTTGATGGCGTTATCATATTTTTTTCGGTCAACCCTGGAAGGTAATAAATAAGAGATTGTTGCAACTGCAATGAGTCCTACCACTACCTCCGAAAATCGCGCTTGGGTAATGAAGAATACAGTTTGTGGCTCTGGGGCTGCTGAAAGACTGAACCCAAGCAGTGCTACGGTATAGCCGCTCAGCGCAAAGAAATAGCTGAGATTCCCAGAGTTGAGAGCGGCTAGATAGCCACAAAAGCACATCCAGATAATGATTGCTAAAGAAAGCAATATCGGATCATTAAAATTTATGTTGGCAAATATTGTTATTGTGACTACGCCGCAGAGGGTGCCAGCCAAACGCGCCATAAGCTTTGTAAACACAGCACCGTCACTGGGTAAGCAAACAATGATAGCCGTCATGATTGACCAGTAAGGCTTGTCAAGGTTTAGCTCGAAAGAAGCCAGCCATGAAAGTAAGACAGATGCTGTTAGCCGTAAGGAATAGTTAAGGTTTATGGTGGGTACAGCGTAAGTGATTTTTTTCAGTGTGGTCGTCATTATAAGCTTTCCACGACTTTCACCGTACATGTCGTCCCTGCCACCAGGCGATTTGCAATGCTGGAGAGCTGTTCGGGAGCGATAGCGATGCGGACGGGGATCCGTTGTGCAAGACGTACCCAAGGATAATTAGGTTTAACGTCCTTTAGCATCTGCTCACCCGTGCTGGCGCTCTGATCGACTATAGCTCGACCAATTCCTGTTATTTCGCCTCTCCATGTGTCCTGGCTGCCATAGGGCGTAATCGTCACTTTTTTGCCTAAGTCGAGAAAAGCCAATTTTGTTTCTTCAAAATAGGCCAATATATAAAAAGAATTTATATCCACTAAGGCAAAAAGTGACTGGCCAGCAGAAATGTAATTTCCCTCTCTAGTATTTAGGTTGGTTATGTAGCCATCGGCAGGTGCTCGAATAGTCGTCCGAGCCAAATCCAGTTCGGATTTTTTTAAGTCAGTTCTGGCCTTGCGCAACTGCCCATTGAGCTCTTCAAGCTTTATTCTTGATGTTTCGAGGTCTTCTTTGGTAATGGCAATGTTAGAGAGGCGTATCCTGCGCTCATACTGACTCTGTGCTTGAGCCTTTTGGGTTTTTAGAATTTCCAGCTGTGATGCGGCACGCTCTACATTGATAGTGTAGTCACTTTTATCAATGCTTAGTAGCACGTCTCCCTTTTTGACAAATTGGTTATCTTTGATGCCAAGTGTTTCCAGGCGGCCAGAAACCTCAGAGGTTGCCTGAATGACTTCAGCCCTGATTTTTGCATCACGTGTCCATGGACCAAACGTGTAATAGTTCCATAACTTATAAATGCAGAGGATGGCTGAAAAACAAATAACTATGACTATCAGACCTTTGACGGTTTTTTTCACAGTGGCGGCTCCAGAGATAAATACAAAACATGGGTGCAATAAGTGATTATTGCCAGAGCCCCCATGTCGATAACTCGGCTAAATGACTCAAATTCCTTAATTAGCCAGACTTTATAGAGTTCGCGAAAAAGTAACCAGGCAAACACTCCAAAGAATAAAATCTTGAAGATCCCTGGAATAAAAAGCAAAGAACCTATAACGATATCCGGCATGCCCACCCCCTACCTATCGACTTCGGCAATGATTTGGTCTTCGGCGGTAAGGCATCGACTGCATCATGCAATATTTAACTCCGCCACCTACTTGATGTTGCTTTGGTGGTCATGGCCTAACGTACAACAAATTTTTAGGGTATTGCAAGAGAGCCATTTTGTGAGGTTTTGCTAGGTTTTTACAATGGCCTTGTATGTCATGAAAGTGAAATAAAACTGTCATATATGCGCAATCTCAATGGACTCACTGAGGGCATCGGCTCACATCCTGTAAGCGCCGGCTGCTGCTCATTGTGTTGGGTGCCTTTTGGTGCAGGTTTGTCTTCCTCCCTTCTAGTCGAATCCTCCCACTCATATACTTTTGCATCTTAAAGAGGACGCGTGTTATTAAACCTCGTCAGAGTTTGTCATTCGACTTTTACCGGCGGGTATCTTCGACGGGCGTCTGTAGTGTCTCAATTTGGAGTTCGACGAGGCTGAGGAGTTACAAAATGGACAGACATTTTTCGTGGTTGGATAGATTAGTTATCCTGGCAATTATTTTAACGGGATTGTCATTTTTGGGAGGAGGGGCCTATTTATTATACTTGGATGGATCTTCTTATTATGTGATCTCGGGGGCAATATTTCTTATCGCGGGAGCTATGCTTTGGCGACGTAGATTGCTGGGCGCTTGGCTGTTTGGGGGCGCATACGTCTTCAGTCTGGTCTGGACAATGTTTGAAGCGGGCACACGTATCTGGGCCTGAGTTCCACGTATGGGGTTTCTAACACTACTGGCATTTTTCGTTTGTCTGATGCTGCCTAAACTTTTAAATCGGGAGGAGCAACTAGGTAATCGCTCGGGTCTGAGTAAGGGCTTGGCTGTTATTTGTGTCATATGTGCGGGGATTGCGTTTGGCATTGCCTGGCTTCCACAGAACACCTATTTGTCCACCACGCCTTCGCCGAATACTCCTTTGGTCACTATCCCTTCGGATGCAGTACGTGCTGATCAAGCCGATTCTGACTGGGCGGCCTACGGGCGCGATAAAGACGCCACGCGTTACTCCCCCCTTCAACAAATAGACACCCAAAACGTAAAAAATCTAAAGGTCGCCTGGACATACCGGACTGGAGATTTGCCTCCTCCAGGGAAAATCAATAAATGGGCCGCAGAGACCACGCCAATAAAACTCGGTGATGGTGTTTATATTTGCACCGCTACCAATAACCTCGCCAAACTGGACCCTACGACGGGTAAAGCACTGTGGACTTTCGACGCGGGTACCCAGTATCAAAGCGTGCCTTACACGGCAGCATGCCGTGGTGTGACGTATTTTAAGTCAACGGTTTCCCCGGCTGGCAGCAGTTGCCACGAACGTATTATCGAAGCCACCTTGGATATGCGCCTGATCGCAGTTGATGCTCAGAACGGGAAGCTGTGCCAAGGCTTCGGTGAAAACGGCCAAGTAAATCTATTGAAAGGGCTGGGTGAAACGGTCCCTGGTTTTGTGGCTGTCACGTCGCCGCCGCCGATTATTAACGGCGTGATTGCTGTTAACCATCAGGTGTTGGATGGTCAAAAACGCTGGGCACCGTCAGGTGTCATCCGTGGTTATGACGCTGAAGATGGGCGTTTTCGCTGGGCTTGGGATGTCAATCGTCCAGGTCAACACAACGAGCCGGGCCCAGGTGAGGAATACAGTCGCGGTACCCCCAACTCATGGGCGGCTATGACCGGCGACGATAAGCTTGGCGTTGTATACGTACCTACCGGCAATTCTGCTGCGGATTACTATTCGGCTTTGCGCAGTGCCGATGAAAATCGCGTAGCTTCCTCGATCGTCGCTTTGGATGCTGCAACAGGCGAGGAGCGTTGGGTGTTCCAAACGGTGCACAAGGATGCTTGGGATTATGATCTTGGCTCACAACCGACATTGTTCGACTTCCCGGTCGGCAATGAGTCAGTTCCTGCCATGTTGGTGCCTACCAAGCGCGGGCAGACGTTTGTTCTGGATCGACGTACAGGAAAGCCCCTGACCTCTGTGGAAGAACGCCCAGCTCCTGCAGGAAATGTTCCCGGGGATCCGCGAGCACCTACTCAGCCTTGGTCCACAGGAATGCCACGTCTTGGCTTCCCCGAGCTTACCGAGAAGAACATGTGGGGCATGACGCCCTTCGATCAAATGTTCTGTCGTATCAAGTTCAAGCAAGCCCACTATGTAGGTGAGTTCACTCCTCCGGTGATCGGTAAGCCCTGGATTGAATACCCCGGTTACAACGGTGGCAGTGATTGGGGGAGTGTGGCCTATAACCCGAATACCGGGGTGATGATCGCCAATTGGAACAACACACCGATGTATGACCGGTTGCTGTCCCGAGAAGAGGCAGACAAGCGCGGATTACGGCCGATTGATGACCCCAAGTTTGATGCTGGTTCTGGCGGTGCCGAAGGTGCCGGGGCAATGACGGGGACTCCTTATGCCATTGATGTCTCGCCGTTCCTTATGCCACTGACCCAAGTACTTTGTAACGAACCTCCGTACGGCATGATCACGGCGATAAACCTGAAGGATCAGAAAGTGCTCTGGCAAGGTCCTCTTGGTACGGCTCGCAACAACGGCCCATTCGATTTGCCGACCTACCTGCCGATTAAGGTGGGGACCCCCAACAATGGTGGCCCCATCATCACTGCCGGCAATCTGGTATTTGTCGCAGCAGCCACCGACAACCTGATTCGCGCCATCGACATCAGGACCGGTGAAACGCTTTGGAGTGATGTTCTGCCGGCAGGTGGTCAGGCAACGCCTATGACCTATTCAGCTAACGGCAAACAATACCTGGTCATCATGGCGGGAGGGCACCACTTCATGCGTACCGCCACTGGGGACTATGTCATCGCTTACGCACTGCCATAGGAGCTAAACGGCGGACATCGGGCCCATTGATGTCGGGTTTGATGTTTGTTTACCCCAATAAAAACCCCAGGTGAGGTGATCCGCCTGGGGTTTTTTATTGGCAAGCTGCATCAGCCTGGGCACTCGGGGCGATTCACTCCTGTACCACATCGAGCGCTTTGCCCACTGACTCGTGCACCCCAGGCAGAGAGGCCGGCACCAGTTCCAGAATCCTGTTCCGTCCCCCTTCCGCGAGCAGGTAAGTCCCCTTGGCTGTACGCACGATCGACTGCGGTGCCTTCAAGAATGAAAGAATGGTCTGCTGGTGTCCTTGTTTATCAATCAGCAATAACCGCGCACGGTGCGTCGAATCTTCATTGATCCATAACCCGCGCTCATCGCACATCAAAAAGGTAGCTTTGTTCAGGTCGGCCAACACCACCGGGTCGCTGCCGTCCTCGGTCAACTCACGCACAACGCCTTTCTTCTTTTCCGTGTAGAGCATGCGCCCATCCGTACAGCGTGTGATCGACTCGCCTTCGTTGAGCTGGTCGCGCAGTACGGTCAATGACTGGTCGCTCCAACCGTAGCGCAGTATTCGTCCACCCTCCTTACGGTCTTCGATGGCGTAGAGGTATTCGCCGTCATCCCATAGCCCTTGCACGTTCTCCCCTTTGAACAGGGTCTTAACGCTGCCATCCTTGAGGAGGCTGACAGGTGCGCCACCGACTTCCTGACTGAATGCCCAGCCACCCTGAGTGGGGACTAAACCATCGGGTTTGGATAGGTTTCCTACCACCACTTCGCGCTTGCCGTCGGAATGGATGCGCACGATGCTGCCGAGGCCGTTATTCAGTTCCTGATTGACCATCAGCGACCCGTCGAGCATCGGGGCCAGGGAGGCGGCCTTTGCCACATCACGATGGAGCACGTGATAACTCCAGTCATCGGTGGCCTGTACCGGATAGAAGCTCTGCCAGGTAAAGAAGCTCAGGGTGGCGAAGCATGTGAGGCCGAGTATTGAGAATCCCAATCGAAGTGCTCGATACGGCAAACCTGCGCGGTTAGTCCTTTTAATAGTCTTGTCCATGGATCCCACTGCTAAACACTCGTTAAGAAAGGTCGTCCCGATCGATACTGCCCGCTACGGTAACAAGCAGAGGACTCAACATCACCCTGCTATTTTCAATCCCGCCCCCCATAATGACGCCACCTGCGACCAGCCAATGGCCCACCCATGATCATCAACTTCGACCTGAACGATCTCCAAGCCTTCCGCGCTGTGGTAGACAAGGGCAGCTTTCGCGCCGCCGCCGAGGCGATCCGTATTTCTCAGCCCGCCTTGAGCCGACGCATCGAGAAGCTTGAGTCCGCCCTCGACGTGAAGCTGTTCGAGCGCACCACTCGCCGTGTCAGCCTGACCATGGTCGGCCGCGCTTTCCTGCCTCAGGTCGAACGCATGCTGGACGATCTGGACATCGCCCTGATGGGCATCAGCAACGTTGCTTCGACCCGCATGGGCAATGTCACCATCGCTTGCGTCCCCTCGACCGCCTACTACTTCATGCCCCATGTGATTTCCGAGTTCCACAAGCTGTACCCGAAGATCCGGCTGCGGGTGCTGGATGCCAGTGCCGGTGAGGTCAGCGCGGCAGTGGCCAGTGGGGAGGCGGATTTTGGTGTGAGTTTCAGCGGCAGTCTGGCGGACGAGGTGGAGTTCGAACTGCTGTTGCAAGAGCGTTATGTGCTGGCCTGTCGGCGTGACCATCCGTTGGCCGAGCGCGTGAATGTGGCGTGGGCCGAGGCTTACGAACACGACTACATCACGGTGGACAAGACCTCGGGCAATCGCTTTTTGCTGGATCAGGCATTGCGCGGGGTGCGGGTGAAGAAGCCGAGCATCTGCGAGACCCATCATGTGACGACGATGATCGGGCTGGTGGAGGCGGGCTTGGGTGTGGCGATGGTGCCGTCGATTGCGATGCCGGCCGGGGCGCACCCGATTCTGGTGAGTGTGCCGCTGGTGGAGCCGGAAGTGGTGCGCAATGTCGGATTGATCAAGCGCCGCGGGCGTACGTTAACGCCGGCGGCGCTGGAGTTGGAGCGCCTGGTGCGAGAGAAACCGTTTCGGTCAGGGTGAGACCGAGTCCAGCCCGGTGGATTGCACCACGGGTTGCGCCTGGGGTGAGGCGAGGAATTGCAGCAGCGCCTTGGCCTGGGCCGGGTGTTCGGCGTTGACCGGGATACCGGCAGCGAAGCGGGTGACAGACTGCACGTCTTCGGGGATTTTGCCGACGTACGTCACACCGGGAACCGGCAGCAGCTCAGCGACTTGCTGCAAGCCCACTTCGTAATCGCCCTTGGCGACCACCGAAGCCACCGGGATGCGTTCGATCATCGTGCCCTTGGACGCCATCCCCAGTTTTTTGAACAACTCCTTTTCCACGTACACACCGCTGGCGCTGTCGGAGTAGGCCACGGACTTGGCCTTGAGCAACACGGCCTTGAGCTCTGCATCGTTGCCAATCATCGGCTTGACGGCGCCTTGCTTGATCACCATGCCGATCCGCGAATCCGCCAGCTCAACGCGGGAGTCTTTATCGACCTTGCCTTGCTTGATCAACTCATCCAGGGCGTAGCCGACCATGATCACCACATCGGCCTGTTCACCACGGGCCAGTCGATTGGGAATGGCTTCAGGCGCCTTGCCCATCGAAGGGCCGAGGATGGTGTCGAGGGTATCGCCACTTTGGCTGGTGTATTGCGGGCCCAGTAATTGGTAGGCGGCGGTGAATCCGCCGGATGTCATGACCTTGAGTTCTTCGGCCTGGGCTGCCATTGCCAGCGTTGCGGTTATCAATGCAGCCAGTGCCTTGCATGCAAATTTCATCGGTTCGGCTCCCGGATTACACAGCCACTTGCGTACGCAAGTTGGCGCGGCGGTACAGCATCAAGGTTGAGCAGAGCGCGCACAGCGCCGCAAACACCAGCCAGTAGGCGGGGGATGCCTTGTCTTCGGTGACATGAATCAGCCAAGTGGAAATGGCCGGGGTGAAACCACCGAACACTGCCGTGGCCAGGCTGTAGGCCAGGGAGAACCCGGCCACACGTACTTCCACTGGCATGATTTCAGTCAGGGCCGGGATCATCGCGCCGTTGTACATGCCATAGAGGAAGGAGAACCACAACAGGGCTTCCAGCATGTGCGCAAAGCTGGGTGCCTGGACCACGAAAGACAGCGCGGGATAGGCGGTCAGCACGGTCAGGGTGGTCATGGCGACGAGCACCGGCTTGCGACCGAAACGGTCACTCAAGGTGCCGCCAATCGGCAGCCAGATAAAGTTGGAGATCGCCACCAGCAAGGTCACCAACAGCGCGTCGGCAGTGCTCAGGTTCAGCACAGTCTTGCCGAAGGTCGGCGCGTAGACGGTGATGAGGTAGAACGCGGTGGTGGTCATGGCCACCATCAGCATGCCGGCGATCACGATGGTCCAGTTTTTCACCAGCGTGGCCAACACTTCGCGCATGGTTGGGCGATGGCGGCGGGCGGCGAACTCTTCGGTTTCCTGCAGGTTACGACGCAGCACGAAGATAAACGGAATGATCACGCACCCGATGGCGAATGGGATGCGCCAGCCCCAATCGGCGACCACGGCAGGTTCCATCCACTGGTTCAGGCCAAAACCGAGGGCGGCAGCGACCACAATCGAGATCTGCTGGCTGCCCGATTGCCAGCTGGTATAGAAGCCTTTGCGCCCCGGCGTAGCCATTTCAGCCAGGTACACCGACACACCGCCCAGCTCCGCACCGGCCGAGAAACCCTGGAGCAGACGGCCGA
>Ga0302227_10003431_pt1 | contig 10432 bp, 16 predicted proteins | sample II_Palsa_N1_1_FD_193525 | JGI IMG/M metagenome (GOLD analysis project Ga0302227, IMG submission 193525) | Peat permafrost microbial communities from Stordalen Mire near Abisko, Sweden - II_Palsa_N1_1 | ecosystem: Environmental > Terrestrial > Soil > Palsa > Peat permafrost | place: Sweden...
TGATGGCTCTTACTCAATCACTTTTCTTTCGCGACATACGCCTTTTTCGAGATTTCTAACTCTCTTCGTCTTCCCTTTGCAGGCACTCGCGCGCGTGAATAATTAGTCTTGTAAATATGACTTGGTCATTTGTACGATTTTTACTTGTTATTTAAATTTAAATTTCGGAATTGTGCAAGAACATTTTAGGATCAGAACCAGCGCTCTTGAGGAGGTCGACGCCCACCGCCGTTGCCACTTGTCGCCTGGAACGAGCTGGACTTGCGCACATACTGGAAGTTGACGTGCTGGTTGCTCTTGACCTCCTGCAAAAACAAAACCAGATTACGATTCAAGACGCATAAAAGGCTGTCTACCTTTTCCCAGGAGATGAAAATGTACGGACGCTGCTCGTAGCGGTACAGGTTTTCGGGGGCGGTCGCTCGATGCGGCTCGATGGCGGTCATGTCGATCGGGAAGCCCTCAATGCCCAGGCGAACCTTTTTGAAGCCGCGGTCCTGCAGGGTCTCCTTGACCAGGTCGCGGTTCTCGGCAAAGAACATGAAGCGGCACAGCTCAGAGTTTGCAACGACTGGCACGCAAAGAACAAAAGGTTGGGGCAATCATAAGGCTTTGTTGCGCACATTATACCCTTTTTGATGTTTTCGTCAAACGGGGGCGGTTGTGACTCGTCCCACTTGACAATGTCCTCGTTGTACAGGAACACGAGGTAGGCCTGGCGATCGCCGTGCATGACGCATTTTTCGAGCACGGGCGCGATCGACTGCGGAAAGTACGTGTCGATAAAGTGATTGGCGGCGCCCCGGTTCGAGAGCACATGCATGAGCTTGCCGAGGTTGCGGCACGAGATTGTCTTGAGGCTGACGTCGATCATGAGGTACTCGCACGCCTCCACCAGGTCCTCCACATCCAGGTCAGGCGGGCAGACAATCGTGCCTCCATTTCGGTAGTAGGAGAGCGCGCAGAGCAGGGCATCGGCAGCAATGTGCGTATTCTCCAACGCAAACGACCCTTGCGAGTTGGCCCGCGCGAGCCCCTGTTCCCGCGCCGAGCCAAACATGCGCCCAAGCATTGTGTCTGGGTACTTATGGAAGTCGGCCACGGCGATGCGGCAGGTCTGGCCGTCGATGCTCAGAGAGACGTAGTTTTCTACATTGATGAATGACAACGCTATTTCGTTTCCTTTCTTCGTCAGAGTGGACGTACCTTCAAGGCAGGCTACGGGTGCGAACGTAGGACGCGGTGGAAGGGGCAGATCAGCGGCTGGACTGGCGCCTGAAAAGCTCAGCCGGTTGCGCCGGCCGTTGCTTCCACCTGTCACCGTCGTGAATGTCGTCAATGCCGCGGCCACCGTTGCAGGTAGCGAGTCGGACGAGCCCCCTAGGGTCGACGAAACGGGGCTGCTGTTGGTGTTGGACCACGAGTTGCTCCTCTGGTGCGACGACGAGCTGGAGGACGACGGCCGTCGCTCCTCTGCGGCCAGGTACAACTGCTGCCGCTCGCTTTCGCCAGTGTCGTCCTCGTCGTCCTCGTCCTCGTCGTCGTTGTCCTCGTCCTCCTCGTCGCCGTTGTTGGCAAAAACGTCGTTGGCATACGTTGGCGGAGGCGATGTGAGGGCAAACGTGCGTGGGTGCTGTGGCAATGCTGCACCTGCCGAACCAGCACCCAACGCCGCCGCCGCCGACGACGACGACGACGACGACGCCGACGAACGATGTGGCGTCGAGCCAGCGTTGGCCGTCGAGTGGTCGCCAATCGCACCCCCGGCTCCTGCGCCCGCATGTGTTGGTGATTGCAGTTGTTCGCTGGAAGAGGACGCTGATGTCGACAAGGTGCGTCGCCGCGGGCTCAGGCCATCGACGTACAGATCACGTGCGGGCTCGTGCACCGCCTGCTCGTCGTCGTCCTCCTCCTCCTCGTCCTCCTCTTCCTCTTCCTCGTCCTCCTCCTCCTCCTCGTGCTCGTCGTCGTGCTCCTCGTCGTCCTGCAAGCGTCGCCTTTCGTTGTGTGACGTCATTTTGGAAACGTGACAGACATGCTGTTGGTGGGAACGCCCGTCCGCGTCGTCTCGGGCGGCCATGCGGGGAGAACAGGCGTGGTGACGGCCAACACGGACAAGCGGGTCACGGTCAAGCTCGAGGGCGACGACAAGCAGCACCATTTCAAGGAGACGACGCTGCAAGTGGTGGGGGAAGGCGCAAGGTTGGCTGTTGCCAACCCAACCAAGCCGCACAAGCCGACGGACTCCAAGCCGCCTGCGTCCCTTCTATTGCCTCTGTCGCCTTTATCGCCTTTGTCCCCCTCTTCTTCACCGTCGTCCAGCAGCAGCAGCAGCAGCAGCAGCATCTCTGCCTCTGTCGTCGAGCAGTATGTCAGTGAAAAGGAGATGCGTGACATGGCCGTGTACAAGCAGCGCAGTGCCGCGTTTGCGCTGCACGACGGCAAAGACCTCTACCTGGGCGTAACCGAGGCGCAGTACGAGAGCGCGGGCGTGACGCCGGACGTGGACCACATGCTGGACGTGCAGATCACGCTCTATTCGGCCAACCACATCTACCACGGCGCGCCGCGCGAGGTTGTCAACCTGACCAAGGGCGCCATCGCCAAGTCGACCTTTGCGACGATCAACCAGGCATGCTTCCTCAACCCGACCGACACGAGCATCAACCGCGGCATCAAGAACCACGGCGTCCAGGACGCCCTCCACAACGTCACGCAGGGCAAAGACGCAGACCTGTGCAGAATATTCAGGGACCGCATCGTCGCCAGCAGTGCATGGGTCCAGAGCCCCATCGTTGGAAAGTACCTCACCCGTTCCGAGACGTCCAAGTACGCCGACATGTTGGTGACGTCCCTCCAAACGCACGTCCCCAAGGCCACCAAGGAGATCCGAGTCGCCCTCGACAAGGGCGGCCAAACGGAACATTCCGAGGCGTACATCCGCTACCTCGAGCAGCTGGTTGAAAAACTCGGCCTGTCCAACTAAGACTCTTTTTTTTTTTTTGGATATGATTGCTCTGCCGTGTACTTTTATTATTTTTTTGAGCTTGACGGATGAACTTGTATTACAAGACGTTGGGGTTGAGAACAGTGGTGACGGCCGAGACGACGGCAGTGTGGATGGGGCCATTGGTGGCGATCACGCCCGAGTTGGCCTTGAGGGTGCGGCCGATCGAAAAGTCGAGCTCCTTGCCGTTGACGTCGGTGACCTTGCCGCCGGCCTCGTGGACAAGCAGCCAGCCTGATGCGTGGTCCCAGATCTTCTCCTCGTAGCCCTTCTTCGTGGGCAGGCGCAGGTAGATGCTAGCGTCGCCACGCGCAATCGAAGCGTACTTGCACTGGCTGTCCATGCGCACGGGGGCCGCAGTGATGCCCAGCAACTGGGACACTCTGTACGAGTCGTCGTGGTTGCTCTAGGTTAAAAGTAAATTAAAAAAAAAGAGATGCATCGATCAAGCGTACGTGGCCAGACTCGACACTCTCGCAAAAGTTGGCGTGCTTGGTCTCGGTGACCTTGGTCACCTGGATCGGGTGGATGCTCGAGGGGTCGTCGAGGGTCTGCTGGAAGGCGCCGTGGCCGGCCTCGGTGATGAAGAGGCAGCCGCGGGGGCCGTCCGGCTCGCTCGCCTTGACCGGCAGGTTGGGGCAACCCATGACTCCTAGCTGTTGTTCCAGGTTAGTTCCCACACACACACACACACACATGCGCGGCACGGTACCTTGATGACACCGTCGACAATGAGGGCGAGGCAGACCGCAAACTGCTCGCCACGGAGGAAGCCCAGGGTGCCGTCGATCGGGTCGAGGGCCCAGTGGCGGCCCGTGGGACCACCGGCGTACACGCCATAGTCGATGGCGTCGAGCACCTGGGCCTCGGTCAGCTGAGCGTCCTCCTGCTGCAGGACCGAGTTGGTCAGCTGGACAACCTTCTCCTTGAGCGCGGCGCCCTCGGGCACACGCAGGTCCTTGGCGTCCTCCTCGCCCACGATCGGGTCCGACGGGAACGCCTTCATCAGCACGCTGTTGACGACGGCCTGGGCGCTAAAGTCGGCCACTGTTTGGGGGTTGGTTGGTCAGATCAAACAGAGAGGAGAGAGAGCGTCGAGTACCAGTCACGGGCGACTTGTCCTTCTTGGTCAGCGTCTCGCCGTTGACGAGCGCCTTGAACACGTTCTGGCACACCTTGCTGGCGAGCGTCACGGCCTTGATCGCCACGGCCTTTTCTTGGGCGTACGCAGACATTTGAAGAGAAAGTGCTCGGATAAACCCTCGCAATTTAGCCGACGGACACTCGATGGGAAAGCACAGCGGCAACCGCAGACGCTTCACGCCCCGCCCCGCGCAGCCTGTGCAGCGGCTGAGCGCCGAGGCAGCGGCGGCGGCGATGGTGTCGTCATCCTTGACGGCCGCCGTGGGAGCCGCCAATGCCGCGGCCGCCGCAAGGGCAGGCGGTGCAGATCTGGAGGGCCACGAGGTCGGTGCTGGCGGCGACATTGAGGAGATTGAGGAGGGCGCCAAGGTGGGCCTGCACCTGGGCGACGCCGGCGTGACCATCCCGCCGCTCATCTCCAAGCTGACGAACGAGAGCGCCACCGAGCGCGAGTGGGCCTGCTCGGCCGTCGCAAACCTCGTCGAGGAGCCACAGGCGCTCGAGGTCCTGCTCAAGCACAACGTGCTCGACCTGCTCATCGCGCGCCTCGTCGACACCGATCGCACCGTGCAGGTCAGCGCGGCTGGTGCCATTCGGTACGCCGTTTAACGTGCACCGAGTTAATGAGGGTCGCTTATAACAGCAATGTCACGGCTGCTGGCGGCATCGCAGTGTGCAAGGCCCTGCTCGACAAGGGCGTCCTGCGTGGCGCAGATGCCCTCCTCGCCGCCGTCCTGCCGTTCGTCGCGGCAGAGCAAACAGACGACAGACCCAAGGCTCTCGACTTTCTCGAGCAGCTCGTCGCCGTCCTCTGGGCCCTTTGGTACCCTTTCGTTGCTCTCTCTCTCTCTCTTTTTCTCTCGCGTTTGTTAAATTCTGTTTTAGCGAAAACTTTGAGCACGCGGTCGACTACGTGACAGCGTCGGCCACGGTGCTGGATACGCTCTTTGCCGTCATTTCGCAGCCCCGCGACCGCATTCCGGCCACACTGCTGCTCGTCGCCGCAGAGACGCTGCTGACGATTGCCGAGGAAAACCCCGCGCTCGCAAACATGCTCACACAGCGGGCAGCACAGTGCCAGGCGCTGCTCAAGCTCACGTCGGCCGCTGATGGCGGGAGCCAGAACCCGCAGCTGCGCGCGATCGGAGCCGGCATCCTGTACAACCAAAGGGTCGCCATCCAGGCCGCAACGGGCGTGAACCCGTACCATGCCATCCTCCCCGTCCTCGTATCGGTTCTCCGCGAGGATACCTCCCCCGCCATCGTTGCCGTCATCCCCATGCTCGAGCAGGCAGCTACAGGCAGTGCTGCCGCAGCGGATGCCCTTGCGCGACAGACCAAAGTACGTTGGAATGCATCGTGTCGCATCACTGAGAAAAGTACTATAGGCACAACTGAACCCCCTGAGGAGTCTGTTTGACGCGCAGCAGCTGGCCCTGGAGGTCCTCAGCAACATTGCGGCCACGATCTTGGAAGATAGTGTGCAAGCGGGCGAGGAATGGGACGAGATGGATGCCAACGACGACGACGACGACGACGACGCGGAAATGAACGGGGGCGCCTCGGCATCCGCTGCTGCTGCCACAGCCCCTTGGACCACAGAATTGGCCCAGACCCTCAAAGGAGCCCAGCTTGCAAAGCTTTCTCTGCAGCGTACCCAGTGCGGTCCCGCGGAGATCTATGCGCCTCTTGCGGGCTCTCTGGTAACTGACTTTTTTTATTTTCTCTTTTTTGTTTTTAATACCTTTTTTTATTTAGGCACAATCGGAGACGCTCAAGTCGCTCCTCGCGAGCTTTTCTCTTGTCCAGGCTCGTGCTTTCAGCTGCGTCCAAAATTTGGTGGGCATCTACGACACGCCTCAGGTGAGATACATTCTTGGAAAACAGTTATATTCATACATCAAACAAAGGTGTTTGGTTTGACGACGTGGGGCGAGCTATGGACGGGCCTCTTCCAGCTGGCAGTGCAGATCCAGACAGTGCCACAAGTGGACGTGGTTGCGACGCACGAGACCATCACATCGGCCCTCTTTGCACTGCTGCGTCAACTGGACGAGCTCAAGCAGGTGGCCTCCGTCCTGCCCGCCGTCCAGCCCGTCCAGCTGACGATGCTGGCCGAGGCAGTGGCAGGGTCCACAAACGACGATATTCGCATCAGCGCCGTCAGCATCCTCGGCCTCCTGGAGAAGCACACGGCCCCCTCGAGCAACGATGAAGTCAGCCTGGTATTTTATTTTTATTTTTCATAAAAGAATATATTGTGTCAGCTTAATAATTCTCTACATAGCAAATCTCCAAAGTCCTTTTTGCAGCGTTGCAAGACTCGTCTGTGCTGGTCGTGGCGGCAAGTCTGGACAATCTCTTTGACATCTTTGGCGACGTGCCCAAGAACCACATCCTCGTCGCATGCAATGGCATCGCCCTCTTGCAGCAGTGCTTCCAGCGCCTCAAGCAGGAACTCAACGGCCTCAAAAGCCGTCTCGGCAAGGACGCCTACGCCCACGTCGTCGAGGCGAGGCAAAACCTCAAGCGTTTCATCGATTACAAGGCAAAAGAGTCTCGTGTCAAATAACAGACAGTCGTTTTAAAAAAATATAACCAAAAAAAAAAAAATCAATATCGTTTTCGCTCACGATCCTGCTCGTGACGGCCTTGTCGTCGGTCCTCCTGGCGGTCACGATCGTCGTACCGTGGCTGGCTTCTCCTGTCGCGACTATCGCGATCCCTTTCCCTGTTTCGATCGCGATCCCGATCCTTTTCACGGTCCCATCGCTCCGGATCCCGCCGCCTCCAGTCGCGATCGTCGTCCCCTCGCGCACCTTGGTTGCTGCTGCTGCTGCCTCGGCCAACTTGGCTTGCCCGTGAAAACAATTTTGGTGCATGCTGGTCAAAGAGAGGCCTGAGGTCCGGATGGGCGGCGCAGAGGCTGCGCGCGGCGTCCTCCCAAAGCTTGAAGTCGTCCCAGTAAGTCTTGTAGCTCCAAGGCTTCTCCGAGACAAAGTGGACGAGGACGGGCTCAAAGGTATTGGAGCCCCACGAGTTGGACCCAAAGCGGGCGTGCACGTGGGTCCACTGTCGCTTGGCGGGCGCGTCGTCGCTGGCGTAGAACTCGCTGATGAGCCGCTCGTCCGGTCCGATGTGCCTGTCGGTCGCGCCGTACGAGCCGCGCCGCTGCAGCAGCGTCTTGATCGCGTCCAGGTCGGCCTGGTTGGGCTCGAGCACGAGCAGGCACCCGCGGATCCCGTAGTCTGTGTCGATGGCACTGCGCACCACGTCGTCGGCGAGCAGGCGGCCGTGCTGCGCGTCTTGCTCCTCGGCGGGCACGGTCGAGCAGATGCCGGCGGGCGCAGCCAGGCCAAACAGCGTGTCGTTGTCCGACTCTGACGTTGGGTCGCGCAGAGGGCCCACGGCAAACATATCGGCGTCCAGGAAGACCACCTTGTCGTACTGAGTCAGGCCGAGCGCGTTGTACTTTGTGAAGCAGTGGTCGATCCAGCCGTACATGTGCGCGAACCGCTTGCTCTGCGCCTGGATGGCCTGGGCCGTGATCAGCGGCACGGTCACAATCGTCGCCCTCATGCTGACGGGTCCTCCCTCTGTGGCGGTGAGCACGGCACGCGCACGCCCCATGCTCTCGCTCTCGGCCACATCTGCCGTCACCATCAGGACCAGATCCGCCTTGGTTCCGTGGCGCCGCAGCGAGTCAAACAGCACCAGCGCACCGCACAGGTACGCGGGGTTGTGCATCACGAGCGTGCAGTACGCGTACATTACGAGTGCACCCGTGGTGAAGAAATCGCTGGTCAAAAAAAAACTGAACGGTTTTTTTTAATCCAACTTTTTTACTTTGACACGGCATACACCTCGACAGAGGCACACTCAAACGTGCCAAAGCCACTAATCAAGGGCGGGCTGTTGAAGGTGTCGCTCTTGCCGGTGACGCCGTTGCGGAAGTCGCTATCGAATGCAAAGGCCCCAGCGCCGACGTTGATCCCGGTCTCGGTCGTCTTGATAAAGTACGAGTTGGCCTCGACTGTCAGGTACTTGACCGCCTGGCCCGTACCGTACTTGTCGCGGTCGGCCTTCATAAACTCGCGGTCCATCTTGGCCCAGGGCCACACCTCCATCTGGGGACTCAGCGTAAATATGTACGACTCGCCCGTGCCGTAAAAGCGCTTGTCCTTGGGCCGCTTTGAAAAGGCCTCCGAGATGAACATGCCAAATATTTCGCCCTTGGTCGTCTTGATAAACTGTGCCAGCCACAGAGGTTAGGAACACAAGAAATTATCATGCAAAAGACAAAACCAGAAAGAGAGGCTCGCGGGTGCCGCATTTTTCGAGCAGGTGACTGAGCGCGTAGCCGTCGGTGGCCGTGTTAAAGACAAGATCCAAGTCGTTGTTGCGGATCTTGGAGGGCACCCATTTCCAGAGTTCCTGAAAGCAGAAATCAGTAATAGTTCGTTATTAGTATTATTATTATTTTATTTTATTTTTACGTGGAGCATATCGGGCGTGATAAAAGAAGACTTTGACGAGAGTTCAGGGAGGGCTTTGAGGTAGTTGGAGGCAGTCGCCTGCTCGTTTTCGACTTTGGACAAGAAGGGCTCGTTCTTCTGGCGCGACGTCATAAAGTCCTGGCGCTGGATCGAGTATGACAGGCCCTTGTTGAAGATTTCGGCAAACGTGTCCTCGTTCAGGCTTTTTAACCGTTGCAGGATTATTGCATTCATCTTGTCAAGAGAGTCTGATGAAAAAATAAAGTAAAAAAGAAACATTTAGACAATGAGAAAAATACATTATAATTAAAAAAACCTTGTTGCAAAAGCTCGCCCTCGAGCACGCCGAGAATGCCGAGGCCGATGCGGAAGAGCATTTTGCACCCCTCCAAGCAAAACGAGTCCATGATCAGAAAGACAAACTGAAGCGGGATGGCGCTGCAAATTGGGTTGAGTGCCACAAAGAGGGATACAAACGGCGGTACCGAACGAAAAAAGTCGACAAGAGGTCCATCCAAAAGGGCTGCCACTTGACCTTGCCAGTTCGATTGGTGAGTTGCTTAATGCGCTGCCACAGTGCGGGGACGGCGCGTTTGGCAGTGTCGATAAACACAAACGCAAAGAGCTGGGTCTCACGGCTGGAGCAGGGAAAATAATGCCAATCTGTCGTGGCGACCGACTCCTTGATCATGCCAATGATGGTCGACATTGCGCCGTCCTCGTCCATGTAGTGCAACAGGACGGTCACGATGGGAGCAACGAATGGGCAAAAGGATAGCTGCGGAAAGTCGCTTCCCACGATGCACATGATTTCGTGCGCAATCTTCGGTGGTCCTATAATTAGAACCGCGTAGTAGGCTTTAAACGTACCTGCTGGCCCTTGTGATTCAGCTGCAGCTCTGAAAAGACGGGAGGGCTTCCAAACAGCGGCACCTGGGGGTTTGACAATCGCGCGTCTCCAAAAGCACGCCTGAGTCCGAGGTCAAAGCGCAGCTCGTAGTCTTTCACGTGCAGCACAGTGAGAAAACCTCAAAAACAGCGAGAGGCGCACTCACCCACAAGCCCGGATGCATGCACGAGCGCCTTCCACTTGACCGCACGATGCTCGTCGGGGATGCCAGCTCGCAGCACGCTCTTTGCGTCCTTGATCTTCTTCTTATTGCCCCGGTTGGACAGCGTCATCGTGCCACTGTTGTTCTCATGCCACGGCTTGCTCTGCTTGCCCAGCGCGACCGCCGCAAGGATCGCGCTCTCGTCAAATGACGCCGACGACGCGGACGATGGCGACGGCGACGGCGCCGGCGAGGGCTCGGCGAACTTGCCTGACATGATGTGTAGGTCCTATGTCAGACGTGGGAGGCCACGTGGGTGTGATTTGAAATGTTATGGGACAAAGAAGGGGTTAACTTAAAAAATCCCAAATAAATTTTCGTACAGGTTTGAGCCGTTTTGGGCGCTCGAGGCGCCGTCCGCCGTCGCTCCCAGGGAGGTGGCAGATAAGTCTTGATGAGATTGGTCTCGAAGTCGTTGACGCGATATTTTTGCCACGTGTCACGGTGGACTTTGAGCGAGCGGAACGCTGGTCACGTGATGGCCGTTTGTTTTTTGCGTCCCATCTCCGTGAGCTTTGCGGATCCCGAAGAGCGACTTATACCGGCAGACTCGCCGACACAGACACAAGCGAGGTTCGAAATAAAAATTTTCTCGAGTCCCACGTGTGATTCTCCCTTCCACCACAGAGGGGTTTAGCCGCTTTGAGTTTAAATAAAAAAATAAATGTAACTTT
>Ga0302227_10003432_pt1 | contig 10432 bp, 10 predicted proteins | sample II_Palsa_N1_1_FD_193525 | JGI IMG/M metagenome (GOLD analysis project Ga0302227, IMG submission 193525) | Peat permafrost microbial communities from Stordalen Mire near Abisko, Sweden - II_Palsa_N1_1 | ecosystem: Environmental > Terrestrial > Soil > Palsa > Peat permafrost | place: Sweden...
AAGTTAGTGTAGCTTCCCGCTGTAGTAATACTCTGAGCCGTCGCCCTAATAGTAATGAACGATAGAACAATAAAAGTAAATAGTAACCGTATCTTCAATTTCTTAGGGATTATATGTGCTAAAGCTGTAATCAAAAATTATGCTTTGTTTAATAAAAACTTATTATAAATATAATAATTGCGCTAAAATACTAAATATACGTATTTGATTGTCAAATAGTTGCCGATTTGGTTGAAAAGTTGAAAACTATTAGGAATAAAGCGGGTTGTCGTTTCCCCACTCTGAAGAATTTTTTGCCCATTAGCCGGTTAACTAATTATCAAAGATTTCCGGCCGGTAAACATATTTGTCGCCTGGGGTAAATAATAAAGGTCTGGGGCAATAATTGTGGTGTTGCGGATCAATAACGATTGGCCCTGATAGCCCTGATAACGCGGCGGTTTCTGCGGCCCTCGTAAAAATCGTTAGTTACCAAAATGGCATAAATAATACCGGGTATCCAACCGCAAATAGTTAAAATTATGCAAAGTATAAACGAGCCGATGCGACCAGTTGTTAAAACCGCAGCAGGAGGGAGTATGAAACAAAGAAAGTAGCGCATAACGTGATTATTATATTAACACTAAGATAATAAGCATTTGTAAATTGTTACATATGAAAAATAAATTTTCGGCGCTATTGTAAAAAATGTAATTATTCATTTGGCATCATACACTTTATTCACAGGCAGCAAATCGCTTTTTAAAACGAGTTGTTTTAAATCCCCTCTTGAGAGGGGGTGTGTAAGCCTTGCGCAATGGCAGGGGTGTGTTTATGCACCATGCAATCTTACTGCTTTGCGATAACACACCCCTGTAGCCGCACATTTCCCAACGCGCCCCCTCTCGAGAGGGGAACTAAAACCAGCTACGGTTACAGCCAAGTTTTAAAAACGATTTCCCTGTATTCACAGGTTATCATACATAAAGCAATGACGGATTATTATTTATAAATTGAACGTTAATAACAAAGAATCTGGTTAAAAGAATAGTAAACGGAAAAATATTATGTAATTTAGCTACTGAAACGGAAAAAAGTTATGATAAAACGCAATTTGGAAACGCAAGTCAATGAGCGACTTTTCAAAGGTAAGGCAATATTGATATTTGGCCCGCGTCAGTGCGGCAAATCTACTTTGGTAGAAACTATGCTGGATGGAATGGATTATTTGCACCTTACCGGCGATGCAGCGGACGTAAGGGAATTACTTTCAAATACTAATGCCGATTCATTAAAAACAATTATCGGCAGGTATAAAATTCTTTTCATCGATGAAGCACAGCGTATTGAAAATATTGGGCTGACATTAAAATTAATCACCGATCAGATCAAAGAGGTACAGGTAATTGCGACCGGCTCTTCCGCCTTTGAATTGTCCGATAAAGTGAATGAGCCCTTAACCGGCCGTAAATATGAGTTTATGCTTTATCCGCTTAGCTTTGGCGAAATGGTAAACCACCATGGCTTTCTCACTGAGAAACGCCTGATCGACCATCGCCTCATCTATGGGTACTATCCCGAAATTGTCACCAACCAGGCAGATGAAAAAGAACTGATCAAGCTATTAGCCGGGAGTTATTTGTATAAAGATCTGCTAATGCTCGAACAAGTTAAAAAACCGGTGCTGCTCGAAAAGCTGCTGAAAGCACTGGCTTTACAGGTTGGAAGCGAAGTAAGCTATAACGAGCTGGCACAAATGATAGGAGCAAATAAACAAACCATTGAGAAATATATCGACCTGTTAGAAAAAGCGTTTGTAATTTTTGTATTACCGGCCCTGAACCGGAATGTTCGCAATGAGATCAAGAAAGGGAAGAAGGTTTATTTTTATGATTGCGGCATAAGGAACGCTATTATCAACAATTTCAACGCTATCGGGGACCGGACAGATGCAGGGGCACTTTGGGAAAATTTTCTTATTGCTGAGCGTATGAAGTTTTTACGTTATAGTAAATTAGATACCCAGCAATATTTCTGGCGTACGACGCAGCAGCAAGAAATTGATTTGATCGAAGAGCACGAAGGCGGGGCGCTGAAGGCATTTGAATTTAAGTGGCGGGTAAACGCTAAGGTACGGTTTCCACAAACGTTCACAACAAATTATCCTGGTACCGAAACAGCGGTTATCTCACCTGCCAATTTAGAGCGTTTTATTTTTTGATAAATATATTACTTCCTTTAGCCAGATTTAAGCGAACGGAAGCGCTTCTGGTCAGCATTTCTTTTCTCTTCTAAAAGTCGCTTTATCATCCATGCAAATTTAAACATATAATTTAAAAATACATGGTTTGCAACACTGTTTTTATATCGTGTGGGCACATACCATTGACGAAATAGCTCAGCCCGAAAACCGCTTGTCAAAAAAATACCAGCCCGGAACCTGGCTGCAATACAATAAAAAACAGCATATTTGGTTTTCCGGATATGCTGTTTCTATTTGCTATTACATGGGGCACGGTTTCAGGATGGTGGGCGCTGGCCTGCCTAACGCTGGGGCTATTGGGTGCCTGGTTATTGTACAAACAGCCAACCAGTCTCAACAAAGTTTTCCGCTACGTCTTGTTTGCCATACGGGCATTGGCGGTATTCATTATTTCACTGCTGCTGCTTGCACCATTGATCAAAACGGTAAGCTATAAGCCGGAAAAACCCCTGGTTCTGATCTTACAGGATAATTCACAATCCATAAAGCTATTTTCGAGCCTCAACCCAAACCCCTCTCCGGTAGAGAGGGGCTTAAAAGAAGTTGCTAATTCATTAGGTGATAACTACGAAGTGCACACCTTCAACTTCGATGGTACGCTGCATGATGGCCTTTCCAACGCTTACAACGGCAAACAAACCAACATATCTTCAGCCTTAAAACAACTCAATGATCGCTATGTGAACCAGAACATCGGCGCAGTGATATTGGCCACCGACGGCCTCTATAACCAGGGCAACGACCCGCAATACGAAGCCCGAAACTTTAAAACCACCATTTATACTATCGCTTTAGGCGATACTACCCCAAAACGCGACTTGCTCGTTGCCAACATTAATTACAATAAAACGGCTTTTTTAGGTAATGATTTTGAGGTAGAGGTTTTAGCTGAGGCCTATCAAAGCAAGGGCGAAAGCATGCGGTTTAGCGTTAACGAAGACGGCAGGCAAGTGGCCTCGCAAAACATCCCGGTAACTTCGGATGCCTTCCAAAAAACTATCCCCATTAAATTAAATGCCGATAAAAAAGGTGTGCGAAAATTCACCATCAGCATCGCTCCTGTAAAAAACGAGCTATCGGTTGAAAATAATACCGAAACTATTTATGTAGAGGTGCTGGATGCCAAACAAAAAATATTGCTGGTATATGATAGCCCGCATCCCGACATCAGTGTAATAAAACAGGGCATTGAAAGCAACCGCAATTACGAGGTTAAAACCGTATTACTATCAGATATCGCTACTATAAAACCCGGCGATTATAGCCTGGTTATTTTGCACCAGGTATCGGGCGGTAATTCGGGTGCGGTTCAAAATCTCATCGCAAAAACCAAACTGCCGCTCTGGTATATGCTCGGCAGCCAAAGCAACCTGCCCGATTTCAACCTTCAACAAAAGTCGGTACACATAGCCACCACGCGTACCGAAATGCAGGAGGTTTTCGCACAGCCGGTACCGGAATTTTCAGTCTTTACCCTCTCCGATTCGGCAAAGCAAAAGATCGGCACATTTCCGCCGCTGCTTGCACCTTTTGGCAGTTATGGATATTCCGCGCAAAACCAGGTACTGTTTAGGCAAAAGATAGGGAACGTGGCTACAAGTTACCCGCTATTATCATTCAGTGACGAAGGCGGCCGCCGAACAGGCATCCTAACCGGCGAAGGCTTATGGCGCTGGGCGCTTGCCGATTACAAAGCCAATGGAAACCATCACGCCACAGAAGAATTGCTGGGCCAAAGTGTGCAATACCTCACCGCTAATGCTAATAAACAGCAGTTCAGGGTTTACCCTGCTAAAAATGTGTTTGACGAAGGCGAGAACATCATCCTCAACGCTGAACTATACAACGAAGCACTCGAGCTCACCAATACCCAGGATGTAAAAATAGACCTGAAGGGCCAAACCGGCAAAAGTTACAGTTTCCTGTTTACCCGCAGCGGGAATAGTTACCAGCTTGATGCAGGCAGTTTGCCGGTTGACGAATATACTTACACCGCAAGTACAAAACTGGGCAACAGGCAATATACAGTTAACGGGCAATTCACCGTAAAAGCGCTGAACCTGGAAACCCGACAAAGCGCCGCAAATCATCACCTGCTGAACACTATTGCCAAACAATCAGGCGGAAAAATGCTGCTGCCTTCGCAAACCGGCCAACTCGTCAATCTCATTAAAAATAACGACAACATTAAAACCATTGTTTACGAGGACAAGCATTACAGCGATTTTATTGATGTAAAATGGGTATTCGCGCTGATATTGATATTACTTGGCTCCGAATGGTTTTTGAGAAAGCGCGAAGGCGAAGTGTGATTTGTTTAAGGATACTTACGTTACAATATCCTGGAAATACGCCTAATCTGTTGCGTCCTGGTTCAGATTGTTTATATCAAAAAAATTACCTGTTACAACAGCGGGATGGCTCGTAAATTGATAAATTTGTTAGGGGGAATTATTACGGAAATAATTTTTACAGCCATTAAACCTTTTACTAAACATTCGTCTAATAAAAATACTACGGAGGATATAAATACCATGAAAAGATCAATCTACCTGGGGCTGATAGTTTTGTTTGTTTGCAGTTTATCAGCCTGCGACAACTACAACTATTACATTGCCGCCCGCAATAAAACCAATATGAGCGGCTACCACAGCTTTGCCTGGATGCAGGGCGGCGCATCAAAAGATAATGCTACTGTGGATGCAGCCATCAAAAGTTCAACCACTTTAGCACTGCAAAGCAAGGGCTTGGCCTTAAAGCAGCAAAAACCCGACCTGCTGGTAAGCTATACAGTCACCGTAGGCCGCGGCACCCGCACAAATTATTATACCTCATGGGGTTATCCAGGATGGGGTTGGGGGCTTGGCTGGGGCTGGGGTGGCGGATGGCACCGTGGCTGGGGCTTAGGATGGGGCGGCTGGTACGGCGGCTACTACGGTTTCGGCCCTTACCCTTATGCAGGCGGCTTAACTTATGAAGATCAGGAAAGCTATAAAGAAGGTACATTGATCATTGACCTGATTGACCGCAAGACACGCAAAGTGGTGTGGCGCGGTTTCGGCGTAGGCGAAGTTCATCACAATCAGCAAAAAAATATCGACGACCTGCCAAAAGTTGTCGACGGTATATTGAAACAATTGAACGTTACCCCGCAAGGATATTACATGCGCACCATGAATTCCTAAAAGGCGTTTTATATATTTAACTCTACAGCAGTTGGGTAGCCCGGTAGTCGCCGGGCTATTTTTTTGCAATAGTTTTCGTGGTGTATGTTTTGACTTGTAGAGACGCAAAATTTTGCGTCTCTACGTAAGCGGTCGCCGGGCTATTTTTTTGCGCAAAAACGTATATTGGCGCATAATTTGGCATGAAATATACTTACCTGCTCATCAACCTGCTTAGTATTATATTCCCGTTTGCCCTGTCATTTGATAAGCGGGTACAATTCCATAAAAGCTGGCGGTATTTATGGCCGGGGATGGCTATTACAGGCATTGTTTTTTTGTTTTGGGATATACTATTTACCGTGAAGGATGTTTGGTGGTTCAATCCTAAATATATCACTGGCTTAACCTTTGCCAAACTGCCAATTGAGGAGATATTGTTCTTCATTACCGTCCCGTTTGCCTGCGTGTTCATTTATGCCTGCCTCAATTACTATGTAAAGCGTGAGTTGAGCCAGCGGTTTACGGCCATCGTGTCGAATGTCATCATTATCGCCTGTATAGTCGTGCTTGTAATTTTCCATCACCGCCTGTACACGCGGGTATGTTTTACGCTGACGGCATTTTTACTGGTGCTGTTCCAGTTTATTCTTAAAGTGCGCTGGCTCAACCGCTTTTATGCGGCTTATTTTGTTTCGCTAATGCCGTTTTATATTATCAACGGTATTTTAACCAGTTTGCCGGTAGTGATGTACAACAACACCGAAAACTTGGGTGTACGGCTATATACCATCCCCATTGAAGACCATTTTTACCTGATGGCTTTGTTGTTAATGAATATTGGCTTATTTGAATATTATAAAGCGAAAAGGAGGCAGCCTCGTTATGCCTGAACTGAAAGAATATACAAAATCGCAATTAGCCTTGCGTAACGGACAGGATAAGCCCGAGATTTGGGTTGCCTACAAAGGAATTATTTATGATGTAACAGAAAGCCGCCTGTGGCGCAGGGGACAACATTACGAACACTGGGCCGGCCAGGATTTGACAGATGAACTATCTGATGCACCGCATGCCGATGAAGTTTTTGAACGGTTTACAGCTGTGGCAATGCTTGTGTAAATGCAGATCGTTATAAACTTATGAAAGAATAGTAAACTTAGAAAGCTGCACAAAATCCTGCACGCGGGAAACAATGTCATCCTTTGAGAGGTTTTTAATCTTTTCCGTACCGAATTTCTCTACGCAAAAAGAAGCCAATGCTGATCCGTAGACGACCGCATTTTTCATATTCTCAAAATTTACTTCGCCCATGTGAGCCATATAACCAATAAAACCACCGGCAAAGGTATCGCCCGCACCTGTGGGATCGAATACGTCAGCAAGCGGAAGGGCGGGCGCCGCAAATATCTTATCATCATGGAAAAGCAATGCGCCATGTTCACCTTTTTTTATGATGAGGTATTTTGGACCCATTGTAACTATTTTACGCGCAGCTTTAACCAGTGAATATTCGCCGGATAATTGCCTTGCTTCCTCGTCGTTAATGGTTAGTACGTCAACTAATTTCAGAGTTTCCAGCAGGTCGTCAAGGGCAATGTTCATCCAAAAGTTCATGGTGTCCATTACAATGAGCCTTGGGCGGTTGTGCAAGCGTTTGATCACCGTTTGTTGCACCTGTGGGCTGAGGTTACCCAGCATCAGGAATTTGCAATCCTGGTAACTTTCCGGGATAATGGGGTCGAAAGCTGCCAGTACGTTGAGCTCGGTTACCAGCGTATCGCGGCTGTTCATATCGTTATGGTACTTGCCCGACCAGAAAAACGACTTTTCGCCTTTTTTGATCTGCAATCCTTCGGTATCGATATGATGGTTATGGAAATCGTCTATCTCGCTTTGCGGGAAATCGTCGCCAACAACGGCAACTAGTTTAACCTTATCACAGAAATAGGATGCGGCTAAACTGGCATAGGTGCCTGCGCCGCCAACAATTTTATCTGTTTTGCCAAAAGGTGTTTCAATGGCGTCGAACGCAACGCTGCCGATAACAAGTAAACTCATGGGAGCAAAGATAGTGGAATTTGTGAGTGGTGAATAGTTGATTATGTGAGTAGTTTATTTTTTTCAATTCCACCAACCACTCACTCACTTAATCAACCAATAACTAATTCTCCCCAACCACTCACTAATCAACCCAATGAACCATTCTCTAATTCCACCAACCACTCACTTAATCAACCCAATCAACCAATAACTCAATCCTCCAACGGTACAAACTTCATCGAAACTGAATTTACACAGTGTCTCGTATTTTTTGAGGTAAGATATTCGCCTTTAAACACGTGACCCAAATGCGCGCCGCAGTTGTCGCAAACAATTTCGGTACGGTGTCCGTCCTTGTCGGGTATGCGCTTTACTGCGCCGGGTATTTCGTCGTCAAAGCTTGGCCAGCCGCAAAACGACTCGAATTTATCTTCCGAACGGTACAGCGGCGTATCGCAGCGCTTACAAACGTACAGGCCTTTAGCTTTGTTGTCCAATAGCTCGCCGGTAAACGGCCTTTCAGTGCCCTTATGCAGTATCACCCATTCTTCTTCGGGTGTTAATTTATTATATTCCATATTCTTTTTGATTTCACCGATTTTTGTAAATGATTTCACCGATTGTGGTGAGGTGATTACACCGGTTTCGGGTTACATAAATATACGACAAATTTTGGCGGATGAATGTTTTGTGAATGCTTGTTTACAATGGTTTGACGGAATAATATTTCATAAAGTTTGATTGATTTTAACTCTATGAAATACTATTGCCTGATCCTATTTATCACAGGTGCCATTTTTACATTAAGCAGTTGCGACTGCAACCAAAATGTGAGAGGGGTTGTTATCGACAGTTTGTCAAAAAAACCATTAGATAGTGTCGCTATTATCAACCCACACAAGTACGACACGGTATATTCAGATAGAGCAGGAAATTTCGAAATGCATGATATATCCGGCGGATTAGCGGGCTGCCCGCCTATGGGCTTAAGTTTTTATAAGAGTGGTTACAAACCTTTGTCGGAGGAATATGAAAGCGGCTCCAGCCAAACTATAATGCTATCACCCCTGGAGCACATTGATACCGCAAAATACGCCGTACTGAAATTTGACCCAGATGAAGACAGGTATATATTCGGCAAAGACAATAAACCCGCAGACCTTTCGGCTGATGAAATAGCAAAAATTGAAAGTGTAATTGCCAGGCAAGTTGCTGTATACAACAAAAAAGAAAACGCAACTTACGATAGCCTCAATAAAACCATCGACAGAAAGAAATACGGCAACGCAAAAGTATATTATAGTAACGCGATTGACGATCCTAAAAAATATTATAAGCAGTTTATTACCGTAATAAACCCGAAAGGACAAAAAGAGGTTTGGGTAAATTGCTTTTGTGATAAACAATTTGGTGATAACGATTGGAAAAAGTCACTTGTAATGGTTGATGACGGGGGTAGTTGTTTCTTCCAACTGCACTTTAATCTCACGACAAATAAAGTAATATTTTTTGGCACGAATGGGGTAGCCTAAAACAAAAAAGTCCCGGTCAAACAACCGGGATTTTATATATTCTTGTCTCTTGCTTCTAAAAATCCTGCCTTACTTCGCCAGTTCCTCAGCCATTGCAGCGCCGATCTCGGCAGGTGATTCCACTACGCGAATACCGCATTCTGCCATGATCTTCATTTTAGCTGCCGCAGTATCGTCGGCACCGCCTACAATTGCACCGGCGTGGCCCATACGGCGCCCGGGAGGAGCGGTTTGCCCGGCTATAAAGCCTACAACCGGTTTGGTACCATTTTCTTTTATCCATTTGGCAGCTTCGGCTTCCATGCCGCCGCCTATTTCGCCTATCATGATGATGCCGTGGGTTTCGGGGTCGTTCATCAGCAACTCAACCGCTTGTTTGGTGGTAGTGCCAATGATAGGGTCGCCGCCGATACCGATGGCGGTAGTAATGCCTAAACCAGCTTTCACCACCTGGTCAACCGCCTCATAAGTTAAAGTACCTGATTTTGATACTACGCCCACATGACCTTTTTTGAAGATAAAGCCCGGCATAATGCCAATTTTAGCTTCGTCGGCAGTGATAATACCGGGACAGTTTGGCCCGATCAAACGCGTGTCGCGGTCTGAAATATATTCTTTCACCTGTATCATGTCCTTGGTAGGGATACCTTCAGTAATACACACGATCACTTTTATACCGGCTTCAGCAGCTTCCATAATTGCATCAGCAGCAAATGGCGGCGGAACGAAGATGATGGATACATCAGCGCTGGTTGCCGCAACCGCGTCGGCAACCGTATTGAAAACGGGCCTGTCGAGGTGCGTTTGTCCGCCTTTGCCCGGTGTAACACCGCCAACCAGCTGCGTACCGTAAGCGATCATTTGCGAAGCATGGTAGCTGCCCTCGTTACCCGTAAAACCCTGTACAATAACCTTGGAATTTTTATTTACCAGAACACTCATTGTTGTTTTTCATTTTGTAGCGCAAAGCTAAAATAATTTTATGCCCTAACCCCTTAACGGTATGTTTTTTTTACAAAAGTGTTAGAAAGTGACTGTTTGATATTGACCACAGGAGAACACGGAGAGATTGTTCAGGTATTTTTTAGTTTAACACTTACGATTGCAATATTTAATAATGAAGATCATTTGTAAATCAGTGCCTATGCTGCTATCAACGGTAGTCCCGCTATACGCTCATACTGCACGAGGCATTAGCCACGGCTGGCCGCACTTAGCCTGTCGAAGTGCCGGTATACGCTGCTATCGGGTTTAGATAAAAACGGTTGTGCTTGATAATTGTCTGAACCATGATTCGCTTGATTTGAGGATTGCCTGATTTTTGAACGCGACTAACTAACGTTTTGTACGTCTGTCCCTATACACCAACCCAAACATGGACAACTAATCAATATTTGTCCTGCCCTGAAACTTTTATATCTGTCAAGCTTAATAAATAATCACAACATTTA
>Ga0302227_10003437_pt1 | contig 10428 bp, 9 predicted proteins | sample II_Palsa_N1_1_FD_193525 | JGI IMG/M metagenome (GOLD analysis project Ga0302227, IMG submission 193525) | Peat permafrost microbial communities from Stordalen Mire near Abisko, Sweden - II_Palsa_N1_1 | ecosystem: Environmental > Terrestrial > Soil > Palsa > Peat permafrost | place: Sweden...
ATTATCGCCTATGATTATGGCAGTGGCGTCAAGAATGCCCTGCTCGCTTACCGGCCGGGCGAAGGAGATGTTCAGGTGATCACCAATACAGGCACCGGGGATGCGCCCAATTGGACCACAGTAGTAAAAGGTTCCGGCGGCCTCGGGGGATTCGACCTGGACGGGACTATGGACCAGGTAGTCGCCATTGATGACCAGCCCGGGGCCATGGACCTGGCATGCAATCGACCCTCGTATGGCTATCTTTGGTACCTGACCCACGGTATAAAAAGCTCGAATTTTGTAGATGTCTATAATTCCCGGACCGGCTTTTATAATTTTAACTTCGAGGATCTCCAGGATCATATGATTGCAGTCAATGTAACCGGCAGCACATCCTCCATCGCCGATAATAGCGCGCTCTGCTACCGTCCTGGCCTCGGGATGGGCAGCGTCGTAGTAGATAAAGTGACCGGCGGAAAGGTAAGCGGCGGGGCGCTGGCTCCCGGCATAAATTATCCCATGGCCGCGAATCCATATCCCCCTAACGGCGACGCCACATGGATCGGTGACCATGTTCTTAACTTTGCCGGCAACGGCTATGGAAACAGCAGCCTGGTCTTTTGGGTCAACGGAAGCTATTTAAATGAAGGCACATACTCCGAATCACAAGTATACGAATACAATCCCGGCACCAATTCATATACACGGGTTTTTTAAGCAAACGATGAATGGTGAAGCTACCCCTCCCCTTCTTCCTCCTTCCGTTGATCTTCCTGGCAGCCTGCAAAAAGGATATTTCCAATCCTGCAGGCGATCAGGCCCCCTCGACTTTCAGCCAGGCCTTCGATGAATTCTGGAACCAGCTGAACGTGAACTATGTCTATTGGGATATCGATACGACCAACTGGGATGCGGTATACCAACGGTACAAACCGGTATTTGATGGCCTGCAAATCAACGACAGCGCAGATCTCCATAGCTCGATCGGGTATTTCCGGCAGATGACAGACGGACTGATCGATCATCATTTCTCCATCGCCTTCACCAACGGAGTGCTGAAAGATTCCACCATTATCCCGGCCTACGATCAATGGGAGAAGGATCCGGCTTTCCGCCTCCCTTTCTCCTATATAGGATCAGACTTCAACTATCTGGATTCGGGCTACCTCTCCGGCTTTGACAACACGACGAACCCTGGTAATACTTTGACGGCGGTTTCAGGGACGATCCATGGCAATATCCTGTTCTTTACCTGTAACCAGTTCACGCTATCCGCATCCTTTCAGTCAACGGTCGACAATCGCGTAAAGCCTGTGCTCAATTATTTCTTCCAACAGCTGCACAATCCGTCCGGGTTGAAAGCTATCCTGCTGGATTTTCGCGACAACCCCGGCGGCGACGTCAGTGACCTGAATTTCCTGGCTGGGCAGTTTGTCAGCCAGCCCTTGCATTTTGGCTATACGAGGAACAAGAGCGGCAACGGCCGCCTGGACTATACCCCCTGGATCGACGCGAATATATCACCCCAGCCGGGCGCCCAGTCAATCACGCTGCCGGTCATCATCCTGGCCGACAAATATTCCCAATCGATGGCCGAGATCATGACCATGGCCCTGCGAACCCTGCCCCAATGCCGTGTAGTAGGCGAAACGACCTTTGGCGCAACGGGGCCGTTCGCCGAAAATGCCCTTTATGATGACGGACCGTTCATTGTACCCGGCTTTCTCGCCGTTACTTCTTCGTCGGTCGAATTCAGATACATCGATGGAAAGATCTATGAAGGAATAGGCTTCCCACCGGATTATCCTGTAGCCTACAGTCAGCAGGCGATCTTGTACGGGATCGATCTCCAGCTTGAGAAAGCGCTGTCATTGATTGAGTAGCAGGTAAGTGCGGCGCCAGTAAAAAACAGCTTATTGATTGAACTCGCTGATGGCATATAAACCCTTGTAAATTAAATAGGGGTCTGCAAATATCTTACTTTTAAGGTGCCGGCTGAAATATGCTGAGTCACCCCCGCTCATCAGCACGTTAAAATTGTCATATTTCTCCTGGTAGGCCTCTATGATCCCGTCTATTTCCTTGGCCATGCCCAGGATCACCCCACTGAGGATATTCGTCCGGGTATCGTAACCGGCCAGCGGGAAATTCCAGTCGGCTTTCACCAGCGGCAGCCTGGCGGTGTATTCATGCAAAGACTTAAAGCGCATTTCCATCCCTGGTGAGATACCCCCGCCGATGAACTCCTTGTCCTTATTGATGTAATTATACGTAATCGCAGAGCCCAGCCCGATGACGAGGTTGTTCTTCCCCGGAAACAGCGTTACGGCGGCTACCACTAATGCCAGACGGTCTGCGCCGATCGTCTCGGGCTTGCCGACGGGAGTGGTCACGGGGACTTTCGAGTGATGGTCGAGCAGCTGAAAATGGGTCGTGGCGCGCAGTAATTCCTCCATCCGCGGGTTGTGATGGATAACGGAGGATAAAATGGTCCTGGTTGGCTGAAACCGGTCCAGCAGCGCCCTGATCGTATCTTCATGGTCATTCTCTAAAATCTGCTCTTCCTGGAATTCACCGTCCACAAAAACGCCACATTTCATCCGGGTATTGCCAAAATCAAGGCAGAGGGTTGTGGGCATGGCTAGTCTTCAAATTTGAACGAAGATAGGTTTTTGAAATGTCCGTTCAATTTAACCTTGTCTTTTAAGGTTTCCATTTCGGCAATGACAGGCAGCACCTTTCCGAGGTGCCGCTTGAGGTATTCCTGCCGTTGTTCTTCCCGCAGCAGGCCGAGCAATTCATATTCCTGCTCGATGGAAAGACCTGCATGGTGGGCAATGTCGTAACTGGCCAGCTCTTCATCGGGTTTGTGAAAGTCCTTGGTGATATTCAGCAGGCGATGAAGCTCGCGGATGGCATTGATCACCTTCAGCATCAGCTGGCGTTTGCCGGTGCTCTCGATATTGTCGGGATAATTGACGATCGCGCCGCTGAACAATTTATCCGGTACGGACTTGATCATCTCCAGCACCCGGAAGACGCGGAGGCCCTGGGTCCGGATGTCCATTTCACCGCTGTCGTACACTTTCACCAGCTCGGTTATCTTTACCAGCGTACCCATTTCATTCAGCTTGTTATCGATCACCGTCGGAATACCGAATGGCTTTCCCTCCGTATGACACTCATTGACAAGCTGTTTATAGCGGGGCTCAAAAATATGCAGGTTGACTATTTCTCCGGGATAGACGACGATGCCCAGGGGAAATATGGGAATGAAATTGGTCATAGCTGCAAAAATAATAATAATATATAGCAAATGCGCTGTACCGGGCGCGGCAAATGGTGGATAAAAAAATTCCAGGCAAAAAAATTTTTGGCTTGAAAATACCCCTACTTTTAATCGTTGAAATCGTCCTTCGAATTTTTAAGACTTTAAACTTTATACCTTGAAATACCTGTCAACCAAAACAGCAACCCCTCCCCGGGGCGTCGACAACCCCAGCTTTTTTCTTCCCTTTAACAAAGTCAATTTTTCCATTCGTCTCCGCTTTACGACCTAACGATCGAGTCGTTTCTATTAAACCAATATTTACCAATTAAATCAATCACTATGACACGCAATTTCGGCTGCTTGCTGGCCTTGTCTGCGCTTATCCTAACAGGAGGCTGTAAAAAGTCTTTTAATTCAACTGTCGATCTTTCACAAACAGCCAAAGGCGGTTTCGCGCCCGATCCGCTGTGGCAGACTCCCGCCTCCAGTACAAGACTCATCCGCTTTGACGTTGGAGACGGATATGGGTCTGATTGTATATTTGCCTATGACGTGGCCACTGGTAAGGTTTCGCTGAACGAGTTTAACGGAACCAATTCCACACAGCTCTATGCCAACACCGGCATTCCTACTACAAATGTCGGCTATATCAGTGTAACAACGGGTAACAATCAGATTTCCGATAATTTCAATGAGGTCGGCGGTGTACATATTATTTCTCTTGACTATTCAGGTACAGGCCACGAGAACTATCTCTTTGTTTATATTCCCGGAAATGGCACCTGGTACTTGCTCTCCTATGCGGGCAGTGGTAAGTGGACGCAACAATCCACTGGTACAGGGGGCATTGCCGGCTATGATCTCGCTGCCACGTACGATAAGATCATTGCCTATGATTTTAACAACACCGGCCACAAAAAGGATCTCGTCTGCTACAGACCTAGTGGGGGAAATTTTTGGGTGCTTGAAAATACAGGAAACGCCGCAAACCCCTTTACTGCTGTCGTGAAAAGCTCCGGCGGTGTCGGCGGATATGACCTGAAAGGGTACACAGACCAGCTGATCGCTGAAGAGGGGACATCTGACGGTTCATGTGACATTATTGCTTATCGTCCAGGATACCGATATGTATTTTGGTTGGTTCATGCCAGCGCCGGTAACAGTAATTGGTCGGCTGCATATATAAGCAGAAGCGGGTGGCAGAACTTCCCCCTTAGTAATCCCCAGGACCGGGGCATCGCTTTTCAAGAGGAGTATGCCTATTATGGCGGCGCTTACAATATGGATGGTGAAGGTCTCTGGTATAGCCCGGGCAACGGCATTTACAGCAGCGACTGGGATTATTTTTATCAAACAGATGGAGGTTTTGTGGTCGGCAACTTTCAAGTAGAACTACTAAACTGGCCCTTTAGTCATAACCCTTATTCCTCTGGCAATACCGCGAATGTCGGCGATCATGTATTGCGTTTCAGTGCAGGTTATCAAACCAGCAATACTACCATCCCCAACGCTATGTTGACGTATACCAACGGAGCGGTTCAGTCACAGCTATACGAAGGCATAGGCGGCGAAGCATCTTACCCAGAGGTATATTAATCACTATCATGACAGGCAAAACAGCCTTTCTGGCTCTTATTATTCTATCACTCAAGACCTCCCTCTTCGCCCAGTCTTTTCTTGGTGCGGAGGGAGGCCTTACCTATAACAGCTATCACACCAATATCTCCAACCGGACTGCAACCGAACTCTCCGGTCATGCCGGATTCAACTTCTCCCTGTCACTACGGTATAAAATCCTTCCCTGGCTCTATGTCATCGCAGCCCCGGGCCTCGTACAGAAAGGCTACTCCATGAACCGGACAGATTCCCTCTCCGGAGAATACGATCAGCATATCAACACCTACGTGCAGCTACCCGTCGGCGTTGGCGCCGTATATGAAAGACAACGCTGGCGCTTCGGACTGGACCTCGGTCTCTACACCGGCTACTGGCTCTATGGACACATCAAAGGCCAAACAGCCGATATATTCGGAACCACCGACGTCGCAGGAGAGCAATACACCCTCGTGGCGTACAACCAGGCCTACTCTTTTAATCAACTACGTGACAACCGTTGGGAGGAAGGCTGGTGGATGGGACCGGCAGTGCAATACCGCCTTACCCCATCCTGGTGGCTCACCGCCGGAACAAAATATTGCCAGTCCCTCACCCGCCAGGAAAAGGCCTCCGTCAGCCCCATTCCTGCGTACAACCGCACCTGGCTATTCTCCCTCGGCGGCGCATGGTCGCTGCCCAAATCAAAAGCCCACCCATGAAGCCCATCCTGTTCATCCTGTTAGTCTCACTCCTGCTGACAGCCTGCAAAAAAAATATTTCCAATCCTATCAGCAGCGATGCTCCATCCTCCTTCAGCCAGGTATTCGACCAGTTCTGGAACGATATGAATACGAATTATGTCTACTGGGACATCGATACTACCCACTGGGACGCAGTATACACCCGGTATGCACCGCTATTCAGCAGCCTGCAGCCCGCCGATACAGCAGACCTTATCCGGTCGGTAGGCTATTTCCGGACAATGACCGCAGGATTGATCGATCACCATTACTCGGTTTCCTTCACCAACCCGGTCATCAGCGACTCCACTCTCAACCCCGGCAGCGATCAATGGAAAAACGATCCGGATTTCCATTTCTCCTACTCCTACCTAGGTTCGGACCAGCACTATCTCGATTCCGGCTATCAGTATGGCAGCGATTATACCACTAATACTTCCACCACACTGATCGCCGAATCCGGGACGATCCATAGCGACATTCTGCTATTTACCTGCAATCAGTTCATGCTGTCCGCCTCCTGGCAGTCATCGATCAGCAATGGCGTACAACCCGTCCTCCATTATTTTTTCCAACGCCTGGCCAACCCATCCGGTCTTAAAGCCATCCTGCTGGATTTCCGTGACAACCCCGGAGGGGATGTCAACGATCTGAATTTCCTGGTAGGACATTTTATCAATCAACCCCTGCCCATCGGTTATACAAGAAACAAAAACGGTAACGGTCGTCTCGACTATACGCCCTGGGTCGGCATAAGGGTATCGCCTCAGTCCGGCGTCAACGCCGTCACCCTCCCGATATATGTCCTGGCAGACAGATACTCTCAGTCCATGGCCGAGATCACGACCATGGCCTTGCGGGCCCTCCCCCAGTGCAGGGTAGTAGGTGAAACAACCTACGGAGCAACTGGCCCTTTTACAGAAAACGCATTGTACGACGACGGTCCGTTCGATGTGGCGGGTTTTCTATCCGTCACCACTTCCTCCGTCGAGTTCAAATACATCGACGGAAAAAGCTACGAAGGAAAAGGCTTTCCCCCGGATTATCCTGTAGCCTACGATATCCAGGCACTTGGCTCCGGCGATGATCCGCAAATGGATAAAGTGTTATCGCTTATTCCCTGACAGGCGTTCGAGATAGTCGCTCAGCTCACGGGCAGCGATTGCAGGTACTCACTCAATACCTGCGGCCGGATCGCACGCATACAGGCACAGTCGCCTGTCTTGCGGCAGGCATCGCAGTCTTTCTTTTCGACGAAGACGGCAGCCTTCCTGCCCACCGGCGCCCAACGGCCCGGATGCATGGGCCGGATAGGCGGGTAGATGCCCAGGGCATTGATCCCCAGGGCTGCTGCCAGGTGGAGCGGACCGGTACTGGCCGCCACTAACCCATCTGCCCGCGCGATAAAGCTCATCAGTTCGCCGAGGGAAAGCCGTCCCGTGAGATCGGTCAGAAAAGGAAACTCCTGCCTAAGGGGCTCCAGCAATTTTCCTTCCGCCGCGGTCCCGGTGAGAAAAATATTAAATCGCTCCCGGGGCAGCAGCGCAATCAGCTGTCTGAAATTATCGAGCCCCCATTCCCTGGCGCTGCCCCGCGACTTGGGATGCAGGATCAGGTTGAACCGGTCCGGCGACAACAATGCAGCAACCGCCGGGGGCAGGGCCACCAGGCGGGTCAGTCCATAAAAGCCGCTGATCTCTTCCAGTGTATAGTTTTCCCGGGCGCCGAGGGGCGCCAATAGCCGAAGGTTCAGCTGAGCTTCATGTAAGGGGGAGTTCTTCCGCGACAAGGGTACGCGGATATTGCAATACAGCCAGTGATAAAGGCGGTTGGTCGTTCCGATCCGTTGGGATATCCGGGCCTGCCAGGCTGCCCGGGCAATCGATTTGTCGGGGAAAATATGAATGATCGTATCCGCACCTGTCGCCGCCAGCTGCCGGGCCGGAGAGGCTTCCTTCAGCTGGTCCCAGTCGAGAAATCCGTCGATGTGCGTGCAGGCCCCGATGATATCCCGGGTATAGGCGCGACCCAGGAAAAGGATGCGCGCGGAAGGATATAGTGACCGCAAGACCCCGGCGACCGGCAGGGTCAGCACTACATCTCCGATGGCATCGGTGCGGCTGATGATAAAGGTGTGGCCAGTTGCCGGTCTCATGACAGTAAATATATCTTATTTGATCTTCACGAACATTTTGAGGCAGAAAAGATATTTCCTGAACGTTGAATAGTTCTTCACCGCCAGCAATAATTTATAATTCGCCAGGAAAAGGGCAACCCTTTTGCAGTCATTATACAAGGAGAAATTATGATAACTCTCTACCAGTGCACGCAGCAACCGCTTTTGCGGGACTAACGTATCGGGACAGGCCGCATAGTATGCATCCATTCGCAGCCGGACGCGCGCCAGTTCCTTTTTCTTCTTTTCGGCGCGTTGTACCGCCTGATCCTTTTTCCTCTTCCCTCCCACGACCCCGAATACATTGCCGGCATGCTGGCGGTATTTGACTAATACTTCAGGCAGGTATCTGACCCCGCCATACAACGTAGCATGGTATGCCAGCCAGCCGTCATGCGGTATTTCCTTTCTGAACGGGCTGGCTTTATCGAAGAGGGAGCGGGTGATCAGCGTGGCATGACCATACATCCGGGAAAAAACGCACAATTGCCGGCAGTCATCGAAGGACTGATAATGGACGAGGTCCGAAATCCTTTTGCCCATTGGCTGCAGGTCGGGGCCGCATAACTCGGAATCACAATAGATCATCGGGTAGTCGCCGATAGCCAACGCCATCTTTTCCACCTTCTCGGGCGCCCAGTAATCGTCCTGGTCGCACAGGGAGATCCATTTGCCTTTCGACAGGCTGCAGCCTTTCCCGAAGTTCCGGACAAAGCCCAGGTTCTGTTCGTTAATGATAACTTTGATGCGGCTGTCCCGTGCGGCATATTCCCGCAGGATTTCGACGGTCCGGTCGGTACTGCCGTCATCGATGGCGATGATCTCGAGGTTGGTCCAGGTCTGAGCCAGCACCGAGCGGAGCTGCTCTTCCAAATAGGCCGCACCGTTATAGGTGCCCAGAACGACCGATACTAAAGGGGATTCACTCATGGACAAGAAATCATTCATGCCGTTTCATTCATGTTCCCTTGTTCGCTCTTCCACCAACGATAACCAATGACACCGAATATGGCCAGGGGAGTAAAGGCCAGCATAATAATGCCCCTGTTGAGCGCCTTGGCAGGCCTTTCACCCAATTGCTGGGCCGTGCGCGTACAGATGGAGCATTGGGCCTTGACTACTGGAGGGATGATCAGGAAGAAGCACAGTACCAGCAGGGCCAGTCTGTGCTTCTTTATCGGGAGATTCTTTTTTTTCAGCTGATTCATAACAGCGGTGTTGAATCACAAAATTACGACTATTAGCGGACCTCTTCGGATTTCATCTGCTTTTGGGTCCTCTTTCGCTCATCTTCATTCAAAATGACCTTCCGCATCCGTATCTTTTTGGGCGTCACTTCGATACACTCGTCCTGCTGGATATATTCCATACATTCTTCCAGTGTCATCTGCTTTTTAGGGATGATCCGGACGGAGTCATCGCTGCCGCTGGCGCGCATATTCGTCAATTGTTTACCTTCCGTGGCATTTACTATCAGGTCGCCTGGTTTGATATGTTCAGCGATGATTTGTCCTACATATACCTCTTCACCCGGATCGACGAAGAAGGTGCCGCGATCCTGCAGCTTATCGATAGAATAGGCTGTGGTCTTTTCCTCGTTCTTTGACAACAGGACTCCATTGCTCCTTCCGGGGATGGGGCCTTTCCAGGGCTTGTATTCGATGAAACGGTGCGCCATGACAGCTTCGCCGGCGGTATTGGTCAGCATATTGCTACGCAGACCGATCAATCCGCGGGAAGGGATTTCGAATTCCAGGTGCTGCATGTCGCCCTTGCTTTCCATGATCAGCATTTCTCCCTTGCGCCGGGTGACCATATCGATCACTTTGCCGCTGTAATCCGAGGGGACGTCCACGACGAGGTTTTCAAAAGGTTCGTGTTTTTTTCCATCGATCTCTTTTACCAGCACCTGGGGCTGACCGATCGTCAGCTCAAAGCCTTCCCTGCGCATGGTCTCGATGAGGATACCCAAATGCAGGATACCGCGTCCGAACACCAGGAAGCTATCCGCACTGTCGGTATCTTCCACCCGTAAGGCGAGATTCTTTTCTGTCTCTTTCATCAGGCGGTCACGCAAGTGACGTGAAGTGACGAATTTGCCGTCCTTTCCAAAGAAAGGGGAGTTATTGATGCCGAAGAGCATACTCATCGTCGGCTCATCCACGCTGATAACGGGCAGGGCTTCCGGATTATCAATGTCTGCGATGGTATCGCCGATATTGAACTCTTCCAGTCCCACCACCGCACAAATGTCACCAGCCATTACTTCGGTGGCTTTTTTCTTTCCCATGCCCATAAAGGTGTATAACTCCTTTACCTTGAGGCGTTTAATAATTCCATCCGCCTGCATCAGGGCGATCGACTGCCCCTCTTTGATAGAACCCCTGGCTACTTTGCCTACGGCAATACGCCCGAGGAAGGAAGAGTAATCCAGGGAAGTGATCTGCATTTGCAGCGGCCCTTCGGAAACCTTGGGCGCAGGTACGTATTTCAGGATACCATCCAGCAGGGGGGTAATATCTTCACATTGTTCGTTCTTGTCGTTGAACCAGCCATTTTTACCGCTGCCGTAATAGGTAGGGAAGTCCAGCTGCTCATTGGTGGCATCCAGCGTAAAAAACAATTCGAATACCGCCTCATGAACCTCGTCAGGACGACAGTTG
>Ga0302227_10003439_pt1 | contig 10424 bp, 11 predicted proteins | sample II_Palsa_N1_1_FD_193525 | JGI IMG/M metagenome (GOLD analysis project Ga0302227, IMG submission 193525) | Peat permafrost microbial communities from Stordalen Mire near Abisko, Sweden - II_Palsa_N1_1 | ecosystem: Environmental > Terrestrial > Soil > Palsa > Peat permafrost | place: Sweden...
TCTGATCATTTCATCAGCCTCCAAGCTGATCTTCCTACAAGCGTCTTCAATCTCCTCCTCTCCCGTCAAAAACAGTAGTATATCGCCTTCAGGCTCGGTGGCGTGAATCTGAAGAACAGTCCGCAGTGCCGCTTCGACATAGTCTCGTTCGGGCTCTGGCGTGTAAAAGATCTCAACTGGGTGTGTTCGTCCTGGCACAGCTAAGAGCGGGGCGTCGTTGAAGTAACGCTGGAATTTCTGGGCATCGAGAGTGGCAGACATGATGATAATCTTAAGATCTGGGCGTCTCAGTGCAACCTCTTTGAGTAATCCCATCAATATATCCGTCGAAAGGGTCCGTTCGTGAGCTTCATCGAGGATGATGCAGCTATACCTTGTCAAGTTATGATCATGCATAGCCTCTCGTAGAAGCATACCATCTGTCATGTATTTAAGGATCGTTTTTGGGCCGGTCACATCCTCGAATCGAATACTGTAACCCACTTCCTCCCCAAGTTTGACGTCCATTTCGTTGGCTACACGCTGCGCTACAGACATTGCAGCCACTCGCCGAGGCTGTGTACATGCGACCAGCTTTCCGTTGAAATGAGGAAGGTCATCGAAGAGGACGAATTGAGGGATTTGTGTTGTTTTACCAGAACCAGTCTCACCGACGAAAACGAGGATCTGGGTCCTGTGAAACATATCAAGGAACTCCTGCCTACGAAAAGGTTAACATGTATACGATAGGCAGCTCTGGAATGACTACTGACCTTTGCTTGTGGACCGGGAGATCTCGTCTTGTCTTCAATATGTTGAAGTATTGTTTTGAGAGAGGCGCGTTGTTAAACGGGTTATTTGGGCCATCTTCCACCTTGTGGGCCTGCAAAGCAGTTGTAGCATGACGCTTGAAGTCTGAAAGACTAGTCCGTGCTGTGCCATTGCCATTTGTCGCCTTGTAGCCGTTGTAATCAGAATCCTCTTCCGTGTGGTACATGTGCGCCAAGTAAGGATTCTCGGAGGGATCATCAGTCCTCGGACGCTTTGCGCGAGACATCTCTTGTTCTTCTGGACGACGGTCAGCCATGGTCGGGTGCTGACTGGGAGTGTTGATATGTTTACTTCAAGGTTGTCGCAAGGCTGAATCTTAAGCCTTCAAAAGATTTTTTTGGAGGGTTACTCAGAGATCACGTGTGCCCGCCTCCAATATCAACCTCACCTCCCCGCAACGACATCACTCAACTCCACACATTATTCCATCTTGATCATGGCAAACGCAGAATCTCCTGATCCTTCGAAAGATTTGCTCCCGGTCGATCGGACTGATGAAGAGGTTGATCCCCTTGCGCCAGCCCCCGAGCCCAAGCTTCCGACGCGGAAGGATGCTTCATTGAAGGAGTTCCTTGCTAAGATGGATGACTATGCCCCAATAGTGAGTGAGCTTAACTCATGCATGACTCCAGTTTTAATGGGTGCAATAGATTCCAGATGCTGTGACCAATTACTATCTTACAAAAGCCGGTCTTCCTCCACCGCCCCAAACCGACCAACGTCTCGCTCGTCTTCTTGCGCTTGCTACACAAAAGTTCATTGCAGATATTGCAGCGGACGCTTATCAATATTCTCGGATCCGATCCTCAAATTCTTCGAATGCAAACAATCCGATGGGTAATCTTGGAGCTGCTGCAGGCTTCCCCGTCCCCGGCCAACCTGCGGCGGCCCCTGGTAGCAAGGAACAGCAAGGTAGAGGTGGACCACTGGGTATTCAGCGTCCAGGTTATGGTGGTGGTGGTCAAGGCGGTAGCCAGAACCGGACTGTACTCACAATGGAGGATTTGGGGATGGCAGTTGGGGAATATGGAGTCAATGTCAAGAGGGGCGAATTTTATCGATGAGGCGTTTCGACATGCAGGTTGGGTTTGAGAAGGATAAGTCTGGTAATTGGATCGGTGGCGTTCCCCAACTATACGGCGTTAAAGAAAGGCATTGAAATGGTTTTGCTGGGAGCTTTATATTTGACATTACCACTCGGCAACTGGTTGAGGATTCTCCGGACGGTATCACAAATAAACAAAATATCTCGACGCTGTGTAGCTGACTTTGCTCGTGACGTCCTCCGACTGCTTGCATTTTTGTGGCCGAGATGTGACAGGTGGGCATTCTGCAGACATTGGTGATGTTCGCACCTTCTACTCCAATGGTCATAATGAACCGCCATCTCCTTCTTCCTAATATACACTTTATGCCTTGTAAGGTACACCTATACCCTTAAATGACAATGCTGTGCTCCATTCATAATGCCTTCCCTCAGTTTGTATCAATGAAATCTATTTGTTCTTGCTTTGCTTGTATGAGAATGGTTTTCTCGTCCTAGCACTCATTAGTATGATTCATTCCATCAAACTGCAGTGAAGAAAGGTCCTACGCTGCAAATTCTCCGAGTTTGTGGCCAACCATGTCTTCTGTAATCTCTACATCGAGGTAGTTTTTGCCGTTGTGTACTTGGAATATAAGCCCCACAAAGTTCGGGAGAATAGTCGCCGATCGCGCTTGTGTCCTAATAGGTGGTACTTTCTGGCCTGCAGGAACTCTTTGAATTGGGAGTCTGGGAGGAGAGTAAGAAGGTGAAGGGAGTCTGGAAGCTTTGGAAGTCTTACGGCACAATATTTGGTCCTAACAAATTGTCAGCGGTTAGATCAGAGAGCGTGAGCGGTCAAGTTTGGACAGACCTTTCCAGACCGAGCGCGCAAGAAGCGCTCTGGTGGGAAACATTGTTCAATTGAGCGTTGGTTGATTGAGAATCTTGGCCTCCAAAGATGCTCGTCGCCTCAGAATTCCCCCGAATTTAGATACCTCGCTAAATTTACAGGGGTACTCGTAAACGCGCTATAAATTTCGCCTCGCGGCTCGCGTCTCCCCAGGTCCAGGTTGGGAGCATTTAAGGAAGACCAGCACCGCGGGTCACAAAGACTCCACCAAACAAATCACAGATTCTTCCGTCTCGATCACCTTTTACAACCTCCTTTCTATCAAAATTCGTAATCAGTACGAAATCCAGAGGATGCTAGGTGGTACGCCACTTTAAACGACAAGAAAAGATGCCTTCCGGTCCGTTTGCTGTGTTCAACTATGCGCTCTTGCTAACCATTCTTAGCCGCGGATACGATTCGTATCCTCGTTGCTACTGACAGCCACGTGGGGTATGAAGAGCGAGATCCCATTCGTAAGGATGATAGCTGGCGGAGTTTCGACGAAGTTATGCAACTCGCGAGAACTGAAGATGTATGTATAACGTCAAGTCGAATGGACCGCCTTCTGATCATTCATAGGTCGACATGGTGCTCTTAGCTGGTGATTTGTTCCATGACAACAAACCTTCTCGAAAGTCCATGTACCAGGTCATGCGATCACTTCGACAGAACTGTTTAGGAGAAAAGCCATGTGAGCTTCAGTTGCTCTGCGATGCAAGCGACATTTTCGACGGCGCTTTCACTCATGTCAACTACGAAGACCCTGATATTAATGTTGCTATACCAGTCTTCTCCATCCATGGCAACCATGATGACCCGTCTGGAGACGGCAACTATTGTTCCTTGGACCTCCTGCAAGTCTCTGGACTACTGAATTACTTCGGCCGCATTGCTCAGAACGACAAGATAGAGGTTAAGCCGGTTCTGCTGCAAAAAGGCTCAACAAAGCTCGCTCTACACGGTTTGAGTAACGTGAGAGACGAGCGACTTTTCAGAACCTTTCGAGATAACAACGTCAAGTTTTATAAACCCCTTGTGCAAGAGAAGGATTGGTTTCACTTGATGGCTGTCCATCAGAATCACCACGCCCATAGTGACACGAATTACCTCCCGGAGAACTTCCTCCCCGACTTCCTTGACCTCGTTGTGTGGGGTCACGAACATGAATGTGTGATCGAACCACGCCTCAACACTGAAAGGGGCTTTCAAGTCATGCAACCTGGATCATCGGTAGCGACCTCATTGGTCCCAGGAGAGGCCGTTCCGAAACATGTGGCAGTTGTCAGCATCACTGGCAAGGAATTTAGCGTCGAGACCCATCGAATTAAGTCTGTGCGGCCCTTCATCACGCAAGAATTGGTCCTTGCTACAGATCATCGATTCAAAGCACTTGCCAAGATCAAGGACAACAGAGCTAAGTTGGGCATGAAGTTGACCGAGGTTGTTAATGGGCTCATCCAGGAGGCCACGGATGAGTGGCTGGCGATTCAGGAGGAAGATGTTCAATCTGAAGACATTCCATTACCACTCATCAGACTGAAAATTGAGTATTCAGCACCAGACGGAGGCAAGTTTGATGTCGAAAATCCACAACGTTTCTCGAACAGATTTGTTGGCAAGGTTGCAAACAGCGGCGATGTTGTCCAGTTCTACCGAAAGAAGACCGGCGCTAGTAAGTGGTAAAATTATTCTTTGCGACCTGAATACTTACTGAACGCTTACAGAGAGAGACAAGGCCCAAAAGGACATGCCAGATGAAGCCGTCCTAGCTGCCCAGAACGCCATGGAAACTATCAAGGTGGAGAAACTGGTGCACGACTTCCTGACTGCGCAATCACTCAAGATTCTCCCCCAAGAACCCTTTGGAGATGCAGTTTACCAATTCGTGGATAAGCAGGACAAGCATGCCATGGAGAACTTCGTCGACGAAAACTTGGCGGTACAAGTGAAGCAATTACTGCTGACGAATGCGGATTCAGATGACGGAGAAATGGAATCTAACATGGACCGTATTCGTACGCAACAGGAGGAATTCTTTAAGGCTGGTGTTTTGAAGCGAAAGTCCAAGAATAAGAAGATCAAGCCGCGACCCCAAACCTGGGATTCTGATGAGCATGGTCCTTGGGAGGAGCAACCCGGTGCTATTGAACTTAGTGGAGCTGAGGATGGAGAAGATGGAGCAGATGCAGCTCCCGCTGGTCGAGGACGCAAGAAGGCTACCTCTCTTGTGAGTGATGACGACGCATCGGTAATCTCCACCACGACGAAGAAGACGGCGGCCAAAAAGGCTCCTGCAAAGAGAGCTCCTGCGAAGCCGAAGGCACCAGCAAAGGCCAAGGCTCCGGCAAAGGCTCCTGCGAAAGGACGCAAGAAAGCTGTTACGGAAATCAGTGACGATGAAGATAATGACTCCGATGTTATTATGATGGACGAAGCACCTGCACTGCCGAAGTCGCATCCAAGAAGAGCTGCCACCAAAGGACGACAGACGCAACTCAGCTTCTCTCAGGCAACTCAGCCAAAGACTTCGACGCAAAGAGAATTGAGTGACGACGAGATATCTGACGATGATGATGCATTTGAGCCAATGACGAGGAAGAGATGATGGATTGATTGGTAATTGCATAGGAGACACCGGATTTGCATTGCTTTCGAAAGATAAGACCTTAAGCACATACACGGGAATTGGGCGTAGATGATTGTACGAGTATACGGGTCATTATGGACAATGCATTAGCGGATACGGCGTTGTTTGGGGGCATAGCACTTGATATTAAATGCAGACAAACATTTATTTACGACCAGTACTTCATCTTCTTCCTTATCTACCCCAGTTCATCGACTTGTGACATGAGCCTGGACCTTCTTTGAAGGTGTTCTTCTACAGACAAATATTTCCGTGCCAAATCTCATGTCAAGATGGCGAGTGCAGTGAAACCCAAAAATATGACCAGCAGGGTTTCTCACAGAAAGTCTATATTCAAGAGGGGAAAATTCTTTCCATTTTACCCAGTACCTCTAAGATATCATACGCCGCAACTCCCGATAATCTCGAATGCTATTTATGAAGTATCGAACCGGTCATCTAAACTCATCCATAAAGTCCTTATGGAACTTGGTGATTCTTCCTACCCACTCAGTGCCAGGAGCCAAGAATGTAGTTCGGAAGTGAAGGGTGTTCTCCTTCTGGCCGAAACCAGCACCTGGGACAACACAGACTCCAGTGGCGTCGAGGAGACGGAAAGCGTAGAATTCGTCTGGAGAGCGGCCTTCTCTCTTTGCTGCTTCGACAGCTTTTGGGGGAAGGTTGATAGTCGGGAAGAGATACATGGAACCCTAGACCGAGTTAGAAATAGATAAATCACGAGAAGATGTATACGTACTTGAGGATCTTGGCACTCAACTCCCTCCATCTCCTTGAAAGCTTCATACAGAGCCGTAGCTCTCTTCTTTAGACCGCTGAAAATCCCATCCCACTCCTGCTTGTAAAGGGCGTAGCTAGGCTGGCCCTCCTTCGGCGGGTTGACCATCAACTCTACCAAGCATTGTCCAATGACAGGAGCACACAAGCTGATCGACACGAATTTGTAGATTTGCTCCACGACTTCCGGGTCAAAGCCAACGAGCTCGAAATATCCACCTCTGTGTCCGCACTCACCAACCATGCCTTTGGATACACTGTGCAGAGAAGCAAGCTCAACGTACTTGTACTTCTCTAAGTCATCCTTTTGCATATTTCGTAGAACGCTTTTGAAGCTGTGGAATTTTCCGATGAAGACGTTGGTTTGGTAGACTTCGTCGGCCATGACTACGAGCTTCTCCTCAGCGGCGAACTCGATAACTGCTTTGATATCTTCCTCTGAAAGACTTGCACCGGTTGGATTTCCAGGGTTGATGATGACGATTGCTCGCGTATCAATTCCCTCTTCTACAGCTTTCTTGTATGCAGACTTGATAGCCTCGAGGTCTGTTCCCCAGCCTTTTGACTCATCGAGGTAGTAAGGAACGCACTTTGCATTGAGAACCGAAAGTGAAGCAGTGTAGAGCGGGTACTGTGGAATAGGGACAAGGACGCCAGTGTTCGGTGAGGCGCAGATAATGTGCAAGAGAGTATTGACGCCTGAAGAGGCGCCTGCGGAGAGGTAGATATCTTTCGGGTCTGCTGGATGGCCATCTCGTTCTAGATCCTATGGTCAGATTTATATATAATTCGGGGACAGAAGCTTTACCTTCGATGAACCTTGCAACACTATCCTTGATGCCTACAGCACCAGGACTAGCACTGTATGCTCCAACAGACCCCACAGTCTTCAGGAGCCATTTCGCCCTCTCGATAACATCGCTCTTGTATCCCAAATGATTCAGCAACACATCCTCATGTTCCAACAACGGCGGGTATTCAAGCAAGCTCAGAACTTGACGAAAGAAGGTTATCGGCTTCTGATCCAATTGCTGGGGGTTTCCAATGTTCGCAGAGATGATTTTCTCGAAGGGGATGTCAGTGGCGCCTTTTGCAAGCTTGGCTCTGTACTCCTCCGACCGAACAGCAAGTTCCCCTCTGACTGCGTACTTAGCTTCCTTCACGTGGGGGTTTATGTTGTTGATGTTCAGACTCCGAAGGTGAGCGGTGGAAGACATCGTGCGATGTTGGGTTGTCAGCAATATGGAGGAAACTGGTAATGAGCGTTGAAGTTTATCTAGGTATAAATATGTGTTAGAAATCAGATGACGAAAAAAAATTCACCTGGGATGCGGTATATAAAATCTATGGGAGAAGGAAAGAAAACAGCACATGCGCATGATATCCCACCCATGCGATGCAAGGCTGGGACGGATCAGGCCGACACCGGCTGTGCCTGTGCCTCTTCTCCGGGCGGCTGCCAAATATCTCCGCGTCAGACTGCACCACATACCTAAATTTCGCGATGGCCATGGTCTGGAAAAGCAATATGTTTTGGACCGGGCAGTGGGGGATTTGGATTGATTCTGCGCAATCCGCGCCGTGCCTTTGGCACATAATGACGCATTGAAGTGAGGCATCCGATGGATAGCGGGAAGGCCTGCTGAACTCTATTAAGGGTCTTCAGCATGCGCTCGTTCTAACTGGTTTTGCTTGTCTGCAGACGTTATCTTCGAACCATTGTAGCGGTCTTTGGGAGTATAGAGCGAGGCGGGTCCAGTTCGAATGGGCAATCGAAAATTGAGAAGATCGACAAGCTTGTTGGGTATCTATGGCATAGAAGTAGTAATACAAGAAGGAAAGAGGTCTCAATGGCTGGAGAAAGTTGTATGCAGGACGTTGAGCTGTGCGATGAGAAATTGAAAGAAAAGTCCCGCCGATAAGCTGCGATAAGCTTGAAAGGGGGAAGGGAGGCTTAATTAGCGGCCGCTTCCTCACCAAAAGTAGGACACATTAATGAACCCCCCTTTGCGACCGTTTCAGTACAGCGCAACGCGATGTTACCCTTTGAAACTCAAATATATTAATCTAGAGCTTCTGAATTCTGCGGATATATTTTTGGCTTATTTCTTAGGAGTTTGTTACGTTGAACAAGCCCCGGTGCAAAACACTCGGTTTTGGTGCGATCGCTAATTGCTCCCGCATTTTTTGTCCACCGCGGGCCGGTGTGAACATCCTAGCACCAAAGTATTGTAAACCTGTACGGTGTATGTCAGATGAAAAGGCGGTCTCATCTAAACATGCAGTCGGTGAGTTGTATGCGAAGCTGGCCTTGGCACTCCGAGCTCTTTTGGGATCCCAGAAGAGACATTGGAACATGAGCTTGAATACATTTCTGGCAGCAAATGCAGCACACATCAGAGGGCTTTTCCCCAGATGCGTGCTTAGTTTAGCGGCAATTACAGCCTCGTCTCCTCTTCAAATCACTTTAGAAGAGGAGTCTGTACACTATTTCTTATATCCCTGCGATGCGTACGGACGATACACCCAGTGTGCACTGATGATTTCGTTTCTTCGATGGGAACTCCACCAAAACTTACCGCTTTCTCGACTCGTCCACTCCAGCCCTGCTCCATTGTTGTTTCTAACCCCATTCTCTCCGTAAGACAGAACTTCATCAGTTGGAATGCCGTCCCAGTCCAAACAGGTTGGGCAATGCGGTTCTCGACCCATGTATTGTTTCAACCACCGTACCGATGCCACTCAAGTTACAGCTGGCGGTTGTAGCCCAAGGGTCCAAGTCTGGGCAGGCCGAGTGCCTCCTTCAATCTGGCTCACACCCTATGCAATCAACGGCTTCCACTCCTCCGAAATAAAGGTCATCAAATTCCAAAATTTCGGGGCTGCTTCACCATCGAACCACCAAATTGTATTCAGCTTTTTCGTCAACACGAAAAAGTAAGCACAAATACAGAGGGTTCTCGGATCTTTCTCTTCCAGTAACTGAATGAAGCTGCTTGTCACCACGGCGGTGAATTTTGAAGACATTTCGCTTCACGAGATGGGCTTGCGCTTTTGCAAGCAATGCAAGCGCAGAGTCGTACGCAGAGTTTATCTCCTGATCCGTGGTCTCGCGGTCCAGCTCCGCAACCAGGAATGAGAACGGGTGCGGTGACGGGGCGCTGGAGGAAAGTAAAAGGCCCTTCATGGATCCGCTTTTTGCAAGTAAAATAGATTTGATGTCTTCGGTCTTGATTTGATCCACCCTTCTGCTACAACAACACGAACGCCTTGCCAATGGTTGAACAATGCAATGGCAAGACTGGGGCGACATTGAGTTCCTCGGCACGTGTCAGGAAGTAGGTGCTGAATGAGTGGAAAGCTATAAGCGTGCTTGTAGCGAAGCAGATTTCTGCATTCTCACGTGTTATCCCAGAGCGGATATTCTTCGCGTGTTGTGAGATGGCTCGGGTCATGAATATGAGTGAGGCGTTGGACGCCTCTATCAAGCTTATTGATATAGCGGAGGTGGAAAGCAGAGAATCCTAGGACTGCGTCCATCACACTAGGTGTTTCGAGAGCAAGTCTCATCATCCAATTTGCGTAGACGTTACCTCCTGGACTTGAGATGAGGATGTCTCCCAATTTCCGAGCCTGGAACGTAAGGAGTAGTCATTGTAACATAATGGTGCAGCAGCCTCAGCTCCAAGAGTCGCGCTCGCTGGGAGTGTCCATCCATTAAAGTACCAAAGAAGAGGACTTTGGGCTTGGTGCGTTGCTAGTAGCTCTGGAATGGTTGGAAGAAGCGGCATTTCCATTCTATAATTCTATACAAGTCGACCACCCGACGGCGAATGATGTTCTATGGGGCGACTTCCGGGCTTGCCCTCTTCTGAAGCGGCGGGATCATCACAGGTGGCATAGTAATACTTGTAGATGCCCAGCCTGATGTCTCAAAATCACATAGGACGCCATGTTTCTTACAGTTTAAGCAACTTGGGCGTCCCTCATCACACTTTCTAATGTCAATACTTATTGCATGAACAGCTCGGATCAACTCACTTTTGTGCGTCGGGACTTGCACATCGTGCACCCTAGCCTCGACTTTCGATGAGGTCGTCGACACGGCATCGTGACCTGTGCTGCTAACTTCCTTGTGGATACTGGTGCCTGTTCAGTCACGCCCGATGAATGATTCGTCGTCATTCAAGATCAGGGACTAGGTAATCACGCGATATGGCGACAAAGTCCCAGATATGAAGTAAAGATGGAAGTCAAAGCGGATGTTCACATGA